>ERZ1292623.2146-Hain-H51-01um-R1-2146-length-18091-cov-5_pt1 | contig 18091 bp, 16 predicted proteins | sample MGYA00564398_ERZ1292623 | MGnify/ENA primary metagenome ERZ1292623 (study PRJEB36523, sample SAMEA6512633) | groundwater metagenome | collected 2019-01-07 | study: AquaDiva: Metagenomics assemblies of 32 groundwater samples | reverse complement strand
TTAATTTTAATTTGCGATAAGGAAAGCAGTATTTTTAACACATCTGCAATTTTAACAGCCTTCCCGGAACAAATATTATAGACCTCTCCAGGATCTCCCTTTAATCCAGCCAGAAAATAACCTCTGACCATATCTCTAACATCAGTATAGTCTCTCTTTGTTTCCAGATTTCCCACTTCAATGACAGGTTTTTTTAATCCCCTTTCTATCTCTGCTATTTGTTTGGCAAAATCAGATTCGGCAAAAACTTCACCTCTTCTGGGACCGGTATGATTAAATCCTCGAGTACGAACTATTTGCATACCATAACTTTTATGGTATTGATATCCCAGATAATCCATGGCCACTTTTGACACTGCATAAGGAGACAGTGGACGTAAAGGATTATCTTCCTTGATGGGAATTTCGTTTTTTTCAACCAAACCATATTCTTCAGATGAACAGGCTATTTGAATTCGGGGATTGATTTTAGTTTTCCTGACTGACTCAAATAAGTTGGCAGTGCCAATGACATTGGTTTCTAAAGTAGAGACGGGAGTTGTCCAAGAAGCTGGTACAAAAGATTGAGCTGCCAGATGGAATATTAAGTCAGGTCTGACAGATACCATAATTTGATCTAGTGAATGGGAATCCAAAATGTCAGCTTCTAAAATTATCACTTTACCATTAAGGTTCCCCAGATTCTCTTTTCTGGAACGCCAACGGGCAATACCAAAAACCACAAGACCCTCTTTAAGAAGAAGTTCTGCCATATGGGAACCAACAAAACCTGTAATACCTGTAATTAATACCTTTTTGTGATTTTTTGCTGTCATGGGGCAAATTGTATCCCAGGCCAGACTGATTGACAAGAGTCAAAGCGAAATCTGCCTTTTAAAAAGCTCCAAACCTTGATCCAATAAAACCTGCTCCTCCTGTTACTAAAAGTTTCATTTATTTCCTGCTTTCTTGGCCCAAAAAACGTTGACCTCTAAAAGAGTATCAAATGTGCCTGCGTCCCGCCAAAATCCTTTTAACTCTCTGAAGCTTAGTTTACCAATCTTTGCATATTGATTGTTAACGTCTGTAATCTCCAGTTCTCCCCTCTCTGAGGGTTTGATTTGATCAATAAACTCAAACACTTGCCTATCATAAACATATAGACCGGTCACTGCAAAGTTATTGGGAGGACTTTTTGGTTTTTCTATAATTTCTGTGATTAAATTAGGATCATCTTTATCAAAAACTGGTACGCCAAATCTTTGAGGATCTGGAACCTCTTTGAGAAAAATCATTGCTCCATCTTCAAAGGTTTTAATATCCTCACCTAAATCATAATCTGTAGTATTATCCCCCAATATCACCACACAGCTATCTCCATCAACAAAGTCTCTTGTCAAAGATAGCGCCTCAGCAATACCGCCTTCATTCTCCTGATATGCATACTCTAAGTGTTTAATGCCTAGTTCATGACCGTTTTTGAGAATTGACAAAAAATGACCTGAGTGGGGACCTCCGGTTACCACCATAATATCCGTCACCCCTGCTTTGACCAAAGTTTCTATTGGATAAAATACCATCGGTTTGTTATAAACCGGTAGTAAATGTTTATTTGTGGCAAATGTTAAAGGATAAAGGCGAGTTCCTAATCCGCCTGCTAAAATAACACCTTTCATAGTAGTAGTCCGTATAAAATAATTAGGGCAAGTAGTACAGTAAGTACATATTCTAGCATAATCTCAAAGCTTAAGCTTTTATCAAAGAAATGATGGGTTAGGGCAAAGCTTAAATAAAGAACAGAAAGTATGGTTAAAATAACAAATTGCACAAAGGTAAAACCTTGGAATTTTAAAACGGCAGAAAAAGCTAAAATTGATGATAATAAAATAAAAAAGGGGCTGTATTTTTGTAACTTTAAAATTTTCTTTCTCATAAAATACTGCCTGGATTAAGAGTTAAAGTTATAGCTGCGGCTGTTGTTAGAAAGGCAATATGAGCCAAGTGATTGGAATTTAATCTAAATACTCCTCTTTTTTTAAGAACTGCAAAATCTAAAGTCAAAAGAACAATTACTGCAAAGATAACAAAAACCCCCAATGCCCTGGAAGCCTGAAAGGGATCAATAAAGGGTCTGGCAAAAGAGTTGGCAAGAGACTGCTGCTCAATGCCGAAAAACTGAGGAGCGCTCTCGTATTCATTCTTTTTTACTGAAAAATTATGTCCATTAATATTTACAGAAGGTAGAGCAGCCAAAGCTGTGGTGGTACCAAACATCTGCACCACCAAGGTGGTTTTTTGCCCATTGAGCACCCCCTCCACCACAGCCATGCCAATATCCTGATATTTGGGATTTAGGATGTTGCCTTTATGCGTTGGTGATACCATCCAGGCTTTTACTACCTCGTCATCAGTATAAAAATTTTTAGCCAAGTTTTCTCCTGCAAAAGTAAATCTATAACCTGCCCCTAAAATAAAATCCCAGGGGGTCTTGCCGGAAGGGGCAAAATGAGCCCAATAATTTTCTGTAAACATATTTTTGGCCTTAGTGTAAGCTGCTTGAGATAAAGAAGAATTCTCCGAAAGGGTAGGTAAATCGTTTTTTTGCCTTTCCTGATTAGTCAGCTCTATTAAATTTTTTTGTGAAATTTGGGAAGTTATTCCCAATACTCCAGGTTTAATAAAAGAAACTATGGAAAAGCTAACTTGCAGGATAATAAAAATCAGCACATAACAAAATAGCGCTTCCCAGGAAATCAGGTGGGCTTTTTTGTGTGTCTCTTTGTGTGGTAAAAACCAATTATGTAACTCCATGATTTCAGTATAGCAGTTCTGTCTCAATTTTCTTGCCATTAACAGAAATCCCCAAAGAAAACCCTAAAGCATTGGCTACAGATACCCCCACCCTTAACCCTGTAAAAGACCCAGGTCCAGTTTCTATTTCTATACTGTCGATTAGCTTTCCAATCCCGGATTGGTTTTGAATTGACAATCCGGGATTGTAGGTTCGAAGTAATCTATCTATCAAGGGCAGTAAAACTTGTGAACCATATTTATTCTGCTCACTCAAACTCTTCATCACCTTCTTCTCCTCCTTCAAGGAAACTGTGACCTGCTTTTGATCTTTGGTATTTATGTATAGAACCATGTATAAATTTTAACAAATCAGAACTGATCTTAGAAGATATTTAAATCATATTTCAGGAAACTTTAGCCTTCACCTCCTTAACTTGATATAATCACACAGTATGGATGAAATAAAATCAAGATTAAATGATTTAAAAGAGAGGTTTACTAAAATTTCTGATCAGATTGATCAGGAGAAATTGCATGGAGAGATCAGAGAATTAGAGGCTGCTACTATGAAGGAAGGCTTTTGGAATGACCATCAAAATGCTCAATCAGTTACCAAAAGCTTAGCAGATAAACAGAAAACCTTGGTAACCTTGGAAGCTCTGGAAAAAAGTATAAATGATGCTCTTGAGCTTGCGAGCCTACAGGGGGACGCCTTGGAGGCATTGGAGGCACAATCATTGGAAATGGAGATTAGGAAAGAAGCGGAGCTCATTGAAAAGCAATTAGGACAGCTAGAAATGAAGTTATTCTTATCCGGCCCACATGATGAATCTGAGGCTATTGTTTCTATCCATGCCGGCACAGGCGGGGTAGAAGCCATGGATTGGGCAGCCATGCTGGCCCGGATGTATCAGCGCTATTTTGAAAAAATGGGGTGGAAATATGAAATTTCTGATGAAAGTTTTGGAGAGGAAGCAGGGTATAAGACTATATCAATGATAATCCATGCTGCTTATTCTTTCGGATATTTAAAAAAAGAGTCAGGCACTCACAGACTGGTCCGCCAATCCCCTTTTAATGCCAACAACTTAAGACAAACATCTTTTGCCGCTGTTGAGGTTTTACCTGTGATTGAAAATGAAACCGATGTGGAGATTAAACCTCAAGACATAGAATTTGAAGCCTTTAGATCAAGCGGGGCAGGAGGACAAAACGTCAATAAAGTCTCAACCGCAGTCAGGCTCAAACATGTCCCCACAGGAGTAGTGGTAACCTGCCAAACAGAAAGGTCACAGGTACAAAACAGGGAAAATGCCCTAAAAATATTGCGGGCCAAACTTTGGTCCATCAGAAAGGACCAAGATAAGCAAATTAAACAACAGTTAAAAGGACAGCATACCAAAGCCAGCTGGGGAACCCAAATACGCTCTTATGTCCTTCACCCGTATCATCTGGTTAAAGATTTAAGAACAGCAGTTGAGGAAACAGAAACAGAAAAAGTGCTTGATGGTGATCTCTCGCAATTTATTGATGCCCAGGTACAGATGGCTATATAATACTTGCCAAATATGATAATATAAAGTTATGGAAGAAGATTTAAAAGAGGAAAAAATAATAAAACCTTTTAAAGAAATTTCCCATTTTGGCAGACTCTTTTTATTCTCCATTGTTGCTGCCCTTATTCTGGGCACTCTTACAGGTTATCTTTTGGCAAACAAAGGAGGCCCTTCTTCAAAAGTAGCGCTGCTGAACAATTTAGAAACACCAAAACATGCTCAACAAGATACCCGTACATTTAGAGATTTTGCCGAAGGGAAAGTTAAGATCAAACCACAACCCAAAGACCCCAATGAATATACAGAAGGCACCCATCTTTTGGAAAGATCTGGTGCATATCCTGTAACACTAACCTCCTCAGTGGTGGATTTATCCAAATATGAAGGTAAAAATGTAAAAGTGTTGGGTGAAACTCAAAAAGCTATCAAAGAAGGATGGCTTATGGATGTTGGCAAAATAGAAGAAGTTAAATGACTTCAATGAAAAAAATATGCTCATTTTTAACCATGTCACCAAGAAATTTGGATCAGGTATTATAGCTTTGGATGATATATCAGTGGAAATTAAACAGGGTGAGTTTGTTTTTTTGGTGGGACCATCTGGCGCAGGCAAATCAACTCTTCTTAAAATTTTAACCCGGGAACTACTTCCAACCTCCGGTAAAGTTACTGTTGAAGGCCAGGATATTACCAAGTTAAAAGCAGGTCAAATACCTACCTTCCGCAGAAAAATTGGGGTAGTTTTTCAAGATTTCAAACTGCTTGATGATAGAACGGTTTTTGAAAATGTGGCGTTGACTTTGGAGGTTTTAGGTAAAAATGAAGTCCAGATTCAAAAAGAGGTTGAACATACTTTAAAATTGGTCAATATCTGGGATCGCCGTAACCTTTTTCCCAGACAACTCTCAGGCGGAGAGGCTCAACGCACTGTCATTGCCAGGGCTGTAGTGGGAAAACCAAATATAGTTTTGGCAGATGAACCAACAGGAGATTTGGATCAAAAAACAGCTTGGGGAGTGATACAACTTTTAAATGAAATAAATTCCTGGGGTACAATAGTTTTAATGGCCACTCATAATCAAGAAATTGTCAATACCTTAAAAAAAAGAGTGATACTTTTAAAAATGGGTAAAATTGCCAAAGACCTAAAAGTAGGTAAATATGAGCTACACTAATTATTTCAGGTTTACCAAAAGAAATATCCGCCGTTCCCCTTTTCAAGCTGCCGCCGCAGTGATGATTATGTTTCTGACCTTTTTTGTGCTTTCTACTTTTTTATTACTTGCCATAGGTTCTCAAGAAATACTGCGTTTTTATGAAAGTAAACCGCAGGTAATTGCCTTTTTTAAAGATACCACCACTAATGAAGACATTATGGCAATAAGCAAAGCATTGGAGAAAGATGCCCGGATATTAAAAATAAAATTCGTTTCCAAACAGGAAGCTTTGAATATTTACAGAGAGTCGAATAAAAATGACCCCACGTTGCTGGAACTGGTCACAGCCAATATTTTACCGGCATCGCTGGAAATTTCTACCAAAACCCCCCAAGATTTGGCTCCCATAGCAGAAATTTTAAGAATAGAACCCGTTGTTTCTGATGTAATCATTCCGGAGGATGTGATCCAAACCCTAACATCAGCCACCAGAATAATCCGCTATGTGGGAGGGGCAATTGTGGTATTTTTAATACTTTTTTCAACTCTGGTTATTTTGATGGTGATCGGATTTAAAATAAGGCTGCGGCGGGATGAAATTGAAACCATGAGGCTGATTGGGGCATCTTCATCTTTTATCAGATGGCCTTTTATCATGGAGGGTATCTTTTACGGATTAACAGGGGCAATAGTTGCCTGGATTGTAGTTTATACTCTGCTTTGGTATTTTACCCCATTCTTGCAAACATATTTGGGTGAAGTGCAATTTTTACCTGTAAACCCCCTTTTTATGCTGGCACTTCTTACTACCTCTCTTTTGACTGCTATCGTTGTTGGATCTTTAGGATCTTTGGGAGCAGTTAAAAGATATCTTCATATTTAGGTAAGCTGTGTATGAAACATTTAGTAATCATCCTTTTTTTTGTAAGTATAATCTTTAATCCACTACCCATTGCTTATGCACAGTCTCAAGATGAATTAGCCAAAAAGTTGGAGGAGAAACAGGCAGAAATTCAAAAACTGGAAACCCACCTTGAAGATGCCAGAAGCAAGTCTAAAACCCTAAAATCCCAACTGGGAATAATAGATTCTCAAACAAAAATTACAGAACTAAAAATTGAGGAAATCTCCATTAGAATCGAGAAGTTAAAAAGAGAAATTTTTGAATTATCTACTCGAATTGACCGAATTTCAACCTCAATTGATACATTATCTGAGATTTTATTAAAAAGAATAATCCAGACATATAAATATGGGGCTTTGACTACTTTGGATTTAATCTTTTCATCAGATGGGTTTGCTCAAATTTTGGAAAGAACAAAATATATCCAGGTGGCCCAAGCCAATGATAAAAAAGTACTTTACCAACTCCAAGCCACAAAATCTACTTATAATGATCAAAGACAAGATAAACAAACAAAACAAAATGAAGCCAAAAAATTAAATCAAGACCTGGAAAATTATAAAAATCAACTAGACCAACAAAAAAAAGATAAAGAGAATCTGTTAGCAATCACCAAAAATGATGAATCCAGATACCAACAGGAAATTGCCCGTTTACAAGCAGAGCTGGCCTCTATTGCTCAAGCTATTTCTAATGTGGGGCCAAAAATTGGGCCGGTCCAAAAGGGTGAAACCATTGCTGCCATGGGTTCAACTGGTTGTTCTACTGGCCCGCATTTGCATTATGAGGTTTTTGAAAATGCCAAAATTGAAGGAGGCAGAGTGATTGGGAATAGAGTTGACCCGAATAACTATTTGGGTAGCAAACTGGGTTCCCCACTTAATGGATATCCAGGAGGAGATTGGATCATTACTACAGAATATGGTGAGATTTACTTTTTGGGTACCCATACTGGTTTAGATATTGCCCCCAAAGGTGGCGGCGGTTTGGGTAGAGCCATAGTTGCTTCTGAAAAAGGAACAGCATATTCTGTTTCTGCCATCTGTAGCGTTAATATAGCTGGGGGTTCATCTGTGGGTAAAGGGGTAGTCATTGACCATGAAAATGGATTAGTCACTTTGTATTGGCATATACTGTAAGGGTGACTGCCCACAGACTCTTAATCTGTATAATTGCTTTTGTTTATTGTCTTTTAAGTGCCTCAACTGTTTTTGCCGGAGATCCACCAACTCTGACAAGTCCTTCAAATAATTCTACTGTTACATCTTCTACATTAAATTGGCAAGCTCCCTCATATTCTCTATATTCCACTGATCCTTATAGAGTACAGGTTGATGATGATCCTTCTTTTCCCAGCGCAACTATCAATAAAGACTACCGTACAAAGAACCCCTACTATAGTCCTGTCTTAAATGAGGGTGTATGGTATTGGAGAGTTAAAGCTAAAGATTCTTCTGGTATATGGAGCAATTGGAGTGGTATCTGGTCATTTACATTGCAAACTTCATCTCCAGCAACTCCTACACCAACTCCATCACCCACTCCATCATCAACTTCCCCCAGTTCAACGGTAACCTCATCATTTACCGTCTCTGATGTGCCATCACAAATTAATTCTGATCAATCATTTAATGTCTCTGCTAATTTATCCTTACCAAATAATCCGGATGCTACCTTTTATTTAAAGGGGGCTTTTAAAAAGGCGGATAGCTCCAATTATTTTGGATTAACTAAAGTATCTGGTATTTGGATTAAAAATGGCAGCAGTTATTCAGAACAATACCGAATTACTACAAATAGTACTGGTAATTGGTCAGGCAATTTGGAAGTGCAGCCAGACAGTGGGGATTCTGGTTTTACCGGCAGTGGTGATTATATTTTTAAGGTAGGAAGATATACCTCTTCTGGTTCTGGTCCAACATGGAGCAATGAGGCAACAATAAATTTGATAGATGTCAATGGCGAAGGGATCAAAGGGGGTACTGATTTACAAACTGCAACTATAAATAACAATCAACCCCAAAAATCATCTGCAGTTAAAGGGTTGACAAAAACAAACATTAAAAAAAACTTTCTTGAATCCTCTGCTTCTCCACTGATCAAACAATACACACCTCAAGCTCAACAGTCTACTTCTTCAGTTCAAATAAAAAATAATAACTCAAAATATCCACTGGTTATTATGGGTAGCATTTTAATAATACTGGGCGCAGGTTCAATTATTTATCTAATTTGGCAGAAAAAATTAAAACTTAAACCATGAAACAATTTAAAACATATAATTTTTACCAAACTCAAAATTTGGCAAAAAAAATGGCCCAACGCCCAAAGGGTAATGTTTATGCTTTGGTGGGGGAATTGGGTTCTGGTAAAACCACCTTTGCTCAAGGATTTGCCCAAGGTTTGGGGATTAAGGATAAAATCCTCTCTCCCACTTTTATTTTGATTCGCCAACATCCCATACCAAAATCTTCAAAAACACTTTATCATCTTGATCTTTATAGAATGGATAATACTGAGCAAATCAAACAACTTGGAATTGAAGAGATCATTTCAGATCCTGACAACATAGTATTAATAGAGTGGGCTGAAAAAGCCAAAAAGTTCTTACCTCAAAATATTACCTGGATTTTTTTAAAATCGATTGGACAGTATATTAGAGAGCTCAAAATAAAGGAAGCTCATTCCTAACTTCTATAGTTAATGGTCCAATGTTTTCTGATTTTAGAAGTTCTAAATTCTTAAATTGATTTTCCCAAAGATGCCTAATGCCAGTTTGATCCGGCTCTTTAATTAAAAACACTAACCCCGAGCTTTCTGGTTGGTTCCCCACCTCTAATTTTTCTTTACTTGGTACATAAGGTGGTTTATTGGGAGCATAAGCATATTCTTGAGGTAAATATCCATATTTTTTTAGCCCATGCCACCAAAAAAGATATTGATATGGCCAATCATAAACTGATGGAAGATAAGTATAAACCTTAAAGTTTTTACCTCCAGCTTGTTGGTAAACATAATCAATAGCTGAAAGTTCTGTTCTTAAATGGGAATTGCCTAATGATTTTCTTTGAGCTGCTTTTATGTATTCATGTATATTTTGTACACTAAATACTACTAAAACTAAAACTAAAATAACTGCCACTATTTTACCAAAGTGAGTTTTTAGATGATAAAAAACCAAACCAACTGCTAAAATTGAGGCTACTAAAGAAGCATTAAAATACCAAGGCAGAATACCCACTTTAAGAGGGATTAATCCTAAAAGTGGCACAAAGATAAGTAGCAGAGTAATTAAAGTTACTATATCTAATTTTTTAGTGTTTCTTAATAATTTTAAAACTACCAGGGTAAAAATTATTATTACTATATTGGTAAATAATTTAAAATTCATGAAGGTTGGTAAAAGTGTGTTATAAAAACCCTTAAAAATATCTGCTGCTTTCTCTATTAAAGACCCACTAACCATTGAATGAGAAGTGGATTGGTAAGATAGTAGCGCTTTGGTCATGAAAAAGTTATGACGAAGTTCAAACAAAAGTTGTGGCAAAAGTGTTAATCCAAAAACTAAAACTGCTAGATAAAAAGATCTTGTTTTAAAAAGACTTTTTTTAGTTAGAAAAATAACAAGAACTATAACTAGTGGCATAAAAAGTCCCACTGTTACCTCAAAGTGTAAAAATGCTCCCGCCAGAAACCAACTTACAGTGGCAAACCACCACTTCCCAGATTCTACAAAACGCCACAAGCAGTAAATAAAAATAGGTGTTAAAAATAATATGGGATTGGGATTAAAAGCATATTGACTGCCCAAAAGAATAAAATTAGAAGCTACCCAAAAGCAAGTTACTGCAACATAAGCCCAAGTACCATAAAATTTATATGCTAAATACAATAAGAAAAATCCTCCCAGTATCCAAAATGTTATCTCCATTAAAATTGGGGCATAGGGATGACCTCCAGATAAAATAAAAGGTATAGTCAAAAGATAATACCAACCTGGTCCATAATATATTCCATCAATAGAGGTTGTTTGACCGATTAGTCTTAAATGACCTAAAACTACCATCTCCCTCACATCTACCATATCTCTGGCGTTGTCCATATTAAAATAAAAATTACCATCAGCGGTGATAAAAAATCTAAATAAAGCCCCTAAAAATAGTGTCACTAAAATAATTTTTTTCATCTAAAATTTTTCTCTTTTCTGAACAACAAACATACCAAATTTTTCTTCCTCAACTATTTTGGTAAAATAGCCTTCTTCTTTTAAGAAATCATCAATTAAATAAGTGGCAATTCCTCTGGTCGGTTCAATAATAACATACCTTCTACTTGGTAGTTTCTCCTGAGCCTCTTCAACTTTTAAGTTACCTGCAAAACCTACTGCATTTTTACCATTCCAGATAGGTAAATATCCAAAATTATTTTGTCCATACCATTCAAAAAGATAACTCCAAGTGGTATTTATATAAAGAGGCATTGTTACTGCCTTAACGGCAAATGGCTCACTATTAGCATCTTGATAAATATAATCCAAAACTTTTTTCTGATCAGACAATAACATGCCCTGCTGAACATTAATCTCTGAAATAGTTCCCTTAGGATTTAGTTTAGTAATCATAGTCAAGTTTGAATATATTATTATGGCTACTATTAATAATCCCAGAAAAATATTTTTCTTTATTACTTTTTCTATTATCAAAGATATGAATATTAATAATGCTATAGACACTCCTACATTGGGATAATATAATGGGATTTCTTTTTGTAAATTTTCTACTCCTCCATGTACCACCAAAGTCAGTATTAAAGAAAAAAACCAGACACTTAAAAAAATTAGCTGTTTTAAATATATTTTTTTAATCAGTAAAATTATATAAATAATAGTAAGCAGTACCAAAACTATTTCTTTATACTGAAAATCTCCCCAGATGTTGTAGCTACCCATTTTTGAAACAGTAAAAAGGTAAGTTTGAATAATACTATCTAATGTTTTACCAGGATTAAATCCAGATAATGCTACCAGGGAATTTATAGTCCTAAAATTATATTTAAATTCTGCCAAAATAAATGATGATAAAGAAATCGTCAGCACCATAATAGAAATTAACCAGATTTTTAAAGGTACCTGAAAGAATCTTTGTCTAAAGAGCAGAATTATTAAAACAAAGGGTACAGTCAAATAAGTTAAAACAAACTCAGATTGTATTGAAAAACCTAGTCCTAAAAAAGCTAATGGTAATCCCAAGCAAATGTTTCTAAAAACAACTTTTGCCAGACCTAAATACATTACTAAAATACTAAGAACCCCCAGCGAAGGATGATGTAGATAAATAGAAAATTGAGTCTGTTCAAAAGAAAAAGCAAAAAGAATAGCAGTAAAAAGGGCAGTTTTTTTATCAAATAATATTTTAGTGATATAAAAAATAAGAAAAATTCCCAAGGAGTTAAGGATTCTCCAAACCGCTGCCACAAATTCCGTACTTTTATCTCCCAGACCATATAAAGGAGCCAAAAGATAGTAATACAAAACTCCATGATACAATCCCTCAAAGGAAGTTGAAGGACCAATAAGTTTTAAATCACCATTTAATAAATCTTGTGCAACATAAGCATCTCTGGCTTGATCAAATCCAAAATAAATATTGTTGGGAAAATAAAGAAAACGGATAACCATTGCTAATAAAAAAATGGCGGGTAGTATTATTTTAGTCTTATTCATGAGTTAAAAGATAAAATGCCACCTCTTTTGAGGGATATTCAATTATATCAACAACCTTAAGTCCTTTAATTTTTTCAAATCTTAAATCATTTGGGATATCTTTTCTATTGGCTATAAGTAAAGTTTTAGAATTAAGAAAATCTGAAAGAGTATCATTTTGTAAAATTTTTTGATCAATACTGGCAAAATAGAACTTACCCAGTTTCGGGATATCTTTACCAAAACCCTCAAGGGTAATTTTATCTAAATTATTTTTTTGGAAAAAAAGGGGGTCGTATTTAGTCCAAAACAAGGCAAATACAAGAGGAGGTTCTGTAGTTGGAGTAAAAATAAACTTATCATAAGTATCTCCTAAAATCTGGGTTTTAAGAATTGCCTGTTTAAAACCATAGTGCCATAATCTTTCTGATTCTTGAGGATAGTGTACATAATATCGGTGTAGATAAAGATAGAAGTTGCCAAGCAGTATTAAAATTATTGAAATAAATATTAGCTTCTTTAGTTTATCTTTTAACCAAAACATCTGAAATAAAAAGTAAAAACCCAAAGCGCTTATGATAATCAGAGGTGTTAGCATTAAAAATAATCTTGTGGCATGATCACCCCCTCCAACAGTTAGGGCGGCAGGTATCGGAGATAAAACCAGCCAAAAAAGAATTAATTTAGCTTGCTTTGGAAAATTATTGAATAAAACCCAGATTCCGAGCAATATTGAAATAACTTCTATAAAATAAAATTGGCCCATTCCACCCACACTGTGTCTTATGATGTGGTCCCCTTGCAAAAACAAAAAATTTGTAGAAATTGATGTCAGATAATTTTTAGCAAAAATTTCCGAAAAAGAAAGCAGTTTATTGTGTGAAATTTTAGAAATAGGGTTTGGTACCGGATTATCTATCCCTCTTTTAACATCAACTTCTTGTGGAATTGTGGGGTCTGCAAAAATATTGGTATAAGAAAACCTATAACCAGCCTTCCCTTGTATGGTATCTAGCATCAAAGGCGTGGTCATAAAAAATAAAATTAAAATTATGGTTAGTTTAAAATTACTGGATAATTTTATAATTTCTTTTCTATAAATTAGAAATAAACCTAAAGTTAATATCGGTACGAAAAGTTTTGCCGTACTATAACTGTAAATAGACAAACTAAATAAAATTACAGATATTATAAGTAATTTTTTCTTAACTATTCCTTCCAGGAAAAATACTATCCCCCAAATAATAAGAGCAAGCATTAGAGTTACCTCAAAGCCTGCTCTTGAATAATGAAGCTGCCAAGGTGAAATAGTAAATAGAAAAGTAGAAATTATTGCTACCCAGTTGTTAAACTCAAGTTTTTTCACTAGAAAATATAACCCCAAAATTGAAATTATCCCAAAAAAAGCTGACGGTACTCTCACACCCCACTCATTCAAACCAAAAAGTGCAATTGTAACTGCAGATGAATATATATAAAGTGGAGCCCTAAAATCTGAAAAAGACTCAAAAGAAATCGGTAAAAAATTTCCATTATAATCTTTTCCTGTTTTTAGTAAGGAGTAGGCTTGATAACCAACATCAACTTCATCAGCAAAAAGACTGGGTGGATTTTGATCTAATAAATAAAACCTCAAAAATATCCCTAAAAAAATTATTGAGATGAAAAATATTTTTTGTATCTTGGTCATTTTATCTTTTTTAGTTCCTGTTTAAATATCACTACCAAGTATAAGAAAAAAATGATATTTAAAACAACTAAAAATTTCTCCACAATATGATTGGATAAAATCCCAACTATAAAGTTCCATCTTGGAAACCACCAAAAATGATAAAGATTTATAAAATGTATTAGAGAAAGCGATATAAAAATCCACATATATTTTTTATTTAAGCCCACTAGCGACACTAGAAGTAAAAGTGTTGGGTAAAAATATCTCTCATGCATTCTTGGTAAGAATAAAAAAGCAGCAAAGGAGATAATGGTAGTCAGAAGAATAACTATTTGATTGTTGTATCTTTTCTGCATTCCTAGAAAAATGCTTAGAGCCAAAACCGCAAATATAGTATTACCTACTGCATAAACTGGTATTCCCAAGAATAGTGACGTGTCTGGCTTGTTATCAAATCCAAATATCAACGCCCAAAAGTTAAAGGCATTAGCCACAATATAAGATAATTCTCCTCCCAAACTTCTTTGGTAGAAACTCAAAATCCAAGGTAATAAATTTTGTGGATGAAATGGTAAATAAAGCGCTATTGGAAGTAATAAAAAAATTATAACGTTTTTAAGAAGTGTTCGCCCACTTCTTAACCAACCAATGATAAGAATTGGAAAAGCAAAAAACGCTGTAGGCTTTGTTAAAATAGCCAAAGCATATAAAAATGTAGCAAAAATAAATTTTTTCTGGAAAAGATTTAAAAGAGAGGTCAATATAAAAAATCCGTAGATACTATCTGTTTGCCCCCATAAAGCTGAATTATACCAAAATGGTGGTGAGAAAGCAAAGGATAAGGCCGAAACTATACCAGCTTTTCTGTTTTTTAATCTTTTCCCAATTTGATATAAAAAATAAATAATACCCAGATCAGCAAAAATAGCTGGTAATTTATTAAAAAAGTACCAACCTTTTTCAGATTCCAACCATAGAATAAAATTAGAGGGGAAAATGGGAATATATATGTTAAGCACCCAAGAAATCTTCAAAATCAATTGATGTAAACCTACTGATAGCCAAAAGATATAAGAAGTTACTGGAGGATAGGTTGGTCGCATAGCATTATCAATATTACGATCATAGAAACCTAATAATCCTTTTTCCCATAAATCTTTGGCCCACCAATAATAATTGACAACATCACCATGTTCGCCCAAAAGGGCAATCGCGATTCTAAGAAGAAAGGCCGTAAAGATAATAGGAAATAATAATTTCACTTTAGACGTTAAAAATCCCTTAATTTGGATAATGGCATTTCTTGTATTTCTTTCCAGAACCACAGTAACAGGGATCATTTCTACCTATTTTTTGGTGATGAATTGACCCCCCACTATCTAAAACTTCTTGACCTATTACCTGTCCCCCCCTTTCAATAGTTACTTTGGTTTCCCCTTCTTGAGATTCTATCGGTCGCTGTGCTCCCTCCAGAATGACAGGAGAAACCTGTGGACGGATTTCCACTCCTTGCGGCATATTCCCCATCTGAACTCTAGCCTGACCCTGCATTGCCACCTTAAAAATTCTATGAACAATCTCAAAATCAATCTCCATCATCATTTTTTCAAATAAATCAAAAGCTTCTCTTTTATATTCAATCAAAGGATCTCTTCCAGCATAACCACGCAGCCCAATTCCTGCTCTCAGATCATCCATGGTGTCTAAATGCTGGGTCCATAAAATATCCATGGTATCCAGGCAAACAATTACTTCCCAGTCTCTGGCATTATCTTGACCAATCCTTTCCTCCAGCTGATAATATGCTTCTTTTGAAAGAGAAGTTAAAAACTCAATTACCTGATCCGTATTTTGATAACTTTTGACTTGCTTCTCAATTTTGTCCCGGGTACTCCCGTCAATTAGCACAATGGTGGTAAATTCCTCAACTATTTTTTTAGTATCTACTCCCACCTCAACTTTTGAAAGAATAATATTGTTAATCTCTTTTTCAACTTTGTCTAAAATTTCTTTTTTTAAAGTATCATCTTTAAATTGCGCAGCTTTTAACACCTGTACTCTTGCATCATAAATAATCTGGCGCTGCTGATTCATCACATCATCATATTCAACAGTATGCTTTCTGATATCAAAATTGTGACCCTCTACCTTTTTTTGGGCACCTTCTATGGCTTTTGAAACCATGGAATGCTCAATGGGAACATCCTCGGGCATTTTAAGAAAATCCATTACCTTAGAAACTTGCTCGCCGCCAAATATTCTCATCAGGTCATCTTCCAAAGAAACAAAAAAATGGCTGGTACCGGCATCACCTTGTCTGCCTGATCTGCCCCGCAACTGGTTATCAATTCTTCTTGATTCATGCCTCTCAGTGCCAATAACATAAAGCCCGCCCAGCTCTAAAGTCCCTTTGCCAAGTTTGATATCAACACCTCTTCCGGCCATATTGGTGGCCACAGTCACCACCCCTCTCTCTCCTGCACGTGATATAATTTCTGCCTCCTTCTCGTGATTTTTGGCATTTAAAAGCGCATGAGGAATACCCTTTCTTTTAATAAGCTCTGATAAAAATTCATTTTTCTCAATAGAGGTGGTTCCAACCAAAACAGGCTGCCCTTTTTGGTGAAGATCTGATACCAGTTCTGCCACTGCTGAATATTTAGCCGTTTGGCTTTTATATATTGCATCCGGTAAATCTTCTCTTATCATCTGCCTGTGGGTTAGAATAATCACCACATCAAGTTTATAAATTTTATGGAATTCTTCAGCTTCTGTGGCAGCAGTACCGGTCATGCCGGCAAGTTTTTGATACATTCTGAAATAATTTTGAAAAGAGATCGTAGCCAGGGTTTTTGACTCCTGTTGAATTTGGACATTTTCTTTTGCCTCGATTGCCTGATGCAAACCCTCGCTGTAGCGGCGACCAAGCATCAGTCTTCCTGTAAACTCATCCACAATTATCACCTCTCCCTCTTTTACCACATAATCTCTGTCTTTTTGGAATAACGTTTTGGCCTTTAAAGCTTGTTCCAAATGATGCAGAGTGGAAAAATCTTTTTCATAAAGATTTTCAACCCCTAAAATTTTTTCAATTTTTAAAACGCCATGTTCTGTTAAATTGGCGCTTTTTAGCTTTTCATCAACCACATAATCTGTATCAGCTGACAGGGTATCAACCAGTTTGGCAAACTGATAATATTTTTCTGTGGGTTCCTCAGCAGGAGCAGAAATTATCAGTGGGGTCCTTGCTTCATCTATTAAAATGGAATCAACCTCATCAACAACAGCGAAAAAATGCCCTCCTTGACCATCCGGCCCGCTCCGCCGCGAGGCGAGCAGCCGGGTCTGCACCTGATCAGAAAGCCTATGTACCATATTATCCCGCAAATAATCAAAACCAAACTCATTGTTAGTTCCATAAGTAATATCTGCCTCATAAGCCTGCCGGCGGGTGATGGGACGTAAATGTTGCAGTCTTTTATCATCATGAACAGTCTCTTTATATTTTGGATCATAAAGATAAGCTTCCTCATGAACAATGGTGGCACAACTTGCTCCCAGAGCATGATAGATTGGCCCCATCCAGCCGCAATCACGCCTGGCCAAATAATCATTGACAGTAATCAGATGCACTCCTTTTCCTGCTATGGCATTTAAAAAAAGAGTGGGGGCGGCAGATAAAGTTTTACCCTCTCCTGTTTTTTGTTCGGCAATTTTACCCTGATGCAAAACTGCTGCCGCCAAAAGTTGAACATCAAAGTGACGCTCGCCAATTGTTCTTTTGGCTGCCTCACGAACAGTGGCAAAAACTTCCGGTAAAAGATCATCTAAACTTTTCCCTTTTTCATATTCTTTCTTAAAAAGGGAAAATTTATCTTTAAGTTGAACGGTTGTTAGTTTTGAGATTTTTTTTTCCAAACCATTGATTACCTCAATCAAAGGTTTAAGTTTATTTATTTCTCTTTCGTTTGAATCAAGAAGTTTCCCCAAAAAATCTAACATGTTCAATAATTATACAGGTTATTGACAAATAAGTATTTATTCTTTTATAGTAAGTTTACAAAAATTTTCTTGCCCATGAATCCCAACAACCCTGATCCAAACAATCCAAATAACCCTTCAAATCCTCCTTCAGCACAGGCTGATTTAACTTCACTGCCATCCGATCAAACAGAAGCTCCACCGAAAGATACACCATGGCCACAAACTCCTACTCCACCGCCATCAGAACCAGTATCACAACCCCAGCAAGACTGGATACCCACCTCACCTACTCCTGCTCCTACTCCTTTAACTCCTGGACCTACCTTTACCCCACCATTTCCTTCT
>ERZ1292623.2145-Hain-H51-01um-R1-2145-length-18108-cov-14_pt1 | contig 18108 bp, 17 predicted proteins | sample MGYA00564398_ERZ1292623 | MGnify/ENA primary metagenome ERZ1292623 (study PRJEB36523, sample SAMEA6512633) | groundwater metagenome | collected 2019-01-07 | study: AquaDiva: Metagenomics assemblies of 32 groundwater samples | reverse complement strand
ACAATAAAAGAAATTATCAATTAGCTATTCCACAATATGTGCGTGGATAGGACAGTGTTTCTAGCCCTAAAATAGGCCTTAATTAACAGTTTCTTTAGCAAAACCGCGGGTATAAAAAATACAAAAATCCACATCCAAAAAGGCATATAGTTTTTTGCTTCGGCTTTATTGCCTACCATCAAATACGCCAAACCCACCTTGAGGCGGTATTTTTTTAGGTAAAAATCCATACGGTATTTTTGGCGGTCTTCGGGGGGCATTTTATCGTTTAATCTTTGCACCACTTCCAAGCCAGTTAGTTTTACGGCCGGCTGGCTTTCTATGCCCTGTAGATTTCCTTTTTTAAGCATACGAAGTTTGGCTAAAATTTTTAGCAAGAAACAAATTTTTGCTCCCCCATAAGCGAGACGGAACCAAAAATCCAAATCTTCCGAACGCTTCAAATTTTCATCAAAATAACCAAAGCGGTCGAAAACAGATTTTCTAATTACTACAGTAAGCGGGGCTATAAAAGATTTCTCTAATAAGCCCGGAAGAACATCATCCCCTGAATAATATTTATAATTTAACTTCAATAACTTTTCCGATTCTTCGTCCCAAAAATGATAAAGGTCGCAATAACAAACATCACAATCAGGATTTTCTTCCAGGAATTTTATCTGCTCTTCAATTTTATTCGGCAAAAAAATATCGTCAGCATCAAGAAGGGCAATACAATCTCCCTTGGCTATTTTTATGCCAACATTGCGCGCCGCCGATAATCCTTTATTTGATTGATAAAAATATTTTATTTTTGGAAGGTAACCTTCCAAAACTTTTTTTGTGTCATCAATTGAGCCGTCGTCAATAATAATTATTTCAATATCTTTATAAGTTTGGGCCAGCGCAGAATCAACCGCCTCTTTAATAAATTTAGAAGCATTATAAGTTGGGATTATGATAGAAACCAAATGTATTTTATTGTTCGCGTTATTGTTTTCCATTTTGAAGAAAAAGAATTAGCCCAAGAGGATTGCCCATGAAGTCTCTTTTCAAATCTAACATTGATGGTTTTGATATCAAAATTATATTGTTTAGCTTGATAAAGTAAATATAAATCAAGGGAAAAATCTCCCGGCGCATTTTTTAAATATTCTAAAAACTTTCTTGGAAAAAGCTTTGGCTGAGCATTGATTTCAAAAAAAACTTTTCTTAAAACAATACTTGCCACACAAGCCATGCCAAAACTAAATGCCCAATCTTTAAAACTCCTTTTAACCCGATTACCTTTCATAATAAAATTATGGTTGTCATTGGCCAAAAATTTATCAAAGGATTTAAACACATCAACCAAGTCAGTCTGTAAGTCAGAATGAGTCCAGGCCAACACCTCTCCACTCGCCTGCCAAACGCCGGTTATTATCGCGTGTCCATATCCAACATGATCTTCGGGCCTTATATTAATGTATTTAACAAAAGGATATTTCCCAGAAAGTAATAATTTAGAAAAAATTTCGTCGGTATCATCTCTAGAAGCATCGTTAACGCAAATCAATTCAAAATCATATTGACCAATAAAACTTAGGGCCTTATTTAATATCGGCTCAATAGAATTTCGTTCATTATGAAATGGCACTATAATTGAAAGTTTCATATAACCCTAAATTTTGTTTTATACAAACTATTCGACCCTCCAAATCCACAACTTTCTTCTTCGTGATAACCAATAAAACAGACATCGCTTTTCTCTTTAATATCTGACAAAAAATCAATATTTGGCAATTGGTAATTTTGGTCGGCCTTTTCTTTGGCAAAAGATTGTAATGTAATCTCTAACGGCTGGGATTGGCTTATATATAAATAGGTTTCGCTGATTTTTGGTGAAAAAGAAACAGATTTCATTATTTCTAAGGGAACCAATGATTTCCAATTTTTATAACCCAAACTAGCCGAGCAGTCAAAAATAAAAACTTTTTTAACATCCGAATCTATTTCGCCCAAAACTAAATTATCTTTTGTGTCGCTTAATCTGACAAATAAAGAAGTGAAGCCAAAACAAATTATCGCCATCCATAACAATATAAATGCGCCTCTGGGGAGTTTAAAGTTAGAAATAAAATCTTCTAAACCAATTGCCAATAATATAAAAATTAATGGCGCGAAGATTAATAAGTGACGAGACGGGAAAAAAGCCAGGAAATGAGTAATTACGAGTAAAAGATAAATGGCAAATATCGAAATTGAAAACTTTTTTAAAATACTTTTTTGCCCCCATAATCTCCAGACCACAATTCCCAGTAGCAAAGAAAACAATATAAATTGAATCGCGTTGAGAATTTTACTGTGATTATAAAAACCAAAAAAGTTGAGCACTATATTATATATGTGAGAAGGAATTAGATAAATATCAAAAACCCCACGATAGCTTTGTCCGGGTGGATAAAAAAATATAACAATGAAAATAACAATAAGGACAAGAGGCCAGATATCTAAAAAGTTCTTCTTAAGTCCCTTAAACTTGGGAATGTTATAAGATACAAAGAGAGCGAACCAGAAAATTCCTATCAGATAATTAAAAAATAAAAGCGCGGCTGTAACCCAAGACATTTTTTTAAGTAGCGTCTCGTCATCGTGGTATTTAGCTAAAAAGAAAAGCCAAATAGCCACGGAAGAAATATTAAAAATAGTACTGCCTAAATGGTAGCCGTAAGAATATAAACTAATAGAAAAAAGCATTAGCGTAGAAACCAATGCCGCCACTAAGTTACTGACTCCCAATTTTCTACTGGCTAAAAATATTAAGACGACGCTCAAAATAAATAAAAACAGGGTTAAGAATGTGCCACGCGACATGAAATCTTCATAGGAAGTTTCTGGAGAATTTATCAATCCAAATAAAAAGCCGGCTCCGGGAGAATAAGTTGAAGCAGTGGGCAGGGCAAAAAATGATTGGATTGGGTAGGACAGTGAAATTTGAGAAAGCGCCGAAATATAAGCAAGACGAAAAGCGGTAATCGGATTGAGGCGCGTTAGAGCGCGCATTACCCGCCCGTTAAACTCTTCCTCATTTTGAACATGATATTTTTCTTTGTAAGAATTAATTAATTTTTGCGCAGGTTTCCATGTTAAAATTTCTTCAGCTTTTTCTTCCGATATAAAAGATCCTTGCCCCAAAGAAGCGCTAAAAGAAATGCTGGAGGCAGGAAAGTTTTTTAACTGCTCATAAATCCCGTTTGAATCGCATTCCTGAAAATGATTGTTGCGATGCGAAAGATAAATTACAAAAACACAGGTTAATAAAGCAATAAACAAAATTGATACCCATTCTTTTTTGACAAAAGACATTGTAATAAGTAATATATCCAAAGTTGTTTGATAGTTCAAGACAAAGGAGGTTTTATGATTTTCACAAGAGAGGGTTTGATTTTGTTAATGAGAAGTATAGGTAATGAGTTACTAGAGATGAGAAAAGAGAATCTTGATATTCACTCTAAAAAACACAAAGCCGATATTCAAACAAAAGGTGATCGGTATTCTGAATCAGAATTGGTAAAGTTTTTCCAGAAATCAACACCCGATATTGGAATCTGGGGCGAAGAAGGCGCAAATCAAAACGGATCATCAGACAAGAAATGGTATATCGATCCAATCGACGGAACTATCCCTTATTCAGCACAAAGAGATAACTTTTCTATTTCAGTAGGATTGGTGGAGAACGGTAAATCAATTGATGGATATATTTACTTTCCGGCCAAAAATATTTTTTTAAATTTCTCTAAGTCTAGAAAAGATGATTCAATAAAAATAAATACCAACGAAGTAGAATTAAGCAATGCGGTGATTGGTTTTGATTTCTCAGCAAAAGCGGATAGAGAAAACGAACTTCAGAAGTTTTTCCTCCCACTCTGCGCAAAAGTAAGATATGTTTTTATGGAGGCGTCATTTACCGGTGCAACTCTCAATTTTTTACAAGGTAAATTACAGGCTTATGTACATCCCTCCGCAACACCTTTTGATTTGGCAGCAGCAATGGTAGCAGTAGAAGAAGCTGGTGGAGTAATTCGCAGATTAGGTGGAGGAGAGATTGATTTAAATAAAGACTATAATCCAGTAATTATGGCTGTTAACAAAAAGTTGGCCGATGACATTGAAAATTGTTTAAGTTTATAACGCGCCGAAAGGCGTGTTTTTATTTTCTTCGTAGTCGGCGGGCGTACCCCAGCCGATATACTTTACTGGAAAAGATTTTACTTTGTAGCCTATTTCAATTGCCAAACCAAGCATTGAGTCAATATAAAATTCATTTTTTACTTTTATATTTCGGCGCATTAATTCTTCAGCAATTTTTATAAATTCTTTGCCGCTAGCAAAGGTAAATGAGCCGGTAATCGCGTAGTCATTAAATGGATTATCACCAATTGGAATTTTCACTGAAACGCCTTGCACACGATCTCCATCTAACCGGAGCCAGCCCCAGGCCTGGGGATTTTTGGCTAAATTCTCTTGGCCAGTAAAACTCCAAGCAACAATATCCGCCTCCCCTAAAACTTTTTTGTAATCATTTAAATTATAAATCATGCCAAAATCGCAAGCGCCAATAAAAACCGGCTCGTCGTTGTCGTAAAATTCTTTTGCCACCAAACAAGAATTAAGTTGACCTAGTGGATTTGGATCAACAAGAATAGTAACATCCCTTGCCACCGACTTTAAAGTTTCAATAACTTCTTTCTCTGCCAGATGATCTTGGCGAATGACAAACACCCATTTGTCCGCCGGCGGCATGCAACGCGCGGCCTGAATAATCATCGGCTTTCCTGAAACTGGCAATAAAGGTTTTGAAATTTTGTAGCCGGCATCGGCAAATCTCTGCCCTTTACCGGCCATTAGTATTATATTAGTCACAATTTTTAATTTTAAATTTAAAATTTTAAATTAATTTGAAATTTATACTTTAAAATTTACTTTTAAAGAAACTTTCCCAGTAACTATGCGACCATAAATATTCTTGTAAATCCTCCGGCGTCCCCCATTGGCAAAAATGTTTTACTGGATAAATAGAGGACGTAAGGCCATCGTTAATCATAAAATTATAAAGAAAGCTAATATAATACTCTCCCTGAATAGGCGCGGCTGATTTAAAAGTTTTTTGGCAATATTTTTTTAAAATTTCTCCAGTTCGAAAATAAAACATTCCCGCTTGATGCCAACTTTCCATCTTATTTTCCGTAAATGAAAACTTTTCCCTCACTTCTAATGCGTTTCCACTGTCATCAACCCGAACTCCGGCATAAACATTTGGCTTTAGCAAATGAGGTAAGAATCCAGTATAGCAAACAGCCGAGCTATCAACTTTCGTTTCTTTCATTCTTTTTTTAAATTCAGCGTAATTCCATTTTAAATTAAAATCACAATACATTACAATTGTCGGCTCACTATCTTTTATTTCTTTTTTTGCTTTCAATATCGCGTATACCGGCCCCAATTTCTTTGGGTCAATGCCAATAATTTTTCCTGAAGGTTTTAATTTAGAAAGAATGGCGCGAAGATTAGTATTTTTTAGATGGTCCTTATTGCAAACAAATAAAAAGTCTTTTTCACTAGGAAAAAGATTTATCACGTGTTCAATAATCGGTTTTCCATGAACCTCGATAAGTGGTTTTGGAGTTTTATAACCAGCGGCCTTAAAACGCTCCCCGGTGCCCGCCATTGGTATAATAATCTGCACAAATTTAAGTGTGCCTAATCTACTTCCATAAATCAACGAATTCCTTTCCTACCATCACTGCGTCTAGTCGAAAGCCAAGATCGGCCATGTGTCGGCGATAAGCAGGAATTTCTATTCGAGCCCTATCTGGTCGCCAGCGATCTGGCGAAACAAGACAAGTTTTAAATTCCATCAGTTGCAGAGATACATGAGAGTTTAAAGGCAACATGTTATTAGTATCAATCCATACCCAGTCCACAAATCCTTTTTGTGCTATCGTCATTTCGACAGGCTCCGCTTCGCTATAGCGAACAGCGATTTTAGAAGTGCGGAGTTTATCGGCGCGAGTGCCACGCGTTGTAGCGTAGAGAAAGGGAAATTCCACATCTAGTAAAAAATACTTCTCCGGAGAAATATTGTATTTAGCCGCCAATTCCATGCAAGATTTTTCAATCCCCGCTTCTTTAATATTGAAAATTACAAAAGCGTGATTAAAACTTTTCAGATAATCCTCTAAATCTTCGCCAATTCCAGGATCGTGATTCAAATACATCCGACCAGTGCGATTATCATGCCGTACATCAATTTCCACACCATGTTCTTTCGGTACTTTAGCTAATCCAGCAGCATTATTTACTCTGTGTTCGATTATAAGCATATTATTTTCTGTAACTCAGGAAAATTTTTGACGGTTATCATTTTTTTATCAAATATTGGTTTATTAATGCCGTTTAGAAAATAAATACCTTCAATTCCCAATTTTCGGGCGCCGAGAATATCCATCTCATAACTATCACCGACCATAACTACTTGTTCCGGTTTTAATCTCAATTTTTCTAAGGCCAAATTAAACATGATTGGGTTTGGTTTTTCCGAGCCCGCCTCTTCGGAGGTAACAAGAAAATCGATATCTTTAGCCAAATCAAGTTTAATAATTTTTTTCATTTGGATGGAGGCAATAAAGTTAGTAACAACAGCTATTTTAAAATCAAACTTTTTAGCGGCCCGAAAAAAAGCTTTCACCCCCAAATTAACTTTCATTTCCAAAAAGTACTTTTTCCAAAAATAATCTTCAGCCTCTAAAGATAATTCACAATCAGATCGGCCCAATAAAATTTCTATACACTTTTGCAAGTAAAGCAAACGTGAACGCATAGACCCTCCACCAAGTAAGCTAGCTCGCACTTGATCGCGAGCAGCATAAAATGCTTTCGAAACCACTTTTTCTGATTTACTTAATTTTTTACTCAAAAAATCAATAACCCCCCGATCTGCCGTTTTAATACAAGGCCCAACCGAATAAATCGTATCATCTAGATCAAATAATATTCCTTTAATATTTTTAAACTTATTTACTTTCATTCGATATTTTTCTTTGTCCATATTTTGTATAAATTGAATATCTTTAGTAGAAATGAAATTTGGTTTTTCGCCTAATTTTTTAATCAATTTTAGAATATAACAAGAAGCAGAATTAATTTCTAATACTTTAGAGAAAATTATAGAATCTGGAAAAAGATGATCAATAATCTTATAGATTTTATTTTCTATTGAAAAGAGTGGTAAATCAATTTTTCTAGTAACAAAATGAGTCAACTCGACAGCGCTTTCTAGATTATCATCGTGAGTAATAAGGCCATGATTTTGTAGGAATATTATTTTAGGTAAACTACCTTTTTTTGCTAATTGGGCAATTGCATGAGCTAATGCTAATCCAGGATTTTTATAAGGAATCCATAAAATATTTTTTTTACCGAATATTTCCCTAAGTTTCTGCTCACCATTTTTCATACAATTAAAGACGTTGGCATAAACACTGTGAGTATGAAAAACATATTTGCTTAAAATCGTATGCATTCCGGCCTCTATTGAGGCATTACCTAAAAAGGCGCTAAAATTGTTTTCGTCTTTGAGCGTAACTTTAAAATTTTTCGGAAGGCTAAAAATATAATCTTTTATTTTTTTGTAATCTAAATCAACGTAGCCAATGCCCTTTTTCATGTCTTTCATTAAAAAACCGGAGGCCTTAACAAGCATTTTACGTCCAACCTTTATTGAGCTATTGCCGCCCGCCCTTTGAATTAGCGCCTGATCCAATCCAATTTTTTTTGAGGCTTTAAGAAATTCTTTCATAAAATGATTTTAAAAGATTTATTATAAACAATTGATTTATGCCATTGTAATTTTCTTCAAATTGGGGATTGTTTTCTATAAGATCAGTCAGGTTGGGAGCCAAAGAAAAGGCTATTTGCTCAACCTCCTTTTTTGAAATAACTCCCGAACAGTTGACCGTCTGGAAATTTAAATCAAGATAATCGTGTTCTACTTTCAAAGAAGGGATTGAAGATAAATGAGAGATAAAATTATCCATAAAAATAGAGTTTTTTATTTTGTATTCAATGGAACTATAATTATAACGAATTATAATATCAGCAAAATCTTTTTGCGGATGGATAAATCTCTCCGCATCGGGCCTTCGACGCTCTATTTCTTTTTCAATTTCTGATTTAGAATAGTTTCTTTCATTTTGATCACGCTTCAACTTCCAATCAACGCGCAATGATTCTTCAGTTTCAAGAAAAATTTTAAAATGAAAAAGATTTCTCATATTTTCTAAAATAAAAGGCATTAGCCCTTGAAAAACAATAAAACGTTTTGCTTCCCTTAAAAGCGGGGTGGTAAATTTTCCGGTGGCATGATCGTATGATTTCCTCTCAATAATTTCGCCATTAAGTAAATGCGATGATTGTTGTAAATCCAAATGAATATTGTTGCTTTTAGGATTTAAGTGTGTAAATATTTTCCAATTTTCATGCCCTCTCTCCCACCTGTGAACATCATCTCCATCAACACGCAAAAAGTTAATAGAACCAACAATTTTTTCAAATGAATTTGCCAAAGTCGATTTCCCGACTCCCGAATCACCGGCAATGCCAACAAAAAGAGGTTTTTCTATTAATTGATAAAGACGATTCGAGGAAATTCCTACTTTATACAACCACCAAACACTCACTATCAAAGAAGCTTCTAAAATAGTAAAAATAATATTTTGTGATATTAAATTAAACGGCGGTATTAAAAAATACAAAAGATAAGAAATATTTATAACCCAAAAACTTAGCCAAGGCGGTCCACCAGTTGGCGAATTTTTAAATTTAATAAAAAAGAAAATGAGAAACGGCAGAGACCAATAAAACCAGCCCTGCATTGGTGGAACAAGCGCAACCAATACTGCATAGACCAGCCCGAGCACTAATAACAAAGAATCTTTATTGAGTCTCTGATAAGAGGTAAATTTGTAAAAAAGAAAAACAATCGCAGCTGGCGCCAAAAAGAATTGGAGATTATTAAAACCAAAAGGGATAAAAAGATTGAAAAGACGCTGCTGCTCGGGATTATTAAAAACTAAATTAATAAAACCACTTGAGAAAAAATATGGATTAAAAATAAAAAATATAATAATTGAAACCGCAGTTAACGAAAAAATCTTCCTGACTGAAGTATTGTGACGAATTAAATAAACAACATAAAATGGCAGAGCTAATAATAGATGGGTTTTGGTGGCAATACCTAATCCGAAAAATATAAAAGAAAAAGTCCCCAATCCATTAAATAGAAATACTATTGATAAAAATAAAAGCGCCGTCGGAATAACATCAAGTTGACCATGAAAATAATTTATATAAAAAAGAATTGGAGAAGCGAAATAAAGCCAAAAAACCTTTTTTTGTTTAAAAGGAAGTAAATGACAAAGTACAACATATAGGAGGACATCGAAAAATAATATTGGCAGGTGAAATAGAAAAATCTGAAATGGCAAAAAAGATTTAAACAGAATAAACGGAAAACTGGTAATAAAAAGCATTCCTCCGGGATATGGAAAAATATTTTGCCCAAGATTAAAAAAATAATTATAGGGATTGTGAAAATCAGTGACAAAGTAGTCTATAAAGGGCAGAAAACCTTCAGTTACAAATTTAGACGCGAAGAAAAAACTACTCAAGACTTTAATTGATAATACGCACCAAAAAAATCCGTCAAAATAATTTGAATTTTTTTTAAACCAATCAATTATCCGTTTGTTAAAAATAAGAAATTTTAATCCAATGAAATTAATTATCGTGGAAACTGCTATTGCAAGAAAATTTCCCAATAACGGATCAACTCCAAAATTATCAACGGCTAATCTCAAAGCCGCTACGCTTAAAGCAAGAGAAAAAAGATAAACAAAAGAATAAAATATAAATTCTATCTTTTTATTATCAGTTACAGAAGAAAAGGACCAAGAACGGTTCAATAGATAACCCAAAATCAATCCAGAAAAATAGCCGATAACACTAGCTAAAATATAGTAAACATTAAAAAAATAAAGTGACGCGAATATAGTGTAATTTAAAACAGTGCTAAGTCCACCAACAATAATAAATTTAAATAGTTGATTATTTAACATACTTAAGACCAATTAAATTAAAAATATCTTCCAGCCTTTTTTGGTAGGTATGGTCTTTAAGCGTCCTTTGGTATCCAGCTTCGGCAATTTTTTCTCTTTCTTCTTTTTTCGGTAAAAAATATTTTATTTTTCGAATTAAATCTTCGGTTGATCGATAGAAAACCATCTCTTCATCTTCTTTATAAAATTTATCCAAATCATCAGCAAAACCGGAAATAACAAAGGTCTTGCAAGACGCTAATTCAAACGGCCGAGCTTTAATCTGAGGCACTTCTAAGTTCATCCAAGAATGAAAATTATTTATCCAATCAAAGTCTGGAATAATCAATCCCACTGAACGCTTTAAAAATAACCTAGCAAAAGACTTGAAGCGAAAACGTTTGGGCTGGCTATTTATGTTTAAATTTATTTTACTTCGCGAAAATATTTTAATCATGTCCTCCTGCGAGGCTCTACCTTCCGGCCATTTCCAACCTCGAACAAAAACATTTATTCCGGCTTTTCTCAATTCATTAATAACTTTGCCACGGTTACTATTGTACTGGCCGATAAAACTGACATCAATATCACGCCCAGTAGAAACTGGCTTATAATCATGAGAATTGCAGCCCCATTGGGAGCGAATAATATTTGTATAACCAATTTTTTTGTAAAATTCAGGGATCCAGGAGTAGGTTGTGATAATCCAAGTAAAATATGGCGGCCAATAACGAGAATAATTATAAAATCTCCAACTATCATCAGAAAACCAAGCAATACTCATTGTTAATCTCTTAATCTCCCCAAGAGTTTGTTTATCCAATTCATCAGTAAACATAAAAGAAAAAAAGAGGTCTGGTTTTTCATTCTTAACAAGCTCTAGTAAATCTTTATTAAATCTTTTTTTGCCTTTTTCCAAAATCATATCCAACGGATATTCTAAAACTTCTATTCCAGGCATTGTTTTTAGGGTTAAATAAAAATTATTGTATTCAAAGCCGAAACCACGACGCTGGCTATAATTTTCTTTCTGGATTCCTGTGTAAAGTATTTTTAATTTATAGGGTGGGCGAGCATCAGCGAAAGTGTTTTTAAAAACTTCTTTCGTAATACTGTTTGTATTTATGTAATTGATTAATTCTTCCAGTGATTTTACAACATCAACTATAGAAATTGAAGCTATGCATTTAGTTGGTTCCCCATTTTTAGCGTTGTGAGTACATCGCCAATTATCACCAAAGCAATCCATTTCTTTATAAATCCACTTATTTATATCTGAATAGCCGTAAAGCGAAATCATGCCAAACTGGCCTCCACCTAAAATAGTTAGAGAGGGGTTTTTTAAGGCAACGGCAATATGAACTGGCCCAGTGTCATTAGAAAGCAATAGAGCAGAATCCCTGATAACAGAAGCCACTTCGGCGATATCAATCTTTCCCACTAAATCCAAGCATTTTCCCGAATAAAGAGCCTTAAATTTTTTTGATAAATGCTTTTCGCCAACAGAACCAACCAACACCACCAACCAGCCTTTTTCTTTAAAGATTTGAGACACTTCCACAAAACGCTCTACGGGCCAATTTTTGTAAGCGACACTTGATCCCAAAACAACCACTGCGTATTTTTGATTGATTAGGGTGGCTTTAGGTTGCGCAAAAATTTCTGTTGAATAATCAATTTCTTTTCTTCCAGAGATGGCCTCATAAATAGCCCTGTAGTGGTCAATTACATTAACCAATGGCAAATGCAGATATCGATTGCGATCAATGCTGGGAATTATTTTAGTAAAAAGAGGGTGAATTCTCTTCTCGGCAAAAACCAAGCTTTTCTTCATATTTAAATCAAAAGGTTTTTCAAATAAAAGGCCGGCTCCTTCATATCCGACAACTTCTTCTGCGCCAATGCCGATAGAAATAATTTTCCCAATAATTTCTGCTGGACTAAAATCTTGGCTGATAACTTTTTTAAATCCTACGTTTCGTAAAAAATTTAAATATTTGAGACTGTAAAATGGATTGAAACTAAATTTTCTATAATTAACAAAAATTATTTCGTCAACAAAAGGCTTCAACAAACTTCCAATACCAATATTTTCTTTCAATAGCAAATAAATCTTTTTGCCAGAAAAGGCTTTTTTGTAGTGTTTTAATACCGAGGTGAAAACAATAACATCTCCAATTGCCTCCAAATTAATAATCAGAATTCTATTTTCCCAATCTTTTTTATTTACATTTATTTTAAAGATTGATAAAAAAGCCGACCGAGATAAATGAATTAAATAAATTTTTATAAAAAACTTTAAATAGCTATATATTTTCTTTCTCATTGAGAATATTCTTTTTTAAATAATCATTAGAAATAGTTGCCGTTCCTTCTAATCCAACAACCAGTCCAGCCGCATAATTGGCGAGTTTCGCCGCTTCCAATAATGAAGATTTGCAAGCCAACATTAAAGCAGATACGGAAATTACAGTGTCACTTGCCCCAGTAACATCCATAACTTTAGCCGCTCGCGCCGGAACATGATGAACACCATTATCATCCCAAATTGTCATTCCTTGATCACCTCTAGTTAAAATAATCGACGAAGAAAAATTTTTAGCCAATGCCACTACTACCTTTTCGGCAGACTTGTTGTCTGTCGCAGTTAAATTAGTAATTTCTTTGGCCTCTTTCAAATTATGCGTTAAGGCGAGAATATTTTTAAATAAATAAGAATTAGCCGGCTTGAAATTAGCGATTATTTTATTTTTACCAAAACGTTTTTCCAATGCCTGAACGATATTTTTCGTAAGGAAACCTTTATTATAATCAGAAATTACCACAAGGTCGTGGTTGGGAAGATTTTTAATTTCAGAGATTACTTTTTTCTCGACGGCAGGAGAAAGAGATATTTTATTCTCACGGTCAATACGCAACAAATGATGATGTCGGGCAAGAGCTCTTGTTTTAGTAGTTGTCATTCTCCCTGGATCAGTTACCAGGTGAAAATTAATTTTACTGGAGCGACAAGCTTTTTTAATCATTTCTCTCTCGCTGTCTTTGCCAGTCACACCTAACAAAGAAACTTTTCCGCCAAGCGATTTTATATTATTTGCCACATTGGCTGCGCCACCTAAAGCCATCTGTCTGGAGGTTTCCAAAACAACCAAAACCGGCGCTTCTGGTGAAATTCTTTCTACCTCACCTCTTATATATAAGTCCAACATTACATCCCCCGCCACTAAAATAGATTTCTTCGGGAATTGATCAATATAATTAATCATGGTAAAACATATACCATAATCATGGGAAAAGTTAAATCGCTTTCGGAAGTTCTAAAGATAATCAACAAAGCCAAAAAAGAAGGTAAAAAAATCGTTACCACCAATGGTTGCTTTGATTTGTTCCATATTGGCCATTTGAGAAGCTTGGAAAAAGCAAAAACTTATGGTGATTTGCTTATTGTCGGAGTAAATTCCGATAAATCAGTAAAATTAAATAAAGGGCCGGAACGGCCCATAATCCCAGCTAAGGAACGGGTGGAAATAATCGCCGCTCTCGCCGCTGTAGATTATGTCTTTTTGTTTAACGAAAAAACTGCCAGTTCTTGGATTGAAAAAATCAAACCGCATTTTCATATTAAAGGAGCCGATAGAAAAATTGAGGAAATAGTGGAGCGCAAGACAATCGAAAAAAATGGAGGAAAAATTATTCTAACGCCATATATAAAATCTACTACTGATATTATAAAAAAAATCCCTTAGACACAGTGTCCAAGGGATTAAGATCTAAAGAGTCTAAACAATAAGACTCGAAGGACTTGCCCTGAGAGGGCCGAAGGGTCACAGTTGCGGCACAACAAGACGATCGCGACCCCCGGCACGCCATGGATCGACACCCTCGAAGCGACTGACGCTCGCCCCGAGCAGGCCGCCAACGTGACCAACACGGGCAATGAAGAATTCGTTGTTGGCCCGGAACAAGAAGAAGGTTGCCCAACCTTCGGGATGCAACCAGTTCGGGAACTTTTCCACGAACTAGATGATCTGATCCTGGGTAAGGACCAAATTGTTTATGTCGCCGAGCGAAGTGAACATCTGGGCGAAGTTAGCATCTCGTTCCATCTCGTACACCGTTACCGGTGTTTCCGGAGTCGATTCTCCTGGCTCATTCGTCCGATAACTTTCGAAGTCGGAGTCGAGATAGCCGGCGAACAGGCTCTTCGACTGCGCGATCGTGCGCTTTCCGTCGCACGGAGACAATATCAACTTCTCACTACCTGAAATCTTCTTCAAGATTGAACTCATTTCTTTTCTCCTTTTCTTTGGTTTTCGAGGTTCTCAATTATTCTTGGTATTATACCATACATTTTACTCAAGTATCAAGTAACCTGATTTATAGTAATCAGTAATACCCTTCTTAATATCATAATCGGGCACAAAGCCGATTTTTTCTTTAGCTAAACTCATATCACATTGGGTAAAGGTCTGAAAACGATCTTTATAAGGATTATCTCTGTATTTTATTTTTCTTTTTGTGCCTAAGACGGAATTTAGCACTGCTACAATTTCATTGTAGCTGGTGGATTTTCCAGTGCCACAATTAACAATGCAACTCTCTTTGGCTTTCATTGCCAATATATTTGCCCTCACTACATCTTTGACATAAACATGATCACGACGAGATTCTCCATCCCTAAAAATAATATCCGGATCTTTTACTTTCATTTGTTGAGCGAGTTGGTAAATAATACTGGCGCGCGGACCTTTATGGTTTTCCCTTGGGCCATAAATATTGCAATACCTCAAGCCAACAATAATTATTTTCAGATTCTCTTTGGCAAATTTTATAGCAAATTGATCAAGCTTTTTCTTAGATTCCCCGTAAGGATTCATTGGCATCATCGGTCCATCTTCTTTGTAGGGCGCCGGCGCATCGCCGTAAGCGGCAGTTGATGAAGCGTAAATAATCCTCTTGCAGCCATTTTTAACTGCCTCTTTGAATAGTTTTTTAGAAGATTCAACATTAGCCAAAAACATCTCTCTTTTATCTAAGTTGGTTGTGTCGTTGATTGCCGCCTGATGAAAAAGAACATCAATTTTACTAATTGATTTCCAATCCAAACCCAAAAAACTCGGCTGAAGATATTTGCCCTTGAAATTAGGGATGCGCTGCTCGGCATCACTGCCAGTAATCAAAATTTCGTGACCTTGCTTCATTAATTCTATTACTAAATTAGAACCAACAAACCCAGTTCCTCCCGTAATTAAAATCCTCATTCCAAAAGAATATCCTAAAATTGTTTTATTTTCAATATATATTTAAATACTATCTTAATTAGACGATCGTTAATTAAAGATAGTAAAACTACTCCAACAAGAGGTAAAATATGCTTTCTTGTATATTAAATGTATTAGAAAATCCCCAAACTTAACTTCTATTCAAAAGATAAAATTAACGCTTTCTTTGCTGCTTCCAACTCTGCCTCTTGTTTAGAAAGCCCCTCGCCGTCGGTAATAAATTTATCGCCAAAATAAACACCGACTCGGAAAACTTTTTCGTGCTCCGGTCCTTTTTCATCGAGCATTTTATAGATTGGGGTTATTTTTAATCTGGCTTGGACTTTTTCCTGCAATAAGCTTTTCGCATCTTTGTCTAAGCCGTGGCGAATTATTTGATCTAAATTTGGCAAAATAAATTTAATAACGAAAGTTTTAGCGCTGGCATAATGGCCGTCCAAATAAATTGAGCCAATCAAGGCCTCTATCGCGTTGGCCAAAATAACTTCGCGGGCGCGGCCAGTATCTTTGGCTTCACCGCGAGAAAGCAAAATAAATTGTTCTAAATGAATATTGTCGCGAGCAATGGATGAAAGCATTTGATAATTAACCAAAGAAGCCCTCAAAGACGTTAATTTCCCCTCAGCCTCTTCGGGGTATCTATTAAATAATTCTTCGGTAACGATTAATTCCAAAACTGCGTCTCCCAAAAATTCCATTCGCTCATTATTGGAAATGCCCCAAGAGGAATTTTCGTTAATATAAGAACGATGGGTTAGGGCCTGTTTCAATAATCGCTTGTCTTGAAAATTATATTCAATGTTTTTTTCTAGTTTTGATATATCCATAGACATTAGAGCTTAGGATTTAGGAATTTCCGGTTTTCTCTTCTTTTTTCTCCGGTGCCACCCTCGTACTCTCCACTTGCTTATAAACCGTTCCTAAAACTCCGTTTATAAATTTTCCGGAATTGGGGCCGCCATAATTTTTAGCAATTTCAATCGCTTCGTTGATAGCTACTTTTGGAGGAACTTCATTTAAATCGGCGTAAAGCAATTCGTAGAGTCCTATACGCAAGGCATTGCGATCAATTACCGCAATTTGAGCCAGTGGCCATTCGGGAGCAGCTTTGATAATAATCTCGTCAATTTCTGCCATGTGTTCAATAATCCCCTTAACCAATTTCCAGACAAATTCCGGCTCATTAAAACCGGGGGCAAAATCGGCCATATTGCGTTCAATAATTTTAATTAAGTCGCTTTTCTGGCCAAAAAAATCCCATTCATATAAAGACTGAAGAATAATTGATCTACCAAGTTGTCGAGTTGCCATAACTTAAAATTAAACTTTTGTATAAGTTTTACAATGTGGGCATGCTCTGTGCGACAAAACTGGCGATTTGCAATTCGGGCAAACATTTAGCTTTATTTTTTTCAAAGCCAAATGAGAGCGCCTGCGACCCACTTTACCTTTTGAATGATGTTTAACTGGTACTCCTCCCATAAGTTTGTACTTTAGGATTTTAACATGATACGATTATTTTAGCAAACCCAATAACTGGGAAACTTTTACAACAAAGAGGGAGGTGACCGTGAAAAAAATATTTTTTGCGTGTGCTTTACTTGCGGTAATTACTTTTTGGGTATTTATAAGTACTTTAGAAAAAACAGGCGTTCGAAAGGCTAAAACTTCGCACGAAATATATCTAATGGCAGAAAAGGCCGGGATTGTTATCAAAACCAAAGGCGTAAATGATAGGGGAGAGGTTAGTAATTTTAATTTTTCGGGTGTTATCGTAAAACACGAAAAAATTTCCGAACCAATTATTTTAAGCGCGGGGCATGTTTTTAAAATGCCGATTTCAAAAAATAACGCCTTTACTGCTTGTTTTAATCGGCCAATAACTCCCATAGAAATAATTCCCACGCTTATTGATTTATCAAACAGTCGAGGTGGTTTGGATCTTTCCGTTTTTAGATTTGCTAGTTCTGAAATAGCAAAAAGTTTTGATAACGTAGCACTAAGGCTTGGGTCATCTACTAACTTAAAAATGGGCGAGGAAGTTTTTTCATTAGCAGTCCATATGGGCAAACCTTTTTGCTTTAGCTCGGGCCATATTTTTAATTTAGATTTAACTACTGACTACGGTTATCGACCGCAAACAATTATCATTGAATCTCTTTTCGGTCTTGGTAGTTCCGGGGGACCAACTTTAAATACTTACGGAGAAGTTATTGGATTAAACAACTCTATTATCAAAGACCCAGGTGGTCCATTGGCTTTTGGAATGGTACCGATTGACGATATTAAAGAAGATCTTTCATTGCTGTCACCATATTATCCAGATAAACTTTTAATTGTTACACATCCGCTGGCAAATCAAATTTGGTTTATTAACAGTTGGGAACATACCAACGAAGAATTGGCCGATTGGTATATTAAAAGACCAGCTGAAGAAAGTGTAATTGTTGGAGGATTTATTCATTTATTTATTCCGGCAGCGCAAGCTCTGCAAATAGGAGACAAGATTATTTCCTGCGAAGATAAGCCAGTTAATACGAAAATGGATGCTTATCGCGCAGTCTTCTTTTGTCGCAAAAAAAACATTTCTATGGTAGTTGAAAGGGATGGTATGCAAAAAAATATTAATTTTGAGCTTATTAACCCAGATTGGTTTCAATCTTTTTAAATAAAATCCCCGGTGTCCATTGCGGGGATTTTTTTATTAACTTTTT
>ERZ1292623.2144-Hain-H51-01um-R1-2144-length-18112-cov-10_pt1 | contig 18112 bp, 18 predicted proteins | sample MGYA00564398_ERZ1292623 | MGnify/ENA primary metagenome ERZ1292623 (study PRJEB36523, sample SAMEA6512633) | groundwater metagenome | collected 2019-01-07 | study: AquaDiva: Metagenomics assemblies of 32 groundwater samples | reverse complement strand
ATGCAGCAAGCGATCTTCGTCACGGAGTACGCGAAGTCGGGGAGCGCGACCCAGGCCGCAGCCGCAGCAGGCTACTCACGCCCCCGCATACCGGAGGGCAAGGCTGTGCGTCAAGCGATTGCCGACACGTTGGAAGAGTGCGGGGTGACGGCCAAGCGAACGATAACCGAGATCGCCAAACTCGCGTTTCACGACGTTCGCAAGTTGTTCGACGCTAACGGCAAGTTAATCGAATTGCATAAGCTGGACGATGAGACCGCTGCCGCGATCGCCAGCTTCGAGGTGTCGCAGAGCGACGACAAAACATTCAGCGAGACCAGCAAAGTAAAAATGACATCCAAATTATCGGCGCTCGAACATGTGTCGAAGATGCTGCGGCTGACTACCGACCAGGTGGAGCTGGCTGGGGCAGACGGAGGCCCAGTGCAAATGGAGTACGGCCCGAACGAGAACGTGAGACGTGTCGCCTTTTTGTTGGAGCAGGCGACACGACAAATGAGCAATACCGCTGGCAGTCGGTCTACTGCCCCGGCTCAACACCGTGGCAGTAACCAACCAGGAGAGTAAAAATGGGAAACATTCTTCACGACATTCATGGCCGGTACCTCGGCTTCGACCACGTCTACAACCTGCAGGCCTTGCAGGGTTATCGGAGCGGCAAACGCGGCAACCTCATCTCGCTGCCGAGTCCGAACCACGTCGTACTGTTCGATGATTTCGAGAGCGGTTTTGATACAGGGCGATGGCTGGCTACAGAGGGTACTGATGCGGCAACTTCAAACGCGGCAATTCTCGCGGGCGGCATTGGCGGCGTATTGCGGCTGACTACTGGCGACGCCGGTACCGGTCTAGCGGCGGACACGGAGCAGATCACGCAGAATCAACTGATGTGGCAAGCGAGCAATGGAGGGCTAGCGTTCCAGACCCGCGTCAACCTCAGTGCGATTACGACCTGCTGGGCGTTCTTCGGTTTCACTGACACCGTGGCAGCGGCTCTTGAGGCGCCTTACACCATCAGCGGTGCCACCTATACCAGTAACGCAACCGATGCTGTCGGGTTCCTTTTCGATACCGGCGCTACGACAGACAACATCAAGCTGGTGGGTGTGAAAAACGATGTAGACGCTGCGAATCTCGACGCAGGCGTAGCGTTCGCTGCAGCGCAGTATGCAACCCTGCGGGTGGAACTCGATACCTCGGGCAATGCACACTTCTTCATCAACGGTCTGTTCGTTGGCTACTTAGCGGACGCGGTTACCGCGGCTACCGATCTGACCGCGATCATGGCGGTTAGCAAGTTGTCAGTTGCAGCGTCCATGACGGCAGATATCGACTACGTTCACGTAGCCATGAACCGCGCGGCTGACGGCGGAGCAGTCTAACCTTCACCTAACCCAGGCGAAGGCAGAAGGGGAGTCCCCACAAGGGGCTCCCTTTTTTATTGCTTGATGTCTGACGCGAATCCCGCTAGCCTTTGCGGATAATCTCAACCGCATAGGGGGCCGCATGAGCAATTTCAGGGCAATACCACAGGGCACCGTATCTATCGCCGTCACCGCCGCCAGCCAAGACCTCACCATCTCGCCGGGGAAGGGCGACCTAATGCTGACCAACATCGGCACTCAAACAATCTTCTTCAAGTACGACAGCGGCGGCGCTTCGGTCTCGACCGACACACCACTTCTCGCCAACTCTCAGGCCGTGTTCTCTATCCCTCCCGGCGTGGCTACAATCGCGGTCATCGCAGGCGCTGTAGGGTCTACGCTGTACGCTACCCCCGGAAACGGAGAGTAACCATGGGCCTCCGCGCGGTATCACAACCTATTAGCGCCGAAACGGCGCAAGCTTTGCTAGACGCGCTTGCTGGCGGTGCGAGCTCAGCAGTGGGCAACGTACTGATCTCAGGCGGCGGCGTCGCCATGACGACTGGGCTCGGCCTTATCGTAGGCGCGGGCGAGTATTCGATTCAAGGCACGACCTACAGTTCAGTTGAAACGACGCTGGCTGCGGCAGCCGCAGACCCGACCAACCCACGAATCGACGTAGTAGCACTGAACAGTTCGGGTGCTGCTGTGCTGATAACTGGCACGCCTGCAGCTACCCCAATCAAACCCTACGTAGACCCTCTGACTCAACTGGAGCTAACCTTCTTCATTGTGGCTGCAGGCGCTACCTCGCTGAACACGACTATCGTTTCGGTATACGCCGAAAACACGGAGTGGACGACCAGCCAGTCGGGCGCAAACTTCACCTTGGCCTCGACCAACAACCCGCGCGCGGGTACCAAGTGCGTGGAAGGCACGGCGGTCGTCGCTGGCAACTACGTGCAGTTCGCTGCTGCCGCTCCCGCCGATCCGGCGCTCTATGACAACCTGATATTTTACATTCGTTCTAAGGCCTCCTGGACTGCGAACCGCGCACTGATATTATCGCTACGCCTGGCCGGGGCGCAGGTAGGTAACCTCGTGACGTTCAAGACTGGCACCTTCTCGTTCGACTCGGCTGTCGTCAGCGGGTACCAGCAAATATCTATCCCGATGTCAGCATTCGCTGCTGCCGGCCTGAGCTTCGACCAGATACGCATGACGATGGCAGGCAGCAGCAGCATCGGTATGTACCTCGACGACATCACCCTGCAAGCAGGACTGCGGGTCGCTGCTGTTGACGGCTCCCGGATGCGCTGGCGCGGGGATCACTCCCTTCTCGTGCTGTACGAAGCCAATGACGTAACCATATCCGGGGGCGTCCAGTACGTAGCTAAAATATCGAACATCAACCAAGCGCCGCCGAACGCAACCTACTGGAAAGCCTCTAGTTCTGCCGGAGGCGGCATCGCTGTTGACGTGCAAACATTCACGGGCAACGGCACATGGACGAAACCCGCCGGATGCACGCTGGTCGAGGTTGTCTGTATCGGTGGGGGTGGCGGTGGGGGCGGTGGTGGCGGCTTCGCTGCTGGCACCCGGAAAGATGGCGGCGGCGGCGGCGGTGGCGGGGCGTATGCCGCCAAGGTATTCAAAGCCGCAGACCTCGCCGCGACCGAAGCCATTGTAGTCGGCGCGGCAGGCGCGGCAGGCACCGGAGGCACTACCGGCAGCGGCACTGACGCCACTGCCGGAGGGAATAGTTCGTTTGGCGGAGTCAAATGCGAAGCATTTGGTGGCGGAGCGGGTAAAGGCGGAAATACCGCAGCCTCCGGGGTAAGCGGTGGCGGTGGCGGTGGTTCGGGCGGAGCGGGCGCTAACGGCACTACCGGGTCAGTATTAGGTGGCGCCCCCGCCGCCACGGCAGGGGCCAACGGAGTTGCGGGGCAGGGCGGCGGATCAGCTCTCAATAATAACGGTGGCCACGCTGAGTATGGCGGCGGCGGCGGCGGCGGGTCTACCGGCGCTACTTCCGGGAGTGGCGGGGGTTCAATATTCGGCGGTGGGGGTGGAGCGTGCGGCGGGATGATAACTGCTGCTGGCGGAGAGAATTTCAGCGGAAGAGGAGGGAGACAGGGCGGCTGGGGCTACACGACCGGAGGGGGCACTACCGGCCCTGCCGGGGTTCTAGGGTCAGGTACGAACGGCGGGGCGGGCGGCGCGGGGGATTCGACCAAATGCGGCGGCGGTGGCGCGGGAGGAGCGGACAATCTCGCTGGCACGGGCGGCATTGGTGGCGCGGGCGGGATCCTAGGCGGTGGCGGCGGTGGCGGCGGGCCGGGGACGCCGACAGGCGGCGCGGGCGGGGTAGGCGGTCGCGGTGAAGTGCGCGTTTATGCGTGGTAAATCTAATCCAATTTAGGCGGTAGTTCATGGCAAAAAACAATCTAGGCAACCAGATCGCAGGCGCATCGAACGCCCAGTTCCCACCGGCCAACAACAAGGCGGTATGCCGGTTCCAGAATACTTCGGGCTTTCCGATTGCGATAGACAAACTGCATTGCCAGATGCTAGGAAACGCAACTGCCAGACTCAAGCCGATTATTTACAGCGATTCTGCTGGCCTGCCTGGTGTGCTGCTGGGCGTGGGCAATGAAAGGGTCGGCGTCGTGACAGGGTGGAACCTGTTGTCGTTTCCGACATCGGTAGTCGTTCAGCCCGGCGAGTTCGTCTGGCTCGGTGCCATCGCCGACACTATGTTAACGGGAACGCAATGCAGTGCGCTGGGTGGCGGGATCAAGTTCAACGCCAACCCGTACTTTTCCGGCCCCAGTGCCGCGTTCGGCACGGCGTCTACTTCCAACTACCTGTACCGCATTCTCGCCGAAGGCGACGATCTGCAGCCCCGCTTTGGCCGCGCTTCCATCGACAGCGGCTCGGGCAACTACCAGCCAGATCGAGAGCATGGCGAACCGTTCGTGTTGAGCGGCGCAAATGCTGTGCAGGTCGATTCGATTTCAACCTACATCAAAACCGCTTCGGCAACGGTCAAATCAAAAGCTGCGATTTTTACCGACGCAGGCGGAATGCCCGGAATCAAGCTGGCGCAAACTGAAGAGGTCATCGGTTCAACCGCCAACGCGTGGCTGCGTCTACCGTTCACTGCCTCCTACACGCTGGCACCCGGCACCTATTGGCTGTGTTTCATCGCCTCAGAAAATCTGGTCACCCCCACTATCCCCGCTAGCGGTCTGTTGCGCGCGGACGGCGGGGAGGTAGAGGCGACCGCATTCAACGGGGCGGGCCTGTTCCTGTTCCAGAATATTGCGCCTGTCGGCATCGACATCTACGCCAGCTACGCCACCGGGCCAAAATCAATGGCTATGAGCGCTAGCGGTACAGTCAACCTGCCGGGTACGTTGAAGACCACCATCGGCGACCACCTGCTACGCAGCAGCATCTGGGCCAAACCCAGCGCACTCTACGCGGCGCTGTTCACTACCCTGCCGGACGCGGATGGAACGGGCGGGGTTGAGGTATCTATGCCGGATTACGGGCGCGTGCTGTGCGGCCCGGATGCGCTCGCGGATTACTGGTTGCCGCCCGTGGCAGGAGACGGCACGTTCAGCAATGTCGCCGACATCGCGTTTAACGCGCCAGCAGCGGATTGGGGAGCTGCGATTGGGGTCGGGATTTATGATGCAGCGGTGGGGGGTGAACTGCAAGCCTACCTGCCTCTCACCAGCGCGCTCAATGTCCTGGCAGGCGACCCCGCCCCGCATTTCCCGGCAGGCGATCTCCGGCTTATTTTCGCGTAGTGGAGCTGAACGACATCCTCACCCTGCTGGGCCGAGTATCGCCAGAAGCGCGTGCTGAAATAGAGGCGACAGCCGTAGAAGAGTTGAAAGACCGGGTGTGGGTGCCCAACCCCGGCCCTCAGACCGCAGCCTTTTTCAGTGACGCAGACGAGCTGTTCTACGGCGGGCAGGCGGGCGGGGGCAAGACTGACCTGATGCTGGGGCTATCCCTTACCGAGCACGCGAGAAGTCTGATCTTGCGCAGAACGAACAAAGAAGTCACAGGGCTGGTTGAAAGGATGACTGTGATCCTGGGCAGCAGGGATGGGTGGGGAGGCATCCAGTCGGGAATGTGGCGCCGACCAGGCAGGCTGATCGAGCTAGGGGGCTGCCAGCTCGAAGAAGACCGGCAGAAGTACAAAGGTAACCCACGCGACTTCTATGGATTCGATGAAATATCGGATTTCACCCGGACGCAGTACGAGTTCATCATAGGGTGGAATCGCACCACAGTACCAGGGCAGCGTTGTCGAGTGGTAGCTGCAGGCAACCCCCCGACAAGACCGGAGGGGGCTTGGGTGGTGACAAGGTGGGCTGCATGGCTCGACCCTCAGCACTCGAAGCCAGCGCAACAAGGTGAGCTGCGGTGGTACACAGCGAACTCTGACGGCAACGAAGTGGAAGTAGACGGGCGCGGCCCTCACCTGATCGACGGGCAGAACGTGTTTGCGCGATCGCGCACTTTCATTAGTGCGGCGCTCTCGGATAACCCGGACTTGGCGGCGACCGACTACCAAGCCAGCCTGGACTCCATGCAAGGAGGGCTAAGGGCCGCGTACCGGGACGGAGACTTCGGGGTCGCAATGCAAGACGACCCATGGCAAGTTATCCCGACAGCATGGGTGACGGCAGCACAGGCGAGGTGGACGAGAACAGCACCGGCAGGGGTGCCGCAGTGCGCGCTAGGGGTGGACGTGGCGATCGCCAAGGACAAGTTTGTGGTAGCGGCGCGGCATGACACATGGTTCGACACGTTGCTGGCGATACCTGGCAAAGAAGTGAGCGATCCGAAGATCGCAGCCGGCAGAGTTCTGGCCCTCAGGAGAGACAATGCAAAGGTCATCGTGGATGTGGGTGGTGGGTGGGGCGCCGATTGTTATGCTCAACTGGCCCGTAACGGAATTGATGCAGTGGGGTACATGGGCGTTAAATCATCCCCCCGCAAATCAGCCGATAACCGATTCACCTTCTCCAACATTAGGACAGAAGCATACTGGCGAATGCGCGAGGCCCTTGACCCGTCTCAGCCTGGTGGGTCGCAAATAGCGCTGCCGCTTGACACCGAGCTGAAGGCTGATCTGTGCGCCCCGAGCTACCAGGTAAAAGGTAACAAGGTAGGGCAAGTGTTAATGGCCGAGTCAAAGATCGACGTATGCGAGAGGTTAGGTCGATCAACAGATAGAGGGGATGCTGTTGTCATGTGCTGGTCCGATGGCATCAAGCAGTCGAATATGTACGGCGGTTGGGAAGGGGGCAGAAGCCACAAGCAAGTACAAGTAAACCGAGGCAGGCGCTACTCAAAATAGGAGATTAAGCCATGCAGATGTTCAAGAAACCGAAACCATTACCCCTGCCTGCCGTTGTGCCGATGGCGGATGAGGAGGCAGTCGCTGCCGCCAAACGCAAGTCGCTGTTCATGCAGAACAAGCGCGGCGGGCGCACCAGCACCATGCTTACCACGCGCGATACTCTGGGAGGGGGTTAATCGTGATCGCCGCAACCCTTCTCAATGAAGGCGGCCAGCTATTCAGCAAGCGCGGGGCGATGCTCCATTTGTGGCAAGAGATCGCGGAGCAGTTTTACCCGGAGCGCGCGGACTTCACTAGCGCGCGTACGCCAGGCATTAGCGGCACTTCAAGCCTTGCTACGGGCTACCCGGTACTCGCGCGTCGGGATTTAGGTAACGCGATTGGCGCGATGCTGCGACCCACCAACAAGGCGTGGAACCATCCTCGGGTAGATAAATGGGACGAGGCTGGCACCGAAGCGCGCGCTTTCTTGGAGCGCGCTGAAACCCGTCAACGGCAGGCGATGTACTATCAGGCCGCGCAATTCGTACGCGCCACGAAGGAGGCTGACCACGACTTCGCGGCCTTTGGCCAGGCGTGTATACAAGTTACTAAGAACCACCGAGGGGATCAGCTCCTGTACCGCTGTTGGCACTTGCGTGATGTAGCGTGGATGGAAGGCGCCGACGGCACAATCGACTGCGTTTACCGTAAATGGAAGCCGACACTAAACGTGTTGATAACCTTGTTCGGCAAGAACGTCCACCCGAAAGTAAAGGCCTCTTGCGAGAAAGACCCTTATGCCGAAACCGAAGTCTGGCACGTAGTCAAACCTTCCACAAACTGCTACGACAAAAAAGGGAAGGAGTACGACACCCCATTTGTCAGCGTCTACCTCGACGTAGCTAATCAGCACGTCATGGAAGAAGTCGGGCTCGGCACCCTTCCCTACGTGATCCCTCGCTGGCAAACAGTCTCGGGGTCGCAGTACGCCTACTCCCCGGCGGTGACGGTCGCACTGTCAGACGCACTTACGTTGCAAACCATGACATTAACATTGTTGGAAGCGGGGGAGAAACACGTATCGCCCCCGATGCTCGCGGTGCAGGAAGCCCTGCGTGGGGACATCAACATCATGGCGAGTGGGGTTACGTGGGTAGATCGTGAATATGACGAGCGGCTGGGCGAAGTGCTACGGCCTTTGACGATGGACAAGAGTGGTATGCCAATTGGGTTCGAGATGGCGGCGGACTTGCGCGAGCAGCTCGCTTCTGCTTTTTACTTGAATAAGCTGGCCCTACCCCCGCCCGACCGGGAGATGACGGCCTACGAGACCGGGCAGCGCGTACAGGAGTACATCCGCCAATCCCTGCCGCTTTTTGAGCCGATGGAGGCGGAGTACAACGCTCCTGTTTGCCGAATGACATTTGAAATCTTGATGGGCGCCGGGGTATTCGGGAGCCACTTCGAGATACCAGAAGAACTGTTAGGGAAGGAGGTCATCTTTACCTTCGAGTCGCCACTACACGACGCTATCGAGAAAGAAAAAGGCCAGCGCTTTCTCGAAGCTACTTCGTTGATCGCTAACGCTGCTGCCGCCGACCCAGGTGTCATACACTTGCTGGATGTCAAGAAAGCAGCCCGCGACGTGTTGCACAGCACTGGCGTCCCAGCAGCTTGGCTGCGCACAGAGAGCGAGGTAGATGCTTTGACTGATGCCGATCGTGAAGCGCAACAGGCGCAACAACTGCTGCAACAAATGCAACAGGGCGCCAACGTAGCCAAGACCATCGGGGACACGGCTGCTCCCGCGGGAACACTCAACACAGGGGCTGTGCTATGACAGTGAAAGCGACGAGAGAACCGCTTCCATATCTGCCCGCGTCTTACGAACTCGCCGACGCTTCCGCCCTGCAGGCACTCGCGCGCGGAGAGGCTACCCCAGAGCAACAGAAGCGCGCGCTGGCGTGGGTTATGGGCAAGGCGGCGGCTGTAGGGGAGTTCGAGTACCGAACTGATGCGCGCGACCACGCCTTCGCAAGCGGGCGCCGGTTCGTTGGCCTGCAGATACAGAAGATGATCGCTATCAACGTAGGAGCATTCCGATGAAATGTTCTCTTAACGTCGCCCCTACCAGGGTGTACAAATACTCGTTTTTGTTCCCAGGTATAGCCGGTAGGGGCGAAACTGAAGAAGAGGCGGAGCGCGACTTACGATACCAAATCGCTTGCTATCAGAGGCCCGAGGGCGGTTATCTCTGCGTGCGGCATTAAACAATATTTCAACTGAAAAGGGGTAGTCTAAAATGGGTACAAAAAACGCACAAACTCCAGCAGCACTAGAGCCAGCGGTACCAGAGCCAGCAGTACCAGAGCCAGCGGTACTAGAGCCAGCAGTACCAGAGCCAGCAGTACCAGAGCCAGCAGCGGCGAAGTCCCCTGCCGAAAGCTGGGAAGCACGCCGGGCGGCTATCGCTGGCGCCGACGAGAAGATGCTCAAGAGGCTCTCGCGATATGCCAGCGAGGACGACGCGATCAAAGCGGGAGTTGCAGCCCAAACCAAAATTTCGGAGATGACTGCCGCCAAGCCGCTAGCAAAAGATGCCAGCGAAGAAGAGGTTGCCGCGTGGCGCGAAGCCAATGGCATACCGCTCAAAGCGGAGGACTATAAGATCGAGCTTGAGGGTGGGCTGGTAGTAGGTGATGCCGACAAGCCTGCGGTCGATACGTTCTTGGCAATAGCCCATCAGCATAACTTGATGCCCGAAGTGGCGAACGCGATCATCGCGGGCCAACTCAAGCTGCAGGACGAGTTCGCGCAGGAACAGACCCGCATGGACACCGAGGCCGGAGCCGCGATGGGGAAAGAGATGAAAGAAGTGTGGGGCAGCGATTACGTACTTCGCACTAACGAGATCGAAGCCATGCTGGCAGCGGGCGGCGTTCGCGACGAGCTTATCAACTCTCGACTGCCGGACGGCACGCCGGTGGGTTACTCGCCGAAAATGTTAAAATGGCTGTCATCCCTGGCGCAAGCGCAATCACCAGCCGCCAAAGTGGTCGGGGCCAGTGGCACCAACGCGAACCAGAGTCTCGAAGGGGAGATCGCTACCATCGAGAAACTGATTCGAGAAGGATCGAGCGAATATTACAAGGGCGCGGCAGGGCTGGCTATGCAAGCCAAATATCAAGACTTGCTAAGCCGGAAATTAGGCATCGGCAGTTAATTCCCGGCAGCGGGGGGAGGAGGCCCTTCTCCGGCGGCAGACCAGGCGCATAAAAATAATTGGCAAACATCTTGATGTCTGGATTTATTTGAAGTACATTGGCATCTCATAGCAAGCGTAGGCCCTCTCAAAAGCTATCCGATCTGCATAAACACAGGCACCCGGAGACGCCAGCGGCAGGCACCCCGATCACTTTGCAAATAGCGCAGTTCTATTTTCAATCTAATTTAGAGGGAGCCTATCATGGCCGAATCCGCCGCACAAATCCAGTACCGCCAAGAATACATCTCGGGTTTTGAGTTGTCCGAAAGTCTGACACGTCAGACCGTCACCACCGAAGCTATCGTCAAAGGCCAACAAGCCGTCTTTCTCGTCGTCGATAGCGGCGGCGCAGAAGCAGTAACTCGTGGCCTGAACGGCTTGATCCCTGGCCGCCCGGACAACAACACGCAGAATACGGTTACGTTGACGGAATGGCACGACAAGCCGATCAAGACCGGTTTCAATATTTTTATCAGCCAAGGCGACCAGCGCAAGGCGATGAACGAAACCAGTTACAAAGTGATGAACCACAAGATCGATAGTCAGATCATCACCGAACTGAACACCGCTACCCAAGACACTGGCGGCGCCCAGCCAGGAAGTCTGCCTATGATCCAGCACGCTCTGACGATCCTTGGCAACAACGAGGTGCCGTTCGACGGCAACATCAGCGCGCTTATCAGCCCTGCATTCTACAGCTACATGATGCAGATCAAGCAATTCACCAACGTGGACTACGTGAACAACAAACCGTTCTCCGGGATGTTGACCATGTTCCGTTGGAACAACGTGAACTGGATCGTGCACCCCAACCTGCCGGGCAAGGGCACGAACGCGGAAAAGTGCTTCATGTACCACAAAGCCGCGATCGGGCACGCGATGGACAAGGGCGGCATAACCTACACCGCAGACTACAACAAAGAGCAGGACTACTCCTGGGCCTTGGCGACAGGGTACATGGGCGTGAAGCTGCTGCAGTCTGAGGGTATCGTGGTGATGAACCACGACGGTTCCGCCTTCGCCGCGTTGTAATAACGTAAGTAGCCTCGCAGGGGGCTACTTGTTCTACCCATTTGACATATCTACTTGAAGGAGTAATATCATGGCTTATGCCGTAACTGACCAATTCGACTTGATGACGCTGGCTGGCTTGACCGGCAGCCCCCGCATTTTCTTCCACAAATCTGCCGATGCACTGGCGGCGGTGAACACCAGTGGCTTCATTACCGACGGCACCTACAAAGGCTTGAAGGTTGGCGACTACGTGCTGCACCGCGACAGTACCTCGATCACCGGGGACACGTCCCTGCACATGGTGGTCACAGTCAGCGCAACCCTGCCGGGCGCAGTTGACCTAAGCGACGGCACCGTAGTGTGCGCCGGAGCAAACGCCGACTAATACTTGATGTCTGGTTCACAGGGTGGTAACTTTAGCGGGCGCCCACAAAGCGCCCGTTTTTCTTTACAACTCACAAGGAGTTTATGCGCAATGACTACCCCCCTCACTTGGAACCACATTAAAGAGTCGTCTTTCGTTGCCCCGTCGTTTTTTGTAACAGTGCCCCCAGGCACCACCGTTGACGCTTTGCTCGACCCCGCTTTCTGGGCGCTTGTTGCTTCCCGATTGAAACCAAATATGCGGCTTGAGGTCGTGCCGGAAGACCGCGAATACTACGCAGAACTGTTCGTGATGGCGTCCGACCTGAATCGCGTCTCGGTGGTGTTGATGCGCAAAGTACAGTTGGAGTCCGCAGCAGCAACCTTACCTCAAGCCACGAGCCTTTTCGAGCTCAAGTTCAGGGGGCCTAATTACAAATGGTCAGTAATTCGCCTTTCTGATAAAAAGGTAGTAAAGGAGGGCTTCGAGGAGAAGGCGCTCGCGCAACAATGGTTGGCGGACTACGAACTTCAACTGCCCGCCAAAGCGTAACAGGACAACGGCATGGCTACTCAACTATCCGTTTATAACGACGCTCTCTTCATTGTCGGCGAACGTCGGCTCACGGCGTTAACAGACCCAGGGGAACCTCGCCGTGTGTTGGACGACCTCTGGGTGAACGTCCCAAAATACTGCCTTGAACAAGGCCACTGGAAGTTCGCCCAGCGTGCTGTCAAGATAGATTACTCCCTCACCGAAGTTCCTACTTTTGGGCATCGCCGCGCTTTCGCCAAACCCGCAGACTATGTGAGGTTAAGCGCGCTTTGTTCGGATGAGTATTTCAACGCGCCCCTCGCGCAATACGCCGACCGAGGACTGTTCTGGTATGCCGATGTCGATAGTATATATGTCAGCTACGTGTCTAATGGCGCTAGTTATGGTGGCGATCTGACCCGGTGGCCCGAGAGTTTTACGCTTTACGTCGCGCACTACTTGGCCTATCGCGCCTCTACCCGGATAGCGGGCACCGCAGATCGCCGTGTGCTCGTGGCGGAGATGCAACAGACCAAACTTAACGCGCTCGCCAAAGACGCCATGCTAGGGCCTACCCAGTTCCTGCCAAGCGGAAGCTGGGCGCAAGCTAGAGCGGGAAGTCCCAGCGGGAGACACAGCCGCACCAGCCTTTATGGCTGAGACCGATTTCAGGCTGGCGTTCAATCGCGGGGTCATCTCCAAACTGGCCTTAGCCCGCGCGGACATTCAGCGCACGGCGCTTGCTGCTGAAACCCAGATGAACTGGGTACCACGCGCGATGGGGCCGATGTCGTTGCGCCCAGGACTGCAGTACATCGGCCCGACGGCGGTCACCCTGGGCAGAGTGCGCCACCTTCCATTTATTTTCGCCAACAACGATACCGCGCTTATCGAGCTCACCGATGCGCTGATGCGGGTGCGAGTAGACGAAGTCCTGGTGACTCGCGTCTCGGTAGCTACTACAGTGGCTAACGGGGGTTTCGATACTAACCTCACGAGCTGGGCAGATGCCGATGCCGGAGCCGCAGTATCCCAATGGGTTACTGGGGGTTACATGGGGTTGAAAGGCGACGGCACCCTGGCCGCGAGCCGCACCCAGACCTTGACTGTCGCGGGCGGGGATCAGAACGTAGAACATGCGCTGCGCATAGTGGTGGCAAGGGGCTACCCGATTTTGCGCGTCGGCAGTACGGCGGGGGGCGACGAGTACATCGCCGAAACCACGCTCGGGGTCGGCATCCACTCCTTGGCCTTCACTCCCACCGGCGCCAGCGCTTATATCCAGTTCAACTTCCGTGACGATTATGAGGCGTTGATTACCTCATGTAATGCCGAGGCGGCGGGGGTAATGTCTATCGCATCGCCGATAGCCAGCGCGAGCCTGGATAGTATTCGGCAGACTCAATCCGGCGACGTTATTTTCCTGGCCTGTAAGGGCTACCGTCCGCAGAAAATCGAGCGCCGTTCGACCCGCTCGTGGTCTTTGGTGGACTACACGCCGGACAACGGCCCTTTCCGCGCCAGTAACGTGAGCCCGCTAACGCTGGTGCCGAGTGCGCTTAACGGGGACGTGACCATCACCGCGTCCGCGCCGTATTTCAAGAGCACAAACGTGGGGTCGCTCATCTCTATCGTATCGACGGGGCAAACCGTAACCAAGACGCTCGGAGCTGCCGATGTCTGGTCAGACCCGATCCGCGTGAGTGGAATAGATGCCAGCCGCATATTCACGATAATAATTACAGGCACATGGGTCGCAACCGTCACGCTGCAGCGTAGCGTAGGAGTAGTCGGCTCATGGACTGATGTGACTACTTACACAACTAACCAGTCCATCTCGTACGACGACACTTGGGATAACCAGATCGTATACTACCGCATCGGCATAAAACCGGCTGAGTACACCTCCGGCTCCGCTTCAGCCGAATTGCGCTACGCCTCTGGGTCTATCACTGGTATCGCGCGGGCGGTGGGCTTCACCAGCGGCACCGTGGTAGCTGCCGTAGTATTGAAGGATTTCGGGAGCTTGGTCGCCAGTAGTGATTGGGCTGAAAGCGCGTGGTCCACCCGCAGGGGGTTCCCGTCAGCCGTGGCCTTGTTCGGTAGCCGCCTGTGGTGGGGAGGCAAAGATAAAGTATGGGGCTCGGTTATCGACGACTTTGCCAATTTCGACAGCGAGTATTTGGGCGACGCAGGCCCTATCAGCCGCAGTATCGGGCAAGGGCCGGTAGACAACGTAAGTTGGCTGCTGCCCATTAAAGCCTTAATGATGGGAGCTGAGGGGGGCGAGTTTATCTGCCGTTCGACCGGGCTGGAAGAGCCGATCACCCCAGCCAACTTCAACCTCAAGGAAGAAACTACCTACGGTTCTGCGGATGTAGAGCCGGTCAAGATTGATGCCAGTGGCATCTTCGTAGATCGTATTGGATCGCGGGTAATGGAAGTAGTGGCTGACGCCACCGGCGCCGCGACCAGCGAGTTGACTATTCTAACCCCGGAGATATGCCTGCCGAGCATCGAGCGTATCGCGGTGCAGCGGCGGCCTGACACCAGGGTGCATATCGTTCTCTGCAACGGCGATGTGGTGCTGCTGGTGTTCGACAAGATCGAAGAGGTGAAATGCTTCACCACCATCGAAACCGAGGGCCTCATCGAAGATGTGGTGGTATTGCCCGGCAGCCCGGAGGACAAGGTGTACTACACTGTCGCGCGCATCGTGAACGGGGCAGTGGTGCGGTATCTGGAAAAGTGGGCCTACGTGACCGAAGCGACCAACGGACTCGTTAATAAAATGGCCGACTCATTCATCGTGTATGACGGGGTTTCGACTGCCACAATAACGGGCCTCGGGCACCTTGAGGGGAAATCGGTCATCGCGTGGGGCAACACGAAAGACTTGGGCACCTACACAGTGTCTGGCGGCTCGATCACTCTGAGCGAAGCTACGACCTACGCCGTCGTCGGGCTGCCCTACAACTCACTGTTCATCTCAGGCAAGCTGGGCAACGCGGTGCGCGGCCCCGACTCGCTTAACCGGACACGGCGTGTAGACCATGTGGGTTTGATATTACGTGATACACATAAGCAGGGTTTGCAGTACGGCACTGACATCGCCCACATGGACGAGCTGCCTTTGGTTGAGGAAGGCGTCGCCGTGGCTGCCGACACTGTATGGGAGCCGTACGACAGCGATCCCCTGCCCGTCAATGGCACGTTCGGCTTCGACACGAGGCTGGTGCTGACCGCCTCTGCCCCTCGCGCGTGTACCGTAGCGGCGGTAGTGATTGAGACTCAGGCGGGAGGACGTTGATGGTCGAGCTACTGCCCGCCACTCAAGACTTGGTGGAGCGTTATTACGGCAAGCGCCCTTTGATGAGCATGCGTGGGATTGTCGCCGTGGAAGACGGGGTGCCGATCGGCTTGGGTGGGCTGTACCGGGACCAAAACCGGATGATAGTATTCTGCGAGATGAAGCCTGCTGCCAAGAAATACCGCAGGCATATTTTAATGGCGGCCAAGCTAGTGTTGGCACTGATTCGGGAGTATGATGAAGTACGTGCTGTCGCAAGCCCTGACGAGCCGACCGCCGTGCGTTTCTTGGAGCACCTGGGCTTCCGCCATGAAGTCGAGAACGTGTACGTGATGAGGAGTGAACAGTTATGCAAATGATGGCTCTTGCTTTACCAATCGTAGGGGGCTTGTTCAGCGGCTTCGGCGAGATCAGGGCCGGGCAAGCTGCCAAGCATTCTGCAGATTTCCAAGCCGAGCAGTTGCGGCGTAACGCGGACGCGACAGAGGCTGCAAGCCAACGTGCCGCTATCGGCGAGAAACGCAAGTCGGAGTTCATCCAATCCCGTGCGCTGGCTGTTGCGGGCGCCTCCGGGGCTGGCGTGCTCGATCCGACCGTATTGAACATGATCAGCGGCATCGCGGGGGAAGGCGCACTCGCGGCAGAGACCGAACTCTACAATGGCCGAACACAGGCTCAAGGTATGCGCACTCAGGCTATGGCAACGGCATACGAAGGGCTGCAGCGCAAGCGCGCCTCCAAGATAGGCGCACTCACGTCAGTCATCGGGGGCGTCAGCCAAGGCATGGGCAACTGGTTTGGGGCCGCAAACTACCAGTACCTGAACGTGAACCCTGGTCGGCTGGCCCCGGCTGCCAAAGCCCCGGCGCCAAGCGCGGCGCTTAACACCTATTCCAGCTCCGGCTTCGCATAATGCCTACGATCCCTGATCCCGCGAGCCTAAGCCGTCTCCGTTTCCAGCCCAGCGAGGGCGTCGCGTCGTATCGCGGCGATCAAGTTGGCGCGGCGACCGCCCAGCTCGGAGACGTGATCGGCCAAGGCGGCGGGCATGTCGCCAACATGGCCATGCTGCAACGCGATCATATCGCACGTAACCAGGCCAAGGACGCGCTACTCAACCTGCAGCTAGCAAAGACCGAACTGATCTTCGGTGACGAAGGGCATAAAAACGATGTCGGCGGCGCCGTGCTGGCGCCGGACTATACCAAGCGCCGAATGGAAAAGTTCACCAGCGCGGGCCAGACTCACGGGGCGGCGCTGACGCCGGAGGCGCGGTCATATTACGACCAAGGTGTGAAAGAACTGCAGCGCAACTACCACGCTGATCTTCTCCAACATCAGATGGGCGAGATGGACAAGTACGAGGAGCAGGTGTACAACAATGGCATTACTGTCAACAGTATCCTCGCGGCTAAAAACCATACCAATCCGCTGGAAGTGCAGAACAATGTGCTGGCGGCGCGTACAGCGTCCGCAGCGCGCTCATTCAGGTTGAAAGAGTCGGGGGATGTCGCGGAGGTGCGAAGGCGCGCAGCAGTGGGCAGTGTCCATTCCGCTGTCGCCGAGGCATTCATCAACGCCGATATGCCTGACGAGGCCGCTGAATATGTCAAGAGCGTTAAGGACGACCTCCACCCGAAGCAGGAAGAGCAGTTAAACAACATGATCCGCCCGCTTTCGGCGTATACGAAAGCAGCCAAGTTCAACCAGGAGCTGCTGCAAATGCAGGTCAATGGGGTGTCGGAGCCGGAGATTCTTGCGAAGCGCAGAGAGCTCACCGCAGGCTCAGGGCCGGAGGTTGACAGGCATCTCGATCGGATGCTCCGGGAAAATGAAGAGGCAATCAAGGCACAACGCACAGAGGAGGAAGGTTCTATACTACTCCGCTACTGGAAGGGCGAAGCCGGGTCAGGGTTCAACGATCCTGCCCTACGCGCACTTGACAAGGTAAAGCCGGGGCGAGGTGCCGCCGTTCGAGAGCAGCTAGAACACGTACGGCGTATAAAAGAGAGCAAAGTCGAATCGGTAACAGATTACAACAGCATACGCCTTTATTACGAACTGGCCGCACGTGCGACGACGCAAGACCTGACCGAGAACGAAGTCATGGCTAACGCGAAGGTTTTAGGAGGAGGCAATGTTAAGTCTTTATTGAATGCGGTCATTCGCGGCGACGTCGCCGCCCGCTGGGCAGTCATACCTCCTACCCTCATAGCGGAAGGAATGCCCAAGAGCGCGGACACGGCGGAAGAGAAAGCCGCTGCTAAAGGGTTCATTTACCGCAAGCACAATGATTGGAAAGATGCCAACCCCGGCAAGACTGCAACCGTCGAGGAGATGGCCGCGATCGTGCGCTCCGCCAGCGAAGAGCACATTAAGGTCGGCAAGTATTGGCTGGTAAACGGCACGGAAGCCGCCTACAAGACTGCAGAGGCGCAAGACACGTACCCGAAGACCTTCGTGCAACTCATGCCTCTTGCGGACGATACTATGCGCCTGAAAGCCTTCCAATACTATCGCCGCGTGAACGGCGCGCGGCCAAAGGGAGCGCCTCCTATCACCGAACAAGAAGGTATCGACACTTGGCTGTCTAACCAAACCAAGAAGCGCTAACATTACCCAGGCGGATAAATGACAGACGCATATCGTTCCGAATACGAGAGCATCCTTGCCCGGAGAACCAAGACGCCTCTCACACCCCCCACGCGAACGGGGATAGAGCTTGACGAGATCGGCTCCGCCGTCCAGCGCGGCGGCAACTCTAACCCAGAGGAAGAGGCATATCGGCAGGTGCTGGCGAAGCGCCTGGGCACCACCCCCGCGCTGATCCCCAACATCAAACAAGCTGAGTCGGAAGCCTTCTCGAAAGAGAATGATGCCGCCGACATACAGC
>ERZ1292623.2143-Hain-H51-01um-R1-2143-length-18114-cov-5_pt1 | contig 18114 bp, 18 predicted proteins | sample MGYA00564398_ERZ1292623 | MGnify/ENA primary metagenome ERZ1292623 (study PRJEB36523, sample SAMEA6512633) | groundwater metagenome | collected 2019-01-07 | study: AquaDiva: Metagenomics assemblies of 32 groundwater samples | reverse complement strand
GATTCATCGGTGGCGCTTCCGGGAATTCCGGTCGCAGCTTTCGGAATAATGTAAAATGGAAAAATTAAAGCCAGAACAATACAAAGTAATGCGAGAGAAGGGGACAGAGCCTGCATTTTCGGGCAAGTACTGGGATTCACATGAAAAAGGAATGTACAAATGCGCCTCGTGTGGGGCAGAATTGTTTTCTTCAGACACCAAATTTGATTCAGGCACTGGCTGGCCAAGCTTTACTGAACCCGCGAACTTAGAAAACATCGAACTCAAAGAAGACAATAGTTATGGCACCCGAAGAACCGAAGTGCTCTGCAAGTGTTGCGGCTCGCACTTGGGACATGTGTTTGACGACGGTCCCAAAGATCATGGAGGCAAACGTTATTGTATTAACTCGGTGTGCTTGAATCTTAAGAAAAAATGATGTTCAAAAATAGGTCGCGCACATTTTTGCTTTTGGGTTTTGGAGTTATCCTGATTATCGTTGCGGGTATTTTTGCATTTGGTGATTTTTCAAAAGACAGGGGAGTGAAGGAAGAAAATAATCTTGACCTTTTTCCTGCGCGTTCCCAGGAACGCATTGTAGAAGTAGAAAACAAGGATACGGCGTTTGAGGAAGCAGAAAAAGTAAATCCGATTGAGTGTGCAGATTATTACTGTTTTGAAAAATACTATCAAACTCTTGTGGCAGAAGATACGATTGTTGCAGCGTTTGTTGACTTGAAAGTTCGATATGATGAAAACGCTCTCGTACGATCTCTCTGTCATCCTTTAGTGCATGTGATTGGCCGAGAGGCCACAAAGAAATATCCTAACGTGGCAGAAGCGTATGTAAAGGGAGATCACTTTTGCTGGTCTGGTTACTATCACGGCGTAATGGAAGGCATTTTGCGCGACACCGCACCTGAAGAGTTACCAGCAGTTATAAGCGGTATATGCGAAAGCATTCCAGGGAAAGCAACCTATTCATTTGATTATTACAATTGCGTGCATGGACTTGGGCACGGAGTTATGTATATCACGCAAAGCGAGCTTTTCGAAGCTCTGGAATTATGCGATAATCTCGCCGGGCAATGGGAGAAAGAGTCTTGTTACGGCGGCGTGTTTATGGAGAATATAATTACAGATTTTGAAAATCATTTTACCAAATACTTGAGGCCCGGGGAGCCGCTCTATCCCTGCACCGCTGTAAAAGAGCAGTACAAGCGGCCCTGCTATTTGATGCAAACTTCGTATGTGCTGAAAATCAACGGATACAACTTTGCAGATGCATTTGCGCAGTGTTCAACGGTTGAGGAGCAACACAAAAGTATATGTTATCAGAGCATTGGCCGCGATGCTTCAGGTTCTACGGTAAGTGACGTGCAACGAACAAAGGCCTACTGTATGCTTGGCAAGGATTCAGACCAACAAACCAATTGCGTTATTGGCGCAGTCAAAGACTTTATCTCGTATTTTCATTCTGACGCGCAGGCAAAGCAACTATGCAACACCTTCACGGAGGATACTCGCAATATCTGCATCTTTGTTGCAGACAGCTATTACAAGAGTTTTTAGCATTTGGAGCTTGACAAGGACCTTTAGTTTTTGGTTTAATAAAAGGGGAGAACCTTTAAAAATTTGAATAGTTCCATTGAAAATCTTTAGAAAGTAAAGATATTTCTGATTTTTATTGAAAGTATTCAAAATTCCATGGAGCCGATTCAAATCTTCAAGAAAACTGAAGATGGATCAACGTGGGTGTACACGGTTCTCCTCGGGCATGAGTCAAACGATGTCGGGTTTTTGGTAAAGATCAATCGACAGCATTGGGAATACCTCACTGGTGGGCGAGAGTCGCCCGAGCGACTTATCAAAAAATGTTTTCGTTTCTTATTAAAGAAACAATCAAAATATTCCATCTTACGGAGCTTTGATCTGCGGGAAATCCATAAACTTTTTCCAGAGTTTGAAAACGAAGTGATATTCAGAAGTTAGACAAATACCACCTCCAAGTGGTATTTTGGTTATAGCTGTTACCATTCGGGCAAGAAGGGGGGGGAGTAAAAAATGAGAGTTCTTGTTGTTGGGGATGGCGCGCGTGAACATGCGATTGCTTGGAAATTGGATCAACAAAATCGAAGAATTGACTTGTATATAGCTCCTGGCAATGCAGGTACAAGTGAGATAGGGGAGAATGTTCCTATTTCACCAACTGACATAAGTGGTCTTGCGCGTTTCGTGAGAGATAACGACATAAGATTCACAGTTGTTGGCCCAGAAGATGCGTTGGCAGCAGGAATCGTGAATCGATTCCTTGACATAGGCTTCCCTATATTTGGGCCTACTGCCCAAGCAGCAATAATCGAGACCAACAAATACGAAGCAAAACTACTGATGAGAGAAGCAGGAGTGCCTACTGCTTCGTGGAAATATTTTAGATCCTTGACATTGGCAAAGCAGCATGTTGCGATTGCCGTACCGTCATTGGTGATCAAGGAGATTGGGCTTGCTCGCGGCAAAGGCGTGCTCGTAACCTCTGATCGGCAAGAAGCAATTGCATGGCTTGATACGCGCATTGAAAAGATTTTTAAAGAAGGCATCCTTTTTGAGGAGTACTTGGTTGGTCAGGAAATTAGTGTGTTCGCCTTTGTGCATGGCGAGCAAGTTTCTCAACTTTTTGCAGCTTGCGATTACAAACATCTGGAAGATAATGATCAAGGCCCTATGACAGGTGGCATGGGAGGGTATAGCCCGCCGGCAATCTGGACTCCGCAACTTGACCAGCAAATACGCGAGACCATTATGGAACCTCTTGCAAGAGCACTCGTTGCGCGGGGAACTCTGTTCGTCGGCGTGCTTTATGCGGGGTTGATGTTGACGGATAAAGGCCCAATAGTTTTGGAGTTCAATGCCAGATTTGGGGATCCGGAAACCCAAGTCATTCTTCCTCGGCTCAAAAGCGATCTTCTTGAGGCAATGATGTTAACTGTAGAAGGGAGAGTAGGGGAGATTGTTTTGGAGTGGGAGTTCGGCGTGTGCGTGGGAGTAGTTCTTGCAACAGAAGGCTATCCTTTAAACCCAGTAAGCGGAGATGTAGTGAAAGGTTTGGAACGTTGTCCGTCGAACATTCTTGTATTCCATGCGGGAACAAGGCGTGCAGGGGACTACGTAGAGACCACTGGGGGTCGTATTCTCACAGTAGTAGCATTAAGGAAAACGCTAGGAAAGGCGATCACAGATTGCTATCGTGGGGTTCGCGCAATTGACGTGAGAGGAGCCCGGCATCGAAAGGATATCGCACATATAGCCTAATAAGAATATTGTGCGACATTTAATCGTACAATAAAGACTCTAGAAAGACCTTGGGCGGACAAACCACCTAAGGTCTTTATTTTAAGTTTTTGCCGCTGTGGAATTGTCGGTGTATATCGCGCAAACGCTTGTTGGTAACGTGCGTGTACAATTGCGTGGTCATAATATTTTTGTGGCCGAGGAATTCCTGGATAGCGCGTAGATCGACACCTTGGGAGAGCAGGTCAGTGGCATACGAATGCCGGAGTGTATGAGGCGTGGTAAAAAAGGGAACGCCGGCTTTTACAGCATATTTCTTGATAATTCTTTCGATAGAACGAGCCGTGAGGCGGTTGTCTTCCTGTGTGCGGCTGCGATAGTTAATGAATAAAGCCTTTTCCTTGTCTCTACGCGTTTTGAGGTATTTTTTGAGCCATTCTAAAGCTCGCTCTGAAAAATACACCGTACGCGGCCGGTTGCCTTTGCCAATGATCCCAAGCTCAAAATCCTGCTTGCCCTGAGTGGAATCGAAGGGCTTATCCTCAATAGAATCGAATTGTTCGCGATTCAAACTTACGAGTTCGGCTATGCGCATGCCTGTTGAAAAAAAAGTTTCGAGGATTGTTTTATCCCGGAGTTCTGTTGGAGAGGCTGGCTGCGAAGCGGGCTGCGAAGTAGGGGAGTTCAAGAGTCTTTCAATCTGATCTAAATCAAGGAATTTGATCGTGCGGGCCTCTTCGGTATCTTTTGGAAGTGTGACCTTTGCCGGAGGCAACGCAGATATGTCTTTTGCCACGAAATAAGCCAAGAGAGCCCGCAGAGCGATTAAATAGTAGTTTTGGGTGAGTTTGGAGAGAAGTTTTCCGTGTTCAGCGGGCGTACGGGACAGAAAAAGTCGGTAGTTCCATATATCATCGTTGGTGAGTTCATGAGGCTTGAGATCTTGTTTGTTTTTCTTTTGCAGCCACACCTCGAATTTTTTCAGATATCTCTGATAATTCCTCTGGGTATTATTGGAAAGACCTTTTTCAACTTCGCAGTAATCAAGAAAATCCGGTATGCGCTCTTTTATAGGTTTTGAGGATTTACGCATAAGCCAAAAAGTCAAAAATAAGAAAGGGAGAAGGTAGGTGATATACTATTTGACGCTTTACATAGATTGTGCGACTTTTCTTATATCCATACTAAACTCTCCTCTAGGGGTGTGTCAATGGCTGTGTTAAGACCTTCAGGATGTGTTAAGTATGTCTTAGTCTTTGCGGAAAAGGGCTTGGAATCGTTCCCAGAGGCCTGCCTTGCCATCTGGTAGGCCTTTTCCGACTTGTTTGATATCTTCTTTGAGTTCTTCTTTTTCCTTTTCGAGTTCTTGTTCAATGAGAGGCTTTCTTTTTTCCACTTCTTGGCCGAGCAGTGTTTTTGCGCGATCAATGAGAGTTTGAAGCGCAGGCAAAACTCGTTTCTCCCACACTTCTGTTTTGACCCATTCCCCCATTTTCTTCCATACGGGAACTACTTGATTATTCCAGATGCTCGCGAGTACTCCGGGAATCGCTTCCATAATTTTATCGCCTATGTTCAAAACACCCTCCTTGGCTCCTTCAATCGTGTCGGGTACTTGCAGCTTCGGATCTTGTTGAGCAAAGGCAGGAACCGAAAACGCGAAGGAAAAAATCGCAAGGCCTAGAAAGAAAACAAAAATGAGTGGTATAAAATGTCGCACAATATTAAGATGTTTGAAGCGAAGCTTCAAACATGGCTATTGCTTGTTTGATTCTTTGAAGCGTTTGTTCTTTGCCCAAAATTTCTGCAATTTCAAATGGTCCTGGCGATGCTTTCTTTCCGCACAGTGCCACGCGCAAAGGCCAGAGCATGTATCCTCTGTTTTGTAATTTCTCTGCCTCCGGCATAATAACTTGTTCAAGCTTTTCATGAGACCACTCCCCTACTCCAGCAATCAAACCTTTTAATATTTCTAACATGTTCTTTGCTTGTTCGTCAGTGGCGTCTTTCCACAAGAGTAAATCTTTGGGATACTCGAGTTTGTCTGTAAAAAAGAAATCTGCAAGCTCTCCAATTTCTGACAGTTTTTTCAGTCGTTCTTGATACAAGGCAACCGTCATCTTTTGCTGATTAAAATTCATTGTATTTTCAGGAAGATACGGTTCGCACAACTTGGTGAGTTCATCGAGCGGCGTGTTTCGAATATAGAAACCGTTAATCCAGTCTAAGCGCTGAATGTTGAATACCGCAGCTCCTTTTTGAATGCGTTCTAAAGAAAACTCTTTGACGAGTTCTTGCATAGAAAAAATTTCGCGATTATCTCCAGGATTCCACCCCAAAAGCGCAAGAAAATTCACAATGGCTTCTGGCAAGTATCCTTCTTTACGAAATGTACGCACCGAGCTGTCGCCGTGCCGCTTGCTTAGCTTGGTGCGGTCTTCCCCGAGCAACAAGGGCAAATGGCCATACTGAACTCCGGGCAAGTCGAGCGCTTCGGAGATGAGAATTTGCTTGGGAGTGTTTGCGATATGGTCTTCCCCACGGATTACATGAGTAATTTGCATTTCAAAATCATCAATTACCACGGTAAAATTGTACAATGGAGTTTCGAGATCTTTTGCGATCACCACGTCGCCAAATAAGCTAGTGTCGAATTTGATCTCGCCTCTGATGAGATCAGTGAATGTTATGATTTTTGGCTCTACGATAAATCGGATTACTCCTCCATTCCCTGCTGTCAGACGTTTTTCTTGTTCTTCTCGAGAAATATTTCTGCACGTGCCTTTGTATCTCGGAGCTTCCCCTAAACTCATTTGATGAGCGCGTTGAGCATCAAGTTCCTCCGCAGTACAAAAACAATAGTACGCTCCCCCCTGTTCTAAAAGTTTGATAAGATATTTTTTGTAGAGCTCTGTTCTTTCGCTTTGCCGATAGGGACTATAATTTCCAATATAACCGTTTTCCAAGCTCGGCCCCTCGTCCCACTCCAAACCCAGCCAGTGAAAGTTCTCGAGAATATCCTGTTCAAATTCTTTTTTCGAACGTTCCTTGTCAGTGTCTTCGATACGCAGGATAAAATCACCTCCTTCTTTTTTGGCAAAGAGGTAATTAAACAGGGCGGTTCTGGCATTTCCCATGTGAACAAATCCAGTGGGCGAAGGCGCTATTCTTGTCCTAACTTTTCCGTTCATCTGATGAGATACGCTAAAATATAATCTGCGATAATCCGGGCAGCGTCGGGTTTTGCGAAACGAAGCGCGGCTTGGGACATGCGTTCCATCTCTGTTTGGTCAAAGATGATGCTGCGGATACGCTCCAAGAAAAAGTGGGGTTTCATATTTGCTTCTTCAAGTACAATCGCGGCTCCCGTGCTTGCGTAAGCATACGCGTTTTTCATCTGATGGTTTTGCGCAGATTCCGGAAGCGGAATTAAGATGCTTGGTTTGCCGAGAGAGGCAATTTCAAAGATGCTTCCTGATCCTGCTCTGCTCACAATAAAGTTGGCCGCGGCGTAGGCATGGCGAAGTTCATTTTCATCCAAGAATGCAACGGGGTGGTAATACGGAAGGTTCGCTTCTGATATCACCACCCTTGCTTCTTCTGCTACTGTTTTGAAGTTTGCTTCTCCGGTTTGGTGGATGATTTCGAATTCATTGAGCGCCTCGTCAAGAATATTCAGGAGCATGTCATTTATACGAGAAGCGCCTTGGGAGCCGCCCATAATAAAAAGAATGAGTTTGCCGCCCACAAGCTGAAAAATCTGTGTTGCGTCTAAAAGAGAACCCGATAGTATACGAGATCTGATAGGATTTCCCACGAGCAAAATTTTCTTGGGAGGAAAGTTCTGGGTGAAGGGAAAAGAGGTAAAAATTTCCAAAGCGAATTTTTCTGCTGCGAGATTTGCTTTTCCAGGCACAATATCTGATTCATGGAGAAATATGGGTATGCCAAGCATTCTGCCGGCTACCGTGGCGGGAATTGCTCCGTATCCTCCTTTGCTAAAAATGAGATCGGGAGAGAGGAAGAATAGAATTTTGAATGCCTTGCAGATTCCCAAGGGAGTATTAAGCAGTATGTCAGAAAGATTGTGCAAGAGAGCAGTTGGCCCCCAATAGCGACGAACCTTCCCTGCTTTTACGACAAACGTTCTAATCCCTTCTTGCGATAATAAAATATCCCCAAATCTATCTTCGGGACCAATATAAAAAAGCTCCATATCTTTGCCAGGATAAGAACGTTTTAACTCCCGTGCTACCGCAATGATAGGAAGAATATGGCCTCCCGTTCCCCCTCCAGCAAACAAAATTTTCATGTTCCTTTACTATACACAAATTCCTCCTCTCCCACAACTTGACAAAATCAAGTTACTCCCATAGAGTATAGGTGCACTTTAACAAAAACAGAAGGAGGAGAAAGATGGCTGTCTTTTTTTTGGCGGCTTCGCCGAGTTCTAGGATTCGGATTCCGCAATCGCGGTACAGGCGTCTGGAGATAATATGCGCCGAACTGAACACTGACTATAGATTACCGCGTGGAACACAGGATCACATCTATAAGGAAGTAGCAGAGAAATTGCGTGCCGAAGGGATAGAGATATCGAAAGGCCAGTTTGATCTTGATAGAGAAATCCTCCAAGCAGCTTACCGGTGGCTCAATGCCGGTTCATCGGAAGAACAAGAAAAGGTCTATAAGGCAAGCAAGCGTGCAAAGGCAGTGCTCGATTGCCTTATCAAAGACGTCCTTTTGCGATGGGGTGACTTCAAGCTTGGAGGCATAGCGTCTGGCCCTGTCCCCACTGCGGCCCAAAAGCCGCCGTGCATTCGACTCGAAGATCTTGAGGCAGGAAAAGAACTCGCTCAAATCATCAGCGAGTTGATATTTCGGCTGGAAGCTGTTCTCGGGGAGAATGAGAGACTGAAGACAGAATTGCAGGACCATCAGCAATGCGGCAAGCGCGCTGCGGACGATCAAGCGTACATCAAACTCGTTGAAGAAGAGATCGAACGTCTCGAAGCGAGAATTCGTGGAGCATTAGAGGGGATTCGCCGCGCACACTCTGATACACTCGAAGATATCGCGCAGCAACATCCCGAGCTTCCCCAACTCACTCTCATTGCTCAAGAGATGAAATCTGGCGTTGGAAGGAGAGAGCGGGAAGCGAAAAGACTGCTCTCTTTGCTTCCCGTCTCTTTTACTTGGCAGAACGAAAAAGTATACGAGGGTAGATTTCTTGATCTCTTGGCGGATCTTACTCTGCCAGAGCAAGAACAGATTGTAAAACAAGTGGAGATGCTTATCAGAGAAGGTTCCCTCTATGCCTCTCTTCATACACGGAAGACGGAAATGAAGCTTCCCCACACTCCAGTGAGAGCGTTTACAAGCCGCGGATCTGATGATCTGCGGTTTACATGGAGTAAAGAGGGAAATACCATTACAATCTATTGGCTGTTTCGAAAAGGAGACAGTCGGGTGAGATATAGCGAGCACTAGGCAGAAACAATCCAATGTTACAATCCAGCTTCGACATCTAGGTGTCGAAGCTTTTTATTATTTGAATTGGTTGAGAGGCCATGATAGATACCTTGTAACAGCGATCGCGTGAACAATGTATCTAACATAGTATCTCATTATTTCCGCATATACAGGAATAAAGAGATGCTTTTTACTGTTGCCTATTTTATGCAGCGTGTTTTGAGATATTAAGCAAAATTCCCAAGGCAATCAACTCGGTTACCAGAGCAGAACCCCCATAGCTTACAAAGGGAAGCGGAATTCCGGTTATGGGCACGAGCCCGAGCATCGCTGAAATGTTAATGCTTGCCTGCAGGAAAATCCAAACACCAATACCCCAAGCCACAAGGCTGGCAAAGCGATCGGGCGCGCGTTTGGCAATCACAAACACGCGCCAGGCGAATGCACAGAAAAACAAAATAAGAAAAACGCTTCCTGTAAAACCGGTCTCTTCGGCAAACACTGCAAACACAGAATCTGATATAGGTTCTGGCAGCATTCCAAATTTCTGGAAGCTCAAGCCGAGTCCCGTGCCAAACAAACCTCCAGAGCCAATGCCAATGAGCGCCTGCTTTATCTGGTATCCCTTGCCGAGCGGGTCAAAAGAAGAGTCCAAGAGTACCCGAAAGCGGCTTAGTCGGTAAGATGCGGTGAGCACAAGCAACGCAAGCGCCGAGAGCCCCAATCCCATTAAGGCAAGGGTGTGCCACAACGGGGTCCCTGCGAGGAAATACATAATGAGCCCAGTGATTGCGATAACTCCCAAAGTGCTCACGTTCGGTTGAAGAATTAAGAACATGCTTACGATTGCTAAGATACCTGCAAAAGGCACAAGGGTTTGTTTGAACGACTTTTTTTTTGCAGATGAGGCGCGAGAAGCCAACCAGGAAGCTATATACAGAATAAAGGTGAGTTTAAGAAGTTCTGAAGGCTGGAAAGAAAAAGATCCAATTAAAATCCATCGGTGAGCGCCCCCTATGGTTTCGCCAATGCCAGGAACAAAAACGAGCGCGAGCAACGCCATGGAGCCGAGCAGCAAAACAAAGCTCCATTTTTTGAACAAAGACAGAGGCATAAAAAATGCTACTGTTCCCAGTAAGAGCCCGGGTAAAAATCCAAACAAGAGCTGATGATTCAGATAGTAAAAGCTTGTGCCGGTTTGCTGGAGCGAAAACGAAGAAGACACGCTTGCCAAAATCAGCACACCCGTTAAGAGAAGAACTCCGCATATGAAAAGCAGTATAAAATCAGGTGCGTGCCTTTTTGGCATAGCGATTAACGAAGTTTTTAAATTCATCGCCTCGTTCTTTGTAGTCGCGGAACATATTGAAGCTGGAAGCCGCGGGAGACAGAAGGCAGATTGAGTCTCTTGGAGTATGTTGATAGGCAAGTTCCACAGCTTCTGCCATGCTCTGGACGCGAAACAGCTTGGGGAGTTGCCCGTTTTTTTGTTTTGCATGCAGGTCTTCCAATTCTTTGAAAACCAGTTCTCCTGTGGTGGGCAGTAAGATAAGATTTTGAACTTTGCTTTGCAGTATTCGTTCTGCGAGCGCCTTAAATTTGATTCCCCGGTCATATCCTCCGACAAGAAGCGTCGCAACTTTGTTGCCCAGCATATCAAGCGCAGCGATCGTAGCTTCAGGAATAGTTGCCAATGAGTCGTTGTAAAAAGTAATTCCCCTATGAGTCCCCACAAGTTCCAAGCGATGAGGCAATGGCTTGAAAGATTCGATGACTTTTTGCACTTTTTCTTTGGAAATGTTAAAAAGTTTGGCAACCAGAAAAACGGGTTGAGGAGCTGCAGCATAAAGCGCATTTTTTTCTCGTTTGGGCGCAAATGGAATTTGTTTTGCCTTTGATTTCAAAGCAATAAGCTTCACTTCTTTGTCAGTTTCGTTAAAGATGAGATAATCGTTTTCGGCCTGGAATTTGGTAATGTTTGCTTTTGCCGTCTCGTATGCTTTGAATGTTCCGTGGCGGTCTAAATGTTCAGGGTAGAGATTCAAAAATATCGCAATGTGCGGGCTTTGATTTGCAGTTTCCAATTGAAAGCTCGACAGTTCATACACAAACACGTCATCTTTTGTTGCGTCATCCAAAAACTGCAGCACAGGTTTTTCAATATTGCCTATGAGGTGCGCTTTTACTCCCCCAATTTTTAGGACTTTGGAGATCAGAGAAGCCGTGGTACTTTTGCCTTTGGTGCCGGTAACGCCCACAATTTTGCCTGGGCAATTCGCAAAAAAAATGTTGGTTTGAGAGGTAAGGATTTGCTGCTTTTTGAGATAGGGTTTGAGAATATGGGGCGGAATGCCAGGCGACTTGATTATCACGTCATACTTGTTTGCCTGTTTTAAATAACTCGAACCAAAGTACAACACTACTTTGCTGTCTTGATTGAGCATTCGCTGGGTTTCTGTCGGGAACTCCTCGAATTCTTTTTTGTCTGCTATGCCAAGGTTTTTTTCAGGGAAGTGTTTTCGCAGAAACAAAAAAGAGTCTTGTCCCTCGCGACCAAACCCCAAGATAAGAATCTTTTTACCTTTGAGTTGAGAAATCAGCATATTCGCCTCTTTAGTGTAGCACAGATTTGAGCTTCTTTTCCAGATGGGGCGCGAGGGCGTGTTCTTTGTTCCAGTCCTCGAGAGTTTGCTTTGCTGTTTGCTGCAAATAGGGGTGTTTTTTGGCAATATGTTGACGAAAATGTTTGAGCAAGGGGGGTAAAGGAGGATGCGTTTTCTGCAAACCTAAATAAAACGCGGTTAGGCTTTCTTTGGTGGTGCCCACGCATTCAAACGGCTTGAAGTTTCGTTGCCCTACTAATTCTTCCATAAGGGGAATCAAATTTTTATCTTCAAACAAATTGAAACCAAATATTTTCACAAGGTTTTGTACTTCTAAAAATGGATACAAACTTGCAAACACAAATAAACACTTGGAACATTTGCAGCACCATTTTTGAGTGGGCTTGCGAGTTCCAGAGTAGGTTTTGTGAGCTTCGTTGCAACTTAAAAACGTCGCAAAATATTGCGGATAGTTTACGAAAAGTTTTGCGATTTGCAATTCATACAAAGGCCGCAGAAAGCTGAAATATTCGACATTCGTTGTGAGATATTTTTTGCTGTATGCCCGAAACTTTTTCTCAAACTCCCACGACTTGGAATATTGATGATTGATGATATGGCCAAGATATTTCACGTTTCCCTCGTTTGAGCTCCGTTCGTTGGAAAGCGCTATATATTTGTAGTCGAATACTGCGGCGCACAGCACCGTGAGAAACGCAAGATACGCAGAGAATGGCGTGTGTCCATTCAGGTATCCCTTGCGGTTTAATTCCAAAAGCTTTGGGTCAATCTGACGCTCTGCGACTATCGCTCTGCCCTTTGCCGTTTTAAGAAATGCTAAATGTTCTTTTCTTGGGTTTAGGACAAAAGGTTTTATTTGTTGCTTAGCATTTTTGAGAATTTCATAAGTAACAATTGCGTCTTTGCCCCCACCAATCGGTACGAGCACTCGATTTTTTGCTTTCTTTGAAAAAATCACTGTCTCTTTATTTCCGCGTATGCGAGGATAAGAAGATGCTTGTATTTGAAGGAAATTCGATTTGATAAAGTTAATTTTGTTTTTATAAAAAAACTCACCCATCCCTTGCATAAAAAGATTATGCCACCAATTGATTTGTGCTTTGTTTAAGCTGCCGGTTTCGATGGTAATCTTTGGCGATGCCGTAACTTTCCAGTAACTTGGCATTTCCGCCAGTCCCAAGTGGAATACCAGATTTCTTAGCGCCCTATCCCCTACTTTGTTTATATTTGTTTGCGAAACATTTTTGATAACAACTTTCGACCGAAATGAAATATCTGAAGGCAACATAAAATCAAAGGAAATCTCCAGATTCCCGCCCTTCAATTCATATGAGTATCCTTCATAAATAAACGTCGGATACTTTTTTCTCAACTCCCCTACTCTCATGGCTGTATATTGAATAATTTTTGTGCGTTTTTTGAAAATATAAGTTTTTTTTCTTCATCGGTCATAGGCAGTGCGCGAATCGCTTCTAAGTATTCTTTTTGTGAGTATATGGGCCAGTCAGTACCAAAGAGGCATTTCGTAAAGTCGCCCGCAAACATCTTGAATTCCGAGAGTTGTTTTACAAAGTCCTGTTTTTCTTCTTCTGCAATTGGCTTATATTCTGAAAAATATCCAGACAAATCCACATACACATTTTTGTTTTTGGCGACAACTGCTGCGCAATCTGCAATCCAGGGATTGCCAAAGTGCGCCATAACTATTTTTAAGTCAGGAAATTGCGCAGCAACCTCGTCTACGCCGAGTGGATGGGAATATTTTAAGAGCCCAGAAAATCCGCTTTCCAACATTCCGGTATGGAAAACTACTGGAACATTGCGCAAAGAACAAAATTCGTATAGAGGATGAAGTTTTACATCATTGGGATAAAAGAGTTCGTATCCAAGAAAGAATTTTACACCCACAATAAGTTTTTTCTCGATCGCATCTTGCAGTTGTTCTATTTGCTGCTCGCTGACTTGAGAATAATCCACGTTGCCGATTGCTTTCAAGCGAGGAAATTTCTTGCACACTTCGATTACCTCTTTGGTTGATACGCCTTCACTCCCCTTCTTTCCAAAGAAATTTGCAATAAGTAAAGAAATATCAATACCAGCTTCATCCATTGATTGTATTAGCTGCTCTGGAGCCCAGTGTTTTCCTCCAAATTCCCCAATGTGTGTATGAGAATCTATGATCATATCAATAGCATACAATGCCATAATTTGAGCCTTTTTTCAATTTTCCCACCATGTTTTGAGAAGTACCTTGTGACAGCGATCGCGTGAACAAGGTACCTGCATATTCTGAAAAAAAAGAAGAAGCTAGATAGATTACGAGAGCTATCTAGCCTCTAGACTGATTATCGCATTATTCTCCAAGGGACATTCGACTCTGAGGAGAGGTACCGAGGAATGCCTCGAAGTTTTTGACCTTCTCTGCGAGAGCAAGAAACGCCTCTTGTATGTGCTTGATGAAAGCCTCTTCAGGGGAAAGCAATCGATCCTCTTCCGGGAGGAGCAGGATTGGCATTAAGTCGTTCTCATCGAACATGCGTACTCGCCCCTCATATTTAACCCGCCATCTGTTCTCGGAAGGCTGGGATCCTACGATTCCCAGAGCATGTTCTCTGGGCCCGAAGGCGTTCCAAATTATCACCAACGTGCCGATTACGATCACATCCATGCAAAACCTCCTTCGCAAATTACTGAAAGTATATAATCTTTTTTAGAAGTTGTCAAGTTAACCGAGGAGACGGATGGCGACGCCGGCAATGGCTGCTACGACGCCGATGACCCAAAAGCGCATGGTGACTTTATACGGAGGCCAGCCTTTTGCTTCAAAATGATGATGAATTGGAGCAGCCAAAAATACTTTTTTCTTGCGAAATTTCTTGGAAAGCAATTGGATGATAACCGAAGCTGATTCAGCCACAAGAAGAATTCCGATTATGGGAAGTACGAACACAGAATCAGTCAGAAACGCTACAACAGTGAGAGATGCTGTTAACGCCATCATCCCGGTTTCCCCCATATAGAATCTGGCTGGCGGAATGTTGAACCACAAAAATGCCAAAATCGTTCCAGCAACCACAAAACAAAAGGCAGCCAAGTCAATCTGGCCTCGTGAAAACGCGATGACGCCGTAAGCCCCGAATATGGAAGCAAACGTACCGCCCGAAAGGCCGTCGATGCCGTCGATTACTCCCCCACTGTAGGTGGCAAGCATTACAATTATAAATAGAGGGATGTAAAGGAGTCCGATGAAAATATCACCGTTTCCTGGAATATGAATAGTGCTCCATCCGAGCTTGGTGAAAAACCAGTATCCCCCAATCAAGCCGATCAAAGCCACAAGTGCAAAACGGTATTTTAAGTGCAGGCCGCCTGCCACATATTTGCCGAGCCTGTCCCACAGAAGCTTAAAAAATCCTTTGGTAGGTGGGGAGATGACCTGCATAACATCATCGAGAAAGCCTACGGCGCCGGCAGCTAAAAGCGTGGCCAAAGGCAGCCAGGTTTGCCCCCTGGAGAAGAAGCTAAGCTTTTCTAACCACCAAATCTGCGTGTGGGCGAGAACAAAGAATAGAAGCGCGCAGGCAGGAGGCACTAACCAAATGAGTATGCCGCCAAACCGGGGTGTTTTGACTTCGCCTTCCCCGTGAAATTTTTGGAAGAAGGGTACCTCTCCTCCGCCGAGCGCTTCTTTGCGTACCGATTTTCGCCAAAGTCGGTGTTTGTACAGAATATGGGTGAGAAAAGGCGTAAGAAAAAACGCCAGCAAAAAGCTTGTGGTGGCAAGGGTAGCTACTTTTAGAAAGCTTTGAGAAAAATCTATGTATGCCATTGATATGATTGCAAAATCCACTGCAAAAGCTGGCGCATTTCGCGGAGTCTGTCTTCCGATCCTAAAATTACGTTTATGATGTATCCAGCGTGGTCTGGACTTTCAACCACGAGCAAAAGCGTTTGACGTGCCTGCGGCGTTGTTCCTGTTTTTCCTCCTAGGGTTTTGGCAGGCCATTCATAATAATACTCCAAGAGCTCGTTGGTATTTCTCATTGTGTGGTGAAACACTCTGTTAGGCGTGAAGAGGGTCAACTCGCTTTGGGAAAGTATATCAAATACCTGCGGATAGTTCTCGAGAAGGTAATAGGTGAGCTGGGTAAGGTCTTTGGCGGTGGAAGAGTTGTTTTGACTTGCTTCATCGAGCCCCGTGGGATTTACAAACGAGGTATTGCGTAGATTCAAGTACGCGGCTTCATTGTTCATCAATACCACAAATTCTTGCGCGCCCAGTGGTTTGGTAAGCGCGACGGCAGCATCATTGCTGGATTCCATTAAGGCAAGATACAGCAAATCTTTTACGGTGAATACGTCGCCTGGCCGCATCTGGCCAGCGCTTCCTGAAGTTTCAAGAATTTCTGGAGTTATCGTAATGCGCTCTTCTGACCCATAGTTCTTCACTGCAACAAGCGAAGTCATAAGTTTGGTTATGCTCGCTATGGGCAAAGGAGTTTCGCTGTTTTTCTCAAAAAGAACTTTCGTCGCCCCCGCTTCTTTAATATATAAAGCTAGAACAGATCGTGCCTGTAGCTCTAGTCTTTGCGCTCCTTTTTTCGCCAGAGGGTATTCGGCTCGAAGTTTTTGCTCAAGATTTAGCCGAGCAGCGTTTGCTGCTAAAGTTTCAGGATTCGTGCGGAGGTCATGCAAGAAAAAAAATTCAGTAAGGCTTGCAGACAAAACATTCATCCCCCACCACAGAAACAAGCTCGCTCCGAACGAAACAAAAAAAACTTTAAGATTGCGGGTCATCATTGCTCTTTCTCAACGCGAAGGTGGAGTTCTTCAAGCTGGTCTTGAGTAAGTTCCGAAGGAGCATCCATAACAGAAGTCCTGCCTTGCCCTGTTTGGGGGAATGCCTGGACTTCTCTTATGTATTCTTCGTTCAAATGCGCCATCAAAAGCCGCTCAAACCCTTGGGCGCAGCCTCCGTGCGGAGGCGCTCCATACTGAAATGCCTGAATCATATGACCAAACTCTTTTTCTATTTTCTCGTCTGAATATCCAAGTACGCGGAATGTCGCACGCAATACTTCTGCCCTGTGAGCCCTCATGCTTCCTCCTGAAACTTCCAGCCCATTGCAAACAAGATCGTATTGAGAAGTAAGAATTTTTTCGATGTGTTCGCCTTTCAGAAGCCACTCTTCGTGTTCTTGAGAGAGCGGCGCAGAAAATGGGTTGTGGGTGAATGTCCAGCCTCCTTGCTCGTCTTTTTCAAAAAATGGAAAATCCACTACCCATGCAAAACGCAGAACTCCTTCTTTCTTTTCTCTTTCATCACGAAGATCAAACTTATCTGCGCCGTATTTTGCGATTGCTTCCTGGTAGGTAATGACAGGAAAAGGCTTTGCAGCGATTTTTGCTCCAATTTTTTCAAGGGCATATACGGTCATCCCTTCCACGAGGGCCATCACGTCTTCTCTTTGAACGAAACTCATTTCAAGATCAATTTGCGTATGTTCAAATGCCCGATCTCGTCTTGGATCTTCATCGCGCATGGCTCTTGCAAGTTGAAAATATTTTTCGAACCCGGCTACCATTAAGAGTTGTTTATACTGCTGGGGGCTTTGGGGAAGCGCGTAGAACTTTCCTGGGTACACTCTACTTGGAACAACAAAGTCTCGAGAACCCTCCGGAGTGGATTTCGTGAGCATGGGAGTTTCTATCTCAAGGAACCCTTGCGAGAACAGATATTCGCGCGCTGCCTGCACGTATTCAGAGCGAATTGCCAGATTGCGCTGGAGCCGCTTGCGGCGGAGGTCTAAATACCTAAACGCAAGGCGCGTGTCCTCCCCTATTTCGTAGCCGTCAGTATCAATCGGCAAGGGAAGAGTTTTTGCCTCTGCGAGCACTGTGATTTTTTCTGCAACAATTTCAATGTCGCCGGTGATTAGTTCTGGGTTTTTGAGCTTGTCTGGTCGTTCCTGCACTGTACCCTCGATCTCCACCACCCATTCTGGCCTTACGGTTTGGGCGACTTCGTAAGCTTCCGGTGTCGTTAAAGAGAATACTACTTGCACCAATCCTCCTTTATCGCGCACGTCAAAAAACACGATTTTGCCGTGGTCGCGCCTGGTTGCAACCCATCCTGCAATGGTTATTTTTTCCCCTATTTTCTTGGGGATCTCGTTCGTCAATGTACGCATCGTATTCGTATTTATTCGTAATTCGTAGGGCGAAATAAAAACTGCCCTGCAGACAGCATACCATAAATCTTGAGAATGGGAATGGGCGTTAAGAAAGGTATCTCTTCACTTTCTTTACAACTTCCTGGGGAGTATAGTTGGTTTTTATAAGATAATCCCGCGCTCCGAGGCGAAATGCAGTTTTCTTAATGTTCGGGTCGTCGAAATTTGAAAATGCTATAACCGGGATTGAAACTAAAGGATGCTGCAATTTTCGTTGCTCGAGAAAATAGATGCCGTCTTCTCCGGGAAGCAATATATCGAGTAGGATAAAATCAGGCTTCTCCTCGGCGGCCACCTTGACGGCCTCTTGTCCGTTCGTGGCTGTCACAACGTTAAAGCCTTCTTTTTCAAACACCTCTTGGTACATTTCCGACAACAGCTCTTCATCTTCGACGATGAGAATTTTTTTCTTTAGTGAATCTTCAGACACTCCTTTATTTTCGAGCAAATCTCTCTCTTTGTCAACTCATTTTTGCATCTTGCTAGTTGTTCTAGGTAACGAAGAAATGTTGATAGGG
>ERZ1292623.2139-Hain-H51-01um-R1-2139-length-18122-cov-9_pt1 | contig 18122 bp, 14 predicted proteins | sample MGYA00564398_ERZ1292623 | MGnify/ENA primary metagenome ERZ1292623 (study PRJEB36523, sample SAMEA6512633) | groundwater metagenome | collected 2019-01-07 | study: AquaDiva: Metagenomics assemblies of 32 groundwater samples | reverse complement strand
CTTTTGGTTTTCCGTCTTTTTCTCCCCAGACATGTACCCAGAGATTTTCTTTTTCGGTGTAACCTTCGGGGTAAGGCAGTGTTTTGAGTACCTGTGTTAAGGTAGCATCCGGCGCAACTTCTTTGCCATCAACGATTACTGGGTCACTACTTCCCAATCCTGTATCAATGAATGTTCTAATAGTATTGATTAAATGGTCGGGGAATCCGGCGTAAAAACGTAAATTTTTTAGGCCGTCTTTTTTGTTATAGTGGTAGAAGGTAAAAGTTTCTGGATGACGCACGATAAAACATTTTTGTTTGCCGATTTCCCGAAATTCCCGCTCCTCAATGGTTTCCATCGGTGTTTTCATAATCCACTGCCCATCTTTGATGGTCGCCGCCGGTGCGGTAAATTCTTCAATAATACTTTCTATGGAAAACGGTACCACGAATTTTTTGATGTTGGAGTCCCAGGCAAAGCCAACTTCAATTGTATCCAAACTATCAAAGAGTTGGTGGGCATGATGGAGCAGGACATTGTTGATGCCCGGCGTAGATCCGCAGCCGGTAATAGCAATCAGATCATTTTTGGCAAAATCGGCGTGCATCGCGATCTGTTTTTTAGTCATTGGAATATCGGATCCCAAATCAAGCACATGGGTTTTTGTTTCCAGGCAGGCTTCATAGACATTAAGATCCCAATCGCCCTCGGCGCAATTGAGCACCACCGGTGCTTTTACTTTTTTGATGAGCGCGACGATGGCCGGAATATCTCGGAGATCAATAAACGCGAATCCCGTTTTGGGGCGCTTGAGTAAATTTTCAGCCTTCTCTTTGTATAGATCAGCCAAAAAAACCGAGTGTCCGCTTTCCAGCAAATCACGCGCGGCAATCCTGCCCTGCATGCCGGCTCCGCCTAAAATTAAAAAGTCATATTTCATCATATGGCATTAATTATATCATAGAACAATGGTGGCATTTTTATTAATTTACAACATAATTGCGCTGGCTATAAGGCCGTAAATTAATACACTTATCGTGTCCTGAATAACTGTCGCAATCGGCCCGGCTCCGACTGCTGGATCTGTATGCTCCAGCTGTAGAAGTTCAGTCACAGTTAAAGCTATTAAGGGCGCTGTGGCAATAGCGCCAAAAACCGCTAAACTTACAGCCAAAGTCAGCTCTGTTGATTTAAACCAGAACATAACAATAGGAGCAGTGATTAAACTGAAAATTAATCCTATAAATATGCCCAGAGCGGTTTCTTTAACAAGATACATTTTAAAATTCGCCCTTCCCGTCCTTAAATCGCGCGCATAAATATTTTGCGTTTGAGTACCAACTGAATCTGCTAAATAAACAATAAAAGGAAGAAAGAAAATAACTGCTATATTTTTTGAAAGCACATCTTCGAATCTTGAAGCCACAAAAGAGAGAACCAGCCCAAGCATAAGCCCAATAAATAACGAAGGGAGCCGCAATCTTAAAAGTAATTTGACCGGCTTGACATCATCATCTGCATATTGGATTTTTTCTTTATTCATAATCGAAATGAGTGAGTGAAGTGACAAGCTTGCTTGATCACTTCCGAGCGAATGAGTTTATATCTTAATATAATCGAAATGAGTGAGTGAAATACTATTATATAATAAAATAACCATGTTGTACATGGCAATTTTATTCTTGTGGGTCGTTTGTTATCCCTACATAAAAAGTTTTCTGATCGCAAAGAAGCAAATACACATGCCACATAAGTTTAGTTTTTCGGCTTATGTTCAATGCGTACTTGCACTGAGCTTGCCGAAGTGCGGAGAGGGTGGGATTTGAACCCACGGTACAATTTTAAGGTTGTACAACACATTAGCAGTGTGCCGCTTTCGACCACTCAGCCACCTCTCCATTTATTTTTAATTGTTCCGATATTGTAGCAAAAAATGAGATAAAGTCAATGGACTGATAATATTTAAAAAAAGGCGTGACCGGAAGTTATGGCCACGCTGAAAGAACAAATATTTACTTCTTGTTAAGGTAGTCAAAATGGTGTTTGATGCAATCCCAGACTTCGCCATTATCAATCCATTCGCTCGCTAATTCAAGGATTACAGTTGGTATGGATTCTGCCAGGTCTTTGGGAGAAGACATCTCTCGTCTAACGAGATGGGCCATCCGGCCACCGCGCGTCAGAAACAGGCCATTTGAAGAAATTCCAAGTCCAGCCCAGTTCACTCCGATAATGTGGCCATCAAAGAAGAGGATAGTTGAATAGGCCGTGGGAGGATGTGACTTTTTCATCAATTCCTGCCCGACGGCGCTTTCTTTTAGCGCCTGGGCCCAAAGGAACACCTTGGTCGCGTGCTTCAAGCCAGTTTGTAATCTGGCGGCGCGAATGCGTTTTTCTTCCGCGTCCCTTTTCCGCTTTTCCAATCTCTCGGTTTGTTCTTTGGCCACTCTCTGCCGGCAGAACTCTTCCGCCAGCTCGCGGATTTCTTTGGGAACTTTAAGAGCGGATGCATTCTTGCTGATTTTTTTGCTCACTGTTATCCTCCTTGTTGGTAAATAATATCAGGTTAGATATTGATTGGCAAGATTTTGGAATTACATCGCCTCCAAATCCAAAGTCTGCGTAATGCCAATCTGCTCCACAAATTCCGGCACGTGACTTACCAAAATTATCGCGCCTTCAAATTCATCCAGCGCCTTGGCGATAATTGGCAAGTGGCGAAAGTTTATATGATTAGTCGGTTCGTCCATAATCAGCAGGCCCGGTTTTTGCAACACAAATCTGGCATAGCACAGCAATCCTTTTTGGCCTTCGGAAAGCGCGCCCACTTTATTTTTTAAAACTTCAGCCGATAACAAAAACATCGCGGCCGTGGCATAAATTTCTTGGTTAAATGGATTGGGCATCATTTCTTCCAGCGCCTGATAAGCGGTTTTTTCAAAATCAAGTCCGGAGAAATCTTGGCGATAATAACCCACGCGCGTGTCCGGCGTAATAATCGCGCCTGGTTCTGCTCCCTCGGTTAGGCGTCGCAAGAGCGTGCTTTTGCCAATGCCGTTTGGCCCTTTTATCAAGAGTCTTTGTTTTTTACGCACGGTAATGGGCGGATCAATCTTTTTTTTCACCGGCTTATGATCTATCATTACGCCCACGGATTTTATTTCCACCATCGGTCCAATGATATCGGTCTGGGCGGGGATAGTGAATTTGGTAATAGTTTTGTCTTCCTGGCGTTCATCCACCATATTTTCTTCGGCGTCTTCTATTTGGTCGCGCAGTTTGCTGGCCAATTTTCTCATCTTGCCGCCTTTGTTGGCAAAAAAGTTTACTTTGTCTTTTCTGTCCTGAATACTTTTGCGCAATTGAGCGTTTTTCATTTGTTCGCGTTCAATACGGGCTTCAATTTCTCCCAGCACGCTGTAGTAGTCGCCAACGTATTGTTCTATTTTATGCGTGAAAGAATCCAAGTAAAGCACGCCGTCGGTAAAAGAGTTTAAAAAATTGGCATCGTGAGAAATAACTAAACAAGTTTTGGGATAGGCCATTAGAAATTGAGTGAGATGTTCTATGCCCTGTGTGTCCAAATTATTTGTCGGCTCGTCGAGCAACAAAATATCCGGTTTTTGAATGAGGGCATAAGCCAAAAGCAATCTGGCTTGCTGGCCGCCGGAAAATTTATTTATTTTTTTATCCAGCGGAGCTTTTAGATGGACAATATCCAAAACTTCGCTTATGCGTTTTGATAGGTCGTAAATTTTTTTCTGAAAAAGTTGGGCAAAAAATTCTTCAATAGTTTTGTCCTGATTTTCCGGCTTCATAACTTGAGTGGCAATGGCAATGCTGGCGCCCAAACTGGTGTTGGCCTGGCCGTTGTCGGGTTTAATGTCTTTGGTGATTAGTTTAAAAACAGTGCTTTTGCCCGCTCCGTTTTGCCCCATGATGGTGAATTTGGTATTTTCGCGCACCGAAAAACTAGCCTCATCCAAAATGGGCTTGTTGGTGTCGTAAGCGAATGACACATCGTCAAAACTGATAATAACGTTGCCAGGATTTGGCATACAAGCGCGTAGTGTAGCAGAGAATAAGGTTTTGGTCAATTTACTTGTGTTTTATATGGAGTTTTGTGATAGTTTAAAATCCACGGGAGGAAACAACCACGGCGTTTTTATCCACAGGGCTTCGCCTGTGGCTACGTCCTGTAAACGAAAAATTGTGGTATAATATTATTGTCCAAGGAGGGGAAAATAATCTCGAGCAGTCGGGGTTGTTTTTTTGTTAGCGATTATTTAGGTGTTGACAAGTATGATTTGACTTCGCTTTTAGGTGTGTTACAATTTAAATCCAATTTTAGTATTTTTTAATTGTATTTTATGTCTATTCTCGTGTCCGGATCGCTGGCATACGATTACATCATGAATTTTCCGGATAGTTTCAAAAATCATATCATGCCGGAAAATATTCATATCCTCAATGTTTGTTTTGTGGTGGATAATCTGAAAAGAACATGGGGTGGCACGGCCGGAAATATCGCTTATACCATGCGTCTTTTAGGCGCCAGCCCTTTAATTGTGTCGGCGGTGGGAAAAGATGGCGGTGATTATACGCAGTATTTAAAAGACAAAGGAATTAATACGAATTATATTTATACAGACGCCACCCAGCTTACGGCCTCGGCGTTTATCACCACGGACGCGGACGACAATCAAATAACCGCTTTTCATGGCGGTCCGCTGGGTTTAGCCGGCAATATTAGCTTGCGTGAAGTTAAAGAAAAATTTTCACTGGCGCTTATTTCTCCAACCCAAAAGGAAGCGATGGTTAAACATTTAAAAGAATGCCACGAACTTGGAGTTAAGGCGGTGTTTGATCCGGGCCAGCAAATTACGGTTTTTGACGGACCGGAATTGCGCCGCATGATAAGCCAGTCGCATTTTGTTATTGGCAATGATTATGAAATGAAATTACTGCAGGACCGCACGGGCTGGAGCGCCAACGACATGTTAAAGGAAACGAAAGTGCTTATTACCACGCTCGGTGAAAAGGGGTCGATTATTACAACGGCCGAAGGAGAAATTGTAGAAGTTGCCAGTTGTCCGCCACTGTCGTTTGACGACCCCACCGGCGCCGGAGATTCTTATCGCGCGGGTTTTTTTACAGCTTATGAGCAGGGGTGTGATTTTAAAATCTGCGGCCAAATGGGCAGCGTGGCGGCCAGTTATGCCATTGAAACTTATGGCACACAGGAGTTTAATTTTAGCAAGGATGATTTTTGCGTCAGATATTTTAAAACGTATAACGAAAAAATTAATTTTTAATTTTTAATAATCATATGGATTACAAAGTGGCGGATATGGCTTTGGCCGAACTTGGACGCAAGGAGATTGATATTGCCGAAAAAGAAATGCCCGGATTAATGTCTCTCCGAGCTAAACATGAACAAACCAAACCGTTGCAGGGAGCGCGCATTGTCGGTTGTTTGCACATGACTGTCCAGACAGCCGTGCTCATTGAAACTTTAGTTAAACTGGGCGCGGAAGTAAGATGGAGTAGTTGTAATATTTTTTCCACTCAAGATTCGGCCGCGGCGGCCATTGCCAAGGCCGGCATTCCGGTTTTTGCCTGGAAAGGGGAAACTGAAGAAGATTATTGGTGGTGCGTAGAAGAGTCTCTAAAATTTGATGGTGGCCGGGGCCCAAATTTGCTTTTGGATGATGGCGGCGATCTGACCGTATTAGTTCATGAAAAACATCCGGAAATGCTCAAAGAAATCAAAGGACTGTCCGAAGAAACCACTACCGGTGTGCATCGTTTATATCAAATGATGGAGAAAGGCAAGCTGGGTACCGTGGCCATAAATGTTAATGATTCGGTGACCAAATCAAAATTTGATAATAAATATGGCTGTCGGGAAAGTTTGTCGGACGGCATTAAGCGCGCCACCGACGTAATGATCGCCGGCAAAATAGCGGTTATTGCCGGGTATGGCGATGTGGGCAAGGGTTGCGCGCAAAGCATGCGCGGTTTTGGCGCACGCGTGTTGATTACGGAAGTTGATCCGATAAATGCCCTCCAAGCGGCCATGGAAGGATACGAAGTTGTGACTATGGAGGAGGCGGCGCCACTGGGAGATATTTTTGTGACCGCTACCGGTTGTTGCGACGTGATTGTCGGTGAGCATATGGAAAAAATGAAAGACAATGTGATTGTTTGCAATATCGGGCATTTTGACAGTGAGATAGACGTGGCTTGGCTGACCAGTCAAAAAAATATCACCGAGATGAATATCAAACCGCAGGTTGATAAATTTACCTGGGAAAATGGCAAAACTTTGATTCTGCTTTCCCGTGGTCGGTTGGTTAATCTTGGCAATGCGCACGGACATCCCAGTTTTGTGATGAGCGCGTCTTTTACCAACCAAGTGCTTGCCCAGCTTTCTCTTTGGCGCGAGACGGACAAATATCAGACGGGGAAGGTTTATACCTTGCCCAAGGATTTGGACGAAGAAGTAGCGCGCTTGCATCTGGGCAAATTGGGAGCAAATCTCTCCCGGCTTACCGGTAAACAAGCGGAATATTTGGGCCTTTCTGCAGATGGTCCATATAAGCCGGAACAATATAGGTACTAACTAGCGCATAATTTGACATTCTTCCCATCAAAGGCTATTATAATGTAGTATTTTTTAACGTTTTTTATGAAACAAAAAATTGTCAGTATCCTAAAGTTGTTAATTTACGCGACTTTTTTTGTACCGTTATTGGTTCTGCCGATGTCTTTTATATTTCCTTTTATCGTTCCCAAAATCTTAATGTTTAGGGCTTTAGTTACGCTAATGATTGGCGGTTATGTTCTGCTTCTCTTTATAAATTGGCAGGAATTTAAGCCCAGATTTTCCTGGTTAAGCCTGACTTTGGCCGCGTTTTTTGTCAGTTTTGCCACTTCTACTTTTGTAGGCGTGGATCCGTATCATAGTTTTTGGGATAATCACGAAAGAATGTTGGGCCTGTTTACCATTTTCCATTTTGTAGCTTACTATTTTATTTGCAGTTCGGTATTTAAAAGTTGGACCGAGTGGAATAAGGCGCTGAAAATTTTTTTGGCGGCCGGATCACTTGTAATGTTTGTCGGCATACTTCAGATTTTTAACCCCCATCTGCTGTTAAATCAAGGAGCGGCCAGAGTAGCCAGCACTCTTGGTAATCCTATTTATGTTGGTGGCTATGGTTTGTTTTTAACCTTTGTGGCATTTTTACTTTTTATAAAAGAAAAAAGTAAATCTTGGAAGTGGGCAGAGGCGGCCGCCGGCGTATTAGCGGCGCTAGGCATGGTTTTCAGCGGTACGCGCGGATCAATCCTTGGTTTGGCCGTAGGTTTGGCGGTTTTAATTCTTATTTATATTGTAGTGTTAAAAGAACAGACAAAGACTAGGAATGTATTAGCCGTGGTCGCCGCGTTTGGTGTTTTATTAGTGTCGCTTCTATATGTATTCAGACAAACGGAATTTGTTTCTAACATTCCGGCAGTCGGCAGAGCGATAAATACGACCTATACAGTGTTAAAAAGTACGGCGCGTTGGGTAGCGTGGGAAGTGGCCTTAGACAGTTGGAAGGAGAGGCCTGTTTTTGGCTGGGGTCCAAATAATTTTTTTTACGCGTTTAATAAATATTATCAGCCGCGTTCTTTAGAATTTGGTTATGGTGAAACATGGTTTGATAATGCCCACAACATAATAGTGAACACTTTGGCCGTGCAAGGGGCTGTTGGTTTAATTGCGTATCTGGCAATTTTTATAGTGGGAATCGCGGTTTTAATAGTATCCAGAAGAAAAAGGATGCTTGATCCGCATATTTTTGCTGTGGCAGCGGCGTTTTTGGTGGCGCACCTTGTGCAGAATGTGACGGTATTCGAAAATCCGACTTCATATTTATACTTTATGTTTTGGCTGGCTATGATTAATAGCGTATCAATAAAAAAAGAAGAGCCGGTTAATGCGGGAGTAAAAAATAACGGAAAAGCCGCCAATTTATTTCCTAATAAAACTATCGGCACAGGCACGGTAGTTACCACCGGCGTAATAGTTTTATTATTGATATTTATTTTTGAGATTCAGCCGGCCAGAGCTAACATGAAGGCATTGGACGCGCTTAAGTATTTAACCAATCAGCCTGTAGCCGGATTAGAAGTCATGAAAGCGGCTTTAGCTTTTAATGCCCCCCATATAGATGACATTCGCAGTGATTTATCGCGTACAGTTTCTCAAGTTTTAAGCGGCGGAACCGACAAGCTCGGCAAAGATAAAAGCGCGGAAATGTTAAATGTGGCATTGGAGGCCATGCAAGCAAATGTTGTTTTACATCCGTACGATATAAGAAACTACTTAACTTTAAGTCAATTAAGCCAGGCCGGTTATGCTTTAACCGGTGATATCAAATATATAGGGCAATACGGAACTTATTTAGAAACAGCTTTAATATATTCGCCAAAACGCCAGCAAATAATTTATAATCTGGCCAATTTTTATTTGCAGATTAGCAGATTCGATGATTCCGTAAAATTATTACAGCAAACCATAGACGATGATCCAAAAATCGCCGAGGGTTATTGGCGGCTGGCTTACATGTATAAATTATCCGGAAAAACCGATAAAGCAAAAGAAATTCTGGGTTTGGCTGAAAAAAATAACGCAATTTTTTCCGATACGGACAAAGAAATATTCAAACAGATTTTAGCAGATTTGCCTGCCGCAACCGGCACTAAAAAGAAGTAATTATTACGTATGAAAAGAGCTCTGATTACCGGCATAACGGGACAGGACGGTTCTTATTTGGCGGAATTTTTATTGGGAAAAGGATATGAAGTGCATGGTATTATGCGCCGTTCGAGCAGTTTTAATACCGGGCGAATTAATCATATTTATCAAGATCCGCACCATCCGGAGGCTAAGATGTTTTTGCATTTTGGCGATTTAACCGATTCCAGCAATTTAAACCGTATTTTAGAAAAAGTCCGGCCGGATGAAATTTATAATTTGGGCGCACAAAGCCACGTCAAGGTAAGTTTTGAGTTGCCGGAAAACACTTGCGATTCCGTCGGTCTCGGCGCCCTTCGTCTTTTGGACGCGGTGCGGGAAGCCGGTTTAAAGGTTAAATTTTATCAGGCCGGTTCATCAGAAATGTTTGGCAAGGTCCGTGAAACTCCGCAAAAAGAAACCACGCCGTTTTATCCCAGAAGCCCGTATGGCTGCGCCAAGGTTTTTGCTCATAATTTGGCGGTTAATTATCGGGAGTCCTATGGCATGTTTGTTTGTAATGGGATTTTGTTTAACCACGAGTCTCCCCGCCGTGGCGGCACTTTTGTGACCAAAAAAATTGTCCACGGCTTCGCGCAAATCAAAGCCGGCAAGCAAGACAAAATTTATTTGGGAAATTTAGAAGCCAAGCGTGATTGGGGTTATGCCAAGGATTACGTGGAAGCAATGTGGTTAATATTGCAACAGCCGCAACCCGATGATTATGTGATTGCCACCGGTGAGTCACATAGCGTGCGTGAATTTGCCGAAGAAGCCGCTTCGTATTTTGGTTATGAGTTAAAATGGGAAGGTAGCGGATTGGAAGAAAGGGGAATTGATAAAACCACCGGCCAGATTTTAGTGGAAATAGATCCGGAATATTTTCGGCCGGCGGAAGTGGAATTTTTGCTGGGAGACGCGAGCAAGGCAAAAAAAGTGTTGGGCTGGGAGCCAAAAACAAAATTTAAAGAACTTGTAAAATTAATGGCCGAAGCCGAAATGCGGGAGGAAGCATAAAGAATATTTATGATACCGAGAAACGCCAAAATTTTTGTCGCCGGACATAATGGATTGGTAGGTTCCGCGCTGGCGCGCTGTTTGCAAAGCAACGGTTTTAACAATTTAATTTTGCGCGCGCGCGCGGGATTGGATTTGTTAAATCAACAAGCGGTGGCGGATTTTTTTGTGTCAGAAAAACCCGAATACGTTTTTTTGGCCGCGGCCAAAGTGGGCGGGATTTTGGCCAACAATATATATCCGGCTCAATTTATTTACGAAAATTTACAAATCCAAAACAACGTTATTCATCAGTCGTATGCAAACGGCGTAAAAAAATTATTACTGCTGGGTTCGTCTTGTATTTATCCAAAATTGTGTCCGCAACCAATGAAAGAAGCGAGTCTGCTCACCGGGCCGTTAGAACCGACCAACGAACCTTACGCTTTAGCGAAAATTTCCGGTATAAAAATGTGCCAAAGCTATAACCGCCAATACGGCACAAATTTTATTGCCGTCATGCCGACTAATTTATATGGTCCGCGCGATAATTTTGATTTGCAAACCGCTCACGTGTTGCCGGCTCTGCTGCGCAAATTTCACGAAGCCAAAGTTAACGGGTTGGCGGAAGTGTCGGTTTGGGGCACGGGCGCGCCGCGCCGAGAATTTTTGTATGTGGAAGATATGGCCGACGGCTGTTTATTTTTAATGGAAAATTTTAACCCGACCAAAGAACAAAATGAAAATGGCGAAGTGTTTTTTAATCTGGGCACCGGCAGTGATTTGACTATAAAAGAACTGGTTGAGCTGGTAAAAGAAACCACCGGCTATGCCGGTAAAATTATTTGGGACAATTCCAAACCGGATGGCACACCCCAAAAATTATTGGATATGTCCAAACTACATCAGTTGGGCTGGAAACATAAAATTGATTTAGCGGCCGGAATAAAATTGACTTACGACTGGTATTTGTCAGCTCAAAAATAATTTTTATGAACAAAGAAAATGTCAGGGAGTATTTTAACCAGCACGCGGATAAGCGCGACCAATGGAAAAAGAAAAACAGTTATTACCATACGGAAATAAAATCTCTGCTGAAGTTTTTGGCGCCTGAAAATGCCAGTGTTTTGGATATCGGCTGTTCCACCGGCGATATTTTGGCGGCTTTAAATCCCAGCCGGGGAGTGGGCGTGGATATTAGCCCGAAAGTAATCGCCATTGCCCAAGCCAAATATCCGCGCTTAACTTTTATAGAAGCGGACGCCGAACATCTGGAAGTGGAAGGAAAATTTGATTATATAATTCTTACCGACGTGATCGGGTTTTTTGCGGATGTTCAGCAGGCATTTTCTCAATTACAAAAATACAGCCATAGCCGAACCAAAATAATTGTTACTTATTACAATTATTTTTGGGAACCGGTAATGAAAATCGCGGAAAAATTATCCATGAAAATGAAAAATCCCATGCAGAATTGGCTGTCCCGTCCGGACGTGGATAATTTGTTATATCTGGCCGATTTTGAAGTCGTCAAAAGAGGCGGGCGCTTGCTTTTTCCCAAGAAAATTCCGCTGTTATCTTCTTTTTTGAATCATTTTTTGGCCAAACTTCCTTTATTTAGAAATTTGTGTTTAGTAAATTTTGTGGTGGCTAGGCCAAAACCAATGGTCCAGCCGCTCAAACCAAATTCTTCCGTTTCGGTAATAATCCCGGCCAGAAACGAAAAAGGCAATATTGAAGCGGCGGTAAAAAGAATGCCCAGACTTGGTTCGCGTACGGAAATTATTTTTGTGGAGGGCCATTCGCAAGATAATACTTTGGAAGAAATGCAAAGAATGAAAAACGCCTATCCGGATTGGGAAATAAAAGTTATGGCGCAAGACGGCAAAGGCAAAGGCGACGCGGTACGCAAAGGTTTTGACGCGGCCACCGGCGATATTTTGATGATTTTGGACGCGGATTTAACCGTGCGTCCGGAAGAATTGCCTAAATTTTATCACGCCATTGCCGCCGGCGCCGGTGAATTTATCAACGGTTCGCGTTTAGTTTATCCAATGGAAGACCAATCTATGCGACTACTCAATATATTTGGCAATAAATTTTTCAGCGCCATGTTTAGCTGGCTTTTGGATCAAAAATTAAAAGACACGCTCTGCGGCACCAAAGTAATTTGGAAAGAAGATTATGAAAAAGTTAAAGCTGGCCGAGCGTTTTTTGGCGACTTTGATCCATTTGGCGATTTTGATTTGCTTTTTGGCGCGGCCAAATTGAATTTAAAAATTATTGATTTACCCATCCGTTATCAGGCCCGCACTTATGGCACAACCAATATTTCCCGTTTTCGCCATGGCTGGTTGTTGTTAAAAATGTGTGTTTTCGCCATGAAAAAAATTAAGTTTATTTAATCATATGAAAACAGCATTAGTTTGCGGCGCCGGCGGATTTATAGGCAGTCATTTGGTAAAAAAATTAAAAGGAGAAGGTTTCTGGGTCAGAGGCGTAGATTTAAAATATCCGGAATATAGCCCCACGACTGCCGATGAATTTGTGGCCGGTGATTTGCGTGATCCGCTGGTTTGCCAAAAGATTTTGGACAGAAATTTTGATGAAGTTTTTCAATTGGCGGCCGACATGGGCGGGGCCGGTTATATTTTTACCGGCGAACACGATGCCGATGTAATGCATAATTCGGCGCAAATAAATTTGAACATGACTTATTACAGCCAAAAAGCCGGAGTAAAAAAGATTTTTTATTCCTCTTCCGCCTGTATTTATCCGGCCTATAATCAGGTGGATCCGGCCAACCCAAAATGTTCGGAAGATTCCGCGTATCCGGCCGAACCGGACAGCGAGTACGGATGGGAAAAATTATTCAGCGAACGGCTGTATTTGTCTTTTCACCGCAACTATAATTTAAATATCCGCATTGCCCGGTTTCATAATATTTTTGGGCCGGAAGGCACATGGCGGGGAGGCAAAGAAAAAGCGCCGGCGGCCATTTGCCGCAAGGTGGCCGAGACGCCGGATGGCGGAGAGATAGAAGTGTGGGGGGATGGCCAGCAGACTCGCTCTTTTCTTTTTATAGATGAATGTTTGGAAGGAGTAAGACGGTTAATGGACTCCGATTTTATCGGGCCGGTTAATATTGGTTCCGAAGAGATGGTTTCTATAAATCATCTGGCCGAAATGGTTATGGATGTCGCCGGTAAAAAATTATCTATTAAGCATGTAGAAGGACCGAATGGCGTGCGGGGGAGAAATTCAGATAATCATCTTATTAAAAAAGAATTAGGCTGGCAGCCGACCAAACCGCTCCGAGCCGGATTGGAACAAACATACCTGTGGATAAGTGAGCAGGTAAAAGGACAAAAATAAGCCAAAAAATCGGACATTTGGCAGTTTTTTGATACCTATTGACACCCAATGACACCGAATGGTATGCTACTTCCACTAGTCATTTTTATCATAGTTATGCCCGAGATAAATCCAAACGAAGTCTATACGCCTACTGAAACAGAGGAATTGCTTAAAGTGAGCAAAAGCACTGTGAAGCGCCTAATTAAAAAAGGTTTATTAAAGACAAATAAAATTGGAAAACAGTATCGTATTTTGGGCCACGAATTATTAAAAATGCTGTCTCCGAAATTGGACGTAAAAGCCACCAGTTTATATCAGAAAGTTAAAATAAAAACTATTAAAAAAACCAGAGATTGGTAATTGAAATTAAATCCGACTAATTTATATCTATGGAATATTCCATCGGTGTCGTGACATACGTGGCCAGGTTCGAAAAATTTTTAATGCCGCTTATCAAACAGTTAACCGAAGTTTTTCCGGATAAAGAAATTATTTGTATTGTTAACGGGCATCACGACGAACTGTTGCAGATTAATTATCTTAAACAAGTAACGGCTTTTTTAAATCAATTTCCCAATGTTCATTATCTTACGTACGAAAAACATCAGCCTCTCGCTAAATGCTTTAATTGGATCGCATTGATGTCTTTCGCGCCCCGGATGTTGATTCTTAACGATGATGTGAGCCTGAATTTGCTGTTTCGCCGGGAATTTGAAAAAAATTTAACGCAAAATAATTCTTTTTTTGTTATTAATTATAGCTGGAGCCATTTTTTAATTTCCAAAGATTTTATTAAAAAAATCGGCTGGTTTGAGGAAAGACTTCTTGGCACCGGTCAGGAAGACGGCGATTATCACATTCGGATCGTGGACAAAGGCAAAGAAGTAACCAAGATGGAATGCCATGGCATTGTTAATTACGTGGCGCCGCAGGATAATGCCGGCTGGACCGATATCTCCAAAAACGCAACTTCCGGCACCGGAAAAACAGCCGCCGTGAATGACGAATTTTTTTATAAAAAATATCCAAATGCGGGCAAATGCGCGCCGGGGATGGAAACGCCTGTTTTTTATAATTTTTCCAGCTTAGACAATAATGGGGTATTTGTTCCCAAATATAATACGGGAAGAAAACCTTCATTAGCGCTTTTGTTGCTGCTCCCTTTTAATATGATTTATAGCTATTCTAGAAAAACAGTCAGTAAAATGTACCGGTATGTTAAGGGGATGCTTCGATAATTCTTATGAATGTAATTCAAACTAAACAATTGGCGATTCCCGGCGTAAAAGTAATCCGATTTGGCAGATTTTTAGACGCGCGCGGTTATTTTACCGAAACTCTCCGTCAAAGCGATATAGCCAAACACAAAGATTTAGAATTTATTAAAGATATTAATTTTGTTCAGTTCAACGAGAATTATGTCAAAGCGGGTGTTCTGAAGGGCCTGCATTTTCAATGGCAACCGCCGCTGGGTAAATTACTGCGGACAATTTCCGGCCATATGGTGGATATGATACTGGATATACGTAAAAATTCTCCGACTGAAGGAAAAATTATTTTGTATGATATGCCGTCTGCGTTGGAGCGTGATTTCGGAGAGTGGCTTTGGCTGCCGTCGGGGATTGCTCATGGGAGCTTTTTTTTGGAAAATAGTGTTTTAGAATACTTTTTTTCGGCAGACTATAATTTAAACAGCGAGGCGGGGATTTCTCCTTTGTCCGCAGATTTAGACTGGTCTTTGTGCGATGCCGGGTTAAAAGAGAAATTTGACAAACTTAAAAGCGAAAATTTTTTAATTAACACTAAAGACAAAGAAGGATTCTCGTTGTCGGAGTGGTCGCGAGACATCAGGTCAGAAAATTTTACTTATGTACCATCATAATACCAAGTGTAGAATTTGCGGGAGTGAAAATCTAACAAAATTTTTAAATCTCGGCAATCAGCCGCTGGCCAATTCTTTTATTAAAGATAAATCAGAATTTGCGTCGGAAAAAACTTATCCGTTGGCTGTTTATTTTTGCAACGAATGCAACCTCGTCCAGCTTTTGGATGTGGTGGATAAAAAAGAAATGTTTTCTCACTATATTTATTTTTCTTCGGGAATGCCAAAATTATCAAACCATTTTCAGAGCTACGCTGAAGATGTTATGGAACGGTTTTTAAAACCCGGTAATTTTGTGGTGGAAATAGCGAGTAATGACGGCATATTATTAAAATTTTTCAAAGATTCGGGTTATAAAGTTTTGGGTGTTGATCCGGCTAAAAATGTCGTGGAGGTCGCGGAAAAAAGAGGGGTAGAAACGGTGGTGGATTTTTTTTCCGAAATTGTCGGCGCCGCCATCTCGGAAAAATACGGCAAAGCCAAGGTAATCATGGCCAATAATGTCGTCGCGCATATTAACGATCTTCATGATTTGGTAAAAGGCATTAATAATTTGCTTGCTGAAGATGGGGTGTTTGTTTTGGAAGCTCCGTATTTGGTTGATATGTTTGAGAACTTGACTTACGATACTATTTATCACGAGCACTTATCTTTTTTAGCGGTTCGTCCGCTCCAAAGACTTTTTGCGCAATATGGATTTGAAATTTTTGATGTGGAAATTCAGCAAGTGCAGGGGAGTTCCCTGCGGGTGTTTGCCGGCCGCGCGGGAAAACGCCAAATTAGCCAGAGCGTGCAAAGATTAATTGATAAAGAATTAGAGTTAGGTCTGGATTCCTTAAGCGCTTATAACGCGTTAGCAAAAAAAATTGAAGAACAAAAGCAAAAATTAACGGAGCTTTTACATAATTTAAAAAGTTCAGGTAAAAAAATTGCCGCTTACGGCGCTCCGGCCAAGGGTAATACAATGTTAAATTATTGCGGTTTAGGCGCTGGGATATTGGATTACGCGCTGGAAGATCTGCCCGCGAAACAGGGTTTATTTACGCCGGGCATGCATATTCCCACCGTGGATACTGCCTACGCGCACCAGCACTTGCCGGATTATTTTTTAATGCTGGCGTGGAATTATTCGCATGTTATTTTGGGAAAAGAGAAGGACTTTTTAGAGGCCGGGGGCGTCTTTATTTTACCCAACGGTGAAATTATTTCCCAGCAAAACAAATCGGAATATTCTTTAAAAAAAGACAGAAAAAAGGTGTTGATTTGCGGCGGCTATGGGTTTATAGGCTCGAATTTTATCCGCCATCTGTACAATAAATATGAGAATTACGAAATATTTAATTTAGACCTGCTTACTTATTCGGGAAATAAAAATAATCTATCTGATATAAACGCCAATGAATCCGGTAAAATGGAAAAAGACAAACGGTATCGTTTTTTTCATAAAGATATCTGCGACAATGTTTTTTTAGACAATATTTTTAAGGAGAATAAATTTGATATCGTCGTAAATTTCGCCGCCGAATCCCATGTGGATCGTTCATTATGTTCATCTTATGATTTTATCCGCACCAACATCGTTGGCACTCATACGCTGGTAGAAGAATGCCGCCGGCATAATATTCCGCGTTTTTTGCAAATATCAACAGACGAGGTTTATGGAGAAGTGCTGGACGGATATTCCGCGGAGGAATCCTCATTAAATCCCTCTAATCCTTATTCCGCCTCCAAAGCCAGCGCGGATGTGATTGTTAAATCATATATCCGCAGCCATGGTTTGCCGGCTTTAATTATACGCGGATCAAATAATTTCGGACCCTATCAATATCCGGAAAAATTAATTCCGCTGGCTATTTCAAATTTGATTGAAGCCAAGAAGATTCCTGTTCATGGAAATGGAACGCATGTGCGGTCATGGATATATGTAAATGATTTTTGTAACGCGATTGATATGGTGGTGCATCAGGGTGAAAATGGGCATATATATAATGTAAGCGGGACATTAAAAAGCAACCTGGAAATTTTAGAATCTATCAGGAAAATATTAGGGTTGGAAAAAGATTTGTCCGAATGTGTTGAGCACACCGGCGATAGGCCGGGCGCGGATTTGCGCTACGCGCCTGATTCAACAAAATTAGAGCAATCGCTCGGCTGGTCTCCGCGGCATGATTTTGATGAGGCCATGAGAGAGACGGTGAAGTGGTATATCGGCAACGAGTCGTGGTGGAAAGAATTAAAAAATAAAAAGGAATTTATTCAACATTACGATCGCCAGCAGAAGGCGGCTTATTATTAGAATTTGCATATGATATTAGTTACCGGAGCGGGTGGCCAGCTGGGAAATGCCGTAAAGCAGATATTTTCCGGATTAGGGGAAGATTTGGTTTTTTTTGATAAAAATGATTTGGATATCACCAGTCAAGAAGCCATTTTTGAAGCATTTGCCAAGTATAAGCCAAATATTGTTATAAATTGCGCCGCGTACAATAAGGTTGAACAAGCGGAAGAAAATATAAAAGAAGCGTATGAAAATAATGCTTTTGGGCCATATTGGCTCGCAAAAGCAGCCGACAATTTTGGCGCAAAAATCGTGCATATAAGCACCGATTACGTATTTGCCGGAGATAAAAATAGTTATGCGGAAGCGGATTGCCCCGGGCCCGTAAATGTATACGGGGCTTCAAAATTAGCCGGAGAACAATTGGTTCAGCTGGCGAATAAAAAAAGTTTTATTATACGCACGAGCTGGCTTTTTGGTAAAAATAAAGACGGCAGTGAGAAAAATTTTGTCAAAACCATGATTTTAAAAGCAAAAGAAACCAAAAAAGTTCAAGTGGTGGAAGATCAGGTCGGTTCACCAACATATGCGAACGATCTGGCAAAAAAATTACAGGAATTATTAGCGTCCGATGCCGAACCGGGGATTTATCATATTACAAACAGCGGGCATTGTTCCTGGTATGAATTTGCAAAAAAGATTTTTGAATTTTCCGGAGTTGAAGCGTCTGTTATTCCCATAAAAACCAATGCCAGCGGCACAAAAATAATCAGACCGGGTAATTCCGCGCTCAAGAACAGCCGGTTGAAAGAAGTTAAGATACCGGTATTGCGCAATTGGCA
>ERZ1292623.2137-Hain-H51-01um-R1-2137-length-18126-cov-6_pt1 | contig 18126 bp, 23 predicted proteins | sample MGYA00564398_ERZ1292623 | MGnify/ENA primary metagenome ERZ1292623 (study PRJEB36523, sample SAMEA6512633) | groundwater metagenome | collected 2019-01-07 | study: AquaDiva: Metagenomics assemblies of 32 groundwater samples | reverse complement strand
CAGCCCATGCTCTTATGTTAAAGGTGAATTGTATAACTTGTAAACTTGAAGAGATAGAAGATAATTATCATTGCTGGTGCTTGGCACCTAAAGCAGATAGAGTTTTAAGGCACAGATTCGGTCAGCACGAATGCCCTGTGCATAAGTTTAAGAAGGAGTGTAACAAAGGTGATATGGAGTGTTTAAATTATAGTGCAAGGTTTGTAAATAAATATAAAATTAAAGCTCACAAGATTTGCAGTATGTGTGAACAATGGGGAAAGATGGTATGAAATATCATGGTGAATTTGCAAGATTAAATATTTTATATTAATTTCCGAGAGGTGGAATTAGTGGCAATTTATTATTTAGATTATGTAAATGGCAATGATGCTAACGATGGCACAACTTGGGCTTTAGCATGGAAGACTTCTACGCTTGGAGCTACAGCCGCAAGGATAATTCCACTTGACTTTGTTCGTGTTGCTAAGTCTCCTGACCCCACATCGCTTGGCATTACGGCATTATGGACAAATCTAAGTAAGACTGTAACCCTTGCTTCTGCTTTAAATGCAAATGTTGACCTTTGCGAAACTGCATGGACAGCATCTGCTAATGTTACGGCTACGGCGAGCGCTACAAGAAAGGAAGGCTCTTTCAGCGCAAGTCTTGCAATCGCCGCTGGATTTACAACAGGCAAGGTTGCATATAAGGCGTTAGGAGCATCAACTGATTTTTCAGCCTATCAACAATTAAGTTTGTGGATTCAGAATAGTGATGCAATAGCAACAGGGGCAATTTTCAGGGTATGCCTGTGTTCTGACACTATAGGAGACACCATTGTTGATAGTTTTTATATTAAGGCTATTCCCTCAACAGGGCAATGGATAGCTCTTACTATTGATAAAGCGGCTGCTCTTGGGGCTGCAATTCAATCTGTAGCCTTGTATGCTGATTCAGACCCCGGAACTATTACATTATTACTTGATGATATTATCACTTGTAAAGCAGCATCAGCAGCAGATAGTTTATCATTAAATAGCAGGCTAAGCAAAAATTCCGCCGCTTATGGCGGTGATGAAGGATGGTGGGGAATACAAAGCATCAATGGAACTACGGTTTTACTTGACCAACAAAGGGCTGCTTCTGCAACAGCAGGCAGAGGTTATTCAGGCACAACTGAAACTGTTACAACATATAAAAGAGAAACAATCAAGACAGATATGGTAACTGCTGCTGCAACTGTAGTGCAGGATGTGATGGATAGCGGAACAGCTGGCAATCCTATAACATTTAGCGGTGGTTGGAATACAGCAACAACAACACAGGATGGCGAGACAGTTTTTGACGGGCAGAACGGCTTTGGACAGGGATTGAGAATAAATGCAAAGAGTTTTATTACTATAGAAAGGATATGTTGCACTAATTATGATATAGGAATGATATTAAACACCAGCAGCAGCGCTGGAAATAATTATAATATAACCGCTACAAATCTTAATAATAATACCTCTGATGGCATTAAAATATTATATCTTGGCCTTAGCACAATTAATATAACCAATATGTTGGCAAATGGCAGTGAAGGAGTTTATTTTTATATACAGGGAGGTAATTATAACTCATCGTTAACATTTGCTAATTGTAATAGTAATGGATCCACTGGCATACAATTTGCGTATAGCGTGAGAGATAAAATTAATATGACAAATTGTAAGAATAATGGCAGTTATGGAATACAAACAGAAGCAACACAGCATGACCATTATTTTGATAGTGCTGGAATGACAATAGCCAATAATGGCACAGCGGGAATATATAAAAAATATGGCGGGCATATATATCTTGAAAATGTAACCATATCAGAAGCAACGGAAGTAAATATTGTCAATGATTATTTCAATGCTAAGGTATTTTCACATAATCACGATGGCGTATCTGGTGTCCATAAAATATTCACAGATGGCGGCGTGATAGATAGTGAAGCGACTGTTAGGCATACGGCATCTGGAATTGCATGGAGATTGTCGCCACTTTCTACAAACAGAAGTTCAAGCTATCCTCTTGACTTACAAATAGCTAAAATTGCAGTTAATGCAAGTGCATTGGTTACAGTAAAGGCATGGATGAGGCGCAGCAATACAGGCTTAACTATGAGCCTTGTTTGCAGGGGTGGGCAGATTGCTGGCGTGGCAAGTGATGTTGTAGCAAGTATGACAGCGGCGATTGACACTTGGGAGCAAATTCAAATTTCATTTACGCCTTCTGAAAATGGTGTTGTGGAAATTGAAGCATGGGCTTATGGCGGGACTGCCTACAATGGTTATGTAGACGACCTTGAAATTACACAGGCATAATTTATGAGAAGAACTTATCAAGGAAAAAATAATCCATTTTATGGAAAGCATCATACTCCAAAATCTATTGAAAAAAACAGAAAAGCCCATTTAGGATTAACAGGAGAAAAAGCATACCATTGGAAAGGTGGAAAATTAAAATGTATTGATTGTGGCAAGCAAATAGAAAGTCGGTATGCTAAAAGATGTGTGAAGTGTTTTGCTAAAAAACGAATAGGAATTGAAAGAACAGCGAAAACCCGAAAGAAATTAAGCAAAATGAAAAGAGGGGCGAAATGTAATTTTTGGAAAGGTGGGATTTCAAAACAGAATGAAAAAATGAGGAAAGGGATAGAATTTCGTCTATGGCGTGAAGCGGTATTTGCAAGAGATAATTTTACTTGTCAAAAATACGGAATTAAAGGTGGTGAATTACATCCTCATCATATTCAAAATTTCGCCCAATATCCTGAATTAAGATTTGCGATAGACAATGGAATAACTTTATCAGAAAAGGCACATAAAGAATTTCATAAAAAATATGGAAATAAAAGTAATACAAAAGAACAATTAGAAGAATTTTTTACACAGGCATAAATTATGATAGTAGAAAAAATACAAGATATAAAGGGTTGGTGGTATGTAAGAAACACTATCGATATTGATAGGGCTATTTTCTTAAAGTTTGACCATGACCCTTTACAAGCAGAGGTAGATACTGTAACAACTAAATTGCTTAATAATGAGATTATTGAAGCGGCAAAGCAAAAAAGAGCGTCAAGGATTAAAGAGTTTCTGGATGTTTTACATAATCACATGATTGAGTATATTGAAGCAAATCCGACAGCAACCAAAGCGCAAATATTACTTGAAATAAGAAATTATATACAGTCAGGAGCGATATAGATGGCGTTACCCAATAGCGATAATTTAAAGACTATGGATTTTGCATGGCGAGGGCAGCCCTTCGTAGAGATGCCAGCAAAGGCTGCTATAGATACTAAAACTATGGATTATGTTTGGAGAGGCTCTCCATTTGTAAGAAATGAGTATGTGGCAGGGGGGGGCGGGGTAGAACTTTCAAATTGTTTTATTTTTGATTAATATGAGCATAACAGATGGAACATTAAGAATTTGTGGTGATGAAATAACAGTTGTGAGAAACCTAAGCGGGGAGATAGGCTCTTATGCTCTGTTAGCTGGTTCTGTTCAGCTTACTAAGCCATTTCAAATAGAGACCTTTCAGGAAGTTAAATTTCAAACAGATTCAGGAATAGCAGCGGGCGACCTTGTAAGAAGAAATAGAGATAACCAATACTATCTTTGCACATCAGTTAACAAGGAAGGGATTTTTAATGTTTCTGAATATCTGCAAGGGGTATTGTATAAATGCAATATTTCAGGCGAGGTGCAGAGGTTTAGATTAACAAGAACATACAACACAGAAGCCCCTTCCATGAACTGGTATTCGCCAAGCTCTGGTATTATATGGGGGATTTTGAATACTTTTAATCAAATGAACCATGATTCAGAAATTGGCGATATAACTACAGCAAAGGTGAATCTGTGGTTGCAAAGCTCTGTAGATGTTCAGCCCAAAGACCGCTTTGTGAGTTCAGGCGAAAAGTGGATTATAAATACAGTTGATGCCCACAGCTTCCCCGGCGTTAAGTTTATTGAAGTTGATGTGGATACGAGATAGTTTTAACTTGACATATAAAATTAATCTGTTATAGTTAATAGAAATTAAAAACAATGTAGTATGTATTAAAAAAGGAAAAAACAATTGAAAATAGTGTCTTATGGCGATTCGGTAACCATACAAACTGGACACGGGAGAATGACTAAAGCGATTCTTGACTCCCTGCATGAAACTGGCAAGTTTGAAATTGTCCATGTAGGAGTTGGAAATCCAGATATATCACATTTAATAAATCCCTTTGAAATTCAAACACCTTACCCAGAGTATAAAATTAATGACACAGTAGACCCTTTCGGAAAACAAACTCTACTCCACACTATTGCTAAACTCAATTTTGAAATCCTTTTTATTGTAGCTGATATTTGGCGATTAGCGGATATATGGGATAAAGTTAAGCAATTTCAACAGGTTAAGAGCTTCAAAATAGTGTATTATTTCCCCGTAGACCAACCTATGCGCGACAGTTGGCTGCCAGTTATCAAGGACTGTGATTTTCCAATCACATATTCAATGTATGGATACCATGAGGCCAAGAAAAAGGGAATAGAAAACATAAAGTATTTCAGGCCGCCAGTCTCCAATGCTTACTATCCTTTATCTCCAGAAGAAAGAAGACAAATAAAAATTAGGTGGTTCGGCACAGATGATATTGTTTTAATCGGATGGGTAGGGCAGAATCAGATAAGAAAAGACCCCCGAAGATTCTTAAAGGCAGCTTCGCTTGTGTATAAGTTAAGACCTAAAGTAAGGGTTTATCTACATACAGAGGTTTATAGTCCACAAAATGGGGGGGATTTAAGGACTACCTTTGCAGATTATGGATTCAGTAATCAGAATGTTCTTGCCGTTAAGGGAGAAGGGGTTGTAGTTGCAGAAAGTGAATTAAACAATATTTATAATATTATGGATATTTATGTTAACAATGCGTTAGGCGAAGGGTTATCCTATACTATCTTAGAAGCGCAACTTGCAAAAACCTGCGTAATGGCCTCCGATAATACTTCTATGAGTGAACTTATATCGGATGGCAGAGGCGTGCCAATCAAATGCGGCACACAACATTCAGAAATTACTTATCTACCAATAGAAGAAAATGGCAAGTTGATTTATATAGAAAGGCCGGCAATTAGCATTGATGATTGCGTGCAGAAGATGATTGATTTAATAGATAACCCTGCAAAAAGAGAATTGATTGCAAATAAGGGACATGCCTTTGCGATGGATTTTAAATCTAAAAGTTTTAAATGGGAAAAGTTTATGGAGGATATTGTAACAATGGATAAAGAGGTGGTAGGTATAGAGAAATGAAAAAAGCTCTAATTTTTGGCATTACAGGCATGGACGGGTATTGCTTAACGAAATTATTATTAAGCAAGGATTATAAGATTTATGGCGCTATAAGACGACATTCACAGCCAAGCATTGGGAATTTAGTAAACCTACCACAGAACGCCTTTGAAAAAGTAATCATAAATTATAGCGACGTTACTGATACGTCTTCTGTATATAGATTAATTGCAGGGATTCAGCCAGATGAAATATATAATTTTGCAGCGCAAAGTCATGTAAAAATATCATGGGATAATCCTGATATAACATATCAGATTAATACCGGCGGAACCCTTAATATCTTAAATGCAATGTATTTAGCGTCTCGTAAAAGCAGATTATATTTTGCAGGAACATCAGAGCAATTTGGGAATAGCAAAGATGAAAAGCAAAATGAAAAAACGCCTTTTAATCCACAAAGCCCTTATGCTGTCAGTAAGGTAGCTGCTTTTAATTATGTTAAGAATTACAGGGAAAGCTATGGATTATATGCCTGTAGCGGAATAACCTTCAACCATGAGCATGAATTTAGGGGGCTTGAATTTGTAACAAGAAAGATAAGCTATCATGTCGCAATGATTAAGAAGGGATTTTTAAAAGAATTGCATCTTGGAAATATAGAAAGCAAAAGGGATTGGGGTTATGCAGAGGATTATATGGAGGCTATATGGCTAATGCTGCAACAGGATAAGCCGCAAGACTATGTTATTGGAACTGGTGAAGTATATTCTGTTAAGGAATTTCTTGAAATAGCATTTAATCATGTTGGGTTAAATTGGCAGGATTATGTAGTGATAGACGATAACTTTAAAAGGCCAGTTGATATTAATTGCCTGCGTGCAGATGCCAGCAAGATTAAAAAAGAGCTTGGTTGGGAGCCAAAAGTTAAGTTTGAAGAATTGGTAAAGAAGATGGTGGAATATGATATGGAGAGGATAAAGTAATTATGGGAATGTCAGGCGGATGCGATTCTGGGAAGTGGAATTTTGATTTAGGGGATTGGATGGCCATAATAGCCTTGATTGGGGTTATTGTGTTTGTAGCATTAAAGTTTGTTTAAGGATGGATAAATAATGGATTTATTGGCTTACGTTCCAGTTTTTGACCCAAGCGGTTATTCTGAATTGTGCAGAAATATGGCTATTGCCTGCGATAAGGTCGGCATTAACGTTGTACTGCATCCAAGAAATAACTGGAGCAATTTAAAAACAAAGTTATCTACAAAAACAATAGCCATATTAAACAGATTGCAGAAAAATACACTTGGCAATGATTTTGTAACTATGCAGGCCCAGTTGCCAGATTATACCTTTATGCAGCATTTCAAACAGGCTCATGCCCATTTTATTTATAGTATGTTTGAAACAGATAGGGCTCCTGTGCATTATCCGCCTAATCTGAATAATGCTACTGAAACGTTTGTGCCTTCCTATCACGTTAAAAGGGCGTTTAATAGCTCTCATATTAGGAACGTATCTGTAATACGACCGGCAATGGACACACAAATATATATGCCACGAAAAACAAATGCCTTAAAGAAATATGAGAATATGTATAAATTCTTTATATGCTGTGATTTAACGCCACGAAAAGGATTACATATTCTATTATCAGTATTCTTTCAGACGTTTGCTAATAGGGATGACGTAGTGCTTATAGTAAAAGCATATTGGGGGGGGACGTCATATAAGCATAAAGAGGAGATAGTAAATCATATTTTAGAAGTAAAAAAAAGATGTGGCAATTCAAAGTTTCCAATGGTGGTATTGATAGGGGATATTATATCAGAGGAGCAGATGGCGGGCTTATTTAACGCCTGTGATTGCTATGTTGCTCCTTCTTTTGGCGAAGGATTTAATCTGCCCGTATTACAGGCGATGGCATGTGGAAAGCCTGTTATTGCTACAGATTGGTCTGGACATGAGGAATTTATTAGCAAGGACGTTGCATTGCCTTTAGGTGTAGACAAGATTGAGCCTGTTGATGCTGTAATGCTGCAAAAGGATTTTAATTATGCAAACCATTTATGGGCTGTGCCAAACGCACTGCATCTTGCGAGATTAATGAAATGGTGTTACGAAAATAGAGAAAAGGCAAAAAAAATGGGGGAAGTAGCAAGGGAATATGTAATAAAAAATTTCAACTATGAAAAAATGGGATTAGCAATTAAAAGTAAAATGGAGCAATATAAACGAAAGGAGTTTTTTTAGATGATAGATTTTCCTGTTAATATTCTTTTTATTATGTTTCGTTCCTTTGGTGATATAGTAATGTCTACTTCTATCATAAGGGCATTAAAAGAAAAGTATCCTAAAAGCACAATTGTTTATTTAACTTCAAGCAACTGTGTGGATTTACTGGTTGGCAACCCAGATATTCATGCTATATATTCCGAAAGGGACTATATAGAACCAATGAATTTTGATATAGTGTTTTCCCCTTTTATGACTACACAATCAAGATCCGAATGGTGGCAGTATCATAGGAACATGATGGACTTATATGCTGATGGTTGTGGGGTGGAATTGAAAAACAAGCAATGTTATCTCTATCCTGCGGATATAAACCATCTTAAAATACAGCATAGCATCCCTGATAAATATATCCTTATACAGACCAAAACAAGGGATGTTACAAAGGATTATACGAGATGGGATGAACTGATTGCATTAATAAATGAAAGGCTCGGCATACCAGTTATACAGATAGGGGGGAAGGACGATCCTATTGCTAAGGGAATTGCATTAAACCTATGCAATAAAATTTCTTTCAGGGAATCAGCAAATCTAATAAAGGACGCCCATGCCACTATAACACTTGATAGCGCTGTAGCACATATAGCAGGGGCAGTAGGAGGAAAAAGAATTATATTATATGGAGCTACTAATTTTGAATTATGTGGAAGTGGAAATAAGTTTAACAATGCTGCTATTAATCTTGCGATGCAAGATACCTTTATATTAGAACCTGAAAAGCGATTGCCAGAGTGTAGCAGTGGAGCATGTTTTAAAGCCCAATGTCCTATAGGCTCTTGTATAAATTCAATAGAACCAAAAGATATAGTAAAATATATTTAAAAAAATGATTACACTGTTAATGATAATCCAAAATGAAGAAGCAGTTTTAGATAACTGCTTAAAATATGCACAACCCCATGTAGATAGAATGGTGCTAATTGATGGCGGTTCAACTGATTCAACTGTTTCTATTGCACAGAGGTATAATGCAGAGGTTTATGAGCATCTTTTTGAGAATCACTTTGCAAATCAGCGCAATAAGTTGCTTAATTATGTAAAAGAAGGATGGGGATTGTGGCTTGATGCTGACGAGGTATTGTGTTTATTCCCTGATAGACTAAAAAGGTTAGTGGAATATTTAGAGGCTAACGGATATGACTCGGCGAGCTTTAATAGAGCAAATCTGCATAATGACAGCATAGAGAGCTTGGATAGGCATACGAGGCTATTTAAACCTGGCAATGTGCATTGGGAAGGAAAAATTTCAGAGGGGCTTGCAGGATTACAAAGGACATATCATACAGATTTTACTATTCTACATGCAAAGGATTGGGATAGGCAGAAAAAGCAGAACAGGTTTTATTATAAAATAGCGCCAGAGGCATTTAGTGAGCCACCAGATGGAGTTAGTAATGGGATATAAGGAAATACCGCTGACACAAGATAAAGTAACATTGGTAGATATAGAAAACTATGATTATTTAAATCAATGGAAATGGTTTGCAGATAAAGACCGAAAAAACAGCATCTTTATGGTATATAATGAACCCCGATGTCCAGAATGTAAAGGCAAAACAATAAAAATTGATAGTTGGATGGAGAGACAAAATGAAACCAATAACAGTAGCCATTATAGCAACAACAAATCATCCTGTAACTTCCCTTGCGATTGAAAGCGTATTGAGACATAGGAGGGATGAGAAAATTGCATTAATAATTAATGGGCAATCAGGCGTTAATACTTGGCCGCAGGATTGGACAAAAAATATAGCTGATAAATATAAAATACCAATTCATGTAATAGCTGAATATGGCGTAGCCCATGCTTATAATAAGGCTATTGAAATAAGCGGTAATGATGACCTTGTTATTATGCAAAATGATGTTATTGTTACTCCTAATTGGCTTGAACCGTTGCAGAAGCTTGCTTGTACCCATGAAGATATAGGCATGGTTGCGCCCTTTACCTTTCCACAATGGCCTATGAACCATAAACCATTTGATAGCAGTTTTATGAATTATTTAAAGACAATGGCGGAGCAGTATTGGAATGTAAGGCCAAGACTATTTCAGCAGGAGCCGACAAAGGAATTGCTTGAGCAGATACTAAAGAATTTATTTAGCAATCTTGATAAGTTTGCGGAGATGTTTGTAGAAATATATAAAGATACCTTGCCTTATGATGATGCTTCTATGATGTGCATATATTTCAAGAGGGATGCTATTAATAGAATAGGCAAATGGGATGAATGGTTTTATCCTTGGAATGGAGAGGAGTATGATTACAGGGCAAGGATGAACAATGCAGGGTTATTCAGATTAACCAGCTTTCAGAGCTTTATTTTTCATTGGACATCAGTTACTACCAGACAGCAGATAGATGAAAATTCAGCGATATTTAAGGCAGGATTGGCGGAGGGGGGCAAGATAATGCAGAAGTGGACTAAAGGCGAGGCAGGGGAATATTGTCCTGTGGCAACGCAAGAGCCAAAACGCAGATATAATAAGTATAAATTAAGAACAGATGAAGAACCTTTAGACGGCAGGCATTTTATGATACATATTCCTGCTGATAATCAATGGTGGGGTAGCTAAAAATGGAAAAAGAATTTTTATATATTCTCAATCAAGGAATTTACAGGGATGATATTGCAGAAGTTGCTATTTCTTCCCCTGCTTCTTCTGAATTGTATGGGGCAAGTTATTTTAATGCAGATAAGGACAGTTATGGATTTGAGGATTACAGAGATGGGCAATGGTGGGAAGATGAAGCGCAGCAGGTAATGAATTTATATAATCCTGATACTGTTTATGAGATAGGTTGTGGATATGGCTTTTTAGTCAATAAACTGATGCAAAAAGGCATTATGGTTTACGGCTCAGATATATCTGAATATGCTATTCATAAGGGATGGGAAGAATTAGGATTGAATGAAGAGATTGCTGTGTTAGATGCAACATCAAGCAACTTTGCAGGTGAAGTGCCTTTCACAAAAGGGGAGCTGGATTTATTAATAGCAAAAGACGTTATAGAACATTGGGGAGATAAACTTGAACAGGGCATTGAAAATATGGTATCTTTAGAGCCAAAATTTATTCATATTGTTACCCCTATGGGCGAGACTAAAGATTCACCTATAACAGCTCATTGCAAGGATAAATATTGGAATGAAAAGCTATGGTATTACATAGGAGCTAACAGCAAAACGGATTTAACGCATACTGCCCTGCATGAAAGAAGCTATTGGGCAGAACAGTTTGAAAAGCATGGATACAAGGAAAGAAGGGATTTAAGCGATACTGTTAAATTTCCGACACATGAATCCCCTGATTATGCAAAGGGAATAACTTTAATATTGGAGAGGGTGTGATGGCCAATAAACCAGAAGTAAGCATGGTAGTTGTTTGTTATAACAATCTTGAATATACAAGAAAGTGTATAGATAGCATATTGCTTTATACTGATATTCCTTATGAGCTTATTGTTGTAAATAATGGCTCTACTGATGATACGAAAGAATATCTTGAAGCAATATCAATAATGGAGGATAATTGCAAAACAATAACCTTAGATAAGAATTATAGATTATGCAGGGGGATTAATGAAGGGTTCAGGGCTGCCACTGCCCCTTACATTATGATGGTAGATAATGATATTATCCTTGCAAAAGGAACTGTAGAGGGACTACTTGAAAGATTAAAAGCGCATCCTGAATATGGGGCAGTAAGTCCTAATTGGTGCTTAAAGGATATTAATAATAGCTGGCATAACTTTTTTCCTGATTCGGATAGCATTTTATTTAAAATGGACGAATTTCTTAAAACCTATACTATCCCAATGAAAGAAGGACATATATCTGACTGGATGTTCGGCTCATGCTTTATGACCACAAGGGACGTATGGGATGAGGTAGGGGAATGGGATGAGCAGTTTCAGATAGGCTGCATGGATAATGATTGGGCATGGAGGCTGATGTGGACTGGCAAGTATTATCCAATGGTATTTACTGATTTGCCCTGCTATCACGAAGGGGAAGTAACAAGAAAGGGCTTGAACCCAGACCATGCAGAGCTTGAAGCAAGGGATTGTGTATGCTTTGAAAAGAAGCATGGGATGAGCCCGCATGACGTTAGTAAATTATGCCCTAAAAGAGATGAGATGAGGGCAAAGGTGTCCGGCAAGGAAATGAAGAATGAAGAATACAAACCTTATACCCTAAAAGTTAATGCTCCTACGCCAAAAACACTGGTAGGCACGCTTGCGCTTGATAATCTTGCATTAACTGATTTATTCTTAGAGAGCCTATACAGAAGCGTTGAGGTTGGCAAGGATGTGGACGTATTGCTGATTGACCAGAACAGCACAGAGGATATTGGCGGTTTAAGGGACAAATATCCTATGCTGAATTATATCAAAAACACTAAAAATGCAGGGGTTGCTACTGGTTGGAATCAGATTATAAAGTATGGGGATTATGATTATTATGCAATTATGAATAATGATATTTATTTATTCATTTACTGGTGGCACAGCGTAATTGAGCAGTTTAAGAATAATCCTGATGTAGGTTGGATTTCCTTATTAACGCCTGACTTTATGGAAAAGACAGAAGAAACAAGGCTGGCAAGGGATAGGTATTGGCCTAACAGGCCAGAGTTTATTGAAGATATTGAAACTGCAAAGAAACTATTGGAATACACCTATGCGCCTTTTGGCGGGACGGATGCTTTAGCAAGAAGACTAAGGGCAAAATATGCAGGACAGAACAGCGGCGGGGCAATGGCGACAAGCTATATTATGAGAAGGGAATTAATAATTGATTTGGGATTATTTGATGATAGCTATGATGAGGTGGGCGGGCTTCACGAGGATAAGGATTATCACCTGAGAATGGAGATTGACGGAAGATGGAAAACGGCAGTAATACATGATGGCTTTGCACATCATTTCTCAATGATGACCAGAAGGGGAAAACTATTTGCAAAGGAAAGGGGGGATGAATGGGAACTAACCAGAGAAAAGAACTGGCGCAAGAAATATGGTAGCGCTACAATTGATGTAGAAATAAAAATGAGTCATGCAGCAATATTATAACTAAGCGAAAAGCGCGAGACATACAGGTACAGATGCAAAAATATAATGAAAAATTTGTAGAAGAATTTATTAAGGAATATCCATTAGAATTTATTGGAGAATCTTTATCTTTATATAAGCAACAACCCATAATAGAAGGATTAAGGCCTGATTTAATATTTAAAGATAGACAAAACAACTTTACAATAGTGGAAGTTCAATTAAATGCTTTAAATAGAAACCACTTATATAAGACATTAGAATATCGTGATTTATTTGCAGAACATGAGAAAAGCAATATGCCAAGAATAATTCTATTTTGTAATGAAATTAAAAGACAATACGAAAAAATACTAAAGATTCATAATATTAATTGTATATGTATGGAGAATGAAAAATTCTGGAATTTATGTGTTTCTTTAAAGCCTGAATTAAAAGAACAGAAAATTAAAGAAACAAAGAAAAAAGAACCTTCAATATTTACTGTAAATGATCTTTTTCAAAAAATAAATTTTCCTATTAAAGATATAAGAGAAGATATAGATGCAATAATTTTTCATCTTTTTGATAAAGATGAAGTTACTCTATATAAATATCATAATTATCAGATATCTACTTTCTTTAATAAAAAGAAAGGTGGTTCTTTTTATGTATCTTCAGACTACGGTTACTGATTTACCCTTTCAATTAATTATTGATAGGAAAAGTATTAGCGAATGGACTACTGATAATATACTAATGATACACGATTGGATGGAATTAATAACTCATCAGATAGAAAGCAATGTTGAAATTATTTTAGGAAGAGTTGGAGACCCTGATTTTTTTAATTATGACGACCATTTGAGAAATAGGAAAAGAAAATTTGATAATATTATAACAAAATATGGAAATAAAAGAGATGAACCTTATAATATAAAAAAACTACAGAATGATATGAATATTTTAAATAACATTGCTTTTTATGTAGGCAAATATCCTTCTTTATCACTAAAAAGATTATGCGAAGATATTTCTATTCAAGAAGGTGCAGGAACCCATCAACGATATTTAGATTTTCACTTAAATTGTGAACGCGATAAAGAAATCGTTGAAAGCTTTATTATAAAAGAAAAAGGGTATTGGTTTACTATTAATTTTAAAAGCATTAATAGAGATATTGCAAATGCTTTGCTTTCTTTAGTTCATAAACTTCACAGTGCTTATCGTTTTTATAGACTAAAAGATAGTAATAAAAAAATATGTGATATTATTCTTAGTAAAAGAGAAACTAATTATGTAGAGCTTAAAAATGTATCTATTGAAGCATTAGAATTATCAGCAAAATATTTTAGACATTTAAAGTAATACGTTATAACCAACGCAGGTTGTGTTTTTTTTTCACTATTATCCCCATGTTTTTGCAAACAGGGGGATTACTAAAAAAGGAGTAAAGTTGGACAAAAATTCAATGTATGTAGCAGGGATGGTTTTCTTTAGTGGATTATCTATCTACTGTGCAATTAACAATCTCACTTTATTTGGGATAGCATCGGCTTTTTTGGTGTTTTTGCTATTGGTGGCGTATAAATAGGAGATGATAATGAAAGAAACTATCTTTGGATTAGCTAAGAAAGTTGTTCCAGTATTAGTGTTATTTGGCATCTTATTCAGCGCCTTCTTCTTCTTAGACAACAGATATGCCCGCTCTGAAAATATGAAGCAGATTGAACAAAGGCTGGATTATAAAATAGTTGCTGACCAGTTAAAGGATATTCAAATCAGAATATGGACATTAGAAGACAGATATGGACAGAATCTTGAAAAGACTAATGATATAATAAAACAGGAATATAGAAAGCTAAAGGCAGAAAAAGAGGAATTAAGCAAGAAACTGGACTTATTAAGAAAATGAAAAAAATTAATCTTGGTTCAGGAAATAAGTTTTTTGAAGGCTACTTGAATGTGGATTTGGATGCAAATGCGCCTAATGTGGACGTAGTGGCTGATATTTCACAGACATTGCCCTTTGCAGATGAAAGTATTGATGCTATAATGGCTTCACATAGCCTTGAACATATAAGCTATGTCCAGACAAAAGAAGTGTTAATAGATTGGAAAAGGGTATTGAAACAGGATGGAGTAATTGACATTAAAGTCCCTGATGGCCGATTTGCTATGGAGGCGTATTTAAAAGGCAGTTGGTGTATAGATTATGGCTTTGCAGAAAGAAATATATTGCCTATGATATTTGGCAATCATGGGGATATTTACCAATTACATAGGGCGTTATTTACTTATCAAAGTTTGTGGAATCTACTAAGCGAAATAGGATTTAAAAATATTAGTAGGATATATGATGATGGAACACCAGCGCATGAACTATATATAAGAGGATTTAAATAATATGGAATATCACATTGAGCTTCCAGACAAGGATTATGATTTAATTCTGACTGAATACAAAGAGATACCGCTTACACAAGGCAAAGTTGCTTTAGTTGATGTGGAAGATTATGATTATCTGATGCAATGGAAATGGCAAGCAGATAAACATAAAAACGGAAGATTTTATGCTAAGAGAAGAATGCAAAAGAAAAATATATATATGCACAGGGGAATATTAAACACTCCAAAGGGCATTGATACTGACCATGTAAATAAAGATGGTTTAGATAATAGAAGAAGCAATTTAAGGATATGTAGTCGTTCTCAAAATATGATGAATAGGGGAAAAACAAATAATAATATATCTGGGTATAAAGGGATTCATTGGGATAAGGAGCGTAAAAAATGGGGAGTAGAAATTACAATAAATTATGAAAAAAAACATTTATTGATTTATAATAATGCTGCAAAACAATATCATAAAGAGTTTGCAAGATTAAATGATATTAAAGGATGAAAGGGGAAAAAATGAGAACAGTAACTATAGGATTGTTAACCTTAAACCATTTAAGTTTTACTCAATTATGTCTTGAATATTTATTTAAAAATACTGATTACCCTTATGAGCTTGTGATAGTTGACCAGAACAGTAGTGATGGAACGAAGGAATATTTGCAAGATATAGAGCGAACCTATGGCAGCATTCAACCTATAACAGTTCATTATATGGATAGAAATGTAGGCGTAGCGGCAGGGTTAAATATCTGTGCCTTGCATAATTTAGACAATGACCTTGTATTTCTGCAAAATGATGTTGTTGTAGGGCCTAACTGGTTATCACCACTTGTATCTCTTGCAGATAGTAGTAATAAGATTGGCATGGTAGGTTCTTTTTTATCGCCAGAGGTAAACTTTATAGACACTAAATGCACAGAAGAAACCAGACGCAAGTATGAGCAGGAAATTATGTATAATTTGCGTAACGACCCTACAAAAGAAAGATTAAAGGAATATCTTAATTACTTTTATGATGGGGATTTTGACGAGTTTGCTTTAGACTTTGTGGAAAGAAATAAGGATACGCTGCCTTATGACGAAATAGTATTTATGATGTCTTATTTTAAGAAAGAAACTTTTAAGGCTGTAGGTTATTTTGACGAAAGATATTGGCCTTACGGCTCAGAAGAATGGGATTTCATGTATCGTGTAAATAATGCAGGAATGTTCAGGCTGCTTTGCAATCAGAGTTTCGCTCACCACTGGGTAAGCATTACTTGCAGAAAGTTATTAAGGGATGATCCTGAACTTTATATGAAGGATATCCCTACAGGGGAATTAATGGCTACAAGATGGGAAATGAGCAAGGCGCATGGCGGTGAGGTATGGCCGGGCAGAAGCTTTGAGGCTGGCACAATAGTTAAGCGCAGTCATGCAAAGTGGAGGCTAAAAGAAGGGATAGACAGCACGATAAAGGTTACAAGAAATGGCATTACTGGTTACGAGGCATTGCCGGCGGGGAGTTATTTTAGAGAATGAGTTTAAAAGTAAGTTATAAAAAAGGCACAAATAAAAAAGCTCCAAGGGCATTAGTTAAGTGTAATTGTGGTTGCGGATATGCTGTTGAGATTTATTATGATAATGATGGCTTAGAAATTGGGGGCGTTCAGGGAGACATTGACGATTGGAGAAGGATATTATTTCCACTATTAAAGGTCAAGAAGGGGGAAAAAATAGATGAATAAGTTTTTTACAGATGATGACTTTGCTAATCCTGATTATCAGCAGATAACGCTTGAATTAGAGGATATATATTACAAAACTGGCAGAAAAGAACATGACCCTAAAACTGATACTTATAACGAAACAGGCAGAAAGGGGGAATTATACTGGTCAAGAAAGGTTGAGTATCCTTGGGCTTTGTTAAGCAGTGAAGCGATAAGGATTGATAATGGAAAAATTAAATGTGGGCTTACTTTACATAACAAAAAAACTTTATCAAATAAGATTAAGATATTAGATGTAGGCTGCGGGGCATCGCCCTTACTCCCCTATCTTGCCAAAAAAGGATATGATTGCTGTGGCATTACGCCTGACCCTATCAATCCAGAAGGCGTTAAATTCCACGATGGATTACATGGCTATATCCCAGATTTAGGCAACAGAATAGGGGTTGATATTGAATATAAGAGGGCTGGCATGGAAGCCATCCCTTATCCTGATGAGATGTTTGATAAGGTATATTGCATATCCGTAATTGAGCATGTAGCAGATGATATTATGATTGCAGGGGCGAGGGAGATGGCGAGGATTTTGAAAAAGGGCGGATTACTGACTATTACGATGGATACCCACAACCCTGAAGTTGAGCTGCCAAGGGCGAGAAAGATTATAGAAGCATCAGGTTTGCAAGTATATGGTGAAACGAATTTTGATTTCAATAACCCTTATGATTGCATAAAAGGAACAGATAGATATAGGCAAGGTCGTTATTGGGTATTTGGATTTGTATTGGAGGGAAAATGAAAGCAAATAAGATAAAAAACATGTTGCCTATTGAATGGTCTTTAAATATAGATGCTATAAAAAATGCTTATTTAGAAAGTATAGACATTATTGAAGAGTTGTATGATGATAATGATTGTAATTTAGACCATCATGGACATTGTCAAGAACATGGATGGAGAGATAAAAGTGAATGTCCACATGAAAGAGCTAAAAAGTTTTTAAATATTAGACGATACTAAAAAAAAGAAAGGATACCATGAAAATATCAATAATAATAACTTATTGGAACAGGCTTTCGTATCTTGAACGAGCTTTAGCAACCATAGTATCACAAACATTTCCCAAAGATAGTTATGAAATAATTGTAATTGAAGGAGGGGACGTGCCTTCTGACGTTATAGTAGACAGCTATAAGGAGCAGGCTGATATAAGGCTTGTTAAGCTGCCACAGAAGCAATGGTTTAATATGTGGGGTTATCCTTGCAATATAGGGATAAAACTTGCTAAATACGATTTAATTATGTTTGCCAATCAGGATGAGTTATGGCGGGATGATATACTGCAATCGCTATCAGATAGACATGAAAAGGATGATAA
>ERZ1292623.2136-Hain-H51-01um-R1-2136-length-18136-cov-37_pt1 | contig 18136 bp, 26 predicted proteins | sample MGYA00564398_ERZ1292623 | MGnify/ENA primary metagenome ERZ1292623 (study PRJEB36523, sample SAMEA6512633) | groundwater metagenome | collected 2019-01-07 | study: AquaDiva: Metagenomics assemblies of 32 groundwater samples | reverse complement strand
AGGAATTAGTTAATGCTGGCCACTTTACCCTTTTCGTATAAATCTAATCTTTGCTCTAGTATCATACATTTTTGATTACACTCTGGACGCATACACACAAGACCGCCGCAGGGGATACATACTCCATTGATAAAGTTTTTGGTACCCGTGTATTTTAAGTATTGTCTGGCGTTGCCGGGGCTATAGAGGCCGTGAAATCCACAATGAGCACACATTCTAGTCTCTAGCTCGACTTTACCGCCGGGGAGTGTGGGATCAGTGATAACAATATAGCCGGAGGCTTTTTTCCCAGTAAAATACTGCGGCAAGTTAGCTCACCATCCTTTCCTTATATAAATACCACTAGGCATATACTGAAATTATATCAAAGGGGGATTGGGGGATTATTCTTTTCCGTCTTTTACTTCGCGCCAAGACTTATAGCAACTCTCACAAACCTCTTCTGCTCTCGATTTTTCCGGGGCTTCCGGGATAATGGTTCTTTTCTCAAAGCCGTTTACACCATCTGCGGTATTCTCAGAGTTCAGTGCTTTTTTGCAAACATCACAATGTTTCATTTATTCCTCAAAATGGATCGTTACGTTCATATTGACCGCTGATCCGGCAATTCCGATAACCTGAAGGGCAATTCCAGCAGCCGCGGCCGCCGCAGAGATAAGCTCTCCACCGGGAGCAGCAACCCAACGATAGGTAGCGCGCTGATTTTGCGCCCATTGCAAAAGGATAATATTGGCTGTATAGGTTGGTTCTGCGCTGTGTGCCTCACCAGCTGTCGCGACTGCTGCGCTTGTCAATGGATCAAGGGGAGTTGGGGTAACAGCTGTCGAGGTTCCGGCCGCTGTAGTTCGTTGCAAAACATATTCTGCGGCATTGTCGGCCGGAGTAGCGTCAGAACCCATCATCAAATCGTAAATCTTTGGTCTGACTGCGGCAGAACCAGTCAACCCCAGAATGGTTGTGGCTGCTGTATTTGTGTCTTGTCCGTCTATTGCGAATCTTGGCATATTAAAATAAAAAAGACGCGCCTTATGGCACGTCTAGGTTTTTCCTTTAACGAATCTATTGCTATTCTACTCTACCTATTTTCAGTTTGTCAAGTATCAAAAATCAGCGCCGTCATTTCCTCTGTCTGAAGCCGGCGGAAGATAACCGATAACTTCCCGGTCAAGATTCCCGTGTTTTAGGGTTTCGATTGTTTTTTGCAGGTCTTTCTCATACGATAATTCTCTTTCATTCAAAGCGATCGGCTTCTCCCGGCTTTGTTTCCAGTCAATAATTACCCCTCTGGCCCAAATTTCGTGCATGGCGCGGGGAATGCCGTGGGTAGTGGTCGAAGGATCAAGGCTCAAATCATTTGTCCCGCCTAAATCGCTAATTGCTGTCGGCCAAGTATTGCACCACAACTTCAATCCTCCCGTAACGGCTGATATGGTGCCAGAGTAAATAAAGATTGATTTTCTTAAAAGGTCATAAAAACATTGACCCTCAAGATTGGCAAAATAATAGGTAATATTTGTTTCATCGGTTGGTTTAGAATGCTGGGTAATATCCATCTCACTTAATTTCAGCCAGTTTGTCCCGTCTAGCTTTGCTTCAACTCTTTTAATTCTTGAAAGAATATCCGCCGGGAAGGGGTAATCTCTTTGGGTGGCACTGGACACTAAGTCTGTTGTTTGGGGAATAAGTAAAATATCTTCGTCAACCCTTAGAATAGCTTGGGCGATCTCGTCCTGCCTCTGCCTCATTAAAATAATAATATCCTCGTTAGTAAAGGTTGTAGAGTTTGTCCGGGTTTTCAACCTGATATATTCTGCGAATTGAACGGCTGTCATTATAAGTCCATTATAACACCGCCAAAGTTATTAAACTGCCGCTTTTACTGAAGATCCGGGAGTCAATGGCCGCCACAAACAAACATAATAAATATTTCCGGCTGTGACATTGGCTGTCGCCACTGTTTCGATAATATCCAAGCCGTTGACGATAACAAATGGCCCAGAGACAGAAGCCAGCGCAACAGCTCCAACTTCAGCCGGAGTTGCGTCAACCCATATATCATTGAGCGCAAAGTCGGTTCCGGTACTAACTGGTAAAAGTAAAGCAGTATTACCAGTAACTCCTACAGACACCGTGGCTGTAGCATTGGTTAAAGCAACCGTACAGACTCCATATAATCTAACCAAAACATCACCAACAACATTAAAAAGAGTAAAAGGATCAGAAGTACCGCCATCGTTTCCCCTCGCATTTGCTGTACCACCCAAAAAAGCAGTCGGAACGCATTTTTCTACTTCGTAAGAATCCAAAGCGTTAAACGGTTTTCCCTGTTCATCAAGAAGTATCATAAATTTATTATACCACTTCTGTAAATTGCAGTGTCAAGGAGATTATGCCATTGCCGCCGGCCAGAGTTTACCAGAAGTAGAAGAAGCGGTTGATAGTTTATTATCAAAGAATTGCAAATTGGTAGCGGCTGTCGCAAAAAGCGGAGCTGTCACATCCAGTGAAGTCACCCAGTTTTCCGCAACAACCCCAGTCGAGGTTGTACCGCTTCCGGTAAGGAATAATCCGACTGCCGCGCCTGTCGAACTAACAACATTACAAATATTTCTCAAAATTCTCGCACCGGAAATAATCTTAGCGGCCAGAGTAATAAAGTGTCCGACATCGTTGGTCGCAGCCATGTCTACATGATTGTCTGCAACATATAAACGAAGTTCTGCGGCGAGAATAGAGATAAAGGCATTTGGTGATACGTCTAACGAATACCAGAAGTTTCCGACAACTGAAAGGCCGTCTGCGTCATTGTCGGTTGCGTTTGTAACTACAATGCTCAAAAAGCCCAAAGATGCTGAAGTATCAACAAAGGTGTTATTTTCGAGCCTAAAATCTTTTGCCGCTGCTAATGTATAAGCGGCTGCTACATCAAGGAAATTACCAATGTGATGACAGTTTTTAACAGTTACGTTAGCCGCAGAAACAGTCATAGTTGCCGCTGCTGCGCCGAAAGTGAAAGTCGGGCGCTTCAAGCCATTACCCAGACCAATAATCGTTACGCCAGCTTTATTAAGATCAACATTTGTCGCGGTAACGGTTAATGCGTAGCCCGGTGCTAAAAAGATGAAATCGCCCCGGTCAGCAGTACAGGCGGCCAAGGCCAAGGCTAGGGTAGTCTGCACCATCTCCGTGCTATCCTCATACTTTGTGTTGTAATATTTGTTGAACTGAACAGAGTTTGCGTTATCTGCCGGAACTACAAAATAGATATTTCCAGTAATAAGGGGAGCGCCCAAATTTGTCGCTATTTCTTTTAAGACTGCTTCCAGTCCAAAATTTCCTGATGTGACTTCTTGATTTATTTTATTTCGGTTCATATAGGTTATTTCCCTTGAGTGTAGGGATTAACCTACCGCCACCCAAGAGAGTTGTTCACTTGTTACATTAATATCAAGATCAAGTCCAACTGTGAAACCTGTAGCTGATACAGTTATACCAAGGGTTGTAATAAGAGATCCTGTTCCAGCTAACACACGCTTGTGAGCGCTTGCGGCAGCCATTCCCTCATACCATTCATACTGGTCGCTAGATGTTACATTGACCACCTTGACATATCTTGGTTGAAATCCACAAGTGATTGTAAAAGCTGCGACTGTTCCGGTATCAAGGTATCTTCCAACCGCTACGTTGTTGACGCTTGCCGGTACTTTTGATTGTGTAGATGTTATAGCCATATTATTTTATATTTTTAACTTACCGCGTGTTGAACATCAACTAAGAATCCATCGTTCAAAATCTTGGCGACATAGGTCAACTTCCATCCGCTTGTGGTTCTCTGGTCCAACGGGTCGGCTGTCCCGGCTGATCCCAAGGGTTTTACGATATTCTTCAAGGCCATACCGGAAATTCTGGTTTGAGCATAAGCATTTGCGGCTATAATCAAAGTGGAATATACGTCAATTGATCCCGATCCGCCGGCGGATCTGACTTTAGCATTGGTAGATTCAATGAACCTAACTCCGGCCAATGAGCCGACTTCATCTGACATAACATCACTCTTATTCGGATATTTCTCAACCGGAATCCAGCCTGTCGCGTCATCTAAATCAAAGGTTGTACTTGGGTGGACAATTCCCACAAACGCTCTATTTAAGGGAGTCGTATTGTAGCCGGTGGAAGGATTAACCATTGAAGTGATGGGTTTGGCTTTGGCAATTTTCAGAGTTCTGACGGCTTCTTTAACTTCAGCGCGATTAATTTTCATCGCGGAAGTAACCGTTGCCGTAGACGTGGCGGTGGAAGCATACTGTTTAGTCGTGGTAGCCGCGACTACATCTCTACAAAGCAAGTCTAGTGAATCCCCGACCTGTTCTCCCAAAATATCAGCAGTTTCAGTTAAGATTGGATCGTAGGTTTCAGTCAAAACCTTGTCGGTCAAGGTTACATAATCGCCGTAGTAAAGAACTACAGCAGTAATATCAGTGATGGACAATGCTTTCCCGGTAGGAGTCACACCTTCACTCAAAGCTGTGGTTTGAGCAGTCAATAAACCATATCTGCGGAATTTAACGGTATCTGTACCAGAATTTGCGGGAATATCACGGATTTGAGCGAAGCGGTTATGAAGAAAGGCTGGAACCGCTTTAACAAGCAATGTCCTGTCGTAAAAATTATTTACCTCTGCTGGGATTTCTGTTCTGGTTGTATCTGACATATTTTGGCAATAAAAAAAGCGAGCCTTACGACACGCTTAGGTTTTTCCTATAGCTAACTATTTCCGAGTTTACTCTAGCCGACCTATCTTTGTCAAGTAGCAATTTTAGAGCTGGGCTGACACTGGCCTTCCTGTATCCGGATCAATCCGGTCTATCAATAATTTTTCGCTAATTTCTGACATCTGGCCAAATCTTTCTTCAATCCCCTTTGCAATCTGTTCAGGGACGCTGACATAAACCCCCTTGGGAACTAAATACAGATAACCATTATTTGTAAACGGGTGGAATGCACCACTTACATAAACCTGTTCATCTCTTTTTGTTCTGGAGTTATACTCCCATTTTATGACTCCGACTTTTTCTTTATTTTCGAGAGGAATCATAATTCTAACTTTTGATTGCGCTTCTAGGACCGCCCTCATTCCCTCCGCCTTGCCCCTATAATGCTCTTCAAACTTCTTTTCTTCTTTGGGGCTGACTACTGGATCAAGAGTATCTACCCTTCTGACTAAATTAACAGCTTTTAGAGCGTTTAGCGCGGCGATTAAGGGAGCTTTAGTCGTAAATTTGTCGGCGTCTTCCTGTGGCATTCCCACTTTTACTATCTCTGCTTGAAGTTGCTTCAAAGTAGATTCTTCTGGTTTTTCCATGGTTTGATTATTAACTTTATCAATCATATTGTCAAGCACCCATCCTTCCTAACACTTTAGCTTTTTGAGCTTCAAATTCTTCCGGTGTCGCCGTACTCCAATCAATCTTACCCTGATGAGTTCTGGCCGTTCCTCCGCCTCCTTGCGTGTCTTTAGCTTTCTTCTGGGCTTCTCTCTCTTTCTGCGCGCCAATCGCTTGTTGATCCTTACTTGCCACTATAGCCATAATATTATGAGCCGGAATATTGGCATAAGACGGATGAGCCATATACTTTAAGGTGGTAGCCCGATACTTGGAATACTCCGGGTGATCCCGAATATACGAGTCAACCTCTAATTGATCTCTTGTCCCCCCGACTCCGGCGTCCTTTAACCTTTGGTCAACTATTTTGCCGATAGTTCTTTCATCATCGGGATCAATGTCGGGTTCTTCGCCTTCCTTAACCGGAGGTTTTTCTACAATCTTGGTCCGGGTTTCCACCTCTATCTCTTCTTCTTTCTTCGTTTCTTGGGTAATACTAAATTTTGTAGCTTGCTCTGGGGTCAGGGCAGCCTTATTCTCCTCAAGGAATGCCTTATGCTCGTCTGAAAGAGCATCTGGCTCTAATGCGATAACATCTTCTAAAACTAATTCTGGAGTATTTATTTCTTCTGCCATATTAGATTACGGTTTTCCGTTCATCCTTGGGCAGGAAACTTATCAGAACACCTGAACAAATTAAATAATATCTTTTATTTATCCCCTTGTCAAGTCTGATAATTCAAACCGGTGGTCGTACCCTGCCCGAATATAACCACCGGTCTCAACTATCAGTATTGACCTGGCCTCGCGCCTTCTTTAGACTTTCAACCGTATCGAAAGGATCAACTTCAGGTATTTCATTTTCTTTAGACTCGAACTTATCAATCATATCACGCGGAGTATTTCTAACGTCTTTGTAAACCCTTAACTTATCTCTAAGCCTGTTAATACTCTCTGGAGTTTCATTTTCCAAACCATCAAGTATCTGTTCACTGACAATTTCGATATTAGCGTTAACAATCTTTTCCAATAATTTCCATCCGGGTTGAATAACCAACATCTTGAAGGCGGCTAACGCCGAATCAATCTTTTCTTTTGTATCAAACAGTTTTGTTTTCATGGGTTAAGCCATTGGCGCGTTACTCGTCTGACTTGGAGCCATTGGTTTGGTTTGGCTAGGATTCATTGGAGTAATTGGCTTTGTTCCATCTGGTTGGAAAGTGGCCGCCATCGGATCTTCAGGGAATAGTTCCGGCTTCACTTTTTTGATGGATAACGCCTGCTTGTGTCCCTCAATATGCGCGTATGTAGCAGATGTGTCGGCGGCTTTAGCATGAATTTCCAAATGAACATTATGGTCGTTATCTGCCGCCATTGGAACCGGCTTATTTTCGTTAAGCATTTCGTTTTCATCTTCAGCAACCCGTTCGTCAATTGTCGGCGGAAATAAACGCTCGATCTCATCTTTCTTTAATCCGTTTAACTTTCCTAACTTTTTAAGACCCCACCTTCTATTGGCTGTCGGCTCCTGCAAGGCCATACCAAAGTAGCCGGTCAAAGCCTGACGTTCTTCCAGTTGTTTAGCCCGGCTTAACACTTGGCTCTCTATTTTTACGTCCGGATCAACCTTAGCAATTATGTTATCCTTGCCTAACGGCCGCCATTTAGCCCCGAAAGCCCCGACCAACCTTAAAACCTTTTTATCAATGTTCTCGGTGAAATTATCCTTGTAAAGCCTATACCACTGCAACCAAAATCTTTTTTCGCTCCAACCGAACACTTTAGCCGACAAAGAATAACGGGTATCCACTTTGCTGGCAATGAGATTAAGTTCGCCAAGCGTTCTCTGTTGACTTGACATAGCTCCCTGTTGAAGTTCTGGGGTGGCTGTAGCTTTCTGCGCCGACACGTCAAGGGAGGTATAAATAAAGTTAAGAAGGTCCATGTTGGGTCTTGCCTTGGATAATGGCATAATCGCGTCCCCGACACTCTTATTTTGTGCGTCTATCGGGACAAACTTATTAAAATCAAACTCCAAATCTTTTCTATTGGTTATCTTGTTTGAATCGTAGATATACATTGGGTAAAGATCAGCCCTCATAGCGTCTAAGCCTAAATTCTGGGCCACAGCTCTGGCTCTCTGTTTGTCCTCTACCAAATCAGGAATTGAAGTTCCGTCCCAATCGTGGGAAGTAGGATAAAGAGGTCTATCAATTATCGGCCAGTAATCAGTCTTAACAACCTGTAAACCAATCACTTTAGTTCTTTCATTTGCCAACCAAACCTTTACTTTCTTGACCGCGCCCTCCATTTCAAAATGAGTATTCCAAAGAGTAATGTCGTATTGAGCATTGGCGCCCAAATTTTCTTCTAGTTCCATTCTGGAAGTCGTTGTTTGCAACCCTTGGGCTTGGACTCTAGCCTCAATCATATCTCTCAAAATTGATTGCGTGCCGGAACCAAATTTAATATCCTCAAACTTTATATCATCAAAAATATGCGGATTATCCTCCATATCCCGCTTTGTCATTTTTGTTTCGTATCCACCAAAACGCATGGCTCCGCGCCTAAACCTATCTCCATTAACAGAAGTCGCCAGCGGATCTCTCAAAAAGGTAATCGGGTCCAAAATCTGTGGTACCGGAAGATAAATATTGTTTTCCGGATCTCTGATATATTCTTCCAGGTTACAAAGCCCGCGGCCGAAGAACAACGTATCCCAATCCCAATCATAATCTGAAATATCCTTTTCCATGTCGTCATAATCATTTTCAACTAAAGCATTAAGATTCTCGGCCACTTCCTCATCTCCACTTTCTTTTGCACTCCAAGTGGCGTCCAAACGATCAACATACAAAGAGGCAAGTATCGTCTGATGAACCGTGAACAGCGTAGTATCTCCGACCGCTTTCTTATCCCGTTTTTGGTTGTTATAAAGCCTCAAACGAACTTCCCACTCGTCTTTTTTGGGCTTCTGGTGCTTCCATGACAGGATATATTCGCTTTGAATCTGTTTGGCTAAACTCAAAAAGGTATCCCTACCCTGGACAGTTTCCATTTCATTCTCTTTTATAAAGTCCATTCTATTTTTGGCCATATTTTCCTTTTAGTACTTTTTTCTTTTTAATAACTACTTTTTTCCCGCTTGCGAATGGCATATTTAGTTGATCCCCGGTCTTATACCAGCGACTATCATGGATTTTTCCTTTAATGCCCTGTTTGCTTCGTTTTCTATTTTGTCCAATCCCTCGCCCTTTAGAGTATCAATCGTGGCTGTGGCTCCGGCCCAAACCACCTTAACGCCTGCCATAATTTCGGCTTCGGAAAGTTTGCTCTTACCCCTCCTTGGAGACAAAATCAGGTAAGATGAATAAATCTGATTATTAAAAACCAACAACCACTCAAAAATATCGGTGTCTATAAACCGGAGATATACCATGCAACCTTTATAAAGAGAAGCCTTCAATATTCTGATTCTACTCTTGACTGTTTTTGGCTCTAGTTTAGGTTCTTTCATCTAGTAATACCCTTTCCGGCCCTGTTTTTCCTCTTCGTTCATCATTTCTTTTTCACCAACCTTGTGGATCTTAAATCGAGCTTCCATTGGAGATTTCCCGTATTCATCTTTACTCATGGCAACCTGCTCAACTTCAATTTCCAACTTATACTTTTTACCCACCCGCCAATTCTTTATCGCCGGCAAGTCTTTTTCCGTCAAAGAAAATGAGGGTAACATTCTCATAGGATAATCAGCAATCATCGGTTTTTCAGCAGTGAGAGCGTGCATCGAATGTAGCATAAATTTATTATAACACTTCAAGGACAACTTAATTCAGGTCAATATCCATGTTTTCCTCAATCAGCTGGCTGTCAGTAACCTCTACCCGGAGGATTACACCATCCACTTTATGAACAAGAAATTTGCCAAACGCGTACCTCCTAAGTTTTTGGACCAGCACGGCCTCCCTCTTGGTTATCTTTACGTCTACGAGCTGTTGTGGTCTATTGGGTACAAATGGATTGACCATAATTATTTAATCGTATGGATCTGGATTTGGCGGTGGTGTCTGTGATGTCTGCCTGTCACGCTGTGACGGCGGTATATCCTGCGTAGCAAACGTCAGAGAAAGCGCGTCAGCTACGTCTGGGCTGTCTATGCCCTCTTTTAGCATTTCTTCCTTGCTCATTATTTTAATCTTTCCTGAACTATCCGCAATTTTATACTTGACTTCAGTTAATTCGTGCCAATCGTCATCTCTCAACAGTTTTCCGCCCCTCAATATCCACTCTCTTGCCCGCCAATACATTTCTGCTCGAAGATTGACGTATCGGCTTTTCTCTACCGGTTCAGCCCCACCGCTTACTCCGTTAACCTTATTATTCAGCTCTCTCAACCTATCGTACGCCCCCTTACCGATCCCCACTTTGTCTATAAATACATCCTCGCCCCGAACCGCCATCTGATTTTTGAAAGATAGAATCTGGCCGGCGAATAACATAGTGTCTGGCTCCCGGTCTTTATAAATCTTTTTAGCGACGTTGTATGCCCTCATCACCGTTACGGAGAAGTTTCTACCACCTCCGGCCACGTCATTACCAAGTTTAATATCTCCAAATGGAGCGTCCTCGTCAACCATAGCCCGTTCTACTTCTTCGTCTGTCAATAAAGGCAACCATCCCCGGAGATCCATCATGCCAGAGTCGGGGAACAAACACTCGTAGAAAATGTCAAATAGCGATTCCTGCCTCATTTCCTCGATAAACTCTTTGGTAAATCGCCCTTCTTCCAATGCTCGGTTATAGTCAATAAATATTCTGTGGTAATTGCCACCGGTCCAAGTTTTTAAGAAATGTCCGCGGGTAAAGGGATTACCAATCTTAACGAGGAAGTTATCGGCACTTCCGCCCAACATCCGCATCACGGTGGCCTGTAGCACGTCCCCAACCAATGCCGCCTCGTCTTCGATGACGTTAGGGGACCCGAAGCCCATTAGGGATTTGCTGGTGTCCATCACTAGCTTGGCTTCTGCGGAATAGACTCTGACTTCGCCTTTCCCCTTAAAAGTCAATCTTTCGGCGCTTTTCTTCATCCGTAGACGGTCTAGCGACGTTTCAGAAGTAAGTTGGCTCCTGATGATGTCATTATTCAACGCCAGCATAATGACGTACTCCATGATAATCCGGGCTTTCTCGGTGGTCCCGGCGACAATCGCCCACTTTTCGGGATGGACAGATGCTCTTATAACCACTCCGGCGGCGACTGCCAGTGACTTACCGTACTGCGTAGCCGCAATTATCTGGATTCTTTTTAAGTCGATAGGGGAACTCCGATTAAGAATACAATCAATAATTTCTAACTGTCCGGGTGTCCATACGATTATCTTTCCGGTATCGTCAACGAATTGATAGAAAGCTAACGCCTGTAAAGTAGATTGCCGGGGTTCGTAGACGGGAAGATCCAGTTTTGTGGTGGGGTCAAAATATGTTTTCATTTCGGCAATATTTGCGCCATACGATCCAGAGCTTGTTGAAGTTCCGCGCTGAAACTATGCTCAACTTCTCTTTTCTCTCCAAAGTGTTCGTTCATGATTCGTTCTAATAACCATTCTGTACTCTTGACTTTACCCACATTATCCAACGCCCATTCAGATTTTGCCGTGCCTATCTGGTCCGCAAATTTCTTATCCTTCTTTTTCCAATTAGTAATCGTATCCTCATCTTTACCGATGAACCCTGCCGCTAGTTTTTGGATTGGAAGTTGCCGGAAGAATGTCAAAAAGTCAGCCTTCAGTTTCGAGTATTGTCTTTTCCTTTCAGCAGAAGTCTTGTTCTTTACCTTCCGTTTTTCGGTTTTGGGCATAAGACTATAATACCACTTTCACAAAAAAAGTAATTAGCCGTTAATTTAACTCCATCGAGGCTAATAATTAGCGTTGACGATTAACTGGGCGGAGTTTCTGTCCAACAAAATAGGGCCGGAGTAATAATCTCCGGCCCCACCAGAAAGAAGGTGACTCCGCCCGCGCGTTTCCTTATGGGTTAGCCAAGACGGGTAAAATTAATGTAGCATTTCTTTCAAAATCTTTCTTCTATCTACTTGCCACAACTTTCTTGCCCCTCTCTTTCCCATCTTTCGCCAACCATGAACCTCAAATTGATTCCCGGCCTTTAACCAAATAAACAATTCCTTCTTCCCCATAGATTTCTCTATACGACTGGTAATGTTGGCACCAGAAGTAGTCTGAACGGCCAGAACGCCGGCAACATCGCTTCTGATCGCTACAATATCAATAAAACCGAACAAGTCCTGCCTGATCTTCGCCCACGGATTAAAATGTTCCACTACCGCGGCAATGTATCCCTCTCCTCTTAACAAAGATAATGTATGTTCAGTAGGGCTAGTCATTATTATTGAGCTTTAACTCCAAAAATTTCTTCTGTGTTGTGAATCAACCTTTCAGATTCCAAAAAATCTTTACCGAATACCAATAATGTTTCTATGTATCCTTTATCAAATCCTAATTTTACTAATTCTTCCACTAAAAAGGCCGATTTTTCAAATACCCGTATTTTCTGTTCATTATTACAGGATATATAAAATTTATGAATTTCTTTTAACCTATTAAGAAATGCAGTAATTTTTTCTTTTTTAATGTCCATATTTTGCAGTATTAAAAATAATATGGATCACAGCTCATCACTATATAGTGATGATCCATGATCCGCATTATTTAATAAATACAAATTTTATGAGCCGCATATTGAGCCTGATGTTAAATTATACCTTTATATCAATACAAAAAATGCGGCTCATTGAGCAGTATCGTGAGCCGCATTACCCGAATATTTACCATTTATTGTCTTTATGGGAAAAAAACGATGAGCCGCATTCCCATAATATTTCCCGAAATGATTATAAAATATATGTGGTATATCAATGTAAAAGACACTACTCATCTGAACGACATTGTGGCTAGTATTATTCATTTTCTTGCTCCTGACTTTTCACGTGGTTTGTGAGAATATACAGCTTATTTCTTTTGTCATTTGGGTCAACAATAAAATCTATAAATTCATCTTCCAACATTTTCTTAATTGCTCTTTTGGCTGTCGCCTCTGAAATTCCGGAGGCCTGACATTCTTCAAATATTCGCTTACGAGAAATCATATTTGTAGTCTTAAATAATTCCCCTATTATCTCTGTCGTTTCTATTACTTTATCTTCTTGTTCGGTAACTATTCCTTTATACTCAAGGTTCGTAACATCTGTCGTTTCGTCCTCGTTATGCCGGACAATCATTTCAATCAAAAATTTATCTAACTTTTGAGCGTCACGGGCTTTTGTTTGTTTTAGAGTAAACTCGGTTTTACTTTTTTGTAATATTTCTATTCTGAATTGCGTTGTAGTTTGAGCATTTATGTTTGATGATCCCCGTGTTCGTTGCGCGTCATTCTTAAAGGTACCGGGGGCGGGTTTACTTTCATGGTGGAGAGATAAAATTGATAGGCTAGGAAATAACTGGCGCATCGCATCAAAGAACTTCTGAACATCATTGGCGGCATTCTCGTTACCTACCATTAAATCAACAAATGAATCAATTACGATAAATTCAATGTTTTCATTCTTTACTTCTTCTGCCAGCGCCAGCATAAATTCGGAAAAATTGCCCTGTGGATCAGTAACTTGTAATTTTTCCGGATATTTAACCCAGCGGATATTATCGCCGTCAATGTCAAAAGCGGTAATTCTTCTGGCCGTCATCTGTTTGGGATTCTCTTTATCTATAAATAGTACCTTAGCTGGCCGGGATACTTTGAACTGTCCCAACCAATCCGTGCCGGTGGCTATGGCTTGGGCCATAGATAGGGCGGTAAAAGACTTGCCGGTACCTTCCGCGCCAAAAATAAAGCAGAATCCTTCCCGTGGAATTATTCGGTCTATGAGCCATTGATCTGCTGGAAATTCCATCTTCCTTAATTCGGCGGCTGTAATCGTGGCAAAATCTTCCGGCTTGTTTATTTTCCACCATTCCTGAATGGAAAGCGCTTGTTTTATCAGATTATTAAAATCTTCGTTGGCTTTTTTGTTTTTGTTAAAAAACTCGCAGATGTCTTTATAGCCGTCCGGCAGACTAATAATTTTTACCTCTATCCCTGTAGCGGTCAGGATCCGCGCGATCGGCACAACCTGCTTCTTGCCCGCCTCATCATTATCTAAACATATATAGACGGTTTTTTCTGCTAGGAGTTGGGCCATCGCTTCATCAAACTTCCCGACTCCGCCGGTTGAGGTAACGGCAGGGATTCCCTCTTGCCATAAGCGGATACAGTCAAATTCGCCTTCAGTGAGTATTATATGCGTATATTTTCTTATTTTATGGACTGCAAACAAGGTTGGATGAGAATCCCGATCAAAAGTAAATTTAGCGGATTTTTTGTTTCCAGCCGCTTTTTGTTCTTCATAATTCAAATGGCGGTATTTACAATATAGGAGTTTTCCTTGGGCGTTATATACCGGAATGGTTATTTTTTGGTCGTCCCAATCCACTCCAAAAGTATTTTTGGCAAATTCTGGGTTTATGCTGTGGCTGTTAAAATATTGCTCCGAGTTTGTCATATTAAAATGGATAATAATGGATACTTTTCCCCTTTATAATCTCTATCGCTTCCTTGAAATCTACATTGGCAAACTTCATTACCAAGTCTATTGAATCTCCGTGGGCGTTGCAGGAAAAACAATAATAGTTTTGAGTATTGGGATACAACGCACAACTAGGGGTATTTTCCTGATGAAACGGACAGTGTACCATAAAAACGCCGCCAACTCTTTTCGGCGCACTGCCGTATAGTCGCTGGTATATTTCTTCAATATGGCCCTTATCTATAATCTGATCGCCGGTTGTTCTCCAATTAGGCCAAACCGCTTGGTTGATTTTTAGGTTTTTCTTCTGATAGGGATTTAGCATTTGCCTATTGACAATACCAACACAAACTGATAATGTCAAGTAGTAACTTATGAAAACCGACATACTAGAACCCAAAATTCCCCTAGAAGTCCTTAGTGTAGAAGCCGTGGCCTTAATGTTCGGGGTCGAAGAAACGACCGTCCGCGAGTGGGCTAAAAATGAGGATATGCCTGCTCGTAAGATCGGCAAGCAATGGTTTTTCAGCCGAAGGTTAATAGAGGAAGCGTTGGAAAGAAAAAGAATTATTACAGCAACTCGTATTGGGGGCGCGAAATGATAGAAAAACTGTACAGAATTAGGATTTTTAATAGTCTAGATTATGATGATACCGATGATATCAACGATGCTCTAATGGCGATGGAGGAGAGCATAAATGATTTTTTGGAAGGTGTTGATGTATTAAATACTGAAACCATTATGGATTCTCAAGGCAACCTTATTATTACTATCACTTATTGGGAAGAAGAAGAAATATGAAAGGGGGTGAATAAAAATGCTAGGAAGTCAAAAAATTGATATAAGAACCGGAACCGATTTTGAACCAGTGCCAATGGATAGATATACCGTCCAAATTGCAGATGTGAATATCGTAAAACAGTTCAATTCATATCAGGGTAAAGAGGAAGATGTCCTCAATTATCAGTTTGTCATCTTGGATGATAAGCCGATGCCTGAAAAGGACGACGGTAGCAAACCCGGCACAACTAGGGGCAGGTTCCTTTGGAGGAGATGCCGTCCGGCTCTAAACGATAGAAGCTGGTTGGGTAAACTTGCTAAGGCCGCTTATGGCCGAAGCCTGACTAAAGAAGAAATTGAGGGTTTTGACCCTGAATATCTTATCGGTAGACAGGTAGACGTAATGGTTGAACAGGCGGAAAGCAAGAAAGACGCCTCTATGGTTTTCAATAACATAGTTTCGTTCGCGAAAAATGTTAAAAGTTTACCATCGGTAGAGGTTAAACCTAAAACGGCAAGTGTCGTTGAAAAACAGTCTGTTCCGGCGATAGCTCCGAAATCGGACGAGGATGTTGACTCCTTTGTTGGCGGTCTTGACAAAGAGAGGGCGGCAACCAATACCGAAGACGTAGAAGAGGCAGAGGCGGAAGCTGAAGCCTTGAATTTGGCGGCTAAGGCGGCGGCGGCAAAAGCCCGTGCCGCTAAACTAAAAGCCGGCAGAAAATAGTTTTCTGCTATCAGCTCCGTTCGTGTAAACGGCGGGGTTGAAAGGAGAAAAGTAAAAGATGAAAAAAAATAAAACCTTTGATAAAAATATGATAATCAAAAATAAACTTTACCAAGGCGCAATTGAGCTAATTTTTGACAGCTTCAAACACCGGTATACAGAAAGGGGAGAGATTATTCCGTCAGTTACCCAAGCTCTTTCAATTATTGCCAAGCCTGCTCTGATCTCTTGGGCGGCTAATATGGCTATTGAGTGCGTCAGCGGCCAGATCGAGGCCGGAAAGTCTTACGATGAGATTCAACTGGCAACTATATGGGAAGCTGGCAAGAAGTATCATTGGCAGAAGAAAACAGACGCCGGGACCATTGGCAGTTTTTTGCACAAATGGATAGAGGGATATATAAAAGGCGGAAATCCGGCAATGCCAATCAATGAGGCATTAAAAGACTCCATTTATAAGTTTTTGGCGTGGGTAGAGGAACACAAAGTAGAATTTTTAACCAGTGAACAACCTATATTTTCTCGTAAATACCGCTATACCGGTACATTAGATTTTATTTGCCGGTTAGACGGAAAACTTTATGTCGGTGATCTCAAAACCAGTTCGGGTATTTATCCTGAATACTTTATGCAGACTGCCGCCTACCGGCAAGCCAGAAACGAAGAATATCCAGATGAAAAATATATCGGCCAGATGATACTGCGGATTGGTAAAGAGGGAGGATTTGAATTTGTCCGGGTAACGGATTACAAAATATATAAAGAAATGTTAATCGGTTTTATAGCGGCGCTGAAGCTATATCAGCAAATGAACTTTTTGAAAGAATACCGGCCGGAGAAAGAATGAGTTATGTCCTCCGTCCATATCAACAACGCGCGGTAGGTAAACTTTTGTGGGCGCAAAAACTAGAAGGAGCTGATTTATGCGTGCTTCCAACCGGCGCTGGCAAAAGTATTGTCATCGCTGATTTGGCTCATAAACTTAATCAACCTTTACTAATTCTTCAACCTACCAAAGAAATATTAGAGCAAAATATTGAAAAAATGAGGGCATACGTTGACAATAATGAAATCGGTATTTACTCCGCCTCAATGTCCAGAAAATATTTGGGGTTTTATACTTTCGCGACTATCGGGAGTATCTACAAAAAACCGGAAACTTTCGCTCATTTTAAGACGGTTATCATAGATGAGTGCCACTTGGTCAATCCTAAAAATCTTGACGGAATGTTTACTCAATTTTTACAGGGAATAGATAATCCTAAAGTTATCGGTTTTACCGCTACTCCGTACCGTTTAGATAATATGTATGAATGGATTAATGGCGGAAAAGAACTGGTTACTCATACTGTTACTAAATTGATAAATAGACTAAAAGAGCGTTTTTGGCGCCGGATAATTTTTAATATCAATAATTATGAGCTTATTGAACAAGGATATTTGGTTCCGTTGAGATATGTTGACAAATCAATTATTAGACATTCGCAAATTCCCACTAATATTAGCCGGTCGGATTTTGACATGGAAGCGTATGAAGAAAAAATATCAGGAGAAGAAGAAAAAATAATCAATGCTATTTTCTTCGCGCAAGAAATAGGAAAGTCTGTCTTGGTGTTCTGTTCTTCCGTTCGTCAAGCTGAATGGTTGGCAGATTTGGTTGACGGCTCGGCAATAGTAACGGCCAAGACCCCTAAAAAAGAAAGAGAGCGGGTTGTAGAGGGTTTTAAGAGCCGGAAAATCCAAACTGTCTTTAATGTTGGTGTGTTTACGCTGGGATTTGATCATCCGACATTAGATTGTATTGTGTTATTGCGGCCTACCAGAAGTATTGGTTTATATTATCAAATGCTTGGTCGGGGAGTTCGACCGGCGGAAGGAAAGAGATTTTGCCGGGTCGTAGACTTAACCGGAACGGTTGAGGCTTTGGGCAGGATAGAAACTATAAAATTGGTTAAAAGGGATCAATGGGAATTGGAGTCAGAAAAAGGAAGTTGGCACAAGAAACCAATGTATAGCTTTAATATCACAGAGAAAATGGGTATTGACAGGATATGACAGTAGTAGTAAAATGGAGACAAATGAACGAATTAGTAACAGTTAAGCAAGCGGCAATAGAATTAAGCGTTACTCCCCGGACGGTCCGGCGATATATCAAACGGAGTTGGCTTAGAGGTATCAAGATCGGTCGGAGAGTCAGGATTTTAAGGGAAGATATAGAAGATCTGAAAAAGAACGGGGTATCGCCGCGGATGGCGGATGAAAAGGAAGAAGCCCGGCAGGATCATTTAGAAGGAGACGAAGGGTGTCTATAATGGTAAAAATATTGAAAAGAATCATCGCCATTAGTTTATTATTTTATGTCATCTCACTACACCAAGCACCAACAAGACTTATCTCGCCGCTTCCAGAGGGAGTCACAACCTTTACGGTTAAAAAGACGCAGTATAGTGGACGACTTACAGTTGAAGGAGATGGAACCTATACTCGTATTCCGAAAAGAATTGAGGCATATTCACAAGTCGCCAGAGAATCTACAACGCTTCCTAGCGTCATTCGAGGTAGGGCAAGCTGGTATGGTAGCTCGAAAGCCGAGTGCTTGGGTT
>ERZ1292623.2134-Hain-H51-01um-R1-2134-length-18141-cov-7_pt1 | contig 18141 bp, 17 predicted proteins | sample MGYA00564398_ERZ1292623 | MGnify/ENA primary metagenome ERZ1292623 (study PRJEB36523, sample SAMEA6512633) | groundwater metagenome | collected 2019-01-07 | study: AquaDiva: Metagenomics assemblies of 32 groundwater samples | reverse complement strand
GAAAAGAGGCAAAGATTACATCGGGGTTGGTGTGGGGATCATCGTTTTTAACGACGAGGGAAAACTGCTCATCACGAAACGCGGGCAGGCGTGCAACAACGACCGCGGCAAATGGGAGATTCCGGGCGGTGGGGTCGAACATGGTGAGCTGCGGAGGGATGCCGTCATACGCGAGATCAAAGAGGAGAACGATATCGATGTCGAAATCGTCGAAGAGCTGCAAACGAGTGACCACTTTTCTCCTGAAGATGGCTTGCATTGGGTGACGACATCGTTTATCTGTCGTCATGTAGGTGGCGAAGCGAAACGGATGGAGCCTGAAAAATGCGAGGCGATCGGGTGGTTTACAATTGAGGAAGCGGAAAAGCTCGACCTCTCTGGCATCACGAAGCACGATTTGAAGGCGATTAAGGTGAAGTATCCGAACGGGTATACTATATAAACATGCTCAAATATCTCGTTGCACTTTTGATTCTGGTTGCCGTGCTTGTTGGCGGGTTTTTTGCTTTTAATTCGTATATTTATGACGGAAAATTTACCCCGTTAGATGCGGTGGGCTATCTAATGGGGCAGGGCGGCGCGGAGGATTACAAGACAGCAACGTTTGTAATTGATGGTAAACCGACCGTGCTCGGAACCGAAGGGACACAGTTTTTCGGCAACCTCGCAAAAGGCGATTTGAACGACGATGGAATCACCGATCTTGCATTCCTCATCACGCACAACGGCGGCGGCTCGGGGACGTTTGTGTACGCGGTCGCGGCTTTGCAGAATTATTCCGGGCGGTACATCGGCACCAATGGCATCTTGCTCGGCGATCGTGTTGCGCCGCAGACGACGGAAATTCGGAATGGGATTTTGATCGTGAATTATTCCGACCGAAAGCCCGACGAGCCAATGACCGCGACGCCATCAGTCGGCGTTTCCGTGTATATGTATTTCGACGGCGCGCAGTTGATTGCGGTGCCGCCCGTAGGGCCGATTACGATCCAAGGGAAAATGGTGTGCCTCCCACACAAAGATACCGAAGGTTCGCAGACGATGGAATGTGCCTTCGGCCTGCAAGACGATTCCGGCCGCTACTTTGCGCTCTTTGATACCGATCCTGAGTACAAAAACGTCTCCGGCGCGCCCATGGATACGCGCGTGGAAGTGGAAGGGAATTTCAAATTGCAGCTCGGTTCGAAGTATGAGGACATTGGTATCATCGAGGTGACGCGCATACAAAAGCTATGAACCGGACAGAGATCGCAGGGGCTTTTGCTATCGTCATCCTTGCGGCCGCCGCGTGGTACGTGTTCGCCAATTATCCGGAGGCGCCGGGCTTCGAGTCGGCATTTATCGCAGAAGGCAACCTCGTAAAGGACAATTCCGGCATGGTGTCGGGCGTGTGGTATCTCGTATACGAAGAGCCGGGTTTTGCCGCGCTTTCGGTGCCGCTTACTTTTAATGCGGAAAGCGTGTGCGGGGTCGGCAGTGATCTGCGCAGGTGCGACATGTCGTTTCTGCCGGGCGATCGTGTGCTGATAGAAGGCGTGCGCACCGACGATCGCGTGCTCGTGCGAAAACTGGTGTTTACCAAGGCGGGCGAGCGCGGTATGCCGATACATCTCTATTATTACAATCCCGAAAAAGACAAGGACGCGGGTGGCAACAGTATGTGCTCAAAGCAAGGATTGCAGCAGGTCGAGCGCGTGCTGCCGCATACGGAAACGCCGCTGCAGGAAGCGATCAAATTATTGCTGCACGGCGAGATTTCCGACGAAGAAAAAACGGCCGGCATGACGAGCGAATTTCCAATGATCGGCGTGCGGCTCGAAAATGCCTCAATACAAAATGGCCTCGCGACTCTCACGTTTTCCGATCCACAGAATAAGACGAGTGGCGGCTCGTGCCGCGTGTCGATCCTGTGGGCGCAAATCGAAGCGACGGCGAAACAATTTTCGACAGTGAAAGAAGTAAAATTCGAACCGGAAGAGCTTTTCCAGCCGTAGCTTGTCCTCGACGTCTGTAAATGGGGTACAATGGGGGCATGACCAATTCCGTTCGGGTGGGTTTGCTCGGGGGATTACTTTTAGCGGCTCCGTTATTAGCGAGTGCGGCCGATTTCAAGACGGGCGACCAGCCTTCGTTTCCTTCGGGTGAGACGATTGCGGACGATTTGTACATGGCGGGTGGGAGTGTAACGAGTTCCGGAACCGTGACGGGTGACGTGGTTTTTGCGGGTGGCAGCATCATGATCAACGGACCGGTCTCGGCGGACGTTCTCGCAGCGGGAGGCTCGGTCACGATCTTGAGCGAGATTGCGGGCGACGTGCGCGCGGCGGGCGGGCAGATCGTGATTTCGGGCGCGGTCTTGGGCGATGTGATCCTCGGCGGTGGACAGATTAATGTGTCGGGGCCGCGCATCGGCGGAGACGTCTTGATGGCAGGCGGCACGATCCGCATCGATTCTCCGGTTGCGGGCGATATCAAGATCGGCGGCGGGGATGTGTATCTCAATTCCGCTGTTACGGGCAGCGTGCGTATCGAAGCGGACAACGTGACGCTCGGCCCCAAGGCACACCTTATGGGTGATTTTACCTACGGATCGGGGAAAGCAGCGGCGCTTGAGAGCGGCGCCGTCGTCGCCGGAGAGACGACCTTCAATGAGCGGAAAGGCAGCGGCGCGAAGAAGGCGGCGGTAGTGGCATTTTTCTCGCTGTGGATGCTGGCGAAATTACTGATGACGCTCGTGGGCGCGTTCGCGATCGGTCTCTTGCTGCATCGCTTCTCGCGTGAAGTGGTGGCGACAGCAGCGACGCAGCCCTTGATGGAAATCGGGCGCGGCGCGGTCGTGATGATAGTGCTTCCTGTCGCGTCGGTCATCCTCTTGGCGACGATTATCGGCATCCCGTTTGGCATGCTCGGCCTCCTTTCATTTATCGCACTCATGATTTTCACGTCGATGCTCGCACCCGTGGTCATGGGCTCGATCGTCCACAAATGGGTCAAGAAGCCGGCTGGGTATGTCGTGGATTGGAAGACGATTCTGCTGGGCGTCGCGATCTATTTTCTCCTCGGCCTCATCCCATTTATCGGATGGATTGTGGTTTTCGGCGCCATGCTTCTGACTCTCGGCGCGGTGGTCAATATCAAGTGGAGTGCCCTCAAGGAGTGGCGATAGCACGCTCTTCATTTGTAATCCAGGACAAATGCGGTAAGCTCATTTCAATAGGCTCGTCTGTATGAACATGCAAAACACAACAATTGTGTCACTTTCCGCGTTTGCCACGGGGGCATTTTTACTGCTCGTTACTGCGCTTCCTTCATCTGCCTCGGCCGCCGTATGGTCGCGGCCGTTTGAGATATCCGGCTGGATCCCGTATTGGAGATCGGCGACGGGGACGGCGGATGTTCTCCCGCATCTCTCGCAGCTCACCGAAGTGAATCCCTTTGGCTACACGGTGACAGAAGAAGGCCGACTGAATGACGCGGCTGTGCTCTCGCAAGAGCCGTGGATTACGCTCCGGGCAGAGGCGAAGAAGCACCATGTGCGCTACATCCCAAGCGTGATGTGGTCGAATGCCGACGCGATGCACGCAGTCCTCTCCGACACGACAAAACGCCAACTTCTTGTGAGTATGATCGTCGACGAGGCGGAGGTCAATGATTTCGACGGCATCGACATCGATTTCGAAGGCAAAAAATACGAGACGGGCCCGTACTTTTCGAAATTCCTGCAAGAATTGTATAAGGCGATGGGAAAGAAGTGGGTGCAATGCACGATCGAGACGCGCACGCCGATTTCTGATCGCTATTACGGCACTGAAGTCCCGGCGGACGCTGGCCAGTATGCGAATGACTTCAACGTCATCAACAAGAATTGCGACCGCGTGCGCTTCATGGCGTACGACCAGCAGGGTGTTGACCAAAGAATCGCGGCCTCGACGACCGAGCCGTACGGTCCCGTTGCCGACACGCGCTGGGTTGAAAAGACGATCAAGGAAGCGCTAAAGACGATTCCCGCGCGCAAGATCGTGATCGGCGTCCCGACCTACGGGTACGAATGGGAAGTGACGACCTATGCCAACAACGAGCACATGTACGATCTCCTCTGGTCGTTCAATCCGCAATACGGTCTTGACCTCGCGAAGCAGTACAATATTACGCCGGGGCGCAACAGCTGGGGGGAGATGGGTTTTACCTACATCCCGGTCGGCAGCCCGACGCCGCCGCCAGTCTCGCAGGTTCCGGCTATGTGGAATATGGTTGCGTCAGTCGCCGCTGCCGCGACGACGGCGAATAATTCAAATATGAAATATCACATGATGACATGGAGCGACGCGCAGGCGATCGCCGACAAAGTCGCGCTCGCGCACAAGCTCGGCATCCGCGGCGTCGCGGTGTTTAAATTCGATGGTGGGGAGGATCCGCGGATGTGGGAAGTGCTGAAATAACCGCTCGCGACAGCAATCGTTTTGAAAACCGACGCCAGCGGGAAGTGTTCTCAGGGGTCGCTATCTGCGCCTGCTGGCGCAGCGCTCGGGCTCGTCGCCGTCGCTCCTGCGCAGACCCCTTCAAACACATTCCCGACGTCGTTTGCGGTTTTAAAAACGAAAGCCGCCACTCGCTCTTTAGTGGTTTAAGGGGAAAGAAAGTGGTAGGGTTGCGTTAGGCCAAATCAGGTGATTTGGCGTTATGGAGGAAGAACATGGCACGACGCAAGCGGAAAGAAGGCATTATCCGTCGTTCGCTCGAATTGCATCCGCGAACAGCCAAGCGGCTCGACCGGCTCAGAGACGCAATGGAAGCAACGAGCGACACGGAAGTTTTCCGTCGCGCACTCGAAGTTTTCGAGGCGTTACTCGAGAGTGAGGGCGACGGTGGCGGTAAGCTTTACATCAAGGACAAGGATGGGGTATTCACTCGAGTCACGCTTCGATACACCGGAATCTCAAACGAAGCGGCGAACATCATGCAGCGGCCGCTTGAGCCTTTGAACTGATTTGGCGCGACATCTTCAATCGCGTGGAGGGCTCTTCTGGTCAGCGGAAGAGCTCTTTTCTTTTGCTACACCACGCCGTTAACTCCTGCTTCATGAAAAGGCTGGTATAGTGAGAGGGTGGAAACGGTAGTTTCGATTGCAATTTTGTTTGCGTCCGCGGCGCTGTTTATTATGGCTGCGCTCGCGGCGGTCTTGCTCGCGTACCTGATTCTCATCGTGCGCAATGTGCTTGCGGTGACGCGGAGGGTAAAGCAGGGGACGATCGAACTTGGCGAGGATGTGCGCAAGGCACTCGCGGAAGCGGTGCGGTATGCGCCGCAGCTTATCAGCTTCAGGGGGCGCCGGAAAAAGGCAGTGAAAACGGAGGAATAATTATACATTAAACGGAAACGACTATGAAGAAAGCAGCACAGGCAACACTTGGCGCGGCGCTCACGATGGGGGCGCTCGCCAGTGCCTATTATTTGTACGGTTCTAAGAATGCGTCGAAACACCGCAAACAGGTAGCGAAGTGGGCAGACAAAGCCGAGAAAGAGGTTGTCGCGCAAGCCAAAAAGATGAAAGACGCGGCGCTCACCGATGCGAACATGAAAATGGTGATCGGCGAAGTGGCGAAGCGGTACGAGGCAGCGAAAGGTGTCGAACCGAAAGACATCCGCGCCTTTATCGCGACCGCGCAGAAAAGTTGGAAATCGGCGGCTGCGATGATGAAAAAGCAGTCGGCGGGTGCAAAGAAGAAGGGGAAAGCTGCGGTTCGCAAGGTTAAGAAAGCGGTGCAGAAGCGAGTGTAATTTGGAGTGGGGAATAGGAAAGCGGGCGGGGCCGAAGGCCCCCCCCCCCCCCCCCGCTTTCTGCGTACATTCCGTCGAGGAATTTACTCAATCTCACTCATGCGCGAGAGCCCTTGCGCATTCGTGATCGTCTCCACGCCTTGTGCTTGGACGTAATCAACGGTCTGTTGGAGCATCTCCGATGAGACGCTCTCCGGATCGCCCTCGACGTCAATCTTGTGGATGATGAGGATGACCCACTTTTTTTGCGCTGCGGCACCGTCAATGATGTCCTTCACCTGCGCGAAGCTCATGCCGCCGATGTCCCAGCTCGGGAGATTGAAGCGGTCTGAATTCTTATCGACATACCCATCATCGGTGCCGCGAGCTCCCGCGAAACCGCCTTCTTCCACCATCTGGCGCACTGCTGCATTCGATGCGCCGTACGGATAGGCGACCGATGTCGCTGCAATGCCGAGCGCTTCGAGATCGGAGCGCGCGCCGAGGACTTCGTCTTCAGCCTGCGACAATGAGACTTGCGTCAAATCGGCATGCGTGCGCGTATGATCACCGACATCGTGGCCGTTTGCCTGCACCGTTTGCAACATTTCCGCCGTGATGAAATCGGGGAAGTCGAAGGTCTGCGTGACCGGATAGTACGTGACCTTCACGCCGTGGGCGTCGAAAACGGGAAGACCGTTGTCGTAACCCGTCCTCCAACCGTCGTCCATGTTGAACGAAACCATCGCGCCCGACGGCGTCGGTGTCGGCTCCGGTTCCGGCGTTGGCTCCGGTTCAGGAGTCGGTTCCGGCTCTGGTGTCGGTTCAGGTTCCGGCGCAGGTGCCGGATCCGGTGTCGGCTCCGGCGCGGGATCTGGCGTCGGAGCTGGCGCCGGATTCGGCAAGTGATCGCGCGTCGAGACACGCAACGAAACGCGTGCGCTTATGTCACTGCGCAAGGCGAGTGCCTGGCTATAGGGGAACAGGGTTGTTAATGCGACAACGCCAATGAGCGCTGTCGTCGCCAAGTGGCGACTAATAGACTTAGTCATGGATATAATCGACTATGCAAATAATCCCCCGAGTGCTTTCCCTTAGCACCAGAATACTATGCGCGTTTATCTATGAATTCGTCATGAGCTGTGGATAGCCGAGCAATGTGGACGCATGCCACCTTGTGTTGTCGAGAACGTTCTCCACAGCCGTTTCCAAAAACGGCCTCGTGCGGGCATGTATCCTTACGCGCAAGGGAAGCCTCCGTTTGTTTTAAAAATAATCCTGTTCTGGCCTATGGCATCCAATCGCTTCCGCGGTATTTCCGCACTTCTTGTATCCGCAGCTGTATTTTTCGCTTTCGCGGACTCCGCGCACGCGCAGTCGGCAAACCTTATCCAAAATCCCGGATTCGAATCGGGAAGCGGCTCCACGCCGACAAGCTGGACAAAAACATATTGGGGCACGCCCACGCCGACATTTACGTATCCTGTCGCGGGGCATGGTAGCGCAAAAGCCGCGCAAATTTCCTTTGGCTCAAATTCTTCAGGCGACGCGCGCTGGGCGCACGCACCCGTTTCCGTCGAGCCGAACGGGACGTACACGTTTTCCAGCTGGTACAAATCAAATGCCGCGACGGAAATAAACGTCGAGTTTACGAATGCGAGCGGGCAGAAGTCGTACTTCTTCGTCGCGGCGCTGCCGTCGTCGGGGAACGTCTGGAAGCAATACACGGCCAACATCCAGGCATCCGCGAGCGCGCAGAAGATGCTCGTCTTCCACCTGCTCGACAAAAAGGGCACGCTCGTCGTCGATGATTTCTCACTGGTGAAAAGCGGCGCGCCCGCGCCGGCTCCGACGCCAACTCCGACCCCGACTCCTACCCCAACGCCGACACCGTCGCCGGGGCAATTTTCGGAGGGGATGGTCTCGTTTACCTTCGACGATTCATGGACGTCGCAGTACGTGAATGCGATGCCGATTTTGCAGACGGCCGACTTCAAAGGGACGTTCTTTCTCACAACACAGCCGATCCAAGAAGGGTGGGATACTTTTATGACGCCAAACCAAGTGAAAGACATTGCAAACAAAGGTCACGAAATCGCGGGGCATACGGTGACGCATGTGGACTTGACGACGCTCTCGAATACGGCCATCAATCGCGAGATTAAGAATTCGAAGACCTACCTGCAAAATTTGACGGGAAAGACGGTGACGGCCTTTGCGTACCCGTATGGGGCGCTGAATGCGACGGTAAAGAACCTGCTCACCTCGGCGGGGTACACATCGGCGCGTGGGATTGATTACGATGCGCTAAATACGAAAACAGGCGACAAGATGAATTTGAAGTCGATGTGCATCGAGACGTCGAATCCGATCGAGGAAATCAAGGCGCAGATCGATGCCGCGAAGGCGAATAAGCAATGGTTCATCCTCTGCATCCACGAGGTGAAAGAGGGCGGCGATCAATACACGATGACCCCCGCCAAATTCCAGGAGATCGTGAATTACGTAAAACAAATCAGCATCAAAGTCGTCACCGTGCAGCAAGGGAGGGCGCTCATGCAGTAGGCGCGCGGCGGGAATGTGTTTGACAGAGGGTGGGCGTCTGACGGCGGGGCGCGCTTCCCTCGGGTCGCTATCTGCGCGTGCTCGCGCAGCGCTCGGGCTCGCGCCCGTCGGCGCTGCGCAGACCCTCGGTAAGCGCGCCCCGCCGTCAGCCGCCGCGCCAAATGTTGTCAAACACATTCCCGCCGCGCGCCATTACCTTCGCTGGAAAGGTTGGGGGGAAGATGGTACCGTGCGGTTAGTAGAAGCGCGCTTCGTTTTGCGACAGCGATGGAGAAGTCAACATGAGCAAACATTTCTTTGAGAAGGGCATGTCCGTGCAATTCGTTCCACGCGAGCACTCGCCGACAGTACCCGAAGAAATCGACCGGCTTGTTGCCGCCTACGGACACGAAAAACTCACAATAGTGGGCGTCGAAAATCACGGCCACAATCCGATCACCAAGCATCACCAGACTATCGTCTTGGCGAAGGATGGCGAAATCGTTCAGTTGGCCACAGGGGCGGTCTGCGAGTGGAGCGGGGCATGGTTTGAGCCGAGCAGGTGAAGACCGGTTTCGATCAGCGAAATGTCGCCCTGGGCAACTGGGGCGGCTTCTATTTTTATAGGGTCAGTTTGTTAGAATGCCCTGATGTCACGGACTACAGTGGGGGTTATTGCGACGGCAGCTGTCGTTGCTTTAGGGGTCTTTTTGTATAGTAGGGATATGTCTGAACCGACACCAATAGTGCCTGCTGCGACTTCGACTCGTGCGACGACGACCGTCCCTGCAGCCACGTCCACCAGCATGTCCACCGCGCAGAAAGTGATCGACAAGGTAGTCGCGGCCGCGACGACCACCAAGGAGGTGCTTGAGTCGATCAATCTTCTGCCGCAGCCGGCGAATTGGAAGTGGGGGATAGCGACCGTTTTTTGGGTTGGCGAAGGCGAGACGGAGGATAACGATTATATTACGAACGTCGAGAGCGCGTGGGATGGACGATGGATGGAGCACTATGGCGGCGTTGATGATCCTGATGTGCGCTGCGGCTTCCAGCCGTGTGCCTTTGTGCCGAAAGAAAATCCTTTCTATGTTGCGCTCCCGTACAACGACCTCGATGACAGCGGCCGCACAAAAGCGAATGCGCGGCGCATCCCGTGGTTTACGGCGTCCAACAAAAGCATCCTCAAAAACCGCTGGATCGAAGTGCGTCACGACGGAAAAACCTGCTTCGGACAGTGGCAGGATGTGGGACCTTTCGAAGAAGACGATGTCGAATACGTCTTTGGCGATTCGAAATCTCCCAAGAACCAATTCGGCGAAAAAGCAGGCATTGACCTCTCGCCCGCACTCGCGAGTTGCCTTAGAATCGACGGCTCCGACAGCGTCCAGTGGCGGCATGTGGAATTCGAAAACGTCCCGGCGGGGGATTGGAAGAATCTTATAACCACGCGCCGGTAGGCGGAAGGTTTAACCTTTCTCGTGGCTCTGTTGAGCGATGAACAAGGTTAAACCTTCCGAAGGCGCGCCTCTTTCATGAACCGGACGCGACGGGTGAGCGGGTGATCTGGATCGGGGATGGTGTGAGCGCGCTTCCGGTCGCGAGCATGTTTTGCAAGGCCGGATGGCATTCGCCGCGCCGCTTTTGCAAACCCCATGCCACGAACGTGCCCGCAAGCGCGATGCCGAGTGACTGTACGATTGCGGCGGCAAGGACGTAGCGGTAGAAGAGCCGCTGCCACACGACAAGTGGGATCAGACGCTTCGGCGGCATCTTTTCATAGGTAAGGCCTTCGATCGCGCACCACATGTCAAAGAGCGTGTAAATGAGAAATGGCGCGAGAACCGCCCAGATATTCACGACGCCCGCGAGCCCGAAGATGACGGCCACGTCGAGGATAGGGACGAGGAGCGGGATTAGAAGATTGAAGAAAATGACATTCGGCAAGATGATCCAGCCCAAGGACGGCCGCGCGCGCGAGAAAATCCACGAGCGGTATTTCCACACGCATTGGATGGTGCCATAGACCCAGCGGCTTCTTTGGCGGAAGAATTGCTTTACCGTGTCCGGCGTCTCCGTGTATGCAGCAGCGCGCGGTTCAAATGTGATTTTCCAGCCCGCCGCAAGCAAGGCGAGCGTGAGGTCTTGGTCTTCGACGACGGTGTCGAGCGAGTAGCCGCCCGCCTCGTTCACGGCTTTCGCGCGCCACGCGCCGATCGCTCCTGGCACGACCCCGATCGCGCCCACGGCGGCAAAGACCTCCTTGTCCAAATTCTGCCCCTGCATGTATTCGAGATATTGAAAGGCCGAGAGAAGCGAGGTCACGCGTGCGGGGTACACTTTTCCGGCGACAGCACCGACGCGCGCGTCATCGAAATGCCGTGCGAGCGATTCGATGGCGTCCTTGTCGATGACGGTGTCGGCGTCGATGCACGCCACAATCTCGTGCCGTGCGAAGGGTAGGGCGTAGGAGAGCGCGGAGCCCTTCGTCCCGCCGTTTTCCTTCTGCAATAATATGAGCTGCTTCCCGAATTCACCAGTGAGGTTTTTCACGATTTCCGCCGTTGCGTCGCTCGATCCGTCGTCGATCACGATCACTTCGTCGCGCGCTTTCAGTCCGGCAAAGACCGAACGCACCGTCGCCTCGATGTTCGCCGCCTCGTTGTAGGCGGGAATGAGGACGGAAACGGGTTTCCGCGCGCGCGTATTCTTCTGCATGCGCTTCAGGAAGGGGACGTACATGCGACGAACCGCGAGTATCACCCACAGGCGCGTGAGGGCGAGGGCGCTCACGACCAAGACAACGACGTTGAAGCCGGACATGCCGAGGACGAACGCCTTTGCCGCGTTCACGAGGACGTTGTCGAGCGCGGTGAGTCCCACGCCTTTCGGCATCGTTTCCACCACAGTCAGGCCGAAGTACTCGGAGACAAGGACGAACCGGTAGCCTTCCGCCTTCATGGCGGGAATAAAGGTGCGCAGGGCTTCGATCGAAGCGCCCGCTGCTGCTTCATCGTGCATGATGATCACATTCGGACCTTCGGGTGATACCCGGTCGGTCAGACGGTGCAGGATGGTCTCCGACTGCCCGGGCGAGACGTTCCAGTCTTGCGTATCCAGGTTGGCCCCCACGACGACGAAGCCCGCGCTTTCCGCCCAGCGCACTTCGTCGCCATCAATGCGTCCGCCGTCGAATTCGCCAACGTCGATGTCTTCCAAAAACGGCGGACGGAAGAGGATGGGCGAGATGCCCGTCGCGCTGCGTATCACGCGGTCGCTCGCGACGAGTTCGTTGCGCAGGCGGTTTTCCGTCAGGTTCACGTTTTCGGAGTGCGTGAAGGTGTGGTTTCCGATCTCAAAGCCGTTCTCGACGATGAGTCGTGCCGTTTCCGGATGCGCGACCACGTGCTCGCCGATGACGAAGAACGTGGCCGGGACGCCTTCAGATTTTAAAAGCTCGATGAGCGCCGGCGTGTAGACGGGGTGCGGCCCGTCGTCAAACGTAAGGGCGATCGTCTTTGCAAATTGCGCGTCCTCCTCAAGGTTCGTATACAGGGGGAGTTTCCCTACTTCGGCGAAGGCGAGGGACGAGTAGACGAGGGCGACTGCCGTTGCGCCCAAAAAGAGCGCCGCGAGCGCTGAACCCCACACATACTGTTTCCGAATTCCGAGTCGGTCGTAAAGTACCATTGTCCTGTCCCCCGAGTATTCGTTCCCTCTGTGCATCATAGTCGAAAAGTGTGGTTGTGGAACCCATAATCCGTGTGGATATCCGCGGGAAAACCGCGAACCTGAATGAAGGAGAGGTGGCAGACGACGCGGAGCGCCTTAAAGGAAAGTAGCGGAAAGTTTCTGCAAGAAAACGAGACGGCGAATAGTGGAAAGGCGCTGTGGCGCTGCACTATTGTCGCGTCGCTTGCCGGGAAGGAGCCGCCCCAGTACTATGCCGGGATGAAGATTCTTCGCACGATATGCGTGATATTTGCGATCGGCATCGTCACCAGTCTCTTGTATGAGGCCCGGCACGAACTCTATCGTGTGCTCGCGGCGTACAAGCTCGTTCCCCACGAAGAAGGTATTACAGAGCTCTATTTTGAAGACAGTGACGCCTTGCCCGAGAGGGCGGGGGCATTATCGTTCTCGTTTGTCATTCGTAACCTAGAGGGGCAGACAATGGTGTATCCGTACGTCGTGTATACGGAACACGCAGGCCAACGCGTCGAATTAAAGCGCGACGTTGTTTCCATCGCTGCGGGGGAACATGCCGTCATCGAAACGGCCTTCCGTGTTGGGGGCCAGAGTGGGCGCATCATCATTGAACTTCCGGAGCAGAACCAGCGCATTGCATTTTTGATCTCCTGATCCACAAAAACGACAATGCAGATGTGGGCAGATGCTCACACAATCTCCACACGGTCCGCTTTACTGGAATCCGTCGAGAACGCCCTGCGCTTCAGCGCAGGGATGAATCGACGGACTTTCAAATGAGCGCGGCCGGTGAGCCGCTCGTCTTCCAGCAAAAAAGCCTTGGTGCCGTCCCGCGAACGCCCCGTGCTCTTGGCACGGGGATCGACGGGACGGCCTTTTTTACTGGTCCGCGTCGATTCATCGACGCGCTTTCAAATAAGTCCGCCGGTGGGCGGACCTATTCCAGCAAAGAAGCTCGGTACCGCATGGAAATCGCATATCCTCATGCGATTTCCATGCGGGCTTCTTTACAATCAACCCAATCATGCTCTGACGCGGTTTGGTTGTTTTCGGTGCTGGTTTTCCACTTCCCAATTGCTCACACGAGATATATACTGCCTCTAACTTCGCGGGGGAGAAGAAGGGAAATCGGCGCTTAACGTTTCGCTGGCTGTTTTTCTATATGTCTCCCTCTCAATCTCTTTCGCACAAGATCACGGTTTTGATTCCCTGCTACAACGAAGAAGCCGGCATCGCGTCGGTTATCCGTTCGTTTCCACGCGTACAACTGCTCCACCACGGCTTCGAGCTTGAAATCCTGGTTATTGACAACGATTCCTGCGACGCCACCGCTGAAATCGCGCTGCGAGAAGGTGCGAAAGTCGTCCATGAGCCGCAGCGCGGCAAAGGCAACGCGATCCGCCTCGGCTTTTCACATATATCACTGGACACCGATTACGTCGTCATGCTCGATGGTGATGCGACATACCGTCCGGATGAAATACTACGTCTCGTCGAGCTACTTCATTCTCGTTTCGCGACGGTTGCGATCGGTTCACGCCTCGGTGGCCGAATCCAGGTAGGGGCTATGCACGGCGTAAACCGCATCGGCAATTGGATATTTAGCCACCTCATTCGCCAGTTGTACCACGTAAATGTGACCGACGTCCTTACGGGGTACTTCGCGTGGCGGCGTGAAGCGGTTGACCGGCTGCGACCCCATCTCACTTCGAATGGTTTTGCGATCGAAATGGAGATGGTCACGAAGATGGCGCGTCTGGGGGAAGAAATCTACTGCGTGCCGATCAGTTACTATCCGCGGCGGGGCAACTCGTCTCTCCGCCCGGTGCAGGATGGCGTGCGGATCCTTTGGATGCTCATGCGTAACCTTCTCTGGAATCCAGAAGGGGCTACACGACCGACGTGGCAGCCGCGCCCCGTCCGAGGCTACGCGTCGAACGACGCTCGTCCGCAGGCGAATCCTGTAGTGATGAGCGCGCGCCTTCCGGCTGGGGTAGAATCGTGATATGCGCATCCTCCAGGTGAGCCACTACTACACCCCGCATGTCGGGGGACTCGAAGTAGCCCTGAATAATCTCGTGAAGCTGCTCGTCTCGTCGGGGCACACGGTGACGCTCATTACGTGCGCCTCGAAGGGGGTTCACTCTGGCATACAAGATGAAGGAGGTGCACGCGTGCATCGCGTTCGCGCACTCAATTTCCTCGAGCGGTTCAGTATCCCATTTCCAATCCCGTCACCGGGGATATTCCGCGCGATGTGGATTAGCGTGAAGGAGGTCGACCTCGTCCACATCCATGACGTGTTTTACATTCCCTCGTGGATAGCGTACCTCGCTGCCAGGTGGCACGGGAAGCAGTTGTTTGTGACGCAGCATGTCGCGCTCGTCGAACATCCGTCCCGGCTTGTCATGCAAATAGAAAAGGCAGTCTATGCTCTGTGGGGGCAGATGATTTTCTCATATGCGAGTCGCATCATCACCTATAACAGAGCCGTGCGGAACTTCGTGTCCGGAAGGACGAACCCTTCGAAAGTGCTTGAACTGCAAAACGGTATCGACCAAACGATCTTTTACCCGGCGAAAAACGCGGAAGAAAAAGCAGCGGCACGCCGGTATTTCAAATTGCCCGCGCGGCCGCTTGTCCTCTTTGTCGGCAGGTTCGTACCAAAAAAGGGGATTGATGACGTCTTTGCCGCGCGGGACGATGCGTATGATCTTGTTTTTGCAGGTTCCGGCGAGATGCGACCCGAATGGAAGAAGGCCGCCGGGGTACACATCGTCGGCGCCCTGCCCCAAGCCGAACTCGCGATGCTCTACCGCGCCGCAGATATTTTCGTGTTACCTTCGCGCGGCGAGTTGTTCACGCTCGCGATGCAAGAAGCTGCTGCAAGCGGCCTCCCTATCATCTCGACCGATGAGCCCGCGTACCGTGAATATGCCATTGATCGCGAGGGCCTCTCTCTTATCGAACCGCAGCCGGAGAGAATCAGAGCGAGTCTCCGGGCGCTCTTCAAAGATCACGACCTTTATCTCCGGATGTCGCGTTATTCAGAGAAGATGGCAAAAGAGTGGTTCGACCTTGCGAAAAACAATCACGCCATGCTGGAGGTTTACAACGAGTTTGAACAAACGCGTCGCGTCGTCACGACGAGCTGGGATGACGGGCATGTGCTTGACCTGCGCCTCGCGGCCTTGCTCCGGAAATACGGTATCAGCGGCACATTCTATATATCGCCTGAAAATAGGGAACTGAAGCCGGAAGAGCGGCTTTCGCCGCAGCAGGTGCGGGAGCTTTCCGGTTTTGAAATAGGAGCCCACACGGTGACGCATCCGTACCTGCCATCGGTCGACGCGGACACGGCGGAGCGAGAAATCATCGCATCAAAAGAAATCATCGAAGCGTGGATTGGGAGGGCGGTAACGAGCTTCTGTTACCCCAAGGGCGGCTACACGCACGAGCACCAAATCGTTGCAAAGAGAGCTGGGTATACGCGCGCGCGCACCGTGAAGCGGTTCGCGCAGAGGACTGGGGATGACCCCTTTGCGCTCCCGACGACGATCCACGCCTATGACCATTGGTCCGACGTATGGGCGCTCCTTACCTTCGTCCGTTTCCGCCCACATGCTTTCCTGCGTCTCTATCGAAAGTGGGATAAACAAGCGAAGGCACTCTTTGACTGCATGCTTGAAAACGGTGGCGTGTTCCACCTGTGGGGCCATTCCTGGGAAATCGAAGCAGAGCGTGATTGGACACGACTCGAAAACGTGCTCCGGTACATTGCACATCGGGAGGGGGTGCAGTACGTTGCTAACGATGCAGTCCGCACTTAACGTGAAGGGTCGCCGAACGATCGCCATCGTTGCGCCCTATTTCCCACCACACAGCGGCGGGCTGGAGCGGTATGCGTTTGAAATAGGGATCGCGCTCCAACGGCTGGAGTGGCGGGTTGTCGTCATAACGAGCGATGAGACGTTTTCGAGGTCGGAAGAGTCCGGCATGACCGTCTATCGTCTGCCGTACCAATTCAAGATTTCGAATACGCCGTTTTCGTTCCGCTGGTTTGGTGACATCCGCCGCATCCTCAAAGAGGAGAAACCGGATGTCGTGAACGTGCATACGCCGGTCCCTGGAATTGGTGATATCGCAGCACAGGCAGCGCGGGTGCCTCTTCTGGTCACGTACCACTCCGGGAGTATGAAAAAAGGGATCTGGTGGACGGACACGATCGTTGCTCTCTACGAATTATTCGTCGTACGGTTCATGCTTCGTAAGGCTGCGCATATTGTTTCTGCGTCCGATGCCGTGAGAATGGGATTTCTCAGAAAATACTTGCACAAAAGCTCGACACTCTCTCCCGCAGTCAGCGACCTGTTTTATCCCGCACCAGTACGTGCGCGCGAATTGCGCCTTCTTTTTGTCAGCGCGCAATTAAGCCGCGCATATGCGCACAAAGGTCTTGCGACCGTCTTTGTGGCACTCCAAAAACTGCACGTGCGTGGCATTCGCGCATCGCTCGATATTGTTGGCGAGGGCGATATGAAAGCGACCTATGCAGCACGTGTGCGCGCTCTGCAGCTGGAGGAGTATGTGCACTTTCGCGGCAAGCTTCTGGGTACGAAATTAGCGGACGTCTACCGCCAAGCGGCACTCTTTGTCCTCCCGACATCGAATGACAGCTACCCGATCACGGTTTTAGAAGCGCTTGCAAGCGGGCTTCCCGTGATCTCGACGCGTGTCGGCGACATTGCGCGAATGGTTGAAGATGGAAAGACGGGCTTCCTTATTGAGCCGAATGACGCGGACGCGCTCGCCGAAAAAGTTGAAATTCTCCTCCACGATTACGAACTCCGAATGAACATGGGACAACGGGCGCGCGAAAAAACCTGCGCGCATTTCAACTGGGAAGATCGTGCGGAGGGAATGGACAGACTCGTGCGTCGCATACTCATGCCGCAAATCGTACACCTATGCGGCTATTACCCACCGCATTTCGGCGGGATTGAGCGGGTTGTGAGGGGGGCTGCGAACATACTTGGCGAACGCGGATGGCGCGTGCGGGTTATTACCGGTGGAGGACCGCACACAATTCAAGAGGGGACTGTTACGATAACAAAGCTTGCGGGTTTCGAATTCGCGCACACGCCGATTACACCGACATTACTTTTCCACCTATTGCGACTGGGACGACAAAGTATTATCCACCTCCACCTCGCGCAGGCATACTGGCCGGATATCGTGCGAATCGCATCGCGCGTGCGGCGCATCCCCTATATCGCGCATTACCACCTTGAAGTCGCGCCGTCAGGATTCTTCGGCCCGCTGTTTACTGTGTACCAGAAGTGGACATGGGGACCATTCCTTCGCGGTGCGGTGCGCGTTATAACCTGTTCAGAGGCGCAAAAGGAGTGGGTTGCCGCGCACTACCGCGTTCCCGCGCACGTCATACACGTCATACCAAATGCGGTTGGGGACGCATTTTTTGCGACAAGCCACGAGGCGCCGCGCGAGACATTCCGTCTCCTTTCGATCGGGCGCCTCACCAATCAAAAGCGAGTCGACCGCATTATTGATGCGTGTGCACTCCTCACGATTCCCTACAGCCTCACGATAGCCGGTGACGGGGAAGAGAGGGCGAAGCTCGAAGAGTGCGCGCGGCGCGCGGGAGTCATCGCGACCTTTGTCGGACCGCAAGACGATACGCAGATGCGTGAGTTGCATCGTATGCACGACGTCTTTCTCATATCCTCCGAGCGCGAAGGTGGCACGCCGCTTTCGGTCCTTGAAGCATGCGCCGGAGGACTCCCCATTATTGCGGGAGACGTTCCCGGTGTGCGCGAACTTGTCGCAACGCACGGCATTCTCACCTCGCCGACGCCAAAGGAATTCGCGGCCGACATCGAGAGCTTGTTTTGCGACAAAGTGCAGTACCGCTCTCTCTCCCAAAAAAGCATCGCCCTCGCGCGCTCCCATGACTGGCAGCGCTACGCGGATTCGCTCGAGCGCCTGTACAGAACCATATGATGAATACCGTCACCAGGACCGACATCCTTTTTTTCTTCAGCGTCGTGTGGCTTTTTTTTGTGTCTGTGCAGGATGCCCCCTTACATGATTAATACCTGTAAACGGTTGTTT
>ERZ1292623.2133-Hain-H51-01um-R1-2133-length-18143-cov-5_pt1 | contig 18143 bp, 20 predicted proteins | sample MGYA00564398_ERZ1292623 | MGnify/ENA primary metagenome ERZ1292623 (study PRJEB36523, sample SAMEA6512633) | groundwater metagenome | collected 2019-01-07 | study: AquaDiva: Metagenomics assemblies of 32 groundwater samples | reverse complement strand
TGATTGTAAATTACATGAAGATGCTATTCATAGAGGACCAGCTCAAATAATGCCTGCTGTAAGAGAAGCTATTAAAGAAGCTATGATTAATGCTGATGCTGTAATGTTCGAGCCATATCAAGTATTACAAATAGAAGCACCTTCACAATATATAGGAGAAATTTCTAAATTAGTCCAAAATAAAAGAGGGCAATTAATAAGTATGGATCAAGAAATGGAACATATAACCATTAAAGCTAAAATGCCTGTTGCAGAAATGTTTGGAATGACTTCTGATTTAAGATCAGCAACAGAAGGAAGAGCTTCATTCTTTATGGTAGACCAAGTTTTCGAGAAGATTCCTGAAGAATTACAGAAAAAAATTATATTACAAATTAGACAAAGAAAAGGATTAAGGACAGATTTAAATGTAATTGTTTAATTAGTGTTACTTTTAAGTAGTATAAACCGAAAGATTTATAAATACCAGATTTACACATATTGTAAAGCTTTTTAACAGGGGGTAAAATTAAAATGGCTAATAAAAAATCTGACAAATTAATATCTAAATTAGAATCAGAAGTAGAAGAAATACCTACAGATAAGGATATGAGGGTTGGAAGAGCAGAGAAAGTTTATATTCAAACTATGAATATATTAGGCTTTGGTACTTATAATACAGGTGATATAAATAAATACCCGAAAAAGAGAACAGCACCTAAATATGATAGTGAAATATGATTATTGAATTTGATAGAGTTAAGAAAACTAATAGAAGCATAGAGGATGTTGTTAAAATCTTAAAATGGTTTCAAGAGAATAATGACTATAAGCTAATTAAATTTGGAATAATGGATGTTCACAAATGGACTAATGTTTATGATGATTTAATTAATAGAATTAGTAATAATGATAACAGTCCTTATGTTTTAAGTTACAAAAGTCCTTCTGGAAACCCTGTAGATAATATAAATTTTCATATAGGAAAAGTATTTAGTTATGGTACAGAAATAAAAAAAGCAGAAAAAGGTTTATTATTATATATAACAACTAATAACGATAGCGAAAAACATAATTATAATAAAGCTACAAAAAAATTAATTGAGATTTTAGAGATTAATAAACCTTTAGAAACTATGATGAAAAGTAGAGATGAAAAACCAAAAACTTTATAAATAGTTTAATAAGACAATTTTTACAAATTAAATAAGGGGGTTCATGCTTAAAATGGCAAAACAAAAACCACATATTAACATAGTATTCGTAGGTCACGTAGACCATGGAAAAAGTACTACAGTAGGTAGATTAATGTATGATTCTGGTAATATAGATGAGGCTACATTAAGAAAATTAAAAGAAGAGGCTCAAAAAGTAGGAAAAGCTGGATTTGAGTTTGCTTTTGTTATGGATCAATTAAAGGAAGAGCGTGAAAGAGGTTTAACTATAGATTTAGCTCATAGAAAATTTGATAGTAAAAAATATGAATATACTGTTATTGATGCTCCTGGTCACAGAGATTTTATTAAAAACATGATTACTGGAGCTAGTCAAGCAGACGTTGGTATTTTAGTTGTAGCAGCTCCAGATGGTGTTATGGCTCAAACTAAAGAGCACGTATTTTTATGTAAAACTTTTGGAATTGGTCAATTAGCTGTTTTAGTTAATAAAATGGATGTTCTTAAATTTGATCAAGGTAAGTTTGATAATGTAAAAAAACAAGTTCAAGATTTATTAAAAACAGTTGGTTATGATGTAAGTAAAATTAATTTCATACCAGCTAGCTCATATAATGGAGATAATATTGCAAAGAAATCTAGTAATATGACATGGTATACTGGACCAACTTTACTAGAACAATTAGATTTGTTTAGTCCACCTGAAAAACCAAGACACTTACCATTAAGATTGCCTATACAAGATGTTTATAATATTCAAGGTATAGGTACAGTTCCAGTTGGTAGAGTAGAAACAGGAGTAATGAAAGTAAATGATAAGGTTATTATAGTTCCTGCTAGAGAAGGTAAGGGTATTCAGGGAGAAGTTAAGACTATAGAAATGCATCATGAACAAATGGAAGAAGCTGAACCAGGTGATAATGTTGGATTTAATGTAAGAGGTATAAGTAAAAAAGATATTGCTCGTGGAGATGTTTTAGGCCATCTTGATAATGTACCTACTGTAGCAAGTGAATTTACAGCTCAAATCGTTGTTTTAAATCATCCTACGGTTATAACTAAAGGATATACACCAGTATTTCATATTCATACAGCACAAGTTGCTTGTCAATTTACTGAATTAGTTAAGAAAATAAATCCAGCTACTGGTGAAACAATACAAGATCATCCCGATATGTTAAAGAATGGTGATGTAGCTATAGTTAAGATAAAACCTACTCAACCATTAGTTATAGAAAAACAAAAAGATATTCCACATATGGCTAGATTTGCAGTAAGAGATGCAGGATCAACAGTAGCTGCTGGAATGTGTATTGATTTAGTTAAAAAACCTTTATAGGATTATTTTTTTAATATATCTTCTAATTGATTCTTTATATTATTTGCTTCTTTTTGAATATTTTTTTGAATATTAATTGCTTCATCCCTAGTTATGTATTCTATATCTCCAATAATAGATTTTTTTGAAATAAATGCTCTATATATAATTCCAATTCCGGCACAATTTTCATCATGATAGAATTCATTATTTTCTTTATCGTATGCTAATTTTTCATTTAAGATTTCACTTTTACATTGAGGATTATCACAATATAGTGTAAGTTCGTTTATTACATTAATGTTTTTATCTTTTTTAAACCAAGTAAAAGGATTATACCATATTATGTTAATAACAAATATAGTAACATTTATAAATTAATTTCTTTTTAAAAATTTATGCAAAGAGCACGTATAAGTTTGGCAAGTCCTGATATAAGTAAAGTTAATCAGGTATGTAAAGCAATTAAGGAAATAGTAGATAAAACAGGGGTATCTATGAAAGGTCCTGTTCCTTTACCTACGAAGAAATTAAAAATAACTACAAGGCAAAGTCCAGATGGGGAAGGAAAAGCTAGTTTTGATAGATTTGAGATGAGAATTCATAAAAGATTGATTGATTTGGGTGTAGATGAAAGAACTTTAAGATTAGTAATGAGAGTTCCTATTCCTGATGATGTGAATATAGAAATTGAATTACTTGGTTAATTCTTAGATAAATTTATAAATTTTAGTATAATTGCTTAATTTATGACAAGTAGTTATGGGTCAGGAGATGGCCTTGTAAAAGCAGTTGTTATAGCAGGTTTAATGTTTTATTCAGGGGCTTTTATTTATGCTACAATTAATAATAATGAAATAAAAAATAATTTATCTTCTAAAGCGATTCCTAATGTAAAATCTATTAATGAAGCTTTTTATTATCATGATGTAAACAATGATGGTAAATACGAATCTGTTTTTAGTTTTAAAAATCCAACAACAGGATTTTATGAACATAGATTAGTAGAATTTGATGGAAATAATTTATGTTTTAAAAAATTTAATGTGGAGAACAGTAAAATAAAATATTCAGATAGCCTTGATTCTCTAATTAACAAGTAATTTTATGCTCTTAATTTTAGACTTCTCCAGTATGCCCATCCAAGATATATAGATAAAACAGTTAATGTTATTAAACTCCAGACTAAAAAATGAGGTCTGTATTTAAAATACTCATCAGATAAAGCAGGAATTCCAAATATAGCTCCAATTGTACCAGGGATATTTACAATGATATTAGCAATCATCAAAAAAGTCATGATTATAGTTAATTTCTTCATGGTTTCATTTAATTCAGAAGTACTTTTCATATCACATTTAGTTCTTAAACTTGATATGTGATAAATATGACTTCTAGAGCGTTCTAACCAATATCTTGATTCTGTAACTAAAATATCATAATCATATTCTATTAAATCAATATTAAACTCTTTTATATCACGTTCTTTTAATTTTATTATGATTTCAAGTAAATCTTCTACTCTATCAGTTAACTTTCTTAGTCTTAATCCAAGTTCTTCGACTTTGTTTAAATTTAAATTTACATCAACAAGATTTATTTCACTTTTTATCCTTTCAAATTCACTTGAGTAATTCGTTAAAATATATTTAAGCATAGTAAGAAGTAAAACTGTACTTTCTGCATATTGTTTATTTATTATTCTTTTATACTCAGAAGATATTTTATGATTAATATACTTAGAAGTATAGACTAAATTTTTATTTTTAGAGAGAATTAAAAAATTATTTGGATTTATAGAGTAATCTCTAATATTAATCACTATGTATTCTTCATACTGATGAAAGAAAATTAAATCTAAGCTTAGAATTATATCTACATCTAATTTAAGATCTAACTTTTCTACCTCTTTTTTGAACTCTTCTAAATCTGAAAAGACCTTATACATTCATTAGTTTAGAACTATAGCTTATTTATTAAGTTTTTTATTTTTCTATTTCAGTTACACAAGAAATATACTCTGGAGTTTCTAACCATGAACATTTACCATTTACACAACCGCAACTTGTTTTTCTGTAACAATCATATATGGGCAAATATTCACATGTAGTTACTAAATTTTCTACTTCTCCTCTTTTACCACATAACTGTCCTGAACATCCACCAGTAGTACAATCATTATTAGAACTACATTCTTCTATAGAAATTTGTTTTTGAACTTGTTTACATTTATTATCTATGCATTTAACTTCTAAATTATTTGTTATACCATTACAAAAATCAGGACATTGTTCACTTTTGTTTATATATTTTTTATTCCCATAAGCGCAGTCATTTGTTTCTGTGTCTCTTCCACAACTACAATCTAAATCTTTATTACAACTTAATTTATCAATTATACAAATACTACCTTTACATTCTTTATCCACACCATCAAATATATTCCGAGAACAGGAACTAATAAAGATTAAACTTACGATAAAAACCACTAAATATAGTTTTTTCATAGCAATGTGATTATTCTTTACTTTTTAAAATTTTCCAAAATAAATAAATGAAGATTACAAATAAAGCACCAAATAAAAACCATAAATAATAAGGTTGTACCATAGTTGTAGTTTGTGGAACTAATTCAGAAGCAATTGTAGCAACTTGAGCACCTTCTTGTACTGCTGTTTGTTTTAAAGCAGATTCTGTAAATACTTCTTTTCTTTGTGTAAATAAATAAATTATTCCAGAAGCTATTAAAGAAAATAAGGTTAAAGGTAAAATTTCTTTTAAAGTATTTTTTACATTTTTTACACCTTTAGGGGCAATAACAATTAATTTCTTTGCTATAGTATAAATTTCAATTTTCTTTCCTTTTTCACTCCATAAAAAATCTTTAGCTATAATTAAATCATTTTCTTTAAGTAGTTTAATATTATAATCAACAGTACTTAGAGGTAAGTTTAATGCTTTTGCTATATCTCCTTGAGAAGCATCTTTTTCACTTAAATAATCTAATATTTTCCTTGAGGTTGTATTACTTATTACTTGTGCTAATTTTTTACTTTTTTCTTCTTCTAGACTTACTAACACAAATGTTTCTTTATTTTTCATATTAAGATGATTTAGCTAGAAAACTCCATCCAGGTTTACTAATTTCTAATACATCTCCATTTTGTGCATCTACTAAAACTATAATTTTCATCTTTATTGGAATAAAACCAAATAATTTAGCATCTTTATTTCCTTTAACTTCATAAAAAACATGTTTACCAGTGTCTTTTAATTCTACACTTTCATAATGCATCTTAGCTATTTCTATTGCTCTTTCTGAAGCTGTATCAGGCATTATTTTTACTTCTTCTGCACCACCACTTCCTTTACTACCTTTTTCTCTTTCAACATCTTCAGGAGTAACTGGACCTGGTTCTAAACTTTTTTTACCAAATTCACCACACATTACATCATAATCTCCTTCAGAGTCTTTGTACAAATATAATTTCACTTTTTCTCCTGTAGAATAAGTAGGAAATCCTGGGATAAAAGGTCCTGTAGGTTCATAATTATAATTTCTAATTTTAATTTGTTTTTCATAACTACCTTTAGTATATTTACTAATGTCTATTATTACATATTTGCCACTTTCTACTATATCAGAAACAGTACCTATAATAACTAACTCAGAATTATTAAACAAATAATTTTCATCTTGGCATTCTGAAATAAAAGTAGTTGCATTTACATTCGATATTAATCCAATTGCTAAAAACATTGAGATTAAAATTAATAATATTTTTTTCATTTTAAATCACTAATTATAATTAGAAAATCTTGTTTATAAATTATTCTATAACTACAAACTAAATTGAAGTTATACAAAAGAAAGCCATTTATAATATTTTTTATCTTTACCATGAACAACATCAAAGAACTTTTTCTGCAACATTTTAGTAATTTCACCTGGTTTACCATTCCCTATTCCTCTATGATCTACTTCCACTATAGGAGTAATTTCAGCTGCTGTTCCTGTAAAAAACACTTCATCAGCAATATAAACTTCATCCCTAGTAAATTTTTGTTCTTTAATTTTAATTTTATTATCTAAAGCAATTTGTATTACACTTTCTCGAGTAATTCCAGATAAAACATAATTTACAGGAGGAGTAACTAAAACATTATTTCTTACTATGAATATATTTTCTCCTGGTCCCTCTGCTACATAACCATCTGGATTAAGCATTATTGCTTCATGATATCCTTCTTTTATAGCTTCCATTTTAGCTAAAGCTGAATTTACATAGTTTCCTGCGATTTTAGCTTTAGTAAACATTGTATTTGGATTTAGTCTTGAGAAACTTGAGATTTTGGCTCTTATTCCTTTTTCTACTCCATCTTTTCCTAGATAACTTGACCATGGCCAAACAGCAATCATTAAGTTAACTGGGCTATGTAAAGGATTAAGACCCATACTTCCATATCCTCTAAATATTAATGGTCTTATATAACATTCTTTTACTTTATTTATTTTTATAGTTTCTTTTACTACATTAACAAGTTCTTTATGGGAATAAGGCAAATCTATCATAAAAATTTTACATGATTTAACTAATCTGTCTATATGCTCATCTAATCTAAAAACAGCAGGTCCTTTTATAGTATTATAACATCTTATACCCTCAAAAATAGAACTTCCATAGTGTAAAGAATGAGATAAAACATGAACTTTAGCTTCATCCCAGTTTACAAACTTTCCGTCCATCCATATTTTTTCTGTTTTTGGAAAGGCTTCTGCCATTGATATTTAAATTAATAAAAAACTATATAAAATTAACCTTTGAATAGGTCTTTCGTAGAAATAATAGGAATTAGAGCTATAAAATCGATAAATAAATCTTTCACCTCAAAAAATCTTTCTGCAACAAAACTTTGGTGTATTTCATCAGATAAAGCAAATAAAGCTACAAAAATTATTGTGTTTATTATTATCTTTTTATTGAGTAATTCTGTATTTTTTATGGCTAAAAAAACTAGAAAACTAAATCCTAAATATTGAATGAAATGGCCAATATAATCTGGTATTACTGATATAGACTTAGGTAATATGCTCAAAGAAGAAAAATAGAATATTAAAATAGCATAAACATATACTAATAACCATAATAAAATACTACTTTTTTTCATAATAATCACTACAAATAAAACTATCTAAAGTAATTATGGTATTACCTATTTTATAAATTAACTGCTTTTCTTCATTATTAAGCTCATCTATTGGTAATGTTGCTAATGATTTTCTGAAATGTTCTAAACTAGTTGAACAAATATCCATGTTAAAGCTAGTTTTGTTTTTAATTGTTGTTAATATTGGTATAATTACAAAATCACTCCACAAATCCGATATTCTTTTAAAATTAATATCAATTCCAATATTTCTCTTCCATTGTTCGTCATATTTAAATGCTATACTCTCTAACGAAGTAATGTACTCTTTTTTAATAAATTCTAACCTTAAAAGAACCATGCTTTTTTTATTTAATGTCACTACTTTATTTGCTAAAGGAAACTCATCCAAGTAGTACTCATCATCAAAATCAGAGTTTTGATTTATACAAGAAGCCCTTACTTTATAACCATTAGATAAAGGCGAATATATTTTATACAAATTTATTGTTTTTATATCAACATTATTTTCTTTTATATAGTCTAACACTAATGGATTATCTAAAATTCCAGATTTTTCAAATTGTTCTTTAATTCTAAGAGCAATATTCTCTAATGCACGACTCTGTTTTAATTCTAAAGAATCAGTTACTATATTATCTATTACCTCTTTATCCCACCCTAACCCAAGATATTTTTTAGATATACCATCATTAATCTCTTTATTTAGATGCCCTGGGAACTCCGAACTTTTATTATAAATTTCTTGTAGGATGTTATAATTTATCATTTTATTCTATGATTATAGCAACTTTTCCTGGATATGCTTGTTTTTTCTTGTCTAAATTGATTTTATCTGCTTTTACTATAAGAACGCTAGATTTAAATTCTTTTTCATAGAACTCTTTATTTTGATTAATTAACTCAAATTCTTTTTCCTGGGATTCAATGAAATTAAGCATATTCTTATCCTTCATAACTTTTATTACTATGTCTGAAACTTCTTTTTTATGATCTTTATCCATAACCTTTTTTATGATTTCATTTACATTTCTATGTTTTCCAAATTCTTTTTTGATATTATTAAATAAATTATACTTCCAATTTTCTGCTATGATTAAAGTAATCTTTTTAGGTGTAATTTTTCTATAATTTATTATGTAATTAATATCATCTAAAATTTGTTTTATGTAATATTCATTTGTATGCATAATTTTTTTCTTATCAAGAATAGGCCATTTAGATACAGCTAATAAAGATTTACCTCCATAAATAAAATTAATTTCTTCTGCTAAATGTGGGGTAATTAAACCCATTAATTTAACCCATACATCTAAGAATTCTCTTATTACATCTTTATTGATTCCATTTCTTCTTAAATACCATCTTATATCATTATGTAAAGCAAAATAAATTAAGTCTGCACTATTTCTTAAATCAAAATTTTCTAGTGAAGTATTTATTTTTTCAAGTTTAGAATTTAATTCTGATAATAACCATTCATCTATAGGTTTTTTATTAGCGCTAGTTATATTCATTAATGCAGATATGGTATTATAAATTCTTTCTAGAGTATCTTTGTATTTAAAAGCAACTTCGCTATTCCATATAATATCAATATTAGGACTTCCTATATGGCAATAATATAGTCTTAAAGCATCTACTGAATATTTTAATATTGATTGAGTTAAAGGCTCAGCTCCTCCCTTACTTTTACTAATTTTATCTCCACTTCCAGTTAACCACCAATTAACAAATATTCCTTTTGGCCAGTATTTATCATCTAAAATAGCTACATGGTTCATTAAAAATACTGGGAAATGAACTGTTTGATGTTCTTTTCCTCCTAAATTAATATCAAGAGGATACCAATACTCAAAATCATCTCTAATTTCATTTAATATTTTTTTACTAACTTTTGTTTTTCCTTTACCTAAAAAAACATGATCAAAGAAACCTTCTGTTAAATCTTCTGGTTTTAATTTACCTTCATTTATATATTTAGAAATTAAATAATAAATTGGGTATAAAGTAGAATCTGAAATAGGCTCAATTGTCCATTTTGTATCAAATGGTAATTTAGTACCTAACCAATTTCCTAATCTTGCACAAGCCCTATCATCAAACCAATCTATAATTGTATTAATGTTATTATGATATTCTGAAGGTAAAATTAACATTTTTTTAGTGTGTTTTTTAGTTTTGTCTTTTAAGGACTTATCACTATACTTAATAAACCACTGATCATCAATTTTCTTAATTATTATATTTAGACCACATCTACAAATTACTTCTTCACTTAAATCCTGCATTACATCAATTTTACCAAGCTGCATTAAATCTTTTTTAACTAATTCTTTAGCTTCATTTACTTTCATTCCTACATATTTACCACAGTTTTCATTCATTATCCCTATATGATAACCAAGTCTATAAACTTCTTTAGTTGCATGTTCTAATTTATCTATATCATCAATAGAATTAATTTTAAGCTTCTTGGAAATTTCTATTGCTGTTAATTCTCCATATTGTTTAATTTTAATTATAGGAATAATAGCTATATTCTTTACTGCTTCATAATTATAGTGATATTTTCTAGACCATTCTTTATTTTTTTGTAATTCTAATAAACCTATGTAATCATATGGGGCATCACTTGGAACACTTGTTACTATTCCAGTTCCTATCTTAGGATTGCAGAATTTAGCAGGTAGTATTAGTAAATCTTTATTTATAGCTAGACTTCTGCAAGTTTTTCCTATTAAATTTTTTATGTCAATTTCTTCTAAGAATTCTGCATCTGTTCTTTGGAATTTTAATTTTTCAAATGCTTCTTTGCTTACAATCCATGATTCTTTACCAACCATTATTTTTACATATTCTGCATCAGGATTAACCCAAATATTAGTTTGTCCAAAGATTGTTTCAGGTCTTAGAGTAGCTGCCATCAATAAACTTTTTTGATATTCAAATTTAAGTAAAGTATATTCTACTTTTTCTGCATTACCTCCTTTACTAATATCAGTTTCACTTGGGTCAACTGCAACAGGACCATCCCTTGGACAAAAAGTAGCATAATAAGGTTTTTTTACAAGTAAATTTGATTTATTTAATTTTTTGAACTGCCATTCTATAAATTTACTATAATCCTCATATAAAGTACATGTAAATCTTCTATAATCAAAAATAAACCCAAATTTCTTCCATGTATCAAGATAAACTCTATTAAAATATTCTATTAATTTTATGGGATCTTCTATATTTTTTAAGTCTTCATTATAACCGTTTTGTTTAAGATAAGTTATTCTTTCTTTATTTTTATTCTTAATACTATTTGCAAATGCAATTGCTTGGTTACCAGAAGCATGAGTACCAACAGGAAATAAAACATTATAGCCTTGCATTCTTTTATATCTGCAAATAACATCTGTATAGGTATAACCTCTCATATGACCTAGATGCAAATAACCAGAAATTCCTGGATAGGCAAAAATCATGAAGAATTTCTTTCTTTTTTTATCTACTTCTGCTTGTCCAATCTTAGCTTTTTCCCAGGCTAATTGCCATTTTTGCTCTATAACAGAAAAATCAACCATTTTTAAGTCTAAATAAGGTTTATTTAAAATATTTTTGTTTATCTATATTAATCACTTAAAAGTTGAGAAAAGGACAAGATTTATATATTTTTACTAATTTATTGAGCATATGTTGGAAGAAGAATTAGAAACAAAAGTAATACTGGTTACAGGTGGAGCAGGATTTATAGGTAGTAATTTTATAAAGCACGTTCTAAAAAAACATCCAACTTATATAGTTTATAACTTAGATAAATTAACTTATGCCGGAAATTTAGACAATTTTAATGATACTAAAAGCATACCATTCTTTGATGATAGATATCATTTTGAGAAAGGAGATATTTGTGATAGAAAGATAGTTAGAGATTTAACACATCTTTCCAACATTATTGTAAATTTTGCTGCTGAAAGTCATGTTGATAAATCTTTATTAAGCCCAGAAGATTTTTTAAAAACAAATGTGATAGGAACTTGGAATTTATTAGAAGCTGCTCGTGAAAAAAATATAGAAAAGTTTATTCAAATAAGTACTGATGAAGTTTATGGTAGTATCTTAGAAGGCTCTTCTTTTGAAGATTCTCCTCTAAATCCTTCAAGTCCTTATGCACAATCAAAAGCTACTGCAGATTTATTAGCACTAAATTACTTTAAAAACTATAATTTACCAGTAATAATTCCAAGAAGCTCTAATAATTTTGGTCCAAACCAATACCCAGAGAAAGTAATTCCATTATTCGTTACAAATGCGTTAGAAGATAAAGAATTACCCTTGTATGGGGATGGACTAAATGAAAGAGACTGGTTATATGTAGAAGATAATTGTGAAGCCATTGATTTATTAATACATAAAGGTAAAAAAGGTGAGATTTATAATATAGGAGCAAATAATGAAGTAAGAAATATTGATTTAACAAAGATTATTTTAGGTCATATGAATAAACCTCTAACTTTAATAAAGCAAGTTAAAGACAGGCCAAATCATGATAGAAGATATTCCTTAAACACAGAAAAAATAAGAAGCTTTAGGTGGGAACCACAAAATAATTTTACAGATGCTCTAAACAAAACAATTGATTGGTACACAAATAACAAATGGTGGTGGGAAAAGATTAAAAGTGGTGAATATAAAGAGTATTACAAAAAACAATATGGCTTAAGATGATAGGTGTAATTCTTGCAGGTGGAACTGGAACAAGGTTAAAACCGTTAACTAAGGTTACTAATAAACATTTATTACACGTTTATAATAGACCTATGATTGATTATCCTCTTTCAACAATTCTTTCAACAGGAACTAAAAACATAAAAATTGTGAGTGGTGGTGAACATTTAGAGGCAATATACAAATATTTAGGCAGTGGTGATAATTATAATGTTAGATTTAGTTATTACGTACAAGAACAAGCTGGAGGAATAGCGCAAGCATTATCCTCAATTGAAGAAGACGTTCGTGAAGGCGATAAATTAATGGTTATTTTGGGTGATAATATTATTGAAGATAATATAAGTAAAAAGGTTCTAAAATTCGAGAATAAATCTAAAGGTGCACATTTGTTTTTAAAAAAAATTCCTAAAAATAGATTATATGAAATGAATAAGGGGGTGTACAGGACTAAATATGCTATGGCTGAATTAGACAAAGTAAATAGAGTAATAAATGTAGTAGAAAAACCTATAAAACCAAAAACAAATTATGTTGTTACTGGAATTTATCTTTTTGATAATAGTGTTTTTGATAAAATTAAAAGATTAAAGCCTTCTTTTAGAGGTGAGTATGAAATTACTGATGTGATACAACAGTATATTAATCAAAGTGATATAAACTCTTCTTTCTTAAACGGTTACTGGTTAGATGCCGGTGGTAGCATTGATGATCTTGTGGATGATAGTGTAAAGTTAAGAAAAAGACCACCAAAGACTATAAAGATATTAAAGTAAACAATAGAAAGATTTTTAAAGTAAAACAGCATTAATAAACATATATTGTTTATATTTCTAAAAAAGTTTGGTGCAATATAAAGAACGGGATTTATATGGAATACAACCTAGAAAATTTGAAAAAAGTAATGTTTGAAGATGGTGATATAACTAGAAGTTTAGATCAATTAGTTAAAAGAACCGATTCTGATTCTAATACAAAATTCTTAACAGAAAAATTGTTTGATCAAAAACTGTATAATAAATTTAATCATAAAAAAAGTAAGAATTTAGATATCTTTCTTAACGAAGATTTAACTAAGGTAATAACTCGTGATACTTTAAAATATTTAGGCTTAGAATATGGTAAAACACAAAGAAAAATTGGTGGGTTAAACATAGAGCATCCTTTTGGAGTTGCTAGAGCTACTGCTTTAATAACAGAAAATTTCTCATCCACAATTAGTGCACTTTTACATGATATTCCAGAATATCTTTTAGAAACTATTTGGGCTGATCAAAAATTAACTGAAAAGGACTTACAAAAAAGAATTAAAGAAAATGTATTGGATAGTCATATCTTTAACTCAGTAAATGTCATGGAAAAATCGCCTACTGAAGATGAATTATACAGCAAAATAGAAGCTAGGACTAATAATATGCTTAATAAGTTAACAAGATTTGGAGTAGAAACATATGATAAGCACCTTGAATATATGGTTTCTGAAGAAGATATAGATAATTATAGAGAATTACTAAGTCTTTTATCAATTAAAATTTTAGACAGAATCTATAATATGGAGACTATGGGAGACATAAATAATAACAAAAATGAAAATTATATTTTTGGTACAGATAGAAGATGGTATACCACAATGAAATCTGCTAATCTCATAAACCGTGTTAATACTTTTTTAAATGAGAAGAAATTTAAAAATAATAGGGTTGAACCTTCTAGAATTAATAATAGTTATATATACTATAAATCAAATAAAGAATTGACTGATATTTTAGAAAACCTTAATTCTTGTTTAGCTGAAAGTGGTGTGAATAAAATGAAGGAAACTATAGACTTTATGGTTCAGAATAGTCAATTAGATGTGGATTTCTACAATAAATGTGATGATGCCTTTGAAAAATATAATTTATCAGGATGTAATGAAAGTAATGGATTCTTAAAATCCTCTTCATATTACATAGAATTGTTTAAAAAGTCAAATCAAGATAGAGAAGTTCTTAAGAATGAATTTAAAAATCCAGAAGAATCTATAAAACTTACTAATTACACACGAAAATTAATGACCTATTACCTTAACAATCCAACTAGTACTATTGACTGTTGGAGTAAATAATCATGCTTGAAGATAAAGTTCTTGATGCGATATTTAAAGACATAGGAAAAGAGCTTAGAGAGTTGATTAAAAAAAGGAAAAGAGAAAGAAAAGTTATAACTAAAGAAGATCTTTATTCAATAATTTCTGAAGAGGATATAAAATCTCTTAAAAACTCACTAGAAAAAGAAAGAAATAACTGCGAAAAATTTCTACATAGCTTCATTGAAGATGTTTTAATTAAAGAAATTAAAAATAGGGATAGTAATCTTGTTTTAAAATACAACCATGTTACAGAAGTTAGATGTAATGATTGCGAGTCTTTAACTAAAATTTACCCATCTCATCCTCTAAAAGGATTCCTAGCAGATAAAACATTAATGGATATGATAAAAGTAGGACTATATGAACTTGTATGTCAGAAAAAGAGATGTAACAGTATAGATGTTAATCTAGTTTCAACAAGGAATATTATAAGTTTAGATTCTAAGGTTTTACCTACAAATGAGATCAGTGGAAGAATAAAATCAACAAGTCTTGGTAATAAGGCCATATTTAAATTATTACTAGATGAAGATCTTAGTGATTATATTGGAGCTAGAATTATAACAAAAAAAATTTTAGATCATATTGAAATAGAAGCATATCTAAAAAAAATATTAATTCAAAATGTAAATGAGTTAAACAAAAATCGTAAAAGAAGTATAAATTTAGGTAAAGAAATTAAAGAATATGAGTCAAGTATAGAACCAAAGAATTTCCCTCCTAAATTTGAAAGCAAGGAAAGATTTTCTGCCATCGAAATTAAATATCCTTATTACACACAATATAAAACGTATAATAAGCGTAAAATGCAGAAGAATATGATTAATATACAAATAATAGATGAGGTTTCAAATATTCATGAACAATCAACTAGGCCCAGATATGCTGAACAAATAGAAGTAAAAAGGATAAAAAAACTTAGAGAACTTAAACTTGAAAAAGAATATAAAATAATAATGCAAGAATTTGGTGATATTTTTAAAACATATGACCTCAAATAGAAATCTTTAAATATAGTTTAATTTAATTTTAACATATGGATAAAAAAATAGAGCGTGTTCCTTCTGGTATTCATGGATTTGATAATTTATGTCAAGGGGGTTTTGTGAAGAATTCTATTAATTTGGTATCAGGAACTACAGGTAGTGGAAAAACTACTTTTGCTATACAATTTCTATATAATGGCATTACTCAGTATAATGAACCAGGAGTTTATGTTAGTTTTGAAGAAGATTTAAGTTCTATAAAAGAAGATGCTTTATCATTTGGATGGGATTTTGATAAGCTTGAAAAAGAAGGTAAATGTAGTTTTATTTATGTAACCCCTTATGAAAAGGAATTTTCTTTATTTAAGCAAAAATCTTATATTGAAGAAACTTTATTAAAAGAAATTAAAAAAATAAAAGCAACAAGAATAGTAATTGATCCTATAAGTTTATTTGCTATGGCTTTAAAAGATCCTTATGAAATGCGTAAACAGATTTATTACTTAACTAAATTACTTAAACAATCTAAATGTACTATTTTAATAACATCTGAAATAGTTGGAGAAAGTTCTTTAGAATTACAAGAAAATCAGTATTCTATGAATTTATCTAGGTATGGGGTGGAGGAATTTGTAGCTGAATCTGTAACTACATTACATAGTTCTGGGCTAGGAGGAGTAGCAGATAGAGCTTTAAGTATAATTAAAATGAGAAGAACAAACCATATTAAAGGTCCTGTACCTATGAAAATTACTGGTAAAGGCATAGAAGTATTAAGTAGAAAAAGTTCATATAAATAAAATGGTTAAAATAATTAAATTAATCATCTCTTTAATAATATGTCAATTAGCTGGATTAATTGGTAGTATATTTACTAGTCCTTCTATTGGAACATGGTATGCTACTATTAATAAACCAAGTTTTACCCCCCCTAGCTGGATTTTTGGACCCGTATGGATTTTTTTATTTTTATTAATGGGTATTTCTTTGTATTTAGTATGGGAAAATGGGTTTAAATCAAGAGAAAATAAAATGGCTTTAAATTTGTTTATGATACAGCTTATACTTAATACTTTTTGGTCTATAATCTTTTTTGGACTACATTCCCCCATATTTGCTTTCATAGAAATAATTTTATTATGGATTGTTATCTTATTTACAATGTTGAGATTTTATAGAATTTCAAAAACTGCTTCTTATTTGTTAATACCTTATATTATATGGGTAACCTTTGCAGCTTTCCTAAATCTTTCTATTGTTTTGATTAATTAAATAAAAAGGTTTAAAAACAAATTTAATTGTTGAATTCTTATGGGCCTGTAGCGCAGTCTGGATAGCGCACCTGCCTTCTAAGCAGGGGGTCGTGGGTTCAAATCCCATCAGGCCCGTTTTTCTTAGTTAATTTTATAAGTTTATCTTAATAATAATCTAAACTATGTATGACACAACTAAACCTTATAAAAAAGAAATAATTGAGCTGATTAAAACAACATGGAACACTCGCTATGCTAATGTTGAAAATGGAATAGTAGTGAATAGAAAATTTAGAGGTAAGGATTTTCATCATGTAGATGGAATAGGCACTAAAGGAGTTTATTATTGGCAAAAGAAACTATTTGATAGTGCTGTTATGGATGCCTTAGCAATGAATTTAAATGATTTAGCAGCTGAAAGAGCTATCCCTTATGCTTTAACTGACCATATTATGATTCCTAAAGATAATAAAGGTTATATATTAGAAATTGTTAAAAGTTTAGTTAATGAATGTAAAGAAAGAGATATTGTTATTTTAAATGGAGAGACAGCAATACACAATAATATGGATGGTTTAGAAATTAGTGTTAATATGGTTGGATTTGTTAAAAAACCCAAGCCAAATAAATTTAATCTTGGCGATATTTTAATAGGAATAGAAAGTAATGGTTTGCATTCAAATGGTTTTAGTAAAATTAGAAAATTGTTTAAAGATAAGTTTAGAATGGAATTCATCACCCCCACAAGGGATTATATAGATAAAATCTTTGAGATAGATAAAAAAATTAATATTAATGGGATGTGTCATATTACCGGAGGTGCTTATATCAAACTACAAGATTTACTATATAACAATAATCTACAAATAAGAAAAAATCATATATTAAAACCTCAAGATATTTATTATGAAATTTATGAGAAGGGAGTTTCTGATTATGAGATGTATAAAACTTTTAATTGTGGTATAGGTTTTATTTTAGGTATAAACAAAAAAGATGAAAATAAATTTATAGATGAAATGGCTGGACGATTTAAATGTGATGTTATAGGTAAGATAACTAAAGGTAATGGGAAAATAAAAATTGAGTCACAGTTTAGTAAAAGAAAAATTGAATTTTAGATTAATCCCATTTTAGATTTTTCTAAAAAATATAGTTCTATTTGTTTTCTAACATTATCCCATAATTCTACCACTTCTTTTCTATGTTCTTCTAAATCATAACCTGGTATAGTCATAAAATCAAGGGAACTGAATCTTGTATAATCATTAAATTTTTTACCGCAAGAGAAACTGTCGGAAGCTGCTGTTTTCAATACTATACTACCTGAAACATCAATAGGGCCTATTTCACCCTGAAGGTCCCTAGGATACCTTTTGTAAATTCCCTTAACAGTCTTTACTTCGTAACGTA
>ERZ1292623.2132-Hain-H51-01um-R1-2132-length-18143-cov-14_pt1 | contig 18143 bp, 26 predicted proteins | sample MGYA00564398_ERZ1292623 | MGnify/ENA primary metagenome ERZ1292623 (study PRJEB36523, sample SAMEA6512633) | groundwater metagenome | collected 2019-01-07 | study: AquaDiva: Metagenomics assemblies of 32 groundwater samples | reverse complement strand
ATTTGCAACAAGTTAACATCAAAACAGTCTCAAATGTTATGGACGAGTACAAATAGTTGACTGTTGACAACTGTTTGTTGTATACTTCACTCACTGTCTGTCGAGACAATTGTATTATTATTAAAATTAAATAGATATTAGATTTTAGATGTTGGATGTTAGGATAATTTAAAAAAGATAAAAACCCAATATCCAAAATCTAGCATCCAAAATCCAAACAAAAACATGGCAGAAAAAGAGAAATTTCAGCGTAATAAGCCCCACATTAACGTCGGCACAATCGGTCACGTTGACCACGGCAAAAGCACGCTAACCGCGGCTATTACCCATGTCCTTCATATGAAGGGCTTGACCAGCAAAGAATTAACCGTTGACGAATTAGACAAGAGCCCGGAAGAAAAGGCCCGCGGCATTACTATTTCGCTTCATCATTCTGAATATGAGTCGGAAAAAAGGCATTACGCTCACATAGACGCCCCGGGTCACGCTGATTATATTAAGAACATGATCACTGGCGCCGCCCAAATGGATGGCGCAGTTTTGGTAGTATCGGCCGCTGATGGTCCAATGCCTCAAACTCGAGAGCATATTTTGTTAGCCCGCCAAGTCGGTGTGCCGGCAATTATTGTTTTTCTAAATAAAGTTGATCAGGTTAGCGATCCAGAATTGATAGATTTAGTGGAATCTGAAGTGAGAGAGTTATTAAAGAAATACGAATTTCCAGGCGATACCACGCCAATTATTCGCGGTTCCGGCTTGAAAGCTTTGGAAGCAAAAGATTTGAATGATCCAGCCGTTAAGCCAATCTTGGATTTGGTTGATGCTCTTGATACATATATTCCAGAACCGGTTCGTGAAACAAGCAAACCGGCCTTGATGCCTATCGAAGACATCTTCTCAATTGAAGGTCGTGGTACGGTTGCCACTGGAAGGATCGAAAGAGGTATTTTTAAAGTAGGTGAGGAGGTGGAATTGGTTGGTATCAGACCAACTCAAAAGACCGTCGTTACCGGTATTGAAATGTTCAATAAATTACTTGACGAAGGACGCGCCGGCGATAACGTCGGTGTCTTGCTCCGAGGTTTGAAAAAAGAAGATATTGAAAGAGGTCAGGTTATTGCCAAGCCAGGAAGCGTCAATCCTCATACCGAATTTGACACCGAAGTTTACATCTTAAGCAAAGAGGAAGGCGGACGACACACCCCATTCTTCAAAGGTTACAAGCCACAGTTTTATATCCGAACCACTGACGTCACTGGTGAAGTTATTTTACCAGCCGGAATGGAAATGGTTATGCCGGGAGATACTGTTCAATTATCAGTTAAATTAATTGCTCCAGTTGCTCTTGAAGATAAGCAAAGATTTGCTATTAGAGAGGGAGGAAAGACAGTTGGTGCTGGCGTTGTTACAAAAATTATAAAATAATGGCTAAAAAGGAGTTAGAAAAAGAAAAATTGCGATTGCGCGTTAAGGCTTACGACAACAAGCTGATCGATAATTCTTGTCGGCAGATTGTAGAAGTGGCTAAGCGGCACGATGTGGAAGTAATTGGTCCGGTGCCGTTGCCAACCGAAACTCACAAGTATACCGTCAACCGATCGACCTTTGTGCATAAAAATTCCCGCGAGCAATTTGAACTCCGGGTGCATAAGAGATTGATAGATATACTAAACCCCACTCAAGCAATCATCGAATCTCTCTCTCGCTTGAATCTTCCAGCTGGGGTAGACATTGAGATTAAAATGGTATAGAATTCAACAATCATTTTTTTAGGAGTAAGGAAAATGAAAAAAGGCGAACGAAGATTCTCATTGATGGGGATTAAGTGTTCTTTGTATAAAAATGAAAAAGGGTATTGGATCATTGCCGCTTCGTTAAGTGATTCAGAGCTATTTAATAAATTCCTTCATAAACTGTTCGAAAACGATATGTTAAATTTTTCTTTAACCAGTACTCGCATTCATGTAAAAACGCGATTTACTAATATTAAAGACTTAAAGAAAAAACTGCGTCAGCCCAAACCCCTTGAGAGCTAAACCGCCCCTCGGCGGTTTTTTTACTTCTCACATAAACGATCGCACAAGTGAGAAGTAGAAGAGGAATAAAAAAAGACCGCGTGATGCCAGCGCGGTCGGTTTCATTTTTCATCCTCCTCTTTATAGGACGGCATCATTATTTAATGATAACAAGTAGTTACTAACTTGTCAATAGCTTGCAATTTTTTCATCTTTCCTTTATTATTATAGAACACTTGAATTTATAAATTATGTGTTAGCAGGATGAAATAGGTCCGTTAACCGCCATAAATAATGCTTAAGTTACTTGGTAAAAAAGTTAAAATGACGCAAGTTTGGAAGGACGACAAAGTCGTTCCAGTTTCGGTTGTGAAAGTAGATGAGGGTGTAGACATGGCTTCTTTGGAGGTAGGCAAAAGAGTTAAAGTTGTTGGTGTTACCAAAGGAAGAGGTTTCCAAGGTGTTGTGAAACGTCACGGCTTTCACGGTGGCCCGCAAACTCACGGCCAAAAAAATCGCCTTCGCGCGCCGGGCTCTATCGGTAGTACCGCTCCACAGCGTGTTCATCCCGGTCGTAAAATGGCCGGCCGAATGGGAGGAGACCAAAAAACAATCAAAAATATTTTAGTGGTAGAGATAAAACCAGAAGGACGGGAAGTTTTATTGAAAGGGGCGCTTCCTGGGAACTATGGATCAAAGGTAGAGATTTATTTATAGATGTTAGATTCTAGATGTTGGATGTTAGGATAGTTAAAAAACTATAAGCCCTAAAATCCAAAATCTAATATCCAAAATCCAAAAACATGAAGACAAACATCTACAATACAAAAAACGAAGTAGTAGGTCAGATGGATCTTTCCGATGCTATTTTTGCTAAAAAATGGAATGCTGATTTAGTGCATCAAGTTTTGGCGGCGCAAATTTCCAATCGCCGCGAGCCCTGGGCACATACGAAAACCAGAGCCGATGTCAGTGGAGGTGGTAAAAAGCCCTGGAAGCAGAAACACACTGGCCGCGCCCGTCATGGCTCCATTCGTTCCCCAATCTGGAAAGGTGGGGGAGTGACTTTTGGCCCAACAAAAGACAGAAACTACGAAAAGAAAGTCAACAAGAAAATGTTGCGCGCCGCAATCCACGTTATTCTTTCTAAAAAATTAAGCGAGGGAGAAATAAAGATAATAGATAGCTTAAAATTAAGCGAGGCAAAAACTAAATTAGTTTCCCAAATTTTGAAAACAATGGAAGCGAAAAATGCTTTGATTGTGCCAAACAGAGACAATAAAGCGATGTACCGCGCCTCGGCTAATATTCCGAAAGTAAAAAGTTTAGACGCGCAATCTTTAAATGTTTATGATTTGTTGAGATATAAGAATATATTAGTCGAAAAAGAGGCGGTGGGATTGATAAAATAAAAATATGAATAAGTTTTTAGTCAAAAATCCAATAATTACAGAAAAAGCCCATGACTTAAGCGCGCTTGGAAAATATGTTTTTTTGGTTGACCAAAAAGCCAATTCTACCGAAGTAAAGAAAGTGATTGAGGGCGTTTATAAAGTTAATATTGTTAAATTAAATGTAATTAATACCAAGCCAAAGCCGCGTCGATTGGGCAGAAATATCGGCATGAGGCCGGGATATAAAAAAATCATCGTTACATTAAAAGAAGGGCAAAAATTAGATGTGTTGCCGCACTAGATTTATGAAAAGTTTTAAACCTACAACCCCATCACGAAGACAAATGACAGTAGTTGACTATTCAGTTTTAACGCCGGTCAAAGGGCCTTTGAAATCTGCCTTGAAAAGGCGCCTTTCTCATTCTGGACGAAATAATAGGGGTGTGATTACGGTGCGCCATCAAGGCGGTGGCAACAAAAAACTTTATCGAGAGGTAGATTTTAAGCAATCGAAATTAAATGTATCAGCTCGGGTTGAGGCGATTGAATACGATCCATATCGCACCGCTTTTATTGCCAGAATTGTTTATCAAGACGGTCAACGATGTTATATTTTGGCTGCTAAGGATATGAAGGTAGGAGACTCGCTAATTTGGGCAGAGAAAGCCCCATTGACAACAGGTAATCGTTTGCAATTGAAAAATGTTCCTATTGGATATTTTGTATATAATGTAGAAATGCATAAAGGATCGGGGGGAAAAATCGCCCGTTCAGCAGGTAATTACGCAGAAGTCTTAGCTCACGACGCCGGTTATACAGATTTAAAGTTAAATTCTAAGGAGGTTCGCAAGGTTTCATCAGACGGTTTTGCTTCTATTGGCCAAGTTTCAAATCCAGATTGGAATTTGGTCAATATCGGGAAAGCTGGTAGATCTCGCTGGTTGGGAATCCGACCGGCTGTTCGAGGTACTGCCATGAATCCAGTAGACCATCAACGCGGAGGTGGTGAAGGCGTTCAGCCGCGAGGCACTCGCCGACCAAAGGATATTTATGGTAATGTAATTGGCGGTCGCAAGACACGCAATAAAAAGAAGTGGTCGAATAAGCTTATTATACAGAGAAGGCCAAAGGTTAGATAATAGATTTTAGATGTTGGATGTTAGGATAGTTAAAAAAATAAAAACCCTAAAATCCAAAATCTAATATCCAAAATCCAAAAAACATGAGTAGATCAGGAAAAAAAGGTCCTTATGTGGATCCAAAATTATTAAAGAAGATTTCTAAAGTGAAACCAGGCACGATTATTAAGACCTGGTCACGCGATTCCGAAATTGCCCCAGAAATGGTCGGCCATACTTTCGGCGTCCATAATGGTAAGAATTTCATTTCCGTTTTTATTAAAGAAGAAATGGTTGGACGTCGCTTGGGAGAATTTTCCTTAACCAGGAAATTCACTAAGCATGGCGGTAAGATGCAGAGAGAATTGGAAGCGTCCCAAGCCGCCTCTGTTACAGCTGCCGCGGTAGCCGCAAAAGATGTTAGGACGATAAAAAAATAAAAAGCCTAAAATCTAAAATCCAAAATCTAAAATTATGAAAACTGCAACAGCAAAATTAAACTACTTGAGAATTGCACCACGAAAAGTGAGGATTGTTTCCGATTTAATAAGGGGTTTGCCAATTCAGGAGGCAGAAGCCCAATTAATAATGAGACATAAGCACGCCAGCGGTCCACTTTTAAAATTATTGAGATCCGCTATTTCTAATGCTAAAAATAAAAATTTTGTTTTAGATAAAATGTTTATTTCTAAAATAACTGTTGATGGAGGTCCCATGCTAAAGCGCGGTTTACCAAGAGCGATGGGCCGTGTTACGCCAATTCAGAAGAAAACTAGCCATGTGACTTTAGTTCTTACAGAGAGTGACAAAATCTATCCATTGAGATATAATATTGTCACGGTTAAGAAAGATAAAAAGTCCAAAACAGATAAAAAGGCGCCGAAACCAAGAACTGAAAAACAAGTAAGACCAGGAGTGGAAGACCGTGCCAAGGCCCATCAGGCCGAACCAGGATTTTTCAAAAGAGTTTTTAGTAGAAAGTCGGTATGAGTTTAAAGTTATGGGGAATAAAATTAGACCAGATTCATTTAGGTTAGGAATTATCGGGCAATGGAATGCGCGCTGGTTTGCCGAAAAAAATTTTGGCAAGCGATTGGAAGAAGACGAATTAATTCGTGAGACAATTAAAAAGGCCATTCATCAAGCCGGTATAATTAAGATTGAAATAGAAAGGACAAATAATACTTTTCGCATCTATATTAAAGCTGCTCGACCGGGTTTGATTATTGGAAGGGGAGGACAGGGCGTTGAAGTCTTAACGAAAAAGATTGAATCAGAATTAAAGAAGTTGATTAGAAAGCGCAATCCTTCGGCAGGTCATTCGACTCAAAGAGTCTCAGACTCGATGAGCTCGGGGCAAGCTAACATCGCCATTAGTTTGAATATTGAAGAATTGAAGCGCTCGGAAATGGCTTCCGCAAATATCGCCCAAAACATTGCTTGGGATTTAGAAAAGCGTATGCCAATCCGCCGCACAATGAAAAGATATCTGGAGTTAGTAATGCAAAATCGTGATATCCAGGGGTGCAAAATAAAATTATCTGGCCGATTAGACGGCGCAGAAATTTCCCGACGCGAATGGTTAGCCAAGGGCAAGTTGCCACTTTCTACCTTGAGGGCAAATATTGATTATGCCGAAGCAACAGCTTTTACTACTTATGGTACGGTTGGGATAAAGGTTTGGATGTATAAGGGCGAGGTATTTTCGAAAATCTAATATCCAAAATCATGCTTATACCTAAGAAAGTAAAACATAGAAAATGGATGAAGGGACGATCCCTTGGCCGAAAAATTGAAACCAGAGGCGCTAAATTATCCTATGGTAGTTTTGGTTTAAAATCTGAAGGAATTGCCTGGATTACCTCTCGCCAAATCGAAGCTGCTCGTCGCACGATCAGTAATTTTATTAAAAGAGAGGGCCGAGTTTGGATTAGAATTTTTCCAGATAAACCAATTACAATGCGTCCTCCAGAAGTGACAATGGGTGGTGGAAAAGGATCAGTTGATCACTATGTTGCGGTTGTTCGTCCGGGAAGAATTTTATTTGAAATGGATGGAGTTTCAGCAGATATAGCAAAAGAGGCGCTTCGATTGGCAGGGTTTAAGTTGCCGGTAAAGACAAGGGTAGTTAGTAAATTATAGATGTTAGATTTTAGATGTTGGATATTGGGATTACAAAAAATAAAAACCCTAAAATCCAAAATCTAATATCCAAAATCTAAAAACATGACAACAGATCAATCAATAAAAATAGAAAAAGATATAAAAGATTTAAGAGACAAGCTTTGGGATTTGAAGCGTGATTTAGTTGCCGGAAAAGTAAAAAATATCAAAGAGATTAAAGTAACAAAAAAGTCGATTGCCAGGTTACTTACAACAATTAACAAAAAACATGAAACAAGAAATTAAGAAGAATAGAAAATTAACTGGCATCGTTGTTTCCGATAAAATGCAGAAAACTGTAGTTGTTAAGGTTGATCGTATAAGGTTGCATTCTAAGTACCTAAAGCAGTATAATGTGAGCAACAAATTTAAGGCCCATGATGAAAAAGAAGAATATAATGTGGGTGATAGAGTTGTTATTCAAGAAACTAGACCAATGTCGAAGGATAAGCGTTGGAAAGTAGTTTCAAAAGTTTAAAGTTTAAAAAGTTTAATTTATGATACAAGAAAGGTCAATAATTAAAGTAGCGGATAATTCGGGTGCCAAGTTCATTCGTGTTTTTCGCATTCTTGGCGGTAGCCGAAAAAAGTATGCTCATCTAGGTGAAATTTTTATTGCCTCTGTCCAGTCAGCCGAACCCCGAAAAGCAGTGAAGAAAAAGGATATTGTTAAAGCAATTTTAATTAGACAAAGAGCGCCCTTGAGGAGACACGATGGGTCTTATATAAGATTTGATGAAAATGCGGCTGTTTTAATCGATGAAAAAAAACAACCTAGAGCGACTCGTGTGTTCGGGCCATTACCCAGAGAGTTAAAGGATTTAGGTTTTGAGTCGGTGGTTACTATGGCCGAAGAGATAGTATGATTAGATAATAGATTTTAGATGTTGGATGTTATGAAAATAAAAAAAGGGGACAATGTACAAATAATGGTTGGTAAAGATAGTGGAAAAAGCGGAAAAATTAGCGAAGTTGATATTAAAAGTGAGAAAATTATGATCTCTGGCTTGAATGTATTTAAAAAAAATAAAAAGCCAACCAAACAGGGAGAAAAAGGACAAGTTATTTCTATAAGCAGATTTATTCCCGTTTCTAATGTGCAATTATTATGCAAGAGTTGTGGTAAGCCCAGCAGGATTGGTTATAAAGTTGAAGATTCCAAAAAAGTCCGGGTTTGTAAGAAGTGTGAAGTTATAATTTAGATATTGGATTATAGATGTTGGATGTTAGATAACTAAAACCTAAAATCCAAAATCTAATATCCAAAATCCAAAACTATGAAGAACAAACAAGACACAAAAAATTTAAAAAGTAAGTTAGAGAAGATAGTGGTCAATTCGGGTATAGGGCGGCTTTCAGCCCTGCCTGGTTTTACTGATAAAGTTTTGCCAGAGATAATAAAAGAATTAGCAACAATCACTGGCCAGCAGCCATCTCCGCGCGGGGCAAAGCAGTCTATCGCCGGTTTTAAAACTCGTGAAGGTAATGTTATTGGTTTAAAAGTTACACTTCGAGGGAAAAGAATGATGGAATTTTTAAATAAATTAAATTCGATTGTTTTACCCAGATTGAGGGATTTTCGCGGGATAGATTTAAAAACAATTGATGCGGGAGGCAGTCTTTCTATTGGATTGCGAGAGCAGGTTGTCTTTCCGGAAATTTTACCTGAAAATTCTAAAGTTAATTTTGGTATTCAGATAACGGTAGTTCCGAAAAGTAAAAGTCGAGAAGAGTCAATTGAATTATATAGGGATCTTGGGATACCATTAAAGAAATTATAAAAATATGGCAAAAACATCAGTCATTGCAAGGGCAAAGAAGAAACCAAAGTTTTCCAGTCGGATTGTAAGGCGATGTTTTCGTTGTGGTCGCAAGGCTGGTTATATGAGGACATTTGGCATCTGCCGAATTTGTTTCAGGGAAATGGCAGGTAGAGGTCAGATACCGGGGGTGAGGAAATCGTCATGGTAAGATGTTAGATTTTAGATGTTGGATATTGGGATTACAAAAAATAAAAACCCTAAAATCCAAAATCTAATATCCAAAATTCAAAAATGTATACAAATCTACTAGTACAAATTAAAAACGGCCAAATGGCAAAAAAAGAGCAAATTAAAGTGCCTTATTCCAATATGGATATGTCTGTGGCTGAAGTTTTGGCTAAAAACAAATATATTGATAGCGTTGCTAAGAAAGGACGTGCGCCAAAAAGATATATCGAAATTAAATTAAATGGCAATTTAAGCGATTTCAAATTTATCAGTAAGCCGTCTCGTCGATTGTATTTCGGCAGTAAAGATTTGAAGTCAGTGAAGCAGGGATATGGCCTTGGATTAATTTCTACTTCAAAAGGAATCATGAGCACGAAAAAAGCCCGCAAAGAAAATGTGGGAGGAGTATATCTTTTTGAGGTTTGGTAGTCAATCCACCAACTCTTTCTCTTTCACCAACCGCTTCGCTTCGTAGAAAACATATTCGCTAAGTTGATTTTTTTGAATAAAACTGCGGGGTCCCTCATTCCTCCTGTTCGCTAGAGCAAAATATAGCGACATCGGATGTCACTATATTTTGCTAGCGAACTAGGATTTTCTGTCCCGCAGATTTTAAATCAAAAAAATCTGCCTGTCGCTCATTGTTTTCTATACTCAGCTGCACTTCGCTTGAGTTGGGTTCAAGAGAAAAAGTTGGTGGATTCACTTGCTTAACCTCTGATTGTATTGTATAATATTTCTGGTTTGTTTTTGTGCACTTTGAAACCCTTCGACCCGGTTCAGTATAAAGGAGAAAAAATGACCTCTCAAAAGTTGAAGGAGAAAGTAGTATTTTTAGTATCAACTTTTCATCAAATTTTCTTTGTTGATATGAAATTAGTTTGGAAATGTCATTTAATGACGCTTTGGTCCGATTTATTTTTCTTAGAACCTGATAGAGTTCGATATATTAAAATAGCAAATAGAGCGTTGTTCAGAATGAAAAGACGAGCTAATAGAAGAATTAAAATTCGTTTAGCGAAAAAAGCACATTAATTTTTCTTTTTATATTCCGCACTTGCCCCATCCAACGGGGCTTCTTTTTACTTCTCACATGTATGATCGCACATGTGAGAAGTTGAAAAGCCACCCAGAGCCATTGTTTCCCTACGGAATAGCGGACTGGGTGGCTTTAATAAATTTGCTATACCCCCTCACTTAATAACGATTGAGCTATTACTAATTGATCGCTATTATGTGCGGGGGTATACTTAAATAGTGAATCCCGTTAGAGATAACCCATCATGACATGTAATACAGATTTAAAAAATACTAATAAGCAAAATATAATAGTCGTATGTATAATTTACGGAAATGCTTTTTGCATTTTCTATCTCTAACGGGATGAAACCATTTCTCTCCGTCATCATTCCCACCCACAATAATAAAAAAAATATATTAATGACATTACTCGATGTACATCGTCATTTGGAATCACAAAAATATACTTCAGAAATTATTGCAATTGATGATAGTTCGACCGATGGAACATCGGAAATGATAAAGCGTTATACTCATTTAATAAAAAATCTGAAATTCATAAATAATCAAACTAAAAAGGGGAGGGATTTTATTATTAAACAAGCAATGTTTTTAGCCAAAGGAAATTGGCGCTTAATAGTTCACCCCGAACATTCAGTTTCGATAGTAGAGTTTAATAAAATAATACCTTACTCCAAAAAAGGCTTCGATATTTTAATCGATGGAAGAAGTAATAACTTTCAATGTTTTTCTGCCCAAGCTGCGGAAAATATTTTTCCTCACTTAACATCAAGCTCTAATTGGCAGGTTGGTCGCTTAGCAAATATATTAGGATATAAGGTTAAAGAATTTGCTTTTACAAAGCCGATGTGGTATAATTTTTTCAAATGGATCACTATTTAACACCGGAGCGTTTGCAAGAATTAAAAGCCGAATTGCAAGATTTAAAAACTGACAAGCGCATCGAAGTTTCAGAAAAATTAAAAAAGGCAAAGGAACTTGGGGATCTTTCCGAAAACTCCGAATACATAGAAGCTCGCGAGGAACAATCTAGAATAGAAACAAAAATTGGCGAGTTGGAAGAAATGATTCACAACGCCAGCTTGATTCAAAAGGATGGGCATTCTAGTGTAGTAAAAATAGGTTCTTCAATTGAAGTAGAAAGGGTTGGTGGTAAGAAGTCAAAATTCACTATCGTTGGCGCTAACGAAACTAAACCAGAAGCAGGATTAATTTCTAACGAATCACCTTTAGGCAAAGCTTTTTTGGAAAAACGAGTTGGAGAAAAAGCCGTTATCAAAACCCCAAACGGGGAAGTGGAATATAAGATTACTAAGATAGATTAATTTGCTAGAATAGAATAATGGCCTTAGAAGATATTATTAATGATCGAGTTAAAAAATTAGAAAATTTTCAAGGCGCTGGCGTAGATCCCTACCCAGCCGAAAGCAAAAGAACTCATTTTATAAATGAGTTGGTTTCTGATTTTGAAATTTTATCCCAATCTCAAAAAAAAGTTATTGCCGTTGGCAGAATTATCGGATTAAGAAACCAAGGTAATATTTTTTTTGCTGACCTTAAAGATGGTTTAGCAGGACTCACCACAAGTTCTTCTGCTAAAATCCAATTCGTCACTAAAAAAGACGATATTAAAGATTTTGAACTTTATCGTGATAATTTAGATATCGGTGATTTTATTCAAGTCACTGGCACTCTTTTTATAACCCAAAAAGGAGAAAAAAGTATTCAAACGGCCGAATTAAAATTACTCGCTAAAAGTTTACGCCCATTGCCCGATCAATGGTCTGGCTTGTCGGATATAGAAACTAAACTAAGAAAAAGATACTTGGATTTATTGTCTAACGAAGATGTGAAAGAAATATTTAAAAAGAAAGCGATTTTTTGGGATACAATTCGTAATTTTCTTAAAAAACAAAAATTTTTAGAAGTAGAAATGCCGGTTTTTGAATCCATTCCCGGTGGCGCTGATGCCGAGCCATTCATGACTCATCACAATGCTTTAGATCAAGATTTTTATTTAAGAATCTCTCTTGAACTGCCATTGAAAAAATTATTGGTTGGGGGATATGAAAAAGTTTTTGAAATTGGCAGGATTTTTCGCAACGAGGGTATAGATGCCGAACATCTGCAAGACTATACGCAAATGGAATTTTACGCCGCTTACCAAGACTATAAATGGCTGATGAAATTTGTTGAGAAGATGTATAAATTAGTCGTAAAAAACACAACTGGTAGTTTGATAACTGAATGGCAAGAACGTCAAATAGATTGGGGTAAAAAATGGCCTAAAATTGATTATGTAAAGATATTTAAGGAAAAGGCCGGCATAGATTTAAAGAAAGCAACAGAGGAACAATTAACAGCAAAAGCGAGAGAATTAGGGTTGAATTTAGAATCTGGAATGGGTAAGGGGAGGATAATAGACTTAATTTACAAAAAAACTGTCCGACCAACCTTGATCCAACCGTGCTTTTTAGTAAATCCACCAGTAGAAGTAGAGCCCTTAGCTAAAAAATTAACTAAAGATGATGGTCGCGTTGCTCGTATACAGATAGTGGCCGCTGGCACGGAACTAGGCAAAGGATTTTCCGAATTAAACGATCCTATTGATCAACGTCATCGCTTTATGGAACAAATGAGATTAAGAGAGCAGGGAGATAAAGAAGCTCAAAGATTAGACGAAGATTTTTTGGAAGCAATAAGTTATGGCATGCCGCCAGCAGCCGGCTTTGGACTTTCAGAAAGATTGTTTGCTATATTAATGAATAAACCGGTTCGGGAAACAGTTATTTTCCCATTAATGAGACCAAAAAAATCAGAATAATATGCTCGATATCAAATTAATCCGCGATAATCCAGATAAAGTCCGCGAAGGGCTAAAAAAACGCAATAAAGACCCCAAACTGGTGGATGTTTTTTTGTCTTTAGATGAAGAATGGAGAACGCTTACCAAACAAATTGATGAGGCGAGATCTAAACAGAATATTTTAAGTAAAGAGCGAAAGATTGAAGAAGCGAAATTACTGAAAGAAGAAATTAAAAATCTTGAGAGAAAGTTATCAGAAATAGAACCTAAAAGAAATATTGCTCTTGAACAACTACCAAATATTCCCGCTGAAGATGTTCCTGTTGGTAAAGATGAGTCAGAAAATGTTGTTTTGAGAGAAGTTGGAGAAAGGCTAAATTTTGATTTTAAACCGAAAGAATATTTAGAAATTGCCGAAAAATTAGACGTAATTGATGTCCATCGAGCGTCAAAAGTTTCTGGCAGTCGTTTTGGATATCTAAAAGGAAAAGTTGCGATGCTGGAATTATCTCTAATAAATTTTGCCATGAAAAAAATTGCCGCTAAAGGATTTACGCCAATAATTCCGCCGGTAATGATCAAGCCCGAGCCATACGCCGGCATGGGCAGATTGGCCGGGGACCAAAAAGAAGAGAGATATTTTTTGGAAAAAGATGGCTTTTATTTGGTTGGTAGTTCTGAACATACGATTGGGCCAATTCACATGGACGAAGTTCTGAAAGAGGAAGAGTTACCAAAAAGATATGTTGGCTTTTCCACTTGCTTTCGTCGCGAGGCCGGATCGTACGGCAAAGACACTAAGGGTATTTTACGCGTTCATCAATTTGATAAGGTTGAAATGTTTTCTTTTACTAAGCCGGAAAATTCTGAAGAAGAACATAAATTATTGCTCTCCATCCAAGAAGAATTGATGCAAGATTTGAAATTGCCCTATCGGGTAATGCAAATTTGCGCCGGAGATATGGGGTGGGTGGATTACAAGCAATATGATATAGAAGCATGGTTACCTGGACAAAATACTTATCGCGAGACCCATTCTTGTTCCAATACCAGCGACTTCCAAGCGCGTGGTGTAAATACCAAATACGGAAAAGAAGGAAGATATGTACACATGCTTAATGCAACCGGTCTGGCAATTGGCCGTATTATTATCGCAATCATCGAAAACTATCAAACAGCCGATGGCGATTTTGAAATTCCTGAGGTTTTAAGATAATAACAGTCTCAAACCCACCAGCAGTATATCCCTCTCTCACCACAAACTTTATCCCCACACCTACTCGTAGGTGTGGGGATTTATTCCACAGTCGGTTCATAGAAAAATTGTCGCTTCCAGCGACCTAATTTATTCTTACGATTTTTTGGTCCAAAAAATCGTATTCACCTCCTGGGAAAAAGTTTGGGATTCGTTCATGATATCTGCTGGTTGGTAAAAGTTTATGATTATCAATTATTTAAAAGCCGCCTGCCCCAATATTTCGTAGGCGATATTATTTTTTTAAAAAACAAAGCCACCTACAATAAAGCAAGCGGCTTTTACAATAAAAATTTCCAGACTGCAAAAATAAAAATTGAGTTAAATAAAAAATGTAAAATAATTGGCAAGAATAAAGTGATCAGCCAGCCATACTTTTTATCCATTAAATATATTGTAAAAAGTCCACTAGTAATTCCGCCCAGAAAAACACAGCATTGGTAAAACGCTGGGTAATCATGAGGCATTGCCCAAAACATCGTTGGTATAAATAGAATAAGCAAAGCCAAAACTCTCTGCCACTCACCTTTAACTTTGAATAAGAAGGAAATAAAACAAAATAACCAAACGGGACTTCTATAAATAATTTCTTCTTCAAGCGGGGCTAAAATACTGAAATTAAAAAAGACTTTTTTCCAGCCATGAAATTTTATCTGATCTTGCGCCATTCTTACTAACGGCTCAAAAGAAAATATTTCGTTATAGCGATTAGGGCTAAAAATAATAAATACACTTATTATCATTAAAATACCAATAATAAACACCACGGTTTTTTTCATGGTTAACTCCTTTTTCAAGGTTGCTAATATAAATAGAACAATATATAATATTTCTGTCAATGAATAAGTATAAAGTTTGGTTGGAAATCAATAAAAAGGCTGTTGTTAGCAATATTAAAGCCTTCCGTCAGATTTTAAGCCCTAAAACTGAATTATGGTCAGTGGTAAAATCTAATGCCTATGGCCACGGATTATCTTTATTCGCTAAATTAGCTGAATCAATTGTAGATGGTTTCTGCGTAGATAGTGTGATTGAGGGATTTAAATTAAGAAAAAAAGGTATTAAAAAGCCAATTTTGGTTCTTGGTCCAACATTGCCATCTCTTTATCCGATAGCTAAAAAATTTGATATTACAATCTCTATATCAAATCTTGAGGGATTAAAAAGTTTGTCAATCTCAAAAAACAAGCCTAACTTTCATTTAAAAATAGATACTGGAATGCATAGGCAAGGATTCTATCCAGAAGAAATATCAAAAATTTTAAATTTTAAATTTAAAATTTTAAATTCATTGAAAGGAGTTTACAGCCATTTTGCCTCCGCCAAGGATATAAATTACCCAAGCTTTAATGAGAAACAATTCACCGAACTGCAATTAACAATTGATCAGTTACAAAAAGCGGGTTTTACAAATTTAAAAAAACATATCTCTGCCACCGCTGGCGCGTTAATTAATCCCAAATATCATTTAGATATGATTCGTGTCGGTATCGGGCTGTATGGTCTTTGGCCGTCTAAAGAATTAGAAATACAACTGAAGGATAAAATAAAATTAAAACAAGTCTTATCGTGGTTTGCTTTAATAAGCGAGATAAAAAAAGTAAAAAAGGGGGATTACATCGGCTATGATTTAACAGAAAGAGTAAATAAAGATGCCAAAATAGCCATTGTGCCGATTGGTTATTGGCATGGTTTGCCCAGATCGCTTTCGTCAATCGGAGAGGTTTGGATAAAAAATAAACCGGCGAGAATTATGGGTCGGGTCTCTATGGATTTAATCGTTATTGATATATCAAATATAAACTGTAAAATAGGCGATAAAATAGAAATAAAACCGATGGAAATCGCCCAAAAAACTAATTCTTCCCACTACGAAATAATTACTCGTATTAATCCGCTGATTAAAAAAATAGTAGTTTAATTGTTATAATAATCAGGTGAACGACTTATTTATTTCACCGAAAGAAAAACATCGAAAAAAAACTTTTCGGCGCCTAAAAATATATGCCTTATTAATTATAATAATTTTTTTACTTTGGGGGATTTACTATTTAATCTCTGAATTGTCTATTTTCAAAATAAATTCTTTGGAGATATTAGGTCAGGAAAAAGTTTCTAAAGCTCAAATAGTTAGCGAAATCGCACCAGAAATTTACAATAACTATACAGCAAAATTATTCGGCTTAAATAATATTTTTAGTTGGCCAAGCGGCAAAATAAGATCGAACAATTTATTAGTAGACGACATTTCAATAGAAAAAAATATTTGGCGCCGCCAAATTAAAATAAGTGTTGATGAACGAAAAAAATACGGTTCTTGGTGTGAAGCGCTCGCGCTAAGCTCGCCGAGGTGTTCTTGGTTTGATAAAAATGGCTTTATATTTGATTCTGCCCCAGAAACAAATGGTAAATTAATTTTTAAAATCAATAGCCAACCAACAAATAATATTCTAACTGAAGGCTATATTTTAAAGCCGGACCTATTTTCCAACTTTAAAAAAATCATTGAGACTTTAAAAATTAATTTTTTAGTTGAAGATTTTAATTTTAATAAACAAAACTTGGACCTGTCAACCAAAATAATTAACGGGCCAGATCTAATATTTAATTTAAAATTTAATCCGGAAATAAATTTAACTGCGTTAAAAAACATAAAAGAAAAAAATCGCCTAAAAGGGTTAAAAATAATTGATCTTCGTATCCCTAATAAAATATTTTATCGTTAAAGACTGATTAAATAGAAAGTATAAATTAAGTGCCAAAACAATAAAATAAGTAAAATTAACCATTTAGCAGAAAAACTGAATATTTCATGAGCAATTACAATCATTATTTCTTTTTCATTTTGACTGGTCATGAAAGTTTTTATAGGACTAGTTATTAAAATATAAATTAGTGGGATTGTGGCTGGGAAAATTTCCGAAGAATACCAACCAAGAATTAAAAAAATAATAAAAGATAAATGAGAAAAATGATTGCTTAAGTAGTTTATAAAACTAAAATTCTTAAGTTGGTTAATTTTAAAAAGAAATAGTCCTAATCCTAAAAACACCAAAATTAGAGCTGGTAATGGTTCTAGCACCAAATTACTAATGGACATTTTTATAGCTTGAGGAAAATGCCAATTAAAAGACTGTCCGGAAATAATTGATCCGATATAAGCAATAGCCAATGCAATTATAAATATAATTAACAGTGAGGAAGAGTACTTAAAAAATCTAACCTTTAATCTATAAGCATGATTTGCCCCAGAGGTAAGATTTTTATCCCTGATTAATCCAATAAGATAAAATGCGCATATCAGAATTAGGAAATACCAAAAAAGATATATAGCTATAGGATCAACCAACTGGGCAGCGCCTAGGGCTAAGCCAGTTATTAATGAATTAATACGAGATGGATGAAAAATAAAGTTTAAAAAACTGAATATAGAAAGCAGAAAGGCCAATGCCAATAAAACATCATTAGAAAAAAAATGAGGGGAGAGCAAAGTCAAAAAAGCAGGCAAGAAGGCCCATTTTATGCCCAAAGCTTCTTTAGACCAAGCATAAACAATTAAAACAAGTAAAGATAATAAAATAAAATCAATTGGCATTTTATTATTTTATTATATCACAACATTCAATCTCCCCACCCACCAGCAGATATTCCGAATGAATCCCGAACTTTTTCCCAGGAGGTGAATATGCTTTTCTGGACCAGAAAAGCATAAGAAAAATTAGGTAGATGGATATATACAATTTTTCTATGAACCGACTGTGGAAAAAGTTCGTGGTGAGATTTGAGAAATTAGTTATCTTATCTTGAATTTTAATATAAAAAAGGCGATAATATTCATTACTTATGTCTAAACTAAGCATCGGCATAGTGGGGTTACCCAATGTAGGCAAATCAACATTATTTAAGGCCCTAACTAAAAAAGACGTCAATATAGCCAATTATCCTTTTTGCACTATTGATCCTAATATCGGCATTGTTACGGTGCCCGATGAACGATTAGATAAATTATCGGCTATGAGCAAATCAGCCAAAACCGTCCCGGCAGTGGTGGAATTTTATGACATTGCCGGTTTGGTGAAAGGCGCCAATAAGGGCGAGGGGCTGGGTAATCAATTTTTATCGCACATCCGAGAAGTAAGCGCCATTGTGATGGTTTTACGTTGTTTTGAAAATAAAGAAATTATCCATGTGGAAAATTCCATTGATCCTATTAGAGATTTAGAGATTATTAATGCAGAATTAGCGCTTAAGGATTTAGAAACAGTGGAGAAAAAAATAGCCGGAAAAAAAGAAACACCAAAAGATTTAGAGATATTAAAAAAAATTCAAAACAAATTAAATACAAATGAACTGATTACCG
>ERZ1292623.2130-Hain-H51-01um-R1-2130-length-18147-cov-6_pt1 | contig 18147 bp, 30 predicted proteins | sample MGYA00564398_ERZ1292623 | MGnify/ENA primary metagenome ERZ1292623 (study PRJEB36523, sample SAMEA6512633) | groundwater metagenome | collected 2019-01-07 | study: AquaDiva: Metagenomics assemblies of 32 groundwater samples | reverse complement strand
GCGTATCTTTACCACCACAATCTCTGAAGCGATCTCATATGGTTCCGGTTTAATAGGCATTCACTTTAGGAATTTTATTTTAGCTACACTCTTGGGGTTTGCTTTTGAGTTACCGTTATTTTATCTAGCAAGTTCTGTCTTGCGTGGAGAGAAACTAATCTTATCGGGATCACTCGTGCTTGTGGCCGGACTCTTGTTCTACAAGTTGAAAGGCAGATACTTTGAATAATCCCACCCTGCCCTCCCTTAGACTAAGGGAGGGTTAGGGAGAGATAAATATGCGAATTTACAATAAAAACGTTTTTAAAGATCGAAGAAGAGAACTCCGGCGTAATCAAACTAAAACAGAAAAGTTGCTATGGCAACAATTACGAAACAATAAGGTGGGAACGAAATTTTGGAGACAATACAGTGTCGGTCCCTATATACTTGATTTTTATTCTCCTAAACTAAAATTAGCGATTGAGCTAGATGGAGAATATCACAGCACACCAGATCAGATGATATATGACAAAGAACGCGAATCTTATTTACTTGGTCTCGGGATTAGAACATTACATTTTCGCAACGGGGAGGTTATTTTAAAAATTGGTAATGTCATAAAAAGCATAGAGGAACTATGTTTTCACCCTCGCTTAGTTTAAGGGAGGGCAGGGTGGGATGAATTGCTTTTTGGAAATTCGGGTGTAATATCCAAATTAGAAAGGGGGTGATCTTACGACCATCGATCCAGTTGATAGCGCTAAGCTGTCGCAACTCTTCAACAACTGTGCTGAACTCAAGCGCAGAGAAAAGTACGTCGAATTCAGACGTGTCTTTACCCAGTTTCTCGAGGAGTATCTTCGGCGAGAGAGTAGGGTTTTCGACTGGGTGACATTGACCTACGAAGCAGAGAGCGAAGAGAACGCACGTTTTGTTCTCTCGGGTCATGTACCCAGGCCCTGCAAGCACAAGTATGACTTATTGCTACTTAGCTTTACTGACATCGATGGTAGGTCCTTCGATATGTGCATGCCGATCATGTATGTATCGAGGCAGTTGCGGGCCATGGCGGTGAAGGAGATCGCAAGAATGGGTGGCCCCATCAAGAAGAAGATTATCCATCAGAGATCTCACGTGCCCAAATTGAATGATGGGACAGAAATGATCCTCGCCCGAGCGCTTAATCTCGTGAGCTCTCTTCGCTAAAGCCGGTCGGAATATCGACCGGCTTTTATTGTTAAAGAAGTTGTAGGGATTGAAGAACGATGATATGGTTGGTACCAATAATGCCAAAACTAGATAAACACATTAATCACAAATCGTTTAAATTTGTCCGAGAACTTGGGGGTATCAGTGAATATGTTCACGGGCATAATGGCTTGCGGGTGCTTATATATGAAGATCATAGCGCGCCCGTAGTGGCACTTAATGTCACTTATCTTGTGGGTTCGCGTAATGAAGCGGTGGGGCACACCGGGGCAACGCACCTACTTGAGCACTTAATGTTTAAGGGTTCGAAGAACTTTAATAAAAAAAATGGCAAGTGGATCTGGGCATATATCGGCGGTCTGGGGGCGGAGATCAATGGCACAACAATGGGTGACAGGACAAATTACTATGAAGTCTTACCCAAGGAGCACGTGGCCAAGGCTCTCGCTATGGAAGCGGACCGCATGGTCAATTCATTTATAAGTGAAGAAGACAGGCAGAGTGAGATGACGGTGGTGCGCAACGAGTTCGAATGGGGCGAGAATGAACCAAGAGAGGCTCTGGGCAAGCAGATCTGGGCCACTATCTTCCAAGCCCACCCTTATGGTCGCTACGTGATTGGTCTGAAGAGCGATATCGAGAACGTGCCCATCGAGCGCCTGCGCGAATTCTATAAGACTTTCTATTGGCCCAACAATGCGTATGTCACGTTAGCCGGAGATATTTCTGTTTCTGAAGCTTTACCTCTTATTGATAAGTATTTCAGAAAGCTTAAAGCTTCACCCAAACCTATCCCAATTATGTATAGTGAGGAGCCAGCCCAAGAGGGACCAAGGCGAACAACTGTGCGGCGAGCCGGAGAATTGGGGATTGTGGCCGTGGCCCATAGATTACCACCGGCACTATCACCCGAAATGTTTGCTCTCGATGTGCTCGCAGGGATCTTGGGTCGTGGTAGAAGCTCGCGCATGTATCGCGCTCTTGTTGATACGGGACTCGCGGCTAGGGTAAGTGTTGATAATACTTCGTGGCGAGATGCGAGCGTATTCGCTACAGAAGCTCACCTCTCTGCCAATGTGGATCATAAAAAGATAGAAGAAATAATCTTGAGTGAATACGAGAAAGTTAAAAAAGAAGGAATTAGTAAAGAAGAACTCGAACGGGAAAAGAAACAAATAGAAGTGCAACTGGCTACTACACGCGACGGTCCGGAGGCCGTTATGTCAGTCTTGAATGAAACTATTGCCGTGGGTGATTGGACACTATATGTGCGCTACCAGGATGAGATTAAGAAAGTGACTCTTGAATTAGTTAAGGCTGTGGCCAATAAGTATTTGATCGAAGACTTGAGCACTACTGGCTACTTTATTCCCAAAAAGTTATGAAAGAGAGAGTAAGACAAACCCAAATTCTTCCAGGCCTCACACTCGTATCTATGCGAACGGGAGTGAAGGGCATCGTGTCGCTGGGCGCAAGCTTCCTCGCTGGCTCGCGCAACACACCCAAACAGGAACTTGTCTGTAGCGTAACGGCCGCCATGCTCAAAGAAGGGACCCGTAAATACAATAAGCCCGAACTTGCCGAGATGCTCGATTCAAAGGGTATCAAGATCTCATTCTCGTCTAGTTCTACTCGCACGAATGTAATAGCCAAGATCCCCACTGGCGAATTATCACAGGCCATAGAATTATTCGCCTCGATGCTCACCGAACCACTCTTTGCAGACAACGAATTCGAAATAGTTAAGAAGCGTAGTATAGACCAGATTCTGGAACAAAAAGAGGATACTCGCGCCCGGGCCAGCAATCTCTTCTTGGATAAGATTTATGAATCTAGTCATCCTAATCATGAACAAAGTTTCGATGAAAGTATCTCTGAAGTAAGTAATATAAAAATAAGCGCGCTTAAAAATTTTCATAATCAACTCTACGGTTTAGGTTCTATGATTATTTCCGCGGCGGGTGACGTGGATCACGAGCAACTAGCGAGCCTGATTAGAAAATCTTTCACAAAAACTGGTAGGAGAAGTAGTTCTTATGCGAGAGAATCGGGGAAGGTTAAGAGATTGAGCAAAATAGGGGAGAGAAATAATATCCTGACTATGGCAGATAAGGCCAATGTAGATCTCATCATGGGCCACCCCATTGTGATCGATATTCACTCTCGTGAATATTTCGCACTAGAGACGGCCGTAGAAATTATGGGAGGAAACGACTTCGGCGCGCGCTTACTGCGTATTGTCAGAGAAGAGAATGGGCTAACATATGGCATAAGTGCCAAATTAGGCGGACTATATTATGGCGACAGCGGTTACTTGCACATTGGCGGCATCTTCGCCCCTAGCCTCTGGCAGAAAGGGGCAGAGATCACAACGAAAGTTGTCAAAGATTGGGCAAGTAAAGGCGTGACAATTAAAGAGCTTGCGAGACGCAAAGAGATGGTCCGTGGCGAGTATCTTGTCCAACTCTCTAGAAGCGGAGGCATGGAAGCGGAGCTTTTGAGACTCCTCGAGCAAGATCGCAGTCTAGATTTCCTTGACGAGTATCCCAAACTAATAGCCTCCCTCACCCTAAAAGAAGTAAACCCAGCTATCAAGAAATATATCCACCCCGACCAACTCATCACCGTAGCCGCCGGCAGTATAGACGAAAAAGGCAATCCCCTAAAATAACCGCAGGATGAAATACTTAGGCATTGATTATGGGAGTAAGAGAACGGGAGTGGCTATTTCGGATGAGAGTGGCAAGATCGCTTTTCCTAAGTTTGTCTGGTCAACAGACAGGCATTTGCTTACTAAGATTGTTGATTTTTGCAAAAAAGAAAAAATAGAAGCGATAGTGCTGGGGGAGTCACTTAACTACAAAAGCCAACCCAATGCTATCCAGAGTGATATTGCAAATTGGAAATTGAAAATTGAAAAATTCACTGGCCTACCAGTAATCTATGAACTCGAGCTACTAACTTCTCGACAAGCTGAAAGGCATAGTGATAAGGCCAGTGCTGATGCTTCTGCGGCGGCTATCATACTGCAATCGTATCTGGATAAGATATAATATGACTGATGCAAAGTTTGTTTTCACGATTATTTCCCGCGCCGCGATATTTGCGCCTGCCAACTGTTGGTCTTGATATTTCTGACCGGGCTATTAAATACGCGGAATTGGTTGATGATCATAATAAGTTACACCTAGGCAAATTCGGTGAAGTGGAGATCCCCGAAGGCGCAATTAAGGATGGCGTTATTCTTGACCAAGACAAGTTGGCAAACATTATCGGATTGATTAAGAAGGACACAGGCCTTAACACATTCCATATTTCCTTGCCGGAGGAGAAAGCTTATTTGGTCGAAATGGAAGTACCAGCCGGGGCAAGAGATCTCCACACTGCTATCGAACTACATTTGGAAGAACATGTGCCGCTTGAAGTGGGTTCAACAATTTTTGATTATGAGATTGCTCACCGGCCGGAAGAATCCGACAAAAACACTTTTGTAGTAGCTGTCTCGGCTCTCGAAGATCATATTGCACGAGAATACGCCGAGGTATTGGGCAAAGCTGGTTGCAAGGCTTTCTCTTTCGAATTCGAGTCGCAGGCCTTGGCTCGGGCAGTCATATCTCGCGGCGCGGCCAACGTAACCATGATCGTAGATATTGGACGCGAGCAGAGCGATGTTTCAATTGTTTCGCGAGGAGTGGTCAGGCTCACTAGCAGTATCTCTCTGGGGGGTAACACAATATCGCGAGCCATATCTGAAGATCTCAAAATCAGTTTCGAAGAAGCAAATAAACTTAAAGAAAAAGAAGGCTTGGATAGACGAGGTCAGGAGAGGAGTCCCTTTGATAGCATTGTGCGCGTGGCCGCAATCCTCCGTGACGAGATCTATCAACGTTTAATATATTGGGATAATGGTCGAGCGCGGAGCAACAACAAAGATGTTGTTAGTCGTATCGTTCTCTGCGGTGGTAACGCCAATGTGCCGGGCTTGCTCGAGTATCTTACTTCAGGTACCAAAGTCCCAGTCTCGATTGGCAACCCTTGGGTTAATATACTATCTTTCAACGAGAGCGTGCCCGCTATCACTTCGCGCGAGTCACTCAAATATTGTACTGCCCTGGGTCTTGCTTTAAGAAGTGCACATAATCAAACATGATTAATCTTTTGCCCCAAGAGTCGAAAGTTGAGATTCGCAAGTGGTATCACAATAAGATCACAGTTGTCTCACTCACTTTTTTATTAGTTGCCCTATTGCTCTCAATTATTTTTCTCGTGCCCGCGCTTATTGCCACGCGTACCAAACAAGGCCTGATAGAGAGCAATCTCGCGACGGCCAAATCAAGGCCGATCTCACAAGAAGCCGAGAATCTTAAGGACATGATTAGAGAAGTGAATGCCAAACTCAAAATAATCTCGGGGGAGTCAACCTCGAGCCCCACCTTCAGTTCTTATGTTGACAAAATATTTGCACACAAGACATCAGCAATTTCGCTTACTCATATTGAAGAATCCGAGCCGGGGCATATTGTTTTGCGAGGCCTGGCTCGTACGCGTACGGCTCTGCTTGCCTTCATCAGAGAACTTGACGGAGACGAAACTTTTGCCGAAGTGATTTCACCAATATCTAACTTGATCAACAACACCGATATCGAGTTCTCTGTTGATTTGAAAACAAAATGAAGAAAAATATTATTACGCTATCTATAATAAATTTGCTAGCCCTAGGTATTTGGATTGGCCTTTTTGGTTATACTCATGGTCAGGCAAGTAAATTGGGCGCCGATTATCTTGCTCTGGCCGAGGAGAATGAAAAAGAAGTCTACGTGACTGCTACATCCAGAGATCTTAGAGAGACAGAAAATGAACAAGCAGAACTCGAGTCACTATTTGTTCACGTTGGAGGAGAGGCGGCCTTCCTCGAACAGGTCGAGAATCTTGGCAGTCTGGCAGGAGTGAGTCTCAAAGTTTTCACCTTCGAGAAGAGGGACAAAAGTTTGAGAGTTGTCTTGGAAGGGAGCGGCTCATTTTATGCTAACTACTATTATCTTAAACTACTTGAGACAATGCCTTTTTATGTGACCATAGACAAAAGTATGTTCACCAAAGAGTCCACGGGTGAAGGCAGTATTTGGAAAGGCAGACACGACTTTACTCTTAAAAGTTATTATGAAAATTAAATTTTCCATAAAAGGTTTGTTCAAGAGGAACGCCAACAAGAGGCATGACGACTTCATTACTCCTGACCGAGACTGGCACTTAATCCTTATCGTTTTTGTGGTATTAGTTCTATCAAGTGCCATTGCCCATTATTTATTCTACGCATCACTTGACGTAGTGCCTGTTGCCAAGGACAGCGGAGTGCAGAAGCTTACCCTCAAACGTAAAGAATTGGGGGGAGTTGTAGAAAGTTTGATCGGAAAGAAAACGGCCCACGATAAACTGCTCGCCAACCCACCATCTTCCGTTGACCCGGGATAAATCAAATTTATGGGCGCTCGAGGGCTCGAACCCCGGACCTACTGCGTGTAAAGCAGTTGCTCTACCAACTGAGCTAAGCGCCCGCGCCTCTACTCTAGCATATGCCCCCGGCAGGAATCGAACCTGCATTAGGAGATTAGAAGTCTCCTGTTCTATCCATTGAACTACGGGGACTTTGCGGTCCCTTCGAAACTCTCAGACAGTATATTCTCCCAAGCCATTATTTTTCGAAAGAGTTGCCTAGAATGAATTACTATCGAGCATGTACCATTGTATAAGGGATTTCTTCTGTAACCAAGAGATGTTTTCTTTATGTATGGCTTCTGAAACTGACCTCTTGGTATGTCCGTAATTTTGCTCCAGAAAGCTAACACTTCCTTATTAATTTGTAAACTATGTATATGTAGCGCAATTCTAAATTTTTCTTGACTAATACCACAGATATCCCTAAACCACATCATCATAATAGATATTAATCTTGGATCGGAGTTTGTAAATTTAACCCGTTCCTGTGAATTTTTGTCACCTTCAGCCCAATACAAGGATAGGCCAACCAAAAACAGTGGTTTTTGATACAGTATTGGGAATTCAGTCGAGGCCTTCTCCTTTGCTTCCCCAATAGCGCTAAGTCTTTGTTCCTTTTTTGATTTGGCGCTCTGTTTTCGAGCTTTTTCAAGTCCCCTAAGTATTTTGTCCCGACTTATTTTGCTCAGCGGTACATCTCTAAGCCACAGGCTTAAGGTGCTTTTGGAAACTCTGACCGTTTTTAAAATATTGCTGTAAGATTTGCCAGCCCGCCTTAGTTTCAGTGCATGTACCTTTTCCTTTGATTTCATAAATATACATAAGTATATCACAAAAGCTCTTGTCTTGGTTCGATTATATAATTATGGTATTATCGTAGGCACGGGCGGATAGCTCAATCGGCAGAGCGCTTCGTTTACATGGATGTAGTTTCAGATTCAAGTCCTCGAGCGCCCATAAAACATGTGAATGAAAACAAAAAACCAACAGCCCGGGAAGTTTTCGGAGATATTTTAGGAGGCGATGGCCCTTCTCTTGCCGAAGCCAAGAAGAGAGAGAAGGAAATTGCAGACACGAGAGAATTTCTTATCACCAGGTTCCTTCTAGAGACACAGCATCGACTAGAAGAAGGGAAGTATTGGCGAGATTTCGAAGAGATCTATAACTGGATAGATCAAGTGATCAATATTCGCAACTCCTTCCCCACAGATGGAGAGAAGTTAGCAGCTTCAGAGTTTTGTAATTTGTTAGATTCTGTTGATATGGGTAAAGATGGTGTAGAAATTCTAGATCCGCGTATCCAAGCGATAGTGAATAAAATTCTAGAAGATCGAAAAATGTGAAAATTATTTACGAAGATGCGGATGTACTTGTACTCGATAAACCGGCTGGGCTAGTGGTGCATGGTGATGGTCGCACCCAAGAGTCTACGTTGAGTGATTGGATTCTTGAACATTATCCAGAACTAGAAAAAGTAGGCGAGCCATTTGAGACAAAGGTACTAGGTACTAGTGGTCAGGTACTAGTTGTTCCAAGACCTGGAATCGTTCATAGGCTTGATAGAGATACATCGGGATTAATAATTATTGCCAAGACACCAAAAGCTTTTGATTACTTAAGGAGCGAGTTTAAGAATCATAGAGTTAAGAAAGAATATATTGCTCTAGTATATGGCCATATTGAGACAGATTCCGGGGTGATAGACACGCCCATAGGCAAGAGTAAAAAAGATTTTAGACAGCGTGAAGCAACTCTAGAAGCTGGGGGCAAGATGCGAGATGCGCGCACAGTCTGGGAAGTACGCGAACGCCTTACAGATAGCACGGGCCACAAGTACACCCTTATATATGTACGACCCGAAACCGGCCGCACGCACCAGATTAGAGCCCACATGAAGTCTATCAGCCACCCCGTAGCATGCGACAGCCTGTATGCTCACGGCAGGATCTGCCCAGTTCCCTTAACCCGCCATGCTCTCCACGCAGCCAAGTTGAGCATGACTCTGCCCTCTGGTAAACAAAAGTTATTCGAAAGCGAGTTGCCTGCAGACTTCAAAAAAGCGCTTGACTTCCTAGTCAAACTATGATACACTTGACCCAGATTGGCAAGGTCGAAAAGTCTATATTTAGAGGCTTTCAAACCCTTGTACCCGACCTGGCGGATCCAGGACTGAACACTAAACTGAACACAAAAAAGAGAAAGGAGTACGACGATGCCGACGTCAAATAATAGCACCTTCGCGTTGCTCACGTCGCTGTTAGAGGTATACCCGCAGGCTGCCCGTGCGGTCGAGATCTTTTGTCACAAGTACGCAGGAGTGGATCTCGAGCCCGAACGCCAGCAGTACCTCAACGAGAACCCATCCTTCTCGGACGGGCTCGACAAGCTGATCCGGCAGTGCTCGCGGATCCCGACCATTCCCGCAGGATTCCAGCTCCTCAAGCAGTACCCGCTGACCGTCCCCGCCGACTACGTCCACGCGGGCTACCTCGACCGATTCCGTGAGGCACACAAGGCGGAGTTCCGATACGGGTACCACGAGGCAATCACTGACCTCAACTACCCGAATCCGTCGCACATGCTTGTGCCTGGCCGGACGTACCTGATCAAGCAGTACAGTATCCTATGCCAGGTCAGTTCCAAGCAGTGCCTCGAAGTCTACGCCCATGAGCGAGCCCACAAGACCGGCGCCCAGGGTACGGCCATGCACTGGGAGCAGAAGCGTGACGAGCTACCCGTCAACAAGTGGGCCCTCTCCTTCGACGAGAAGGATCGCCTGCCCCTGGTCGGTGGCTGCCACAGGGTCCCGGGCGTGTGCCGCAGCTCGGATGGCTTCAGGTTCGTCTGCGGCTACTTCGAGTTCCCCTGGAGCGACTACTACATCCTCGTGCTCTTCTGCGACTCGCCCGCCAATGGCGTGGCGACCGAGTCCTCGGGCGCTTAGCCACTCGACTAGGTCCCAGGCTTTCAGACACTTCGGCTCCGGTTTCCTGCAAGGAAATCGGAGCCGTACCATTTTATGTTAAACTAAATGCGGAGAGTAGATGCACTGGCGGTTGGCAATAATTATTTCCGGTTTCCAGTGGTCGAAATCTCGTTTCAAGAATCGTGAGGGCTTGCTGGGTTGGAAAATCTTGCAAGCGAGAACAGCTTGATATGAAAAAATAAATAAGTCGGTGCGATGTGCTGGGGGATAAGATCCCGAATAAAATTCAGAGAGTGGCCGGTGCTGCTCTCGGTGGTATAGATGGCGCATCGTACACTAGCGAGTGGGGTTGGTCGGTGACTACCACAGGGTCCCGAACGTGAACCGCAACTCGGATGGCTTCAGGTTCGACTACGGCAACTTCGAGAACCCCTGGAACGACAACTACATCCTCGTGCTCTTCTGCCACCTATCTATTTCTTGTCCCACTCGATCACTTGTTTGTGTGGGTGGGATGAGTTTTTTCTCCCGCACTTTTCTTCCAGCCTCCCAACATGCGGCCGATGTGTTCTAGGTGGAGAATAAGTTGGCCGTATATTTTATTCTCAATCACGTCAGTTTCCCAAGCAATTTGAAGCTCGAACTTAACCAGGTCACTTTTGCCAATGGCGCTCGATATCATTGCCACCTTCTCAAATTTATCGTATGCGAAACAAGACCGGAAAATAAATTCTAGCAACTCAAGAAATGTCTCATCAATCTTCGTTCCAATCGTATAACGATCAATGCGTTTCAGATTTACAAGATACTTGTGCCACAATGCGTAAGCGGCCTTTGTGTTCACAAGCACCTTCGGTGCTTGTGGGGGGGGCAGAAATGCTATGTTCACTCATAAATACGATTCTATCATTAATATAGAGAACTTGCTTATGTCCTGGTTCCGTTTCAGACGTGGCAAGACTAGCAAGAGAGTTGTACGAGAATTCGAGCTCAACCTAGGGGATAATCTCGCTGGTATTCATCAGCTATTGGCGAGCAAAAAGTACTTGCATGGCGGATATGACATGTTCAAGGTTGCTGATCCAAAACCTCGAGTAATTCATAATGCTCCGGTTACTGACAAGATAGTTCATAGACTTATCTACGATACTTTGTACTGGCATTTTCATTTTCGATTTATCCATGACTCGTACTCTTGCCGCAAGGGTAAGGGGCCACACAAGGCAATTGAGCGATTCAAGAAGTTTGCCGGTCAGGTTTCCAAGAACCACACCCGCGCAGTATGGATACTGAAGTGCGACGTCAAGAAATTCTTCGCAAGTATCGATCATGCAAGACTGAAAGAGATTCTTGCTCGGCATATTTATGATCAGGATTTGCTATGGCTGTGCGACCAAGTGATTGACAGTTTTGATTCGGGAGAAACTGGCAAGGGCTTGCCCTTGGGTAATCTAACCTCGCAACTCTTTGGCAATATTTATATGCACGAATTTGATATGTTTGTGAAGCAAGAACTAAGAGTCAAACATTACATTCGTTATTCTGACGACTTTGTTCTTTTTTCGCAGGATAAACATGAGCTTGAGCAACTGCTATCAAAAATAGAGAACTTTCTTAGCGCTGACCTAAAACTCAAGCTCCACGAGAATAAAGTACACATTCAAACTTATGCCTCGGGTGTGGATTTTTTAGGCTGGGTGCATTTTTCTAAGCATCGTGTGCTCAGGACAACTACAAAAAATAGATTGAGCAGTAACCTAAAATGGTATCCGAGTCGAGAGACAGTTAATTCATATAGAGGACTGCTTGGGCATGGGAATACGCATAAGATTAAGCAGGTGCTTGAGAATTTGGGGGGATTGTGATAACCTCACAGGGTTATGATAATGAGTCCAGTTAAGATGAATGAGCGCAAAGGGCTTGATCTGCGGCCCGGAGATATTGTGCGTGTGACCCAACTTATTGTTGAGCGGGTGGAGAAGAAGAAGGCTGATAAGAAGATGGAGAAGCAGTCGCGCACACGCGAGCAAGTCTTCGAGGGGCTAGTGCTTGCTCGCAAACATGGTGGTGAGATTGGGGGTACTTTCACCGTGCGCAAGGTGACATCGGGTGTGGGGGTGGAGAAGATTTTCCCACTATATTCGCCTAACATTTCTAAAATCGAAGTTGTCAGCCGTGGCAAGGCCAGACGCGCAAAATTATATTATATACGCAAGAAAGCGGCCAAGGAAGTTTCGAAGAAAATGAAGCAAGAGAGGATGGCGGTAGTTGTCGCGCCAGAACCAGAAGTTACACCAACTGAAAGTGCTGATGTTGCCGCCGAATCGTTAACATAAAACAAATGAGTAAATTCTCTAACCATAAGGTTCCATTGATTGTCGAGAAAGACGAAGACAATTTCTATGTCGTAGAATGTCCCCTTTTTGAAGGGTGCTATGCCCAGGGTAAAACCCTTGATGAGGCGCTAAAAAATATTCGAGCGGTTATAAAAATGATTCTTAAGGATGATTCGAATCGTCAAGTTTACAGCTCATATAATCCCCAAGAGTTGAGCCTCCACACCATATCTGTCTAAGCTATGGTAGATAAATTGCCAGCTCTATCTGGAAAGGAGATAGTGAAAACTTTGGAGAAATGTGGGTATGTTGTGATCCGTCGAGAGAGTAGTCACATTCGCATGTTCTGTCTCGGCCGTCGGTCAGTAACGGTTCCAGACTACAAGATTGTGAGCAAAGGCTTGTTACGTAAAATTTTGCGAGATGCAATATTGACTGTTGCAGATTTCAACAAATTGCGTTACAAATAGCACACGCGCGCGTGGCGAAACAGCAGACGCGCCAGCTTGAGGGGCTGGTGTCCGTAAGGACGTGGAGGTGCAATTCCTCTCGCGCGCACAAATGGACAAAAAGTTTATTTCGTGGTTAGGTTTGCTAATTTTGGTCGTTGGTGTTCCGCTTTTGATGTACGCGGGCATCGAGCTTATGTACAGAGGGGAAATAAAAACTGAGCATTATGACACGGTTGAATTGGCCCGCGCAGATGGTTTGTTTGATCGAGGTTGGATGACGGATGTTTTCCCTAAAGACGCGGGACCGCTCGATGTCGCTTATGACATTGATAGTAATGCTGTGTGTGCCAAGGCTATTGTGAGGCATGAAGATTATAAGATAGTTAAACAGAGTATTGAGAGTAATAATTACTTGGCATTGCGGACGCTACCTGACGAGCACAGAGTGGTGGCCAACTTCTGCCCATTTCGCGCGGAGGCGACGGTACTCAACACAGATTTATTTTCCATGATTAAGAACGGGCGCAGCACCTACTTCGCATTGGGAGAAAATGGGACATTATATTATTGGACAGACGGCCTCGTTGATCGCGAAGGGTATCAGCCGCCGCCCAAGATCGAGCATGTCTATGAGGCAGGGATTAGGAAAATAGAGATGAGCGAGATATCAACATCTACTGCCACCTCGGGCGTCATTCACTTAATTACCAAAACTCCTTGGAACAGATACATCTGCAAGGATCGAGAGGCTTGGCTTAATCTAGACACTGGGGACGAGTGGATAGAAGAAGGTCATTTGCTTGATTCTGGCCACTGCCGGTACGTCACCAACATAATCAACGGCGAAACTTATTCTCCCTTCGTCAACCTGGCTTTGCTCGAGAGTCCCGGCGAGCGTAGCGCCAAATGGATACGACGCGAATGTGGGGAGCTAGGCCTAGTGTACGATGACCACCTTGACCCTTCGCCATACGCCCATATCATTTACCTCCTGACTCGAAAGCCGAACTCTTACAGTAGTGCCGGGTCTTTCATCTTGGATGGAATAACTTCATACGAGGGTAGGGAAGTCTATGCGCTGCGCTCGCAGGAAGAGTGGGGCTCGTTCTTTGTCACCTACTTTGATCGGGGGACTTTATTGCCGGTTCACGAATTCCACTATCACACTGATAGCGATACGGTGGATGAGACAAGTTTCGTAAGCGAGACCGTCCCGGTCGAGAGCTTGCCGCCCGATCACTTCAGCCAGGTTATCCCAGAAGGCTACACTCTTTACGACGCTTGCTCATTCTAGCTTGACGGGCGTGCTATAATTCCCGGGTTATTAGCTTCATAAAATAAACTATGGACGAAGAAAACAAAACAGCACTTTGCAAAAAGTGTTCCGGTCCGGCAGACGGTTATAAGTGCGATAAGTGTGGAGCCACTGCCAATGCTCACGACCCCAACCACAGCGATCCGGCTATAGGTTGTACTGGCGAGAATTGCGTAGCCAAGTGCACTTCCTGTACTGAAGCCGAAACCAACTGCACCTGCAAGTCATAATTGTATTGCCAAGAAATATCTTTGTATGAAATTCACAACTGGCATTAAAATCAGTTTGTTGGGAACGGGGATTGAAGCTATAGGGATATTCTTTGACATCCTCCATCACCTTGATATTGGCATTACCACGCCCGAGGGTTTAGTAACCCCTTTTCACCTGACAATCTTCGTAGGGTTTCTAGTCAACTTCATCGGAGTGCTCACCACCCTTTCCAAGAGCAGAAAATGAATAAACCAATAGTGGTGGGGATGATTGGTCTGGTGGGTTCTGGCAAGAGTACTGTGGCTGCCACCATGGCCCGGTGCTCAATTCTGACCACATTGAGGCAATCAAGCGCACAGAGGTAGGGAAAGTGGCTAAAAAGTATGGAGCCAGTGTAGTGTACTTGCGCGTACTCTGCGAGAGAGATGTCCTGATCGGTCGGACCATAAGCGCATGGAATCTCGGAGAATTTTATGAAGGTGCATCAAGTGTTTGGAAGGGCAAAGAGAAGCCAGCAGTGGTGAAGCTGCGCGAATTCTGGCGTCGCACTCCCCACCACTACGATTGGAAGGATGAGGGCGGTGGCACCTGGGTGCCCAAGAAGCTAAAGATTGCAAAACTGATAACACTAGATACCACCGACGGCAAAACTTGGAAGAAAGAAGTGACAGCAATTGCCAAGAAGCTCCTCTCCCAGTAATCTCTATACACAGGGCGCGTGGTGGAATTGGTATACACGTACGCTTCAGGAGCGTATGAGGGTAACCTCGTGAGAGTTCAAGTCTCTCCGCGCCCATAAAGTAGAAAGGAGCGCAATTGCGCCCCCCTTCTCAAAGCAATCTACACTTTCTGCTATAATCTGGCAATGAATCCCGTTAGAGATATATGAATACTTTTATTCGGGCGCTCATTGTTTCTGACTTCTTGTTATATTTTTCCTATGGGTTGCTCACGCCTATATTTGCCGTTTTTATCACCGAGCAGATTGTGGGAGCTAATATTGAAACAGTGGGAACGGCCGTGGCTATCTACTGGATTGTGCGTTCACTTACAACTATCCCACTGGCGCGTTGGATGGATAAGCACGACGGCGAGAAGGACGAATTCCTTTTCATGTTCTGGGGCGCGCTTCTTATGTCACTTACTCTCATGTCACTTGTTTTCGCGACCTTGCCTTGGCATGTTTATCTTATCCAAGTTCTGTTTGGAGTTTTTAATTCGATGGCAATCCCCGGCTGGCGCATATTGTTTACTAATCACTTAGATAGAGGCAAGACAGGCTTCGAGTGGGGAGTGTGGGACGTGGCTGTGGCTCTTGGTACTGGAGTTTCGGCTTATATAGGATCTTATATTGCTGATATTTTTGGCTTCAATACCTTATTCATAATAGTTGGATCGATCGGTATACTTGGTTCATTCTTGCTCATTCCAATCTATCGTCATACTCACACGATGCGTCAATTGCGAGGTTTGCATAGGCGCACGAGCGACGAATTACTTGAAGTGGCTAGTCTTGATAAACCCTGACCTAATATGGATCCCGTTAGAAGTCTATCAATATAATGTTTATACAATATGTTAAAGCAATTACCAATAATCGTAAGTAACTTCTAACGGGATGGACGCGGCAACGTTAAAAATTATTTTCTTAATAGTGCACATAGTAGGTATTGTCATGGGTGCGGGTGCCGCATTCGTCACGGATGCCGTCTTCATGGGCGCCTTCAAGAAAAGATTATTTAGTCAGAGCGATGTTGATTATATTGCCCTCGCGAGCAAGCTAGTTTGGGTCGGAGTGATTGTAATTGTGTTATCCGGACTTGCGCTCTTCGCTCTTGATCCGGCCAAGTACCTGGCTTCTTCTAAATTCTTGACCAAAATGATTGTGGTTATAGTGCTCGTATTAAATGGCGCATTTTTCCATTTCCATCACTTAGGGAGGTTGAGGGCTGTGGCGGGTGAGCCCCTCATTTCACAAAGTGCTTTTTGGAATGGAAGCGCTACTTTGTTTGCGAGCGGGGCCGTCTCGATGGTCTCATGGATCACAGCTATCGTGCTTGGTACGTTCAAAAGTTTGCCATTTAGTTTGCCTGTCTTAATCACTCTCTACTTTATAATCTTGGCCATGGCTATCGGAGTGGCTATTCTCATTCGGGATTCTAAAATGAAAGAGGGAAGTCTCTAAGATCTACAAAATGGCACTTTTTACCGGCAAGGGCTAAACCCTTCAGGTCGCCCGACCAGTAAATGAATGCTATTATCTCTGCATGTTATTTACTGGTTTAGGGGACGACGGCACAACTTATTTCTTCGGCTCCAAAGAGCGCTTTGGTAAGGATGGGCCCCTGACAGAAGCATTAGGAACACTCGATGAACTTAATTCTCTTTTGGGATTTGTAAAAAATCGCGCCAAAAAAGATAAAAAGATTATTGACGAAATTCAACAAAACTTATTTATCATCCAAGCCGAACTTGCCGGTGCTGACATGCGCATAAGTGAGATGAAAGTAAAAAAGATGGAAGTGAAAATTAATAGTATAGAGAAAATGTTAGTGCCCATCAAAACCTTTTTCGTGTCCGGAGCGAATGAAGTATCTGCGCTATTTGATTTTGCCCGCACAGTAGCGCGCCGTGCCGAACGGCGGGTAGTTGCCTTGACTCTTTCGACAAGCTCAGGGCAAGCAAGTAAGCCCAGTCAGTTTACCCTTGCGTATTTAAACAGACTCTCAAGTTTGCTCTATGCTCTAGCCAGACTACGAGCCGGCAAAGTTGAAAAGAAGCCTACTTATCGTTAGTATTAGGCATCTTCTTAACTTTGAGCTTTGAGCTTTAGGTTTTGAGATTTAAAAATGGTGGCTATGGTGTAGTGGTAACACATTTCCCTGTGGAGGAAAAAATTCGGGTTCGATTCCCGATAGCCACCCCAATTAGAGTATGTATTACGTGTACATTTTCCAATATGATGAAACAGGATATTAAATAAAGAGGCGGCGGAATAGTTAGTGGCGGGGCCCTCGGTGTTGACTATCGTGTATGGTAATATAACCGATAGAACGGCTGTTGGGATACAGCCACAACGAAGGAGGACGCTTTGGGGGACCGAGGAGAACCGGGTAACGCTTATGCGGCACTGCTTCGTCTGGCGCATGGGGCCGAAGATCTTAACGCTCTTCTTGATGGTTCGTGGGGCAATGATACCGACATTCCTCGCTGTGGAGCCTCGGACGGTGAGGGCAATCTATGCCCGCTTGCGGCAGACCACAAGAAGGACCAACACTCATTCCAAGATGTGGCCACAATCGCAGGGGTGCCTTGCTTCACCTGGTACTGTCCGTATTGCGGTGCCTGTCCACTGGTCGAGGGTCCGGGGTGTCGCAAGTGCGACGCGGATGCCGCCGAGGAAGAGATCTGATCGTTGCCTTGCCTAGGGGAAAGTATCGCCGTGAGCGCCAATGCTCACGGCGCTCACGTTTATGCTAAACTTTTCGTATGGATAAAATAAATGAGAGGGAGCCTTTGTTGCCTTTTGATGAGGGAGATGAATCGATTGAGTTGGCTGATCAGGAATCACATAAGGAAATTCCTAAGGATGCAGAAGTTAAGGGCACAGTTTTCCGTAACCTAATCGAAAGTGAGTGTCAGTATTGTGGTGACACCAATCCTAAGTGTATGTACTGCAAGGGCCGAAACGTGGGTAAGTAAATGTGGTTAAATGTTTAGAAAGTTCAAGGAATTTTTCGAAAGATACGAGCGGCATATTTCATCTGTTGCTTTAGTTGTTGGTTTTATTGTAGATAATCTCACATTTCAGCGCATAGACAGATTGCTCGATAGCTTAATCTTACTCGGCTACATATTACTCGCTGCTCTTGCAATATATCTCTTGTCGCTAGGCAAGTTGCCTCGGTTCTTGCCGCTCGTTTTGCAATTTACCTTCGGTGGTCTGGCCTCGGCACTATTCATCTTCTATTCTCGTTCCGGTTCGCTTGCTTCCAGTTGGCCCTTCTTGCTCATCTTGATTGGCCTCTTGATAGGCAACGAAGTCTTCAAGAAGCGTTACGAGAGTTTATCCTTTCGCATAAGTGTTTTCTATTTTGTACTCTTGTCATTTATAATCTCGTACTTACCCGTTTTGCTCGGCCGAATTGGTCCGTTTGTTTTTGTGCTATCAGGCCTCATATCCCTCTTTTCCGTTTGGCTGTTTCTGCGCCTTATTCC
>ERZ1292623.2129-Hain-H51-01um-R1-2129-length-18148-cov-8_pt1 | contig 18148 bp, 26 predicted proteins | sample MGYA00564398_ERZ1292623 | MGnify/ENA primary metagenome ERZ1292623 (study PRJEB36523, sample SAMEA6512633) | groundwater metagenome | collected 2019-01-07 | study: AquaDiva: Metagenomics assemblies of 32 groundwater samples | reverse complement strand
CAGCCTAAACATCCCCCCAACCCAAAGGGTTGCCCGAATTATGCAACACAGCAGATTTGCCTTTATAAATCTATCTATATTTAATTACTATCTAGTGACAATATGTTCCCTAATGTTATGACGAAGTGTCCTAGTTTAATAGGCTTTATAATTGAGTTTGCAGACGAGAAAATGATGAGATTTGATTACCGCTTAAGCCTTTATCGTCGGCATTAGGCTCACTAATCTGGTACAGTTCGATGTTATGGTAAAATTGGTTTTTAGTCTTAAACATTTAAAAACCTGAAAACAGGGTTTTATTCATCTTGGAACACTTGATCGCATATGAAAATTAAGAAAATGCTTAAAGTTTACCCACAAACTTATAATTTTTCTGTAATGCGTCGCGATCCCGCTCAGGTGGATCTTCTTTTAAGATTTTTCCTGTAATGAATGCTTGGTGCAGTTGTTCTGGACTTTGAAATTTTAAGGTGTGAAAACCCAAGTGCTTGGCCTTATCCAAGAACTTGTCATTGTCATCAATGTAAAGACAGTCATCTGCAGGAACGCCTACGGCTTCCAAGGCCTTTTCATACATGCGCTGATCGGGCTTTGCATAGCCTAATTCACAGGACCAAATGTAGAAATCAAAGAGCTTGAATAACGTAGGATATTTTTCTTTTAGATAGGTGAGGGTGTCTTCGCTCTGATTTGATATGATTCCCACTTTAAGCCCGGCTTGCTTCAACTTGGGAATGAGTTCAATAGAGCCCTTGATGGGTTGGTAAATCTTATGAACTTCCATTAAGAAATCTCTTAAGGGCGCTCGGATGCCTAACTTATCAAACATGGCGTTCCAGCGATCTTCCACCTTAATTAAACCCTTTATGTAATTGGGATCAATGGTGTCTAGATAGGCGCGGTATAATTCTTCCTCGGAAATCGCGATCTTCTTAGATAAAATAGGAACGATTCGCTTAAATCCATCGGTAACAATAATTCCACCCCAATCAAAAATAACTGCTTTTATATTTGATTTCATGCTCAAAAAAGATACCTCACATTTTTTAATGCTTTTGGTTGGGTACCTTTTTTGGCCTGAACAACCTTACTTTTAGATCTTATCTCTTTTAATTTGGTAAGGTTGTTCATTTTTTCTTCCTCGCTCTTAACAACCTTAACAAACCCTTTTGCACTTCTTCAATTGGTTTTGCCCCATCCACTTTTACCACGAGGTGCTTCTTCTTATAATAGTTTATGATCTGGGTTGTCTTTTCATGATAAATCTGCAAGCGCTTCTTAATGGCGGAAGGATGATCGTCTTCTCTTTGCACGAGCTCTTCTCCGCATCGATCGCACATCCCTTCCATGTGAGGAGGCATGGTCTTTAAATTGTAACTGGCATTGCACTTCTTACACACCCTTCTTGAAGAGATGCGTTCGATGGCCACTTTCTCTGCAATGTCCAAGACCACCACTTTTTCGATTTTAATTGTGGAATCTAAAAACCTAACTTGGTTGAGATTCCGAGGATAGCCATTTAGAATAAAACCCTTCTTACAATCTTCCTGTAAGAGACGCTCTTTGATGAAACCGTTGATCATTTCATCACTCCCTAGGTTACCTGAGTCTAAGAGCTTTTTTACTTCTTTCCCTCTAGGAGAATTCTCTTTTGCTATTGCTCTAAAAACATCTCCTGAAGTCACCAACGGAATTTTTAGAACTGATGCTAGGCGTTCTCCTTGTGTATCCTTACCTGAGCCTTGGGCCCCCATAATGATGATGTTCAACTTTAGTTCACCCATAATACACTAAATCTGACTTTAATGCGTTTTCTCCCTTCCACGAACGTTTCATAACCCCTAATATGCTTGTGAGGTCTTTTTTTAAGCCTTCCCACTCTTTCATAAAATGAAGTATGAATAGGGCGCAATTTTCTTCTTTATAATTTAATTCCTGTTCCATATACTCCCTATGAAGGAACATAAGATCCTTGTATATTCTTGGAAGTTTTTCTCGTTCTTCCTCTGAGAAGGCACTTAACTCATAAATATTACTTGGATTGCTATCGGGTTGCAATAAGTTACCCACCATGTCGGAGAAGAATTCTAACCGATCGCCCATTTGCTTCATTATCCAACGTAAGAGGTTTTCGGCCTCTTCGCTTCCGCTTAGGTCCAATTCATTGTTTAAGACCTCAAAAGAGGGTAGATTGTACTTTTTCTTGAGACGATCAAACTCTTCACCCATGCTCGTCAAGAACGTGGAAGGGGTTTATAAGCTTTTTTGCGTCGATTGACTCTTCATCCAGTCTGTACAAAATTAGTCATTTTCCTGCTTGCAATATTTTTCGTAGAATTGTAGGATCTCAGCTGTTTTCTCTGGATTGAGCGAATAATGGATCTCTTTCGTTTTCTTTGCGGGTAGGATCCAGCCGTCCCGCTCTAGTTCTTTTAATGCTTCTTTTGTTACTTTTTCTCCTCTGATATGGGAAGGCAAGCCGTTTAGGATGTTCTCGGTGTGTGCGCCGCCCCACTTTTTCCATTTCACTAACTTTCTGATGATTCGTTGCTTGATCTCCTCCTTTGTAAAGCTCATAATTTGGCAGAAGATACTTCCTATAAAAAATCTCGCTTGGATTTTCCGGAAGGTTTTCGGTTTTATCGGATAATCCTAAATTGATACAATATTGTATCAATATAGGAATATTTAAATAGGTTGGGGTATTCTTTCCATTATGGAAGAAACATCCTTGTTCATCGAGTTTATGGGAGACTCTCCCACGATACGTGTTTTGGACTATTTGCTTACGGAGCGAGAGCTGGACTTTTCCATCACGGACTTGGCTAAGAACGCTGGCATAGGAAGGTCTACACTGTACCGGATCTGGGAAGGCTTGATCAAAAACAACATTATTTTGCCTACAAGAATCATTGGGAAAGCCAAACTGTTCAAATTGAACAAAGACAATGCGGTCATCCAGAAGCTCATGGAAGTTGACGATAAGCTTGTTTTGGAAGACTTGAAGAAAAGATCGCAGAAGGTGAAGGTGGTGGTGAGATAGGTAATTGGAAGAGTGTTGGATTGAGGCTCAAATTAATGAGATCGGCACAAGCTTATTTAGAGACAAGCACTGGTTTACCTGACTGAATTTGGTAGATAGGAATTTGCATTATAATATCCCCATATTCATCAAACAAAGGTAGGCTTTGTAAATAAGCTCTTATTTTTTCCGTATCTGTAGTGCCTGTTGTTTTATAGGCTTGCGCAAGCACTTGAACCGCTTTGTAGGCTGTATCTGCTGATATTCCTGGTGGCTTTCCGTACTTGGCCGTGTATTTCTCTATAAAGCCTGGGTCGGTAGAAACAAGGTCTACAAAATAGGCACCTTCTGCGTCTTGTGGGACTATCATGTTTTTGGTTACCACTTCCATAGTACCTTCTGCACCTAGTATTTTGGCCTTAAAACCTTGCTCTTTCATTCGTCGGATGACGTTGCTTGTATCTCCTAAACCAAGCGCAAGGAAGACCGCATCCGGGCTGAGTGACTTAGCTTTGGTTATCTCCGTGTAGAAATTATTGTCGTCCACATTTACTCCAACTATATCTCCAAACAAAGAACCTCCTCTTTCTTTTAGTAATTTTTCTAAAGCTTTTTTATGTCCTAATGCCCAAGCTCCGCTGTTCCTGAATAAAACAACCGTTTTTATGTTTTCTTTATCGAGAATCGGAGCATATGCCCGAACCTTTTTTGCTGTTGGAGACCATAACCTAAAGAGGTAAGGACTTAAACGAGTACCTTCTTCATTGTTACCTGTAGAAGGGTTGATAAGTAATATCTTAGAACTGTCTGCAATCGGAACCATGGCACCAAGAGAAACATCCCATGTTCCGCCTAGGAGTGCGGCTATCTTATCTGTGTCAATCATCTTTTGAGCGGCTGTAACGGCTGTTTTTCCATCGGTTGCGTCATCTTCATAAATGATCTGTAATGGAATTCCATTGATTCCTCCTGCTTGGTTGATCTCGTCTACTGCCAGATCCATTCCGTTCTTTGAGTTTTCTCCATAATACGCTGCAAAGCCTGTAAGACTCAAGACTGCTCCAATCTTAACCGGCATTTCTACGTTTTTATTGGTACTGCACCCAACAAGTAGAATAAGTAAAATGAATGAAAAACAGGCCTTTTGAAATTTCACAGTATCGTATAAGAGTATCTTTTTTTAAACTTTTCGTGTTATGATACAAACTTATTCGGATCATACAACGCATAGAAATCCTTTGCTTCACGCTTGGTGAGCTCCTTTTTCCAATCTTCTGGGCTAAAGACATGGAAATGGGTCTTGCAAGACTTGCCTTCAGATTTGGAGATTAAGGGGCAGAGACTGCCGACTTGCTTTGACTTGGAAACGACCATCAGGTGAAGGTCATCGGTACTCATGTATTGGTCCAGGAACAAGCCATCGATCTTTTCCCAGTAGGGCTCCATGTTCCAAAAGGCTTTTTCTAATGGATAACGTTGTTCAGGGTTATCTAAGAACCAGATCTTTAAGATGATTTTGTTGTAGGCTGAAAGAGGAACTAATTTCTTACCGGCAAAATCCTTTGCGGCCGTAATCAAGTAGGAACAATCGTTTGCTAATGAGTATAATAAGCGAGGAAGGCCCTTGCCTCCATTCTTAATGCGCTCTTTCTTAACCAAACCTGCTGTTTCCAAGCCTTTTAACTGCTGGCTGATGTTGGCAACAGAAGTATGCAGAAGTTGAGCTAACTCTAACGGGGAGCGGTCATTTGCTGTGATCAGCTTGATGATCTCCCATTTGGATGCAGTAAATAATAATTCCTGCTCCATCTTCGCTCCTGTTTTAGCGAATTTCGACAAAGCCTTGTTGTAGCTTGTGGTTGTAGGTGTAGACGAACTCAAACGATAGAGTGAAGGCACATTCATCATCTTCATAATCGAAGAGGACGACTTCAATCTTTTCTTGCTGCTCTAGGTTTGTTGGCGTCTGTAACTCTGGCGCGACTAGTTCGCTGGTTTTGCTGTCTTTCATGTTCTCACGCTCTTTTTCCCGTGTTGTTTTTGTGATCTAAGTTGTGATTTAAGGATTGTAAAAGCACCCGGCTAGAGAAAAATCATTGATTTTTCAGAGGGGGGAGGGTGTAAAGCCGGGGCTTTTGACTGTGATGTACTGCATCCATTCCTTGTGAATGGATGTTTACCTTTTCAACCTGAACTCTTGCGGAGGCCTTCGAAGCTCTTGAAGCCACATAAGGCCGATGCGCATCATGTTCTTGTTGAACTTTTCACTTAACTTGTACGTCTTCTTGTACAAGTCGTAGTCGATCAATCCCATGGTTTTCATGGGAGTGAGGATGCGATCGTAAAATTGCCGCTTGTTGTACGACAACTTTTCAGTCTTGGACTTGATGAACTTGTTCTCGTGGGGCATTTCCACCAGGGTGCCGTCGTGCAGGGCTGTTGCGAAGAGAGACATCTCGGTTTTTCCGATTTCGCCTTCTTTGCGCTTCATCTCTTCAACTAACAGCCGAGCCACGATGACTTGTTGCTTGGTTGCGAATGTGATCTCGAATATGTCTTCGGGAAGGTTGTATTGATCGTACAGTATGACCATTGCGGTTGTTCACCATTGTGATCTTTGTGTATATTAGTACCCCTAGTATATAAATGTTTCTATTTTTCTGGGAAAAGGTATACTGGTGTGGGGCTCTTTTTATACTTTTCTATATAGAAACTAATATACCTTTCTTCCAACACTTCCTGAATGGGATCAAGTTAGTGAAGGTAAGATTCCGCCCAGCAGAAGTACCACTAAGAAAAAGATCAGTTTGAACGCCTTCTCCCGCAATGAATGGGGATTGTATATGCAATTGATCCAAGAATAGACTCCCATTAACACAATAATTAAACTGAAATAGATCCATGCTAAGGTTGGGTAAAACATGGCCGTCATTAACCCAATCACGTTTAGGATGAAAATATTTCCGATGTTATTTGTAAACCACCCTAGATAATCCCAGAGTTTTATCTCTTTCCAATACCCAATCTTTGAATAAGCAAGGCTCGACATAAAAAGAAGAGGGACTGCTAAAACCAATTGAGCTATGATGGAGGGGCTGAATTTCTCCGGATTTAACGACCAGATTAAGGTTAAGATAAAAAATAAACTGCCCATCATAAATGAATTAATCGTCACCTTTGCTGAGGCTTTTTGAGGATTGGTCTGAAAGAAATCCTCTTCTTTTTTCATTCCCTTTTTCCTTTTCTTTGAATATATAAACTTTACTTGCCTGGCACCGCTTCCTTTATAAATCTGGGCTCCCTTTTCGACGATACGAGCCTGTAGCGCAGCCTGGATAGCGCAACTGCCTCCTAGCTTTGATGACGATCGCTTACCTGTGCCCTTGCGGTATCAAAAGCATCAGCCGAGAAGCGGAAACAGCAGTAGGTCGGGGGTTCAAAGTTGTTCACTTCGTTCACAACTTTGAGCCGCGAAGTCGCTGACGCAACTTCGCTGGTTCAAAAAACCTTCGTAGTGAACTATGAAAGTCCTCCCAGGCTCGCCTTTTTTATAATTATAGGTGGTGATCGCATGGAAAAGAAAATAAATTGGCGCATCAGTCATGTCAACTTGTACTCAGAAGATTACTCTAAACTCATACGTTTCTATCGAGATGTCATTGGGATGAATCCTCTTAAAGGAATGAATGAAAAAGATAATTGGTATGGTTTTGACACGGGCAAAACAACTTTTGCTCTGGAACCAGTTAGCAACCGAAAAAGGTATACTTGGGAGTATAATACAAAGAATCCTGTTTTAGTACAATTTCAAGCTCACGATGAAGATGAACTCGAAGCCATGAATCAACAACTTGAGAAAAAGGGAGTAAAGCTGCTCACTCGTTCGGAACAGCGCAGTTATGGTAAGATCACGATTTTTTTAGATCCAGATGGGAATTTTCTGGAGATCTTACTCCCTTCACAAAAATAGGGCTTTCACATCATATACCTTTAAATACAATCCTTTCGTATTGGAGGATATTATGATTACTCCTACTATGATCTCAGAAGGTTGGCGCATCTTCAAACGAGCTCGAAATGTTCATAGCAAGGGATTTAACCAATACCCTGGTGATGTAAAAGCGATTTGTCGCCAAATCATTCTGGACTGCTACAACCATGAATATGAATACTTCATGACCAGCACGGGGCACTACTGCCAGTTTTACACCCGAGACTTTGGCATGTGCACGCAGAGTCTATTGGACTTGGGGTATGAAAACCAAGTCTTAAATACCCTAAAATACGCTCTTACCTGCTTTGAAAAAGGTGGCAAGATAACCACCTCCATTACTCCCCAAGGAAAGGCCTTTGACTTTCCAACGTATAGCCCTGAATCTGTCGCTTACCTTTTACGAAGCCTATCCCTTGCCGATGCTCAAGACCTTGTTCGAAAACACAAAGATTTCATTAACAACGAAATTCGAAAAGCCGTAAAATACATTGATCCTTCCTCTGGATTGCTTCGAAAAAACGTGCATGTCAGCAGCATCAAAGACCATGCTATTCGTAAAAGTGATTGCTATACCAATTGCATGCTGGGCATGCTCAGTCATTATGCCACTAAGTTAGGCCTTGAAAACCCCCTTAAGCAATATGATTATGCTAAAACCATCGAACGCCATTTTTGGACGGGAACCCACTTTTTAGAAGACCTTTCGGGCCATAACATTGTTACGGGGGACGCCACCACCTTCCCTTTCTGGACGGGGATCTTTGATGATAAAGTACGATTTCAAAAAGCCTTTGATACGCTACGCAAAAGTGGCCTGGATCAGCCTTTTCCCCTAAAATATACCAATGGTCATGCTAAACACCGTATGATTCCTGTGCAATTGTTGACTAAGGAGTATGAGCACACGGCCATCTTCATGCACTTGGGATTGTGTTTCTTGCAGGTTGTAAAGAAGTACGATTTGAATTATGCCCAAGTGTATTTAAAAAAGTACACTGAACTCATCCAGCGCCATAAGAATTTTCTAGAAGTGTTTGATGCATTTGGAAAACCCTACAAGACGGCTTTGCACGTGAGTGATGAAGGCATGCTGTGGGCTGCCATGTACTTGGACCTGATGGATTAGGCTTACTCTTTTTCTTTTTCTACGGTTACATATTTCCATAATCCACCTACTAATCCTACTTCGGCCATCTTTGCCCAACCCTTATAAGGAGGGGTTACTTGAACATTTCCTCTTGCATGAAATGCGTTTAATGCAGGCCCTCTAAGTGAATTTTGTGGAGTTTCATAAATTGTAGGGGAAACTTTTTCGAGGGTTACAACAGCGTTTTCAAGTCCGGGTCGGTATTTAATAAATTTTTCTGTAAGCTCTTTTGCTGCTTCAGGACTCATTTGGCCGTATTGACGAAAAGCGCTTCCTTCAGGTGTGAATCCTACGTTAAACATAGCTCTGTTTCCAAACCCATTCAATCGTACAGGAGTTACTAGATACTCTTCATTTTCTCCTCCTACTTGGTAGGGCATGCTAAGTGCAAAGTTTAATACTCCGGGTTCAGGATCTCTAAAAAGGATTTTAGGTACATGAAGTCCAAATCTTACCTGGTTTAGTTCAGGAGTATTGCTGATTCGGTCTGGTTCGATTAAGTTACCAATATCGTTAACTACATTGAGTAAATCTTGATTGGGTTGGGGGGTATTCATTTTCATCACCTTTTATTGTTATTACTTAATAGTTACATATATTAATATAAATATATATTGTTATAAAAAAGCGCAAAATACGATAAATTTATAAAAAAGAATAGCATATTACGCTTTATGAAGTCAGAAAAAATAGAAACAGGCCGTTTTGACCCTTCCCTTACTTACGGAAAACCGTATAAATTTGACCGGTACGATCTTGTTCTTCTCAAGGAGCTGGATGATAATGCCCGAAAACCCCTTTCTGAACTCTCTCGCAAAGTAGGATTATCTCGAGATGCCATTCGCAACCGCATCCAGAAACTCATTACAGCCAAAGTTCTTTACGCATTCAAGCCCGTCTATAATCCTCCCAGTATGGGTTTTCCAATCATCAACTATGTTTTCATCTCCATCTACAATCCAAGTCCGGAAAAAGAAAAAGAATTTTTGACCTTCTTACAAAATAATAAGAATGTAACATACATTGCTGGCCTCATCGGAAAATGGGATTATATTTTGGATATTATGGCTGAAAGCCAAGGCCACTTTGACAAGATCTTCAAGGGCATCCGACAAAGGTTTTCTGAATTCATCAAAGACTATGAAGTTTATGGGGTCTTGCAAGAATACAAATATGAAGAGATTGGAAAGTTGGTGTATGAATAGCTACCACTTATCCTTGTCCATCTTTAACCAATAAGAGATGTGGCGAATGATGATGTGGCCTGCAAAGCCGATGATCAACCACCAAGCCCAGACCTGCCATGGAAGAACTTGGACGAACAACGAAACAAAGACCAAACTGCCTAGAATCCAATCGATCTGATCCCAAGGCATGAATCGGTCGCCCGGTTTGACACTAGACCGGCGCTTGAAAAAACTCTTTACACTATCCCCGAACATGGCGCCAAAGCCCATCCAAAAGCCCAGTGACAACCAGAGATGTTCATAGTTGATGAGAATCCAAGCCCTTCCAATTCCTGCCTCCCAAAGTTGTTTTTGCAAGAAGGCAACAAGGATGCCTAGGACAATTCCGGCAATGAAACCCCGCCAGGTCTTGTGCGACCCTAGAATGGGTTTTCCCTTCCATTTTTTATTTCCATCTATAGGCCGGTCAAGCCATTTCCAGCTATCCTTGAAGAAAATCGGGGCCATGTTTGCAAAGGCTGCAGGTAATAAAAGGTATAATACTTGCAAAAACATCAGAAGAACCTCTTCACCTTGATTGAACTTACCATCAAGCCACTTGAAAGAAGCATAAGGATCGCTAAAACTGTTGTGTTTGAGGTTAAGAAACTCGCCACAGGAAGGATGATGGCATTTGTTGTAATTGGCATTCCCACCCAACCCTTTACTACCTTATGCAATAGATTGTACCTTCCCAGACGAAAGGCGCCGCAGGAAATGAAGATTACGCTGGTAACCCACAGTATCGGTGCAAAACCATTTTTTGAGAGGAGCAAAAAGGCAGGAGCGGCACCGAATGAGACCATGTCAGAGAGTGAGTCTAGATTGGTTCCGAGTTCTGAGGTTTGGTTCAGCGCCCGGGCTACCTTTCCATCCAAGTAATCCATGATCATGGCACCGATGAGAAGAGCAAAGGCTACATCCCAATGCTGCAATGCGCTTGCTGCCATGGATGAGAAGCCTAATGAGACGTTTAGGAAGGTCACTATGTCTGGGAATGTTACCTGGAAAATAGAAAGATACCCCTTTGCCATGCATTTCTAGAAACGGCTACCCTTAAAAAAGCTTTTGTTCTAAAGCGTTCCTATGATCGTACTTCCCCCATACACATAATCGCCTGCTTTGACCTTTAACTTGACTGATTTGGGAAGGACTAATGTGCACTGACTACCTAACTTGATCAAACCGATGCGTTCACCCTTCTCCACCCATTGGCCTGGTTTTAGAAATGAAACAACACGGCGAGCCATGATGCCTGCGATTTGGATGACTTTTACTCGAAGCTTTTTATCTACAATCAAGGTTTGGGCATTTTCATTGTCAAAAACAGCATCAAAATACTTTGCCGGTCTAAACTTGCCTGAATGGTACTTGATGTACTTGACTTCACCCTTGATCGGCGAGCGGTTGATGTGTACATCCATTGGACTCATGAAGATGCTTACAATGTTTCCTTCTGCAGCCACATCTTCTGTTAAGACCTTAATTTGCCCTGCTAAGCCTTTTTCCACGATGACTTCGGTGTTGTCAAAGGGCATGATGCGAATTACACGGCCATCTGCTGGACTTACGATGTTATTTCCAGCGGGTATTTTACGATCCGGGTCACGCAGGAACCAGAACTTGTGCAGTGCCCATAACACAATGATGATTCCGATGAGTAGATATACAAACATGTTTTACCTCTTTATCTTGCTCGCTAACTCAGCTACCTTTTTTCCATCCACTTTTCCTTTGTACTTCTCCATGATTTTACCGATGATCATTCCTGGGGGGGATGAAGGGTTTTCCTTTATTACCTTTTCCAGCTCTTTTTTTAATTCATCATCGGATACAATTTCGTAGTTTTTCAAGTCCATCTTTTTTCCCGTGCAAATGTCTCCTAGAATTTCCAATACTGAAGTCTTTGCAATCTTTTCCTCATTCAACTCTTTGAAGAGTTCTTCCCAATGTTTAGGAGTTACCTTTTTCGGATCGGCTTCCTTGAATTTACCTTTTATATCTGAATCATAGGAGATTAATGTTTCTGCGATGAAGGCCGGCTTTACCTTATTGTACTTTAAGAGATTTTCAAACAAAGCCAAATCACTTGATTTCACGATCTTCATGGCTAAGTCCTTACTCATTCCTAAGTCCATAAATTTCTTTGCTTTATCCTCTAATAATTCAACTTTCGCCAGCTCCTCTATTTTAGGAATTATAATTTGGACGTCTGTTTCTGGATACATGCGATCGGCACCTGGCATGGGTCTTAAAAAAGAAGTGGTGAAATCGGCCTCGGCTTTTCGAACGCCTGAATCAATGGGTTTTCCTTGCTTGACTAAATCCAACTGCCGGATTACTTCAACATCAACTACTTTTGGAATGGCCTTGTATTCTTGAAACCCCTTGATTTCCGTTCGTGCACCACCCTTAATGGAAATGTTCACATCCTGACGGATAGTTCCAATGCCTCGCTTCATCCCCGGAACACTTCGTAATATGAGCCCGAGTTTTTCTGCTACGATTTTACATTCTTCAGGGGAATGGATGGAAGCGTCCGTAGCAATCTCAATGAGTGGAATCCCTAACCTGGATAAATTGTAGGTATCTTCTTTTTCCTTTCGCTCCATGACCTGGCACGCTTCTTCTTCGAGGCAAACCGCGGTGATGCCCACCTTTTTTCCATTCACTTCTAAGTATCCGTTACGACCGATTAATGCGGTACGCTGAAAGGCCGAGGTGTTGCTTCCGTCCACTATAGTTTTTCGCATGAAAATGATCCGATCCGCGATCTTGCAGTTGAGAAGCTTGGCTATTTGAATGGAGGTTTGCAATGCTTGAGGGTTTATATTGTGGGGAGGCTCTTCATCTAATTCCACCAAGCAAATGGAATCGTGATACCCCTGGTAAATGAACTCCTTTTGCTTGACTTGCTCAAAGGCCGCTGCTTGATCCCTTGCGCCCGATTCCCCTGCTGAAGCTCTTAAACGACGTTTCACTAGAAAGTCAGCGCCTTCCTTGCGGATCTGAGTAGGACAATGGCAGAATAACTTTTCCCCCTCTAACTGTTGGTGGATCTCCAAACCACACTTAAACCCTAACCGAGCATAGTCTAAAGACATATCCTTCCCTAGTTTTTTGCCCTTTTTATACTTATCCCCAAGGTTTAAAATGCACACCCCCTCTCCTAAGACCATGCGAAATAGTCTAGCCGTATTGGTTGCTGCCCTTTCTCTTACCCATACCCCTCTGCAACTTCCTGCTCCCATATCCCCTTCTTCGGCGTCTGCTCAGGCATCCTCTACTTCAGTTGATCGGCCTCTTGAACTCCAAGAACTTCGAACCAGCCTAAAAACCTCATTGAATGATTTAACGTACCAATTTCAAAATGTTATTACCCCCCTCTTTCATTATGGAACGCAACACCCGGACAAAGTTCGCGCAATGATCTCTTGCACTCCTGCTGCCTGTGATTTTCATCTCACTTTCAATGGAGCAGCCGCGGTACTCCCTTATGCAGAAGATTATGAAAACACCCGCCAAAACTTCCTTGCGCTTTATCAACGCGCTGAAACACTTGGACTGCCTTCTCTTTCTGAAGTTGCTTGTTCCATGATCCCACAAAAATATGCTTGCACTGTTACCGATCCATTACCTAGACTTATCGTCTTAGACGAGGCTGTTATTTTTTCCTTAACCCGCCCTCGCTATGAATGCCATCCACAAGTCGTTTTAACAGGCTTCTCTTACAAACTGTCCAAAGAAACCTTCCTTACGGTTTATTTCCCCTCCTGTGATGTGTATCCTTCTGAAGACGACGCTCTTCGTTCTGGCTATGAAGTTCTTGGTCAGAATGTAAAAGGCCTTAATGGAGAACTGCTCCCAAATGGCTTGTCTATGACCTTTCCTCCTCGTTGAGCTATACCAAGAAATAATCTGTCGAACGATCTGATATCTCTCCGCGTAGGTTTTTCTCGTACAACTCTTTTATTTTATCCTTCTTATAATTGCTGAGTAGCCAGGCCAATTTGATGAAGGCGGTTTCTGGAGTCATGTCACATAGATGACCTAGAATACCCATTTCTTGCGCGATCCGCTGATCGTCGTATACATTCATGTTTATGCGGCCGTATAGTGTTTGTGGAGCTTCGACGATCGCGATCCCCTTTTTTAGTAATGTAGACAAACTATGTTTGATCCGCCCTGATTCTCGTGTCATTTCATCTTTTTCTGTAATCGGTAAACACCCTAAACCTGAAGCTTCTAGCACAAGACCATCATAATCTTCAAAGAACGAGAATTCTTCTGCAAACATGTTCGGATGCGTCTTTAACAAGCCCACCTTGATATTGTCCTTAAACAACTTCAATACGGGCTTCTTCTTCTCTTTCTTCTTATATTCTTTACGAACCCAAGTAATGTTTTCTTCTAAGAAATTAACGTACGCCCATGCTTGCTCATTTATTGGTCGAAATGCGTCCCGGCGTGAAGTGTGCATTTTTCGGCATTTCGTTCCTGGCAAAATCCAACACTCACTATCGCTCATATGCGCATGCATGCACACGCCCACTTCAGCGAAATCTGTTTTTGTCATGAAATAGATGGCACTTAGTAAGTTCAGCGCCGCATCGCTGCCCCCCCTGTCCGAGGAGCGTTGCGCTCCCACGATCAAGATCGGTATGGGAAGCGATTCAAAAATGAAGCTTAGTGCGGCAGCTGTGTAGTGGATATAATCTGTCCCTTGTGGGATTATGATCCCATCTGCTCCTTGCGCGATTTCCCTCTCTACTTCTTTAGCTAAGAAATTGTAATGCGAAAAACGCATGTCTTGTGACCACATACTTGCTACTAAGCGGCTTCGAATATTTGCGAGCTTGCTTAGTTCGGGAAACATTTCCAATAGATCTTCTGGGGTGAAATGTGGCCCGGCACTACCCGTATCATAATCTACCTTCGATGCAATCGTTCCCCCCGTATGCAGAATGGAAATCGTCGGAAGATTGGGAGAAACCTTTATGGGCTTCTTTTCAGTCGGCTTAGGCGTTTTGGGTTGTAAGAGCTCTATATTTACGATGCGAGAACGCTCAATTCCTAGATTATAGCCACTACTTAATTTAAGGGTGATGAAGTCTTCTTTTGAGGGCAGTAAAACTCCTTCGATGGATTCGTCTTTACATATGACCCGTACACAGTCGCCCTCTTTTGCATTCATCTTCTCTTCTTCTTACTTCTTTTCTTCACTTTTCCTTTCTTCTTAGGCTTACTTCCTTTTGAGCGCTTGGCTTCTCGCTCTAAACGGCTTGCTTCCTGCATAAGGCGCTCGGAAGTGGCTAATAAAAGCTTAGCTGCTCTTTCATCGTAACCCTTCTCATGTAACTTTTTTACAACGTGGCCCATCTTCAGCAAAGCGCGCACACTTAACGAGGCCGCCTTCTTTGCAATTCGGTGGTGTTTTAATGCGTTCATGATCTCACCCTTTTTAATATTGAAAATACTGACGAGGAAGGAGTATATAAACCTTGCCACGAAAACTTTAATACCTACTGTTCTATAAAATAAGGCATGGAACCCTTGCCAGTTGACTACGAGAAAAAAATTCAGATTCTGGAAGAAGAGCTCGTGCGCAAACAGGCGCAGATTGAAATAACAGATTCCACTATTTTCTGGACGGCGGTCTAAATCTCACGTATTCATATGTGGAATCTGGAATGATCAAGAACCACTTATTCATAAGTGTTTGACGGTGGTTCTTGATAAACTCGAAAAGGAAAACAAGGCGCTTTTCGTGCTTGCCATTAAACGCGGTGAGGAAGAGGTTATTCTCAAACATAAAAAGGATTCAGTCTCGACGACGAAATCCGAGCGAAATCTTTAAATAAAACCACGCTCCAGGGAGAACTATGGGATACGATGAAGAGTCGGAAGACAAACCTGAGTTTGATGAAGTATACGACGACAACGCCCGAGAAGAGCTGGTTAAGGACGACGAAATCTCTCCTCAAGAAGAAGCCTTCATGGCCGGCTATGATGAAGCTGTAGAAGAACCTAAAGAAGAGGTTTCTGAAGATGAAACTGGGGAAGAAAAGACTGGAGAAGAGGAAGAAAAGAGCGAAAAACCTTCTAAAGTTAAGAAACCAGCTAAAAAACACAAAAAAGCTCTAAAATCAAAGAAAAAAGCGAAAAAGGCATCTAAGTCCAAGAAAAAAGCTTCTAAAAAGACTAAAAAACCAGCTAAAAAAGCTAAAAAGTCTGGAAAAAAGAAAAAACGACGTTAAACGCGTTTTCTAACTTCTTCGAGTAGTTCAGCAATGAAGACATTGATTTCTTTCGTACCCTGCACGCCACCTTCTCGAGTACGAATGTTGACTGTGTTTTCTTGCATTTCTTTGTCACCTACGACCAGGATGAAATTCGCTTGTTCTAATTGGGCGTCGCGGATCTTTTTGCCTAACGTCAAGGAACGGTCGTCTAACTCTACACGTAGACCTGCTTGCTTCATTTGTTCGGTAACCTTCTTGGCATAATCTATTTGGCGATCGGTGAGGTTGAGCACTTTTACTTGTACAGGACTTAGCCAGAGAGGGAATCGGCCGGCGTAATGCTCAATTAATGTTCCAAAAAAGCGCTCCATAGATCCGAGTAAAGCCCGATGAACCATGTAGGGTTGATGCCGTTGTCCGTCTTCTCCAATGTAGCTAATGTCAAAACGCTGCGGCAAGTTGAAGTCAAATTGAATCGTGCTTAATTGCCATTCTCGGTTCAAGGCATCTTTGAATTTTAAATCAATTTTTGGTCCATAAAATGCTCCTCCTCCTGCATCTATCTGGTATGGGAGCTTTGCTCGTTTAAGAGCCTCTTCTAATGCTATTTGTGCCTCTTCCCACTGTTTTGGATCTCCTACTGCTTTCTTTCCTTCTGGACGCGTGCTCAGATAGGCTTGGAAGTTTGTTAAGCCCAAATTACGTAAGATATCTAAACAAAAGTTAAGCACAAAATCTATTTCTTCCGGCATCTTTTCAGGTTGTACAAAATGATGTGCATCATCTTGTGTAAATCCTCGTACACGAAGCAATCCGTTCAAGACCCCACTCATTTCATAGCGATAGACAGTTCCCCACTCAGCATATCGTAAAGGAAGGTCACGATAGCTGCGTAATCGGTTCTTATAAATCAGTATATGAAATGGGCAATTCATAGGTTTTAGATAATATTCTTGTCCTTCTATGTCGATCGGCGAATACATGGACTCCTTATAAAAGTCTAGATGACCAGATGTTTTCCACAAAGTGCTTTTTCCAATGTGGGGAGTCGAAACAATATCATATCCCTTTGCAAGATGTTCTTTCATGCAGAAATCTTCGACGAGGTAACGGATTAGTGCCCCTTTCGGATGCCAGAGGATTAAGCCCCCACCTAACATCTCTGCTTCGGTACTGAATAAGTCAAGTTCTTGCCCTAGTTTGACGTGATTGCGTTTCTCTGCTTCTTCCAGGCGTTGTACGTATTCTTTTAACTCTTTTTCCGCTGGGAAGGCGATGCCATAGATGCGCTGCAATTGCGGATTACTGGCATTGCCCCGCCAATAAGCACCTGAGGTCTTGAGGAGCTTAATTGCCTTGAGTAACCCTGTACTTGCGACGTGGCCGCCTTTACAGAGATCTTTATACTCTCCATGGCAGTAAAAGGACAATGAGCCTTTTCCTTGCGGTGCGAATTCGTCGATGAGCTCTTGCTTGAAAGGGTTGTCGTGATAGAATTCTTTTGCTTTTGCTGCGGTGAAGTCTTCTCTGAAAAGGGGGGCATCTTGACTCGCGATTTCTTTCATGCGCTTTTCGATCTTTTCCATCTCTTCGGGGGTGAAGGGCTTTTCTCTAAAAAAATCGTAGTAGAATCCTTCTTCGATGGCCGGGCCAATGGTGCGTTTGGCATCGGGGTATAATTGCAAGACGGCATCCCCTAATAAATGAGCAGCGGTATGCCAAAAGGCCGCCTTTCCTTCCGGATCTTCAAAAGTCAAAATCTTAAATGAGTCATTCTCTTTAATGGGAGAAAGAAGGTCAATTACCTTATCCCCTAGCTTTGCTGCTAAGGCCTTTTCTCCTAAACTTCTTGAGATTTCTTTTGCTATCTCAATCGGAGTTATTCCTTCCTTGTATTTCTTCTTGTTTCCATCTGGGAATGTGAGTTCGATCATGATCATCACCTTTTGTCGAGTATTCTTTAATTATCTTTTGGTATTGTTGACAAAAAACAGGGTAAATGAGCGACCTATACGGTCGTAGTGGTGGTTGTAGTAGAAGAAAGGGTTTTACTGTTCATCTCTTGGTTTGCGTTCATATGACCACCTGGGTTTGTTATGGGGTTATGGAGAAGACGGAAGTATATAAAGTTAACTACCTTGAGGTATTGTCAAGTTAAGTGTCAAAAATAAACCTTTGTTTCATACGACCGAACGGCAGCGAGAGAGCAAATTGCTCGCAAAGCCGTTCGAGACTGCCAAGCACCCTTCACTTGACTTAACCCTACCTTGATTGTGTTTAAAATAGGTTCAGTTCTTCTTTTACATGATCTCGGACCATCCATTTTTTTCCGATGAGTTTGCACAATACGCAGGTGCAGTAAATGGGTTTGTAGCCTAGCGCCAAAGCTGCATGTGCTTCTTTTTCTGTTCTTGGAATGTAGAGTTCGGTCATTTTGCATCATCATCTAGAGGTTATTCGTTAATGCTGTGTTGCATAATTCGGGCAACCCTTTGGGTTGGGGGGATGTTTAGGCTG
>ERZ1292623.243-Hain-H51-01um-R1-243-length-61230-cov-7_pt2 | contig 18152 bp, 18 predicted proteins | sample MGYA00564398_ERZ1292623 | MGnify/ENA primary metagenome ERZ1292623 (study PRJEB36523, sample SAMEA6512633) | groundwater metagenome | collected 2019-01-07 | study: AquaDiva: Metagenomics assemblies of 32 groundwater samples | reverse complement strand
GCAATGGTTAACATTGCACTCGCATACGCAAATCCGAAATCCGAAATCCTAAATCCTAAAGAAATCAAAAATTCGAATTTTGAAAATTCAAAAATTGTTTCGGATTTAGATATTAGGGATTTGGATTTCCACCGTTGTGCGGTGGTAGATCCCTTCTGCGGTTCCGGTAATATTTTAATGGAAGCCGCGATGCTGTGGTGCGATGTAATCGGCTCTGATATCAGTGAGAAGGCGGTATCAGACACAAAAAAGAATTTGGAATGGCTAAAAGAGAAGATGCTAGATTCTAGAAGTACGAATTTAGGATTTTTTAAGGAAGATGCAACTTCATCTGAACTTATTAATATTCTAAATTCTAAAATCCTGCCTGCCGGCAGGCATGGCAAAAATCTAGATTCTAATATGGTTCTGGTTACGGAACCTTACTTGGGTGAGCCAAAGAAGTTTATGCCTTCACAGAGCGCCGCCGCAGGTGAGTACCGGAAAGTGAAGGATACTTACATCAATTTCTTGAAAAATATCAAAAAGTTGGATAAAAAGATTGAGGCGGTCTGTATCGTATTTCCACTCATCGAGACAACGGAAAATAAACGCTACAGTTTGTATTGGGAGAGTGTTGACGAAATTAAAAGTTTAGGATATATTGAAGAGCGTCCGCCATTGATTTATGGCAGAGATTATCAAGTCGTAAAAAGAGAGATTGTATTTCTTAAATACGAAACTCGAAATCCGAATATCGAAACAAATTAGAAATTCGAATTTTGAAAATTGTTTCGGATTTAGATATTCGATATTAGAATTTTCAAACGGAGTTTGTAATGGCTCATAAGAAAGCGGCTGGCAGTACCAGATTAGGACGAGATTCCGTTTCCAAAAGATTGGGCGTGAAGGTCTTTGGAGACCAGCAGATTAATGCCGGTGGAATCATCGTTCGCCAGCGTGGAACAAAATATCATCCGGGTGAAAATGTCAGCCGATCGGGCGATGACACTCTTTTTGCGTTAGCGGCCGGCACAGTCAAATTCCAGGAAAAAAGAGTTACCGGTTTTTCCGGCAACAGACAGAAAAGAATGTATGTTCACGTCGAATCTACTTCGTAGATTCGCTACTACCAATCTACGAATTGCTCGAAATTACAAATATTACGAATGATTAAGATCCTATTGCAGTATTTGTAAGATTCGTACTTTCGGTAGATTCGTAATTTCGTAGGAGTTAGGAAATTTATGCAAAAGATTTTAGAAAAATATAATAAAAAAAATATTCCCCAGATTTCGACCGGTGACACGGTCAAAGTTCATATCAAGGTCCGCGAGGGCGGCAAGGAAAGAATCCAGATCTTTGAAGGTCTTGTGATTGGCGCCAGACACGGCACTACGCTTGACGGCACTTTTACAGTCAGAAAAGAATCGTTCGGAATCGGAGTTGAGCGGGTCTTCCCGATTCACAGCCCAAGAATTGTTAAGATTGAAAGAATCAAACAGTCCAGGGTTCGCAGGAGCAAACTTTACTTCATCCGCGAGCTTTCCGGCAAGAATGCCCGCCTAAAGGAAACCAACCGCGACCACAAAGTTTGGGAGGAAAAAGACGCCGAAGAAGAATTGGCTAAGATCGCCGAAGAAAAGGCGAAAGAGGCAGAGATAGCCGAAGCCAAAAAGAAAGCCGAGGAAGAGGAACTGGAAAGAAAAGCAAAAGCTGCCGCCGGCGACCGAGTCAAGGAGTAACCAAACCAAAGACGGATAACCTGCCTGCCGCAGGCAAGCTCGAACAATATACATTTAAGCAAACAACAAATGCCCTAGCTTGCGCGAAGCCAGATATCACAAGATATTCTGGTTAGCAAAAAGCCGGGGCATTTTTGTACTATTGACAACAAATGGGCGACTTTGATACTATTAAGATGGTGATTTCACCGTCAATATGCTAAATCCCCCCAGTTCTCACAAGGAGCTGGGGGTTTTATTTTTGCCAATGAAATTGTAAACTGAAAAGGTGAAGAAAGATCTTGTAATTTTTGATGGAAGTAACTTTTATCATGGTGCTAAGCAATTATCTTTGCGGACGCACTTGATTGATTTTGATTACGAAAAATTGGTCAAGCTTATTGCGGGAGGAGACAATTGTAGCATTGAATATTGTGTTGGAGAAATTAGGCAGAATAAAAGAGATATAAAATCTCAAACCCTTTACGCCAACCAGCAGTCGCTCTTTTATCATCTCGAGCAACAGGGTGTAGTTGTCAAGAAGGGCTATATGTTGCGCCATTTGCAATACCACGAAAAAGGCGTAGATGTCCAGATTGCGATTGATATTGTCCGCGGCGCGCTAAAGAACGAATACAGCCGGTGTTTTCTGGTTTCATCAGATACAGACATTATTCCTGCTATACTTGACGCTCAAAAAGCAGGCAAGAAAATAATTTATGTTGGTTTTGATAAATCAATTAGCAGAGCCCTGAAGGCAAATTGTTCAGAGACCGTGCTTATAACGAAGCAGATGATTTTAGAATGTGCTAAAAAACGCAAAAAGTGAAGACGCAAGAGTCAGGTAATTTGCAGGCAATTGATAACAAAGTGTATAATGCAGTCATTACAGAGTAATGGAGGGTAGGTTCCCGAACAATTTACATTGGCAAACCATCATTGCGGCTTGGCCAGGTCGATAGGGGGCATTCCTGAAGGCGCGGCAGTTGTCAAGAGGTATTTTGTTTATGGATAAAACAAGAAATAAAAAAACGGGAGAGGCCGGGGAAAATGAGGCGGAAATTTATTTAAAAGGCCTCGGCTATAAAATATTAAAACGGAACTATAAATTGTTTTGCGGCGAGATTGATATTTTGGCGCAGGATAAAAAGGCAATTGTAATTGTCGAAGTGAAATCGGTGCGAGGAACCGGTTTTGGATCGGCGCAAGAGTTGGTGCGTTATAAAAAGCAAAATAAACTGAAATTATTGGCTCGGGCGATTGAACAGAAATATCCAGACAGAACTGTGAGGATTGATGTTGTCGGGGTTGAGTACGATTTTGAGGGCCAGGAAGTGATTGATCACCTGATTAACGCAGTATATTAACCCCAAGCCGAAGGCTTCCCTTTGGGAAAGGGGCCCTTTCAGGGCAAGTAAGCAAGTAAGCGCTATATCCTCTCTCAATGCGTCATTCTGAGGAGCGAAGCGACGTGAGAATCCCTTTGTGATAGAATCAAAGAGATCCCTCCACTTCGGTCGGAATGACAGAAGGGGGGTTTGATGACAGGGATAGAATAATTTGATATTGTTAAACTATGATACGAACACGATTTGCTCCAAGTCCCACAGGCGAGCTTCATATCGGCGGAGTCAGAACCGCCCTATTCTCTTATCTTTTTGCCAAGCACGAAAATGGCCAATTCTATCTTCGGATTGAGGACACCGACCGCGAGAGGTATGTGGAGGGCTCGGTCGACGGAATCAAAGAATCGCTTCAATGGCTGGGAATCCGGCCGGACAACTACGACGATATCCTGGTTCAGTCCGAGCGCACCGAGATTTATAAAAAACACGCCCTTACATTAGTCGAGAAAGGCGCCGCCTATGTCTGCGAATGCTCCAAAGAACGGCTTCTGGCTTTGCGCAATACGCAAAACGCCAATAAACAGGCGCCGATGTATGATCGTGCCTGTGTCGATAAAAATTTAGAATATAAAGAGGGTTGTGTAATCCGGCTCAAGATGCCAACGAATGATATCGTGGTCGACGATCTGATCCGAGGCAAAGTCAAGTTTGACGGCAAACTCGTGGACGACCCGGTGATATTAAAATCAGACGGATTTCCAACATACCACCTAGCTTCTGTCGTCGATGATCACGAAATGGAAATCAGCCATGTGATCCGAGCCGAAGAGTGGCTTTCGTCCACGCCCAAACATATTACCTTGTATCAAGCTTTCGATTGGCAGGCGCCGGCCTTTGCCCATCTACCGATGATTCTGGGCACGGACAAGAAGAAGCTTTCCAAGCGCCATGGCGCGACAGCGGTTCTCGAGTACAAGACAATAGGGTATCTGCCGGACGCAGTCGTCAATTTCTTGGCTCTTCTGGGCTGGAATCCGGGCGATGAGTGCGAGGAGTTCTCGGCCGAGCGGCTAATCAGCGATTTTAGGCTCGAAAATGTAAATAAATCCCCCGCTATCTTCGATATCGATAAATTAAACCATATCAACGAAAGCTATATCCGCGGGCGCGATTTCGGCCAGTTGAAAAATGAATTGCAAGAGGCGGCGAATATCAATGATTTAACCGACGGGGAGATTGCCTTGGCAAAACGGGGCGGGTTCAAGACCCTTGTTGAAATTGCCGATTATCTAAAAAAACTGCGCGCCGAGCCCGACTATCAGAGAGAGTTATTAATATTCAATAAATCAGATGCGCCAACAACACAAAAAGGGTTAAATGTCGCCCGCCAGAAATTGGCAACCGCCAGCGTCTGGAGCGAAGAAGAGCTGCAAAATCTATTATCGGAAACTGTGGCTGGAAGCGAAATGACGAACGGCGATGTCTTCTGGCCGGTGCGCGTGGCGCTTTCGGGCAAGGAAAAATCGCCTTCTCCGGTCGAGCTGTTAATCGCACTCGACCGAACCGAATCATTGAAAAGAATCGACTACGCAATCGCGAAGCTCTTATAATCTATGAAAACAAAGAGGAAGATAAAACTGATTGAGGTAATCGGTGATTCTGCTTTGGGCGGGGGTCCGAAGCATATTCTGGGTTTGCTATCCGGCATCAACAGAGAATCATTCGAGTGTACCTTGATCTGTCCCGAAGGGTATTTGAATGATGAAGCGCGGAAGCTGACCCGTCTTGATATCAAAAACCTTGAATTTAAATCAAAATACGATCTCATTTCCGCCTATGCCCTGCATCGATTGATCGATAAGATAAGAGCCGAGTCAAAAGATCCCTTTGGACCGGTAATCATCCATCTTCACGGGCCGCGGGCCGGGTTTCTGGGCCGGATACTCAAAGTTCACGGGGCTAAGTATATTTATACCGAACATATCTTTGATTATGGGTACAGAATAAGAAATCCTATCAATCATTATTTACAAAAAATGTTGTTGTCACGCCTGAATCAGAAAACCGACCTGATTATCGCCGTCTCCAATTCGGTCAAGGAATATTTAGTTGAGAACAAAATGGCCGATCCGGAGCGGACTACGGTGATTCCAAACGGAATTGAAAAATTGATATCAGACAAGGCTAAAACTGAAGCTAACCAAAAGCCGGTTATCGGCGCAATCGGACAGCTGAATGAGCGCAAAGGATTTAGATATCTAGTAGAGGCAATGCCGGCGATATTGGAAAAGATCCCATCAGTCAAACTGGAGATTATCGGCGAGGGGGGGGATCGTAAGCGATTGGAATCAATCATTCGTAAACTGAAGCTGGAAGGGCAGGTGAAGCTGCTGGGAAGAAAAACAGAGGCAGATAAGTACTTGAAAGAGTGGGATTTACTCATAGTTCCCTCTCTAAACGAGCCATTTGGAATCGTTGCCCTGGAGGGGCTTTCGGCGGGCATTCCGGTGATCGCCTCGAGTGTGGGCGGCCTCAAGGATATTATTGAAAATAATGAGTCTGGAGAGCTCATAAAACCGGCCGATACGAAGGCACTCGCCGAGGCTATTGTGAGTGTGTTAAATGACAAGCGAAAATACGAAAAATATGCAAAAAATGGCCTAAAACGGGCAAATGAGTTCCTCTGGAGCGATATCAGCCGAGAGTACGAGCCAGTTTTTACGAATCTAATAGGTAAGTAAGAGCGTGAAGATAAATAGCCCCCAAAGGGCTATTTTTATGGTTGACAAATGATGCGATATGTGGTAATATCTGCATCAATGATGAGAGTGGGATTGGGCCCTCCAGGGTTCAATCAGTTCTTTAACAACATAATAAAGCTTGTAAGCGCGTAAGCTGGTAAGACCCAAGGGGTCCCCTTTGGGGCAAGTAAGCATAGACGCGTAGCATGCTGATCTGGCGCACATTCGCGCCAAGTCGCTTTGTCTCGATATGTTCTCTCCCTAGATTAGGGAGAGTTAGTGAGGGTAGTAAGATAGAAAAATCTATTTAACTACCTCCTCTAACTCCTCCTGATCCAGGAGGAGGACCCTCGAGGCAAGGAACCATGCGAAAGCAAGCTTTGTCTCCGAGTGCGGACACGCTCTATGGAGCGCCGTGGGTATTGCCCCCGCTTGCCATCCCCTATATGGGGTCGGGGCGCGTCCCGCTCGTCACCTGCCTTAATCTAATCCGGATTGAGGCAAGACCAAAGTGATCAATATTTGATCCTTCTGGTCTTAGGCTTGCTAGGGCCGTCGTTCAAACCTAGCAGAACAGCGTGCCGCCCCCCGTGGGCGGCCGCTTCCCCGAATTGCTTAATTTGTTAAGCTATACGGAAGAAGCAAAAGGACCCTGTCGAATGACGGGGTCTTTTTTGTTTGATCACATTAATCAGAAGATTTCTCGGTTCTCCGCCAGCTGGCGGATCACTCGAAATGACAGTGGACGAGGAGTTCTCGATTCGGTCGCCGTGGCGACCTCGCTCGAACAATAATTAAATCGGTTTGGCGATTTTTTCCAATCTTCCGATACGCGTTTCATGATTGAGGTCGCGGTCGATCAGCATCTCTACATCGCCTTCTATCCGGTGAAGGATTTTTGAATGTTCGGCAAGCGTTTCAGTATGTTTTCTCTGAGTTAATTGAACATCTATCATACTAGACTTGAGCGTGCCAACATCAGACTTGAGCGTGCCAACATCAGACTTGAGCGTGCCAACATCAGACTTGAGCGTGCCAACATCAGACTTGAGTACTCCGACATCGGATTTGATGATCTCTACATCGCTCTCTATATCGTCCGATCGTTTTTCCAAACGGTCAAAACCGGAGATCATAATCTCGGTCAATCCGTCAAACTTTTTGTCCATTATCCGGGCAAGCTCGGAAACGGTCATATCATTTTTATCAGTATTATTCATATGTTTATCTTACTGTCGGAAATAGTTTTCGTCAAATGTTGATAAAGCGCTGGATTATTGACGCAAACTCCTCTTGCGCTTTTTTAAGATCGTCGTTGATGATTACAAAATCAAATTTATCCTTGTAACCGAGCTCGAGTCGATAGCGGGATTTGCGGACGCAGATCGCTTCTTCGCTCTCGGTCGAACGCTTTTCGAGCCGTTTTTCAGCGTCTTTGATATCGGGCGGCATTATGAAAACGGTCGCAGCATCGGGATAGCGCTTTTTTATGTTCATCGCCCCCTTGACATCGAGTTTTGCGATTACCGGACGGCCTAATTTTAATAAATTCTCCAGATCGTTTTTCCGACTGCCGTATTTGTCATTAAAAACCGGTTCCCATTCGAGAAAGTGGTCGTTTTGGATTTCTTTTTCGAACTCATCGTCTGACAGGAAATGGTAATCCCTGTCGGCGATCTCACCCTCGCGGATAGGACGAGTGGTGCAGGTCACCAAAATCGAAAAAGCCGGATTATTTTTATAGGGGGCAATGACAGAGTCCTTGCCCGATCCGGAGGGTCCGGAAATGACAAAAATCGGGGTGTTCATAAGATTAGCTTATCAGCTAGTCAGCGCATCAGCAAATTAGCTAGTAAGCAAGTCTTGGCCCGAGGCCGACCATCCTTTTAATGTTGGGCGACTTTGACGCTTCCAGATTGGATGCGCTGTAGCGATAAACGAAAATAGCTTCTCTTCATTAATAAAACGAATACCAAGAAGGTATTCGTTTTATTATGGTTCCGAGACTAGGATTCGAACCTAGGTTGGCGGAGCCAGAATCCGCTGTCCTGTCCGCCCTTCGGGCGAGATCTCGCTCTGCCCGGAGGGCAGGCGGACCGCTAGACTGCATCAAAGGATATTAGAAAGTAAAGAATGTATGGTTCCGAGACTAGGATTCGAACCTAGGTTGGCGGAGCCAGAATCCGCTGTCCTGCCGCTAGACGATCTCGGAATAATTTTGGTACCGCGTATGGGAGTCGAACCCATGATCTTCGCCGTGAGAGGGCGATGTCCTGGACCACTAGACGAACGCGGCATAAAAAATACCATGTGATTTTAACACAAACTCGAGTGATTTTCAATCGTTATTTGATAATCGCGTCTGTTACGGTTTGGGCAAATTTTTCCGATGCTTCCGGTCCGTTGCCGGTGATGATGTTGCTATCGATTTCGACTTCCGCGCCGGTGTAATTTCCGCCGGCCGCCACCAAATCGTTTTCCGAGTCGCTCGACCCGGTGACCCTTTTTCCGGAAACTATCCCTGCCTTGGCCAGTATCACTGGAGCCCAACAGATGGCCGAGACGATTCTTTTGTCTTGATAGAATTGCTTGGCTAAGCCGATTGCCGACTCATCGGCAAAATATCGTTCGACTCCCAACCCTCCCACAAACATTATGGCGTCAAATTGATCCTCGTTGACCTGATCAAAGGTTAGGTCGGGAGAAATTATTGTCCCGCCTGTGCCGATACAATCGTTCGGGTCGGCTGCCGCCACCTTGATGCCAATGCCATTTTCCTTATAGATCGCCTCCGGGATGTTGTATTCCTCGTCGCGGAAATCCTTGTTAGCCAACACTATTAAGATATTGTTCTCTGATTCCATTTGCCTCCTTTTTCAAGTCAAACCAATTATACTACAATTGTTCGGAAATATTTTATTGTATTCAGGATTTTGTTATAATTAAGGCAAGAAGCAATTATGAAGCACCAGATGGGATCGGCCCTGATTATTGCCGTTTTTATCATTAGCGCTGTTGGCAGCGTCGCTCTTGGTATCGGAAGATTAATTTACCTCCAAATCGGTTCGGCCAACGCCTACGAAAAAGGCGTTTACGCCTATTACGCGGCCGAATCGGGAATCGAGGAGGGTTTCTTGCGCTACCGCTACAATCAAGGCGCCAATCTCCCCTACGGCGATGAATTCTCATATAAAAATGATTACGCTTTTAGAAACAATCTGACTCAAGTCTCGGTGATATCGACCGGTGTTTCCGGCAACGGCATCTCGGCAAACGAGCCGGTCAGCAATATTTTCGATCAGATTTACGATCTTCGGATGAACCCGAGAGTCCGCTTTATCGGCGAAGGGGCGAGTCCGAGCGAGGGTATAACAACCTCGACATCTCCTGAATTTTCAATTAGAAGAGACGAATCAAAAAAGTTTGATTTGGATTTTTCCAAAACCAATATATTTTACGACCTCTATTTCAAGCCGGTTCTCGGTTCCGAAGGCGGTTCGAGCGCCATCTTTTCCGATTCAAAATGTGTTGTCCTGGAAATAAAAATCGTGGGCAATAATAGCTATGTCGCGTCCGGCGGCGCGAACATATATCCCTTGCGGGAGAAGAAAAAACTTTTTTTCAACGGTTCATCCGACTGCCAGACCAAGTACTCCGCCAACGATGTCATCGATCTTCGCGCGCCGCGCGAAAGCTACGGAAATTATTATCCGATGTCCGGCAACAGCTATTACACTATTCTCGGTCTAAAAAGCAGTATTTGGGGGTCGGAGAATTTAAGTAAAGACGCGGAGATATTTATCAAACCGATCGGGGCCGATGTCAGGTTTGCCATCGGGTATACTCCGGATGGCGACGATCAGGGCATGCTTGGCTCCGGCAATGTTATTACCGCCAACGGATATTATATGGGAATTAGGCGAGGGTTGGTGGCAAAAGTTGACCGCCAGTCGGGAAGCTTGTATGATTTGTTTGATTATGTGCTTTATAAAGCGGAGTAATTGTTTTGGTGTATAATGAAGGCAATTAAACTTTTGGGAGGAATATGGCTAAAATATTGATTGCGGATGATGATATGATCTTAAAAGAAATGTATGAGACCCGATTAAAGGAGGGCGGTTACACCGTGGTTTCGGCCGCCGACGGCGAAGAAACATACGAAAAGATCGAAAAAGAAAAACCCGATCTGATCCTGCTCGACATTATGATGCCGAAGATGAACGGCATCGATGTTATGAAAAAGGTCAGAGCCAATCACGAGATCGCCCATATCCCGATAATTCTTCTGACCGCCCTGGTCCGCGAGATTGACAAGGTAAAGGAGATGATGAAGCCGGGGGATGACTACCTTATCAAAAGCGATATTATGCCCGGCGATGTAGTCAAGAAGATAGAGGAATCACTTGGCAAGGCCGGCGGTGCAGCCGCAGAACCCGCAAAAGAGGAGACGAGAGAGGAATATCCGGCTGAAGAAGTAAAGGATTCATAAAATACGGATAACAGATTATTGGGATGACGAATAACAGATTTGTTATTAGTTATCCTTATGATTCGTCATCCGTATTTATTATTTGTAATCGGCGAAGGGATTTTCCCGTCCGAATCCGGCGGCATCAGTCGAGATTGCGCCGCCAAAGTCCTTCGGGTTGGCGATGCTTTTATAGATGTTGTTGTTGATTTGATAGCTGGAGGTATCGGTGCTCCCCGTGGCGGTTTTCTTCTTGGGATACATTTTGGTGTAGGCGAAATAAACGCTTCCTAAAAGCGCCAAAATCAGGACAACCGCCAATATGTTTTTTGGTAACTTATTTTGCATAGATATAGCCGGTTAATCGCAAGGTTAATTCATTACCAGCCGCCCCTGAAATGCTGATCTGGCTTTCGGAGTTAAATCTGGCTAGCCGTTCCATGCCGACGATAAAATCAAATAGTTGGTTGTAGGGAGCTACGGTTTGAAAAGAAAATTTAATACCGGTTTCCTTGGTAACTTTTTTAGAAACAGAGCTGTCGATTGATTCGGCGTCCTTACTGGTTTTAGCAGTGCTTTTGGTATCTTTGACAACCATTTCGGCGACAGTGATACTATCTAATACGATTTGTTTCTCCGAGGCCAAACCCTCCGATTGAACGATGAACTTGCTGACATCTTCTTTGTCCGGCCAAAGATTGTTGACTGTGTCAAAAGCTTTTGTAACCTCGGCAGAATTAGAACTTGCCTCTTTCAACTTGGCGATCCGCTCCTCGGTCTTTGTGTTGTCGCTGATTTTTTGCTTGATAAGAGTATTGTTCGAAATAATGGTCTGGATCTGGGCGACGACACCAAACCAAACCACTCCGCCCAAAAAAAGCGAAAGCAAAGCGACAAAGATAAAATATTTTTTTGTAAAACCGAATACTTTCATCAGTTTGTTTTCTCCAATTCGGCGGTTAGATTGAATGTAAAATTATCTTCCTGTTGATTGTGTGACGATGAAGAGAAGATCACATTTTTAAAATAATCGGAACTTTCTAATTTCTCCTTAAATCTGGCTATTTCCATGCGAGATTCCGCCTCTCCGGTCATGGTAACTTTTTTAGTACTCTTATCAAGAGAAAGCGTAGAAAGTTTGACCTGGGTGGGGGTGGAGCGGGCCATATTGGAAAGAATCAGACTCCAGATGATACGGTTTTTATTGATATCGTCAATCTTGGTCAGTTTTTTATTGATAGTAGCGATTTGGGTGGCGACCTGTTCGTATTGTTTAGCGTCCTTGGCTAATTGGTCTTGACGGCTGTTTAAGTTTTGGATTTTCAGACCGAGCTCCAGATTGTATAAGTATAGTCCGCCTCCAATCACCAGGAGCAAAATAGTCAATAAAAAAACGTAGAAAATCGAGCGGCGGATTTTTTTGCCGGTTTCTTTCTCCTGTTTAATTTGTGGCGGCAGGATGTTGACTGACATCAGATCTCTTTTCTTAAGGCCAAACCATAAGCGGTGGTAAAACTGGTGTCCAATTTACTGTCGCCCGAGAGATGGGGCGATATGATATTGGTTTTGATTTTTGTTTCGGATTGGATAAATTTGTCGATGCCCAAGAACTTTGATCCCGATCCGCAAAGCATAATCTCCTCAATCGGTTTGGGATGATAGTCGCGGTTTTGGTGATAGCGGATGGTAACAGTGATCTCATCGATGATCGGCTTTAAGACGCCGCTCTTTCGGATTGGCTCCTCAAAACTGCCGTCGTTCAGCCCTTGATTGGGCGATATACCGACCGCATTGGCAATCTGATTTTTACCGACACCGACGGTGGTGGCAAGGCGGATCTTGCCTGAATCCCAGATTGAAATGCGGGAAACCTCGGTTCCAATTTCCAAGATTAAGATTCCGCGGTTATTCCTGGCTGGTATCAGGGCGCGTCCGACGGCGAGAGGTTTTGTTTCAAGAGCGGCCAGTTCGCATCCGGCCATCTTGGCGACCTCGACATAGTCGTCTACCAATCTTTTTGGAGCGGCAACAAGCAGAAGGTCGATCAGAGGTTCGTCGGGGTGGACGATTAACTTTTGGTAATCAATATAGACCTCGTCAATCGGTATCGGCAGATACTTGGTCGCTTCCGAAGGAACGGCGGTTTGATACTCTTTGTCTGACATTTTCGGCATTTGGATTGTCTTTGAAAAAACAAAGGTTTCCGGAAGGGCTGAAATGATTTTTTTGGCTGTGATCTGATGCGGTTTTGCGGCGGCGCAGGCCTTTTTAATCATATCGGCGGTAACCTGCTTATCGCGGAAACGGTCTTTTTCCAAAAGGCGAGCGGTAATCGGAAAATCAACCGCTCCTCGAAGCGCGATGTTTCTGCCTCTATTAAGTTGGACCAGTTTTAGGGTTTCGAATCCGATATCAAGCCCGAAACTAGCCTCGCCTCCAAACATACCCATTACCCTCCTAGCAATTCATTTCTATTGGTAATTATAACATTAATGAAATTATAGTCGAAAGTCTATAAAGTCCTTAAAGTAATACATTAGTGTCATCCCGACTGAGCGGAGCGAACGGAGGGATCCCTCGGCTCGTTATACTCGCTCGGGATGACATTCGTGACTTTTACCTTTTGACTTATTATATCGCATTGACGAGGCCGTAAATCGGTTGAAGAACGGAAATAATAATCGCGCCGATTCCGATGCCCATAATCACCAACAAAACCGGTTCAAGAAGCGTTGAAAGATTGGAAGTGATTGAATCGACATCGCGGTCGAAGAAGTTGGCCAGTGAATCAAAGACATCATCCAAACTTCCGGACTTTTCTCCAACCGAGGCCAGCTGGGCAATCACCCCCGGGAACAGTTTGCTTTCTTTGAGCGACCTGGAGATGCTGACGCCATTTTTAATTTTGACGGCCATTTCATCGATCTCTTTTTTATAGATTACATTTCCGACTACCCCGCTTGTAACCTTGAATATCTCCAAGAGAGGTAAACCGGAGGAGGCAAGCGAAGCAAAGGTGCGGGTGAACCGAGCCATATATGATTTTTTTAAAAGCGTGCCGATAACTGGAATCTTCGTGACCATTGAATCAAAGAAATGGCGGCCGGAATCGGTCTTTCTCCAGCGCGACAAACCGATTACCGACAGAATTACGATAACCAGAAGATAAAGGCCATAGTCAACAATCAATTGGCTGGCTTTGATAATGGCGCGGGTCAAAATCGGAAGTTCGACGCCGGCGTCATCGAAAATAACTTTCAGTTGGGGAATGATAACTACAAGGACTAAAACCATAACCGCTGCCAGGGCAAGCATGACGAAGGCCGGATAAGCCATCGCTCCCCGGATTTTTCTGTTTAGCTCGTAATCCTTTTCCAGTTGTCCCGACAATCTCTTTAAAACGATATCGACTTTGCCGGAGCGTTCGCCGGACTTTACCAAATTGATATAGATTTCGTTGAAGGTGTCGGGGTGTTTGGAGAGGGCTTCGGAGAGAGGCTCGCCGCCTTCGACATCGGAGACGATCTGGTTAATCTGGCCGGCAAAGTATTTATTTTCGGTCTCCTCCCGCATTGATTTTAGGGCCTCAATGATTGAAAGGCCTGACCGGATCATAATCTCAAGCTGATCGGTGAAGATGATCTTGTCTTTGAGACCGACTTTGCGGTGAAACCATTTTCTTCCCGCATTTGTTGCCTTGACTTCAATCGGATAAAGACCCCGGCTGCGGAGAACCGAAATAGCGGCGTTTTGATCGGTTGCCTCAATCGCGCCTTTTTTAATCTGGCTTAAATTGTCTCTGGCGGAATATGTGAATTGCATCCTAGTCCTTGGTTACTCTCCAGACCTCATCGATTGAGGTCATACCCTTTAGGGCTTTGATTATGCCATCCTGGATCATAGTGACCATTCCCTCCGAAATGGCCAGTTCCTGGATTTGGCTGGATGATATTTTTTTTAAGATCGACTCCTTGACTTTTTCAGTCATCTCCAGAGCCTCAAAGATACCGAGCCGGCCGGTATAGCCGGAATCGTTACAGCTTTTGCATCCCTTGCCGTGATAGAAAACGGGGGGCTTGCTTAAAACTGCGGTCCGCTCTTTTTCAGGCATTTTATTGACAATCTCTTTAATCTTTTCAATTTCAGACACAGGCAAAGTAACCTGTTCTTTACAATCAGGACAGATTTTTCGAGCCAATCTTTGGCCGATAATCACATTGGCGGATGAAGTTAGCAGGAACGGCTCGACTCCCATATCGATCAGTCGGGGGGAGGCGCCGGCGGCGTCGTTCGTATGAAGCGTAGAAAGGACGATGTGGCCGGTCAGAGCCGACTGGACCGCCATCTCGGCCGTCTCGCCGTCGCGGATTTCGCCAATCATAATGATATCCGGGTCCTGGCGGACGATGGAGCGCAGGCCGTTGGCAAAAGTGTATTTAATATCGGGATTGACCTGGCTTTGATTGATACCCGGAATCTGGTATTCGATCGGATCCTCTAAGGTTACGATATTTACTCCCTCGGCAAAGAGTCGGTCGATGAGGGCGTAGAGTGTTGTGGTTTTGCCTGAACCGGTCGGTCCGGTCACCAGAATCATGCCATGGGATTTCTCCAGATTGTTTTTTAATTTCTCCAAGCCGGAGCCCTCCAGACCGAGCTGTTCGACGGTCAGAATACCGGTCATCTTATCCAATATTCTCATAACAACTTTTTCGCCGAAAGCGGTCGGCATACTTGAAACACGGAAATCAACCTTCCTTTCATCCATATGGATTGAAAATCGACCGTCCTGGGGAAGCCGTTGCTCGTCGATTTTTAGGTTTGACATAATCTTGACCCGCGACACGACTGCCGAGAGGATATCCTTGGGCAGAGTGATTTTCTTCTGCAAAACGCCGTCAATTCGAAACCGGACCTGAATCTCGGTTTCAAGCGGTTCGATGTGGATGTCAGAGGCCTTATCGCGAATCGCCCGCTTCAGAAGCGAACCGACAATTCGGGCGGCCGGAGCGTCGTCGGCGGCGATATCAAAGAGGGTTTTACTATTCTCCGATTTCTTGATCACCAGATCGTCTTCTTCTTTCGCCTCCTCGATTGCCTCTTTGACCTCGGACTCCAGCCCCTGATATTGATCCAGAATGTGGTTGACATCTTCCTCGGTCGCCAGCTTCGGGACAACCGTCTTTTGGACTAATTTCTTTATTAATTCGCGCGCTTCAATATCCTCCGGATCGATCATGCCGACAATCATCTCGGTCGGAGTTTCCTCGACCGGCACCGCCATAAACTGGCGGGCGATTTTCTCGGGAATTTTGGCGAGAAGTTCTTTGGGCACCACTTTTCTGGAAAGATCGGTATAGGTAATCTGGCCGGCCGGCGCTTTGAACGGAGTCATATCTCGTTCTTTTGGTTCCGCTGTAGCGGTTGGATCAACCGGTTTGGGACTAAATTCAAACCCGGTATGCCCGGAAGCCGGTTGCTGGATGTAAGCTTTCGCTTCATGAGGTTGGTTGGCAAAAGCTGAAGTATGTTGTTCGGGCGGATGTTGCGCGGAGGGATTGTGATCGGGAAGTTCGGTGTTTTCCTTATTGAAGATGCCGGAGCCGACCATTCCCTGGCTCTCCGAGTCGGCTGTCGTTTCGGAATCCTTTTGGAAGATTCTTTTCCAAAACGGTTTTCTCTCATGTAGACGGATTACGCCGTCAAAGGTCGCTTCCTCGCGGCCGCCGTCATTCATCAGTTCTTCATAAACATTGGCATTGGTTTTTGGTTGTTCTTCGGATGCCGGTGTCATCCGGCCAGTATTTGATAGGTCGGGATTATTATTTTCATCATTTGAGTTTTCCGGGTCGTTGCGGAAGTAATTTTGACTGAAATTTGACTCCTGATTCGGGCTTGAAATCGGTTCGGCCTTTTTGACGCCCTTCAAACCGTGGGCAGTCACAGACTCCCTTTCTTCGCCTTGACCGACCATGCTTTTGATGTTTCCCGAGGGCATCCACTTAGCGACATTGGTCGGCAGCATTATTATCTTCTTTTGGGCCCCGTATTTGGGGTGGTTGATCACTTTTGAGGGGTAGTGGACGGTGTAAAAAGTGCCAAAATTAGAATAGACGACTCGGTCGCCTTTGGCCAAGCACTCTCTGATTACATCGCCTAAAGCGACAACCAAACTTTCGGCCTGGTTGTAGCTTAGTCCGCTTTTTTGGGCGATTTCTCGCGCCAGCTCTTTTCTTGTCATTACTTCCCCTCCAAAAGTATTGTAGCATTAAAAGCAATAATATAACAATTGTTTTGTGTGGAAAAAAGGGGAAATATAGTAAGCAGGTAAGCATGTAAGACCCAAAGGGTGCCCTTTCCCGAAGGGAGGCCTTTGGCCCGGGCCAGGTAAGCAAAGAGCAGAAGGTTATTGATAGTAGCTTATTCGCTAGTGTTTATAACCCTGTGGATTCTTTGTTGATATAAAGTCGTAAAATAATATATAAGTTTGTGGTAGTGTTAGGACACTGACTAATGTCTAACAATTGAACAGGTGAACAAATCCTAAATCCTAATTTCTAAATCCTAATTAAATCCAAAATATTTATTGTTTATTGTAATTTGAATAATTGTTAATTTGTTTAGAGCTTAGGATTTAGTGCTTAGAATTTACTGGAAATTTCAATATGGCTTTTTATCAAAAATACCGTCCTCAAAAGTTCTCCGACCTGATCGGCCAGGATCACATCAGTAAAACCCTGCTGGCGGCAATCAAGTTAGGCCGGCTTTCCCATGCCTTTCTCTTAACCGGTCCGCGCGGAACCGGCAAGACGACCACTGCCCGACTTCTGGCTAAGGCGATCAACTGCCAAAATTTGGATTTGGCGGTCGGAGAACCCTGCGACAAGTGCGATCAATGCCTGGCCATTGCGGTCGGAAGCGCCCTTGATGTAATCGAAATTGACGCCGCCTCCCATACGGGAGTCGACAATATCCGCGATATCATCGACAAAGCCCGCTTGGCGCCGACCTCGGCCTCCAAAAAGATTTATATCATCGACGAAGTTCATATGCTCTCGAAGGGGGCATTCAATGCCTTGCTCAAAACGCTGGAGGAGCCGCCGGATCATGTCGTCTTCATCCTGGCGACGACCGAAATTCATAAACTGCCTTCGACTATCATCTCCCGGACCCAGCGCTACGATTTTAAGCGGGTCGGCAAGGAGGACATTATAAAAAATTTGAAAATGATAGCCAGGGCCGAGAAAATCAGCATAGACGACGGAGCGCTTGACGCTATCGCCACGGCGGCGGCGGGCGGTTTTCGCGATTCAGTCGTCTTGTTCGAGCAGGTCGCCGGTTTTGGCGGTAAGATCAGTAAAGAGGATGCCGAAAACCTCCTGGGACTATCATTCGGCGAGAGCGCCCTCGATCTGATCGAGGCGATAATTTCAAAAGAGCAGAAAAAAGGACTTTCGATCATTTCAAAATTGTACGAACAGGGAGTCGATCCGAGTCAGTTTATCCGCGAAGTAATTGAAGCACTGCGAAAAATACTTCTTTACCAAATTTCAGGCAGTGTCTTGTTCGAGGAAACGAAAGAGCGGACCGAGAGAATCAAAAAATTGGCCTCTGACTGCGATTATGAGACGGTCAAAAAAGCAATTGATACCTTCATCGGAAGCGGGAGATTGCTCCGCGATCTCTCAAACCCGATTTTGCCGTTGGAGATGGCGGTGGTGGAGTTGACGAACATAGAAGTATCAAGTATCAAGTATCAAGTATCAAGGGAGGATTCCAAGGACGCGGAACAGCCCAGGAAGGAAAAACAAAAAGAGGAAGATTCAAAAATCGAAGAACCGAAGAACCGAGGAACCGAAGAACCAAAGAAGGAGAAGCTAAAAGAAGATGTCAT
>ERZ1292623.2127-Hain-H51-01um-R1-2127-length-18155-cov-5_pt1 | contig 18155 bp, 23 predicted proteins | sample MGYA00564398_ERZ1292623 | MGnify/ENA primary metagenome ERZ1292623 (study PRJEB36523, sample SAMEA6512633) | groundwater metagenome | collected 2019-01-07 | study: AquaDiva: Metagenomics assemblies of 32 groundwater samples | reverse complement strand
TTAATTAATAGGTTTGATTTAATATTTCCAATTAGAGATATTCCTAATCGTGAAAAAGATGAAAAAATTGCTTCACATGTACTAGCATTACATAAAGATCCAAAAACAATTCAACCAGCAATAGATTTAAAATTATTTAGAAAATATATAGCATATGCTAGACAAAATATCAAACCACAGTTAACACAAGAAGCATTAGATGAAATAAAATCATTTTATGTCGAATTAAGAAATTCTGCTGTAGCCTCTCCTGATGAAATTAAACCTATACCTATATCAGCAAGACAACTTGAAGCTCTAGTAAGACTTGCAGAATCATCAGCAAAAACGAGGTTATCTAATAAAGTAACTAAAGGAGATGCATTAAGAGCAATTGACTTACTCAAATTCTGCCTTTATCAAGTAGGATTTGACAGAGAAACAGGGCAAATTGATATTGATAGAATTTCTACAGGTATTACAACAGCCCAAAGAAGCAAAATGGTTGTTGTAAGAGAAATAATTACTGACATGGATGCCCATGGTCTTAAATCAATACCTATTCAAGATATAATTGAAGAAGCAAAGAGTAAAGGAATAGAAGAAGATCAAGTTGAAGATATAATAGAAAAATTAAAACGTGATGGTTCTATATTTGAGCCTAAACGTGGATTTATTTCAAAAATATAATTTCTTAAAATGGAAAATACAAGGCAAACAGCTTATAAGCTATGGATTAAAGATATGGTTAATGGAGAATTTGTAAAGAGTTCAGGTAATTTTGATCCTAATTATATAAACACAAGAGATTTAAAAGTATCCAGAGTAAATATAATAGCTACAGTAATTTACAAAATAGATGATGAAAATTATTCTTCTATGGTACTAGAGGATAGTTCTGGTAATATAAGGGTTAAAGAATGGTCAAAACTAGAACTTTTAAAAGATATTAATATTGGAGATTTAGTTTTAATCATCGGAAAACCAAGACAATTTAATAATGAAATTTATATAACCCCTGAAATAATAAAGAAATTAGATAATTTAAACTGGTTAAAAGTTAGAGAATTAGAATTAACTAAAATTTATGGGAAGCAAATTAAAAAACAAATTAGCTTAGATGAAAAATCATTACAAGAAATAGATAAAATTGAAGAAATAACAATACTAAATAATAGACAAAGAATCTTAAAAATGATAGAAAACCTTAGTAATGAAGATGGAGTAAGTTATTTAGACATAATGAATAATCTAGGACTAGATAAAGAAGAATCACAATTTATCATAGAAGAATTATTAAAAGAAGGAGAAATATTTGAAGTAAGTGAGGGAAAACTCAAAATATTGAGGTAAAAATGGAAGAATACACAGAATTATTACAAAAAGCATATTCAAAGTTGCCTAAAAAAATAACAACTAAGGAAAGATTTGAAGTACCTAAGGTAGCTGGTCATATACAAGGTAATAAAACAATAATTAGTAATTTTTCTCAGATATGTGATACATTTCAAAGAGAACCTTCACATTTACTTAAATATTTACAAAGAGAATTAGCCACCCCAGCTTCCATAGATGGACCTAGATTAGTTCTTGGGAGAAAAATAAGTTCAGATTTAATAAACAACAAAATACAACAATATGCAAATGATTTTGTAATATGCTCAGAATGTAAAAAACCAGATACAAAACTTGTTAAAGAAGGTAAATTTTTGTTCATTAAATGTTCAGCCTGCGGTGCTAAACATCCAGTAAAATCCAGAATATAAAATGAAAAATATAAAAGAAGAATATACAAAAATAAAAACTAAATTTAATTTGCCTAATTTTGAAGAGGTAGATAAAGAATTTGAATTATATAGGATCGATATAGACAAAACAAGTATTTTAACGAAAGAAATACTGAGAACAATAATATCAAGGTTAATTAATTTCATAAATACGCTTGATCCTATAGTAAATACCCCTCCCCAATCTTTACATGCACTTATAGAAATAAACAATTTATCTGATGATGATAAAAGAGAAATATTTGTTTTTTATAAAAGATTATCTATTTTAATACATGAAGCTTTAGTAGCAGAAATAGCAACAGAAAAAGAAAGTGCACAATTCATTATGAAAATATGGAAACAATGGCCAGAAATAAGAAAAAAAGAAATGACATTTTTGAAGAAAATAGCTGAAGCCTGGCAAAAAGAAGAAGAGAAAGATGAAAGCTTAAAGGGATATACAACATAAAATGTTTATAAAAATACATAAAAACTTTGGAAACGAAATAATTGCAGTTTGTGACGAAGATCTAATAGGAAAAACTATAGAAGATAAAAAAATGAAGATTACAATTACTGAAAGATTTTACAAAGGAGAGAAAAAATCATCAACAGAAATTATTTCAATATTAAAAGAAGCTAAAAATGCAAACTTAGTAGGTAAAGAAACTATAAAATTAGCTATAGATAATAATCTAATAAAAAAAGAGAATGTAATTAAAATTAAAAATATACCACATGCACAAATCTTCTAAATCTTCTCGATCTGATTATTATGAGGGTATCTTACAAATAAGACCAAGGAATAAAGAATTATATGATTTTGTAATAAACCAAGTTCGTAAAAATAATATTAGTATTGCAAAAGAATTAGATTTTGATTATGGATATGATTTTTATTTAAGTTCTAGAAAATTTACCACACAATTAGGAAAAAAATTAACAAAAAGCTTTAAAGGTGAAATTAAGATATCAAAGAGTTTGTATGGAAGACATAAACAAACTAGTAAAGATTTATACAGAATTACTGTATTCTTCAGAAAATTTTAATCAAAAACTTTATAAACATTCTATATGGTTTTTAGATAATGAATAGAAGACAACAAAATCAAGACAATGAAGAAGTATTTAGAGTAAAAGTTCCTAAAGATAATGAAGTTATAGGAATTTTAGATCAAAGATTAGGAGCTTCTAGAATGCGTGTTAAATGTCTAGATGGAAAATCAAGAATTTGTAGAATTCCAGGAAGATTAAAAAGAAAATTATGGGTTAGAGAAGGTGATATGGTATTAGTTGAGCCTTGGGAATTTGGGGGCGATGAGAAAGGAGATATAGTTTTTAAATATAGAGATAACCAAATTCAATGGCTTAAAGAAAATGGATATCTTAAAAAATTAGACGAATTAGAATTCTAATATGTATCAAGAAGAAATAAGAATTCCTAAAGAAAGAATAGCAATTCTCATAGGAAAGAAAGGATCGATTAAGAAAGATATAGAGAGAACTATGCATACCTTAATTAAAATAGATTCTATGGAAGGGGACATTATTATAAAAGGTAAAGACTATTTAGAAGTTTCTACAACGAAAAATATAATTAATGCAATAGGTAGAGGTTTTAATCCATGGATAGCAAAACAATTATGTGATGAAGAGAATACTTTAGAAATAGTTAATATTCCTGAATACTCAAAAAAATCAAAGAAAAAACTAATAAGACTTAAATCAAGAGTAATTGGTACTAAAGGCCGTGCATGGAAATTAATAGAACAAATGACTAATACAGATATTTCAGTTTATGGAAAAACAGTATGTGTTATAGGACATATAGAAGATGCAGATTTAGCAAGAAAAGCAATCAGGATTTTATTATCAGGAGCTGAGCACGGAAATGCTTATAGATGGATAGAACGACAAAAAGCATTGCATAGAGATAGAAATTATTGATTTCTTCTAAAAATTTACATAATCTTTATAAAGAATTCAGAATTCTAAATTAAAAAATGACTGAAAAAAATAAATCAAATGAACCAATGGCAATAGAATTAGCCAAGTCTCAGAGAGAGATTTCTATATCAGAATTTTTTACAAAAAATAGACATTTACTAGGATATGACAATCCAGTAAGAGCATTAATGATGACAGTAAAAGAAGCTGTAGACAACTCAATGGATGCATGTCAAGAAATGAAAGTAATTCCCGAAATCTTTATTCAAATAGATCAATTAAGTGAAGATCGATTTAAAGTTATAGTAGAAGATAATGGTCCTGGAATAGTAAAAAAACAAATCCCAAATGTATTTGGTCGTTTATTATATGGATCAAAATTTCATAGATTAAGACAAAGTATGGGTCAACAAGGTATAGGTATAAGTGCAGCTGTACTTTATTCACAATTAACAACAGGAAAACCAACTAAAGTTGTTTCTAAAATAGATCCTCAAAAACCAGCCCACTATTATGAACTTGGAATTAATACAAAAACAAATCAACCTGAAATTTTTAAAGAAGATGATATTGAATGGCAAAAAAATCATGGAACAAAAATTGAAATAGAACTAGAGGCTAAATATCAAAAAGGAAAACAATCTGTTGATGAATATGTAAAACAAATCGCAATAGCTAATCCCCATGCCCATTTAATTTATATTACGCCAGAAAAAGAAAAAATAGAATATGTAAGAGCAACTACACAATTACCTATTGAACCTAAAGAAATTAAACCTCATCCACATGGAATAGAACTTGGAATTCTAATTAAAATGTTGCATGATACAGAAGCAAAAACTGTTCAAAGTTTTTTACAAAACGACTTTTCTAGAATTGGACCTGGAACAGCAAAAGAAGTAATAGAGCAATCTAAAATTACAACAAAAAAATCTAAAGACTTAGAAGCAGATGAAATAGAAAGATTATTCAGAGCATTACAAAATGTAAGAGTAATAGCTCCTCCTACAGATTGTTTAAGTCCAATTGGTCAAGAATTATTAGAAAAAAGTCTTAGAAAAGAAATAGATTCTGAATTTTATGTTACTGTAACGAGATCTCCTAGTGTTTACAGAGGAATGCCTTTCCAAGTAGAAGCAGCAATAGCATATGGAGGTAATATTGATAGAGAATCTCAAGTTAGATTATTGAGATTTGCTAATAGAGTTCCTCTACTTTATCAACAAGGAGCATGTGCAATTACCGAAGCTGTTATTGAAACTAATTGGAAAGCATATAATTTACAGCAATCTTCTAATAGTCTACCTATAGGCCCAGCAATTATACTTGTACATATTGCTTCAGTATGGGTTCCATTTACTAACGAAGCAAAAGAAGCAATAGCTCATTATGATGAGATTATAAAAGAAATAAAATTAGCTTTACAAGAATGTGGGAGAAAATTAAATATTTATATTAATAAAACAATAAGAAGTGCAGAACAAAAAGAAAAAATAAGTTTATTTGAAAAATACATTCCTGAATTAGCTTCATCTTTAGCAACTTTATCAAATGAAAGTAAATCAAAAATAGAAGAAAGCTTAAGAAAAATATTAAAGAAAAATATGTCTAATTTACTAAATGAAAATGGCATCCAAGACAAAACCTAAAGAAGAAATACAATTACTTGGTAAAAAAATAACTAATCAAGTAGATAAAGGAAAAAATCCCGAAATTACTTTTCTATCTAGAAGTTTAAATAATATTGTTTATGACAAAAAAACTAAAACTCTAAAGCTAGGTGATAAAACAGCTACAAGGTCATTCTTTAATGTGGCTCATGCAAAAAAATTTTTACAAACAGTAGAAGTAGCTAGTGTAATTAAAAAAGAGTTATTAGATTCAGGAAAACATGAACATTTAAGAGGAGTATTTTATATTGTAAAAAGAACTATTCCTGGAACTAATGTTAATTTAGTTGATGAGCAAGTTGAAAGTGATAAAGCTATAGAAGACTTAGAAGTTATTACAGGGTTATCTAGAGAACAAATGCATGTTTCTGCAAATAAAATGGGAAGTATGGTTGGTAATTTAATTTTAGAAGATTCTGGAGACATAATAGATTGTTCTAAGTTGGGAAGAGGTGGTTATTCTATACCTTCTATTACAGACGAATTAGATTTTAAAAAAATAAAAGCAGATTATATTTTATATATGGAAAAAGCAGCTATATTTGAAAGACTTAACGAAGATAAATTTTGGCAAAAGAATAATTGCATTTTAATAACATCACAAGGTCAAACTACAAGAGGAATAAGAAGATTATTACAAAGATTATCAGAAGAAAAAAATTTACCAATATATGTTTTATGTGATTGGGATATTTATGGAGCATATATTTATTCTGTAGTAAAATATGGATCTATTACTTTAGCTCATGCATCTGAAAAATTAACTATACCAAATGTAAAATATATAGGAATTACAGGAGATGATGTTGTAAAATATGATTTAAAGAGGCATTTAATTAAATTAACTGAACAAGATTCAGCTAGAATAAAACAAGTTTCTGAATATGATTGGTTTAAAGATAATAAAGAATGGATTAGACAATTTAAAATGATGAAGGAAATGAATGGTAAAGTTGAAATACAAGCACTTGCAGCAAGAGGAATAAGTTTTATTTCAGAAACATATTTACCATCTAAAATTAAGAATAAGGAATTTTTAGACTAAAATTCTATATCTTATTCAATAGAAATTAATTCTACTTTTTCTCCGCTTGTAAGAGAAATTTCAAGTGTCGCTCCACCAACTTCAGAACAATAATATTTATTTTCTTTTAAGTCTGGGTCAAGAGGAGTGTAATCGAGAGTTTTTATACAGTTATTAAATGTACCAAAAGGAACTATGACTTTTTCACCTAAAGAAACAACATCAGCCATGTCTTCAGCCTCGCCCTTATAATATTCTTGTCTATAAGAATCTCCAACTTTAGGATTTGCTTTCATTATAATTCCTGGTTTTGCACCATTTATACCAGTTTCCCAAGATCCTTTAGTGCTTACAACTTTTCCATTTTCAAATTCTTTGGAATCTTCACCAAAATACCAAACATTCCCTTCTTTATCTTGAGCATACCAATCAAATGTTTCTTCAATTAGTTCTCCATCAAGCCATACTCTATCCCATACAACAGTTGTTTCTATTTCATTAACCATTCTTGTTTCATTAGTAACATAAGTCTCAATTTTTTCTAAACCATCTTTAGTATTTCCCTCATAAACCATTTTCTTCCCAGGACTTAAAGTAAAATATTTATTAGTGATCTTAGATGTAAAATCAGAAGGATTAATTATTGGATTATAAGTAGTTTCATATAATTTTTCTGATTTTTGATTATTTTTTGGGGTTGATAAAAAATTAGATATAAATAAAGTATTTAAAACTATAAAAACTATTACAGTAATCATTAAATAAATAAGGTATTTTGTTTTCATCTAAAAATTTTAAAGTAAGATAAATTTATAAATTTAATTATATAATAATAAAATATTATTTTTCCTTAATACTAATCTTTTAGAAATGTTTTTAAAGCGATTTTTTGCTTATTATTTTTATGCCCCGGTAGCTCAGCCTGGTAGAGCACATGGCTGTTAAAATATATAGAAACCATGCGGTCGGGGGTTCAAATCCCTCCTGGGGCGCTTTTTTTTAAAAACCCAGAAAAGCTTATAAACAATTTAAAAGCTATTTTATTTCTAAGGGCCTGTAGCTTAGCCTGGTTAGAGCACTCGACTGATAGGTTTGTTAGGCTCTCATTTCCACGGAGGTGAGAATAGAGAGTTCTACTCTCTCCTAATTAAGCTCACAAATCGAGAGAACTAAAGTTCCGATAAAGGTCCCAAGTTCAAATCTTGGCAGGCCCACTTTTACTGTATTTTAGCACCGTTTTTTATGTCAGAATCAGGTTGCAATAAGCTAACAATATTATTTTCTTGATCAACAGCTGCTAGTATCATACCTTCACTTTTTATTCCTCTAAAAACAGCAGGTTCAAGATTAACAAATACAATTACTTTCTTTCCAATTAAATCATCTTCATTATAATATTGCTTAATTCCAGCTACTAAATTTATTTCTTTATCACCTACATCAATTTTTAGTAAAATTAATTTATCTGCATTTGGATGTTTTTTTACACCTTTAATTTCTCCAACTCTTAAATCCAACTTTTTCCAATCACTAAATTTTATAATTTCCATTTTATAAAGCTATTATTTTAGTACTTTAGATATGTATAAAGCCATAGCATGCAATATTACTCTATGGACTTCTTGAATGTACTGAGTATCATTTGAATGAACTTTTACACTATAATGACAAATATCTGCTAATTTACTATCTTTTTTTGTAATACCAACGGTAAGACATTCTAGGTCATTAGCTTTATTTATAGCATTTATTACATTTTTAGATTCACCACTTGTACTAATTCCGATTACAACATCATCTTTTCTTGCGTAAGCTTCTACTTGTCTAGAGAATATGTACTCAAAACCAAGATCATTCCCTATTGCAGTAATTATTGCAGGATTAGTTAAAGAGTACACTGGTAATGCTCTTCTAGAATCATTTATTTTACAAACGAGTTCTGCTGCGAAATGATCAGCATCACTAGAAGAACCACCATTACCCAAAATTAATGATTTACTACCTTTTTTTAATCTTCTTGAAAGAAGGTAAGAAACACTCTGGGTGCTATCTATCAATACATTCAAATATTTTTTTTCTATATTTAAGTTTTTCTTTAAGTAATCTCGTATCAAAAATCTCATTTTATTTTTTTAAATAAAATTTCTCCTTTACTAATTTTATATTCTTTTACTAAACCGAATTTACAATCTTTTAAATAACCTTGATTTACACCTAAAAATTTATTAATTTTTTCACAAGTTTCAGGAATAAATGAACTAAGTAATATTGAAATTATTCTAATTGCTTCTAATAAAGTATAAACGTGTTTATTTAATGTTTCACCTTTCATTTCCCAAGGTTTTTCATCATTAATATGTTTATTACATTCTTTAACAAATTTCCAGATTGTGTTTAAAGATTCAGTTAACTCATAATTATCCATTAATTTTTGTATAGTCTTTAATTCTAATTTATTACTTAATTCTTTATCAACATCACTTTTCTTTATTTTACTACCTAAATTCTTTTCACATATGGTTAAAACTCTACTTACTAAATTTCCTAAATCATTAGCTAATTCATTATTTAGCCTTTCCTTTAAAGCTTCTTCAGAAAAATCACCATCTTGACCAAAATGTATTTCTCTTAATAAAAAATATCTCAAAGTGTCTAATCCGTATTTATCAATTAATTTTATCGGGTTAACAACATTTCCAGAAGTTTTACTTAGTTTTTCTCCTTTTAGATTAATAAAACCGTGAACTAAAACTTTTTCGGGAACTTTTATGTTTGTAGCCATTAAAATCGCAGGCCAGATAACACAATGAAACCATGTGATATCTTTACCTATTAAATGAACATTAGCAGGCCAAAATTTTTTGAAATTATCTCCATTTGGATAATCTATTGCTGAAATGTAGTTACTTAATGCATCAATCCAAACATAAATTTTGTGATTTTTATCAAAAGGAACATCTATACCCCAATCCAAATTTCTTCTTGAAACACTTAAGTCTTTTAAACCATCTTTTTTAATTCTATTTATTAATTCAATCATTTTATTTTCAGGAATAATAAATTCCTTATTATTTAACAATTTTAAAATATCTTTTTCATATTTACTTAACTTAAAGAAATAACTTTCTTCTTTTAAATACTCAACTTTGATTTTATGTATAGGACATTTACCATTATCTAAATCCTTCTCCAAATAAAAATTCTCACAACTTGTACAATACAATCCTTCATAATTTCCTTTATAAATCTCTTTTTTATCATATAATTTTTGAAATATTAATTGAGCAACTTTTACATGTTTAGGCTCTGTAGTTCTTATAAAATAGTCATTACTTATCTTTAACTTGACACATAAGTTTCTAAATTTTAAAGCATTTTTATCTACAAATTCTTTTATTGGAACTTTAGCAATTTTAGCTGCTTTAGCGTTTTTTTGTGCATTTTCATCAGTTCCAGTAAGAAAAAATACTTCTTTCTCATTAAGCCTGTTCCATCTTGCTATTATATCCGCACATACCTTTTCATATGCATGTCCTAAATGCGGGTCAGAATTTACATAGTCTATTGCAGTAGTTATATAAAATTTATTTACCATAGGAGTAAATTTATTATGAACTTATTTAAACTTTTTCTTTCTAAAATGAGATTATAGAAGCCTTTTTAAAGAGGCGCAAGTGACCGATTGTATGAACTCAAAAACACATTTACAAGAAGAATTAGTAAAAGCAGTAAACGATCTTGGCTTTGTTGAATTTACCGAGATTCAAAAAAGAGTTATACCTTTAATACAAGAAGGAAAGGATGTTATAGCACAATCTCTTACAGGATCTGGAAAAACAGCTGCTTTTGGGTTACCAATAATAGAAAAAACAATATACGGGCAAGGTTTACAAGTCTTAATTTTAGTTCCAACAAGAGAGTTATGCGAACAAGTTAATAAGGAGATGCATAAGTTTTCTAAATATAAGAAGTTTAATATTTTAGCAGTGTATGGTGGAGTTTCAATAAATCCTCAAATTCAAAAATTAAGGAATGCAGATATAGTTGTTGGCACTCCAGGAAGAATCCTAGATCATATTCAAAGACATACAATAATCTTAAGCAAAGTCAGAATTCTAGTTTTAGATGAAGCAGATAAGATGTTCGAAATGGGATTTATAGATGCAGTAAAAAAAATAATATCTTATCTAAATAAAAATAGACAAACTTTATTGTTTAGTGCTACAATTTCTTCACAAGTTCATAATATAGTTAAGAATTACATGAAAACCCCCATAATGGTTAAAACTAAGTCATATATTGATGAGGAAAATATAGTACAACACTATTATAATGTTAATTCTAGAGAAAAATTTTCTCTATTAGTTCATTTATTAAAAGAAGAAGACAAAGAATTAACAATTATCTTTTGTGCAACCAGAAGAATGGTTGATATACTCTCTAAAAATCTAAGCCATTTAGAAATTAGATCAGGTAAATTGCACGGAGGATTATCTCAAAATAGAAGGAAAGAGGCTATTGATATGTTTCATAGTCATAAGTTTAATATTCTCGTAGCAAGCGATGTTGCAGCCCGAGGCCTAGATATAAAAAATGTTTCCCACATAATTAATTATGATATTCCTAAAACTTCTAATGAGTATGTTCATAGGATTGGAAGAACTGCAAGAGCAGGGAGTCATGGAAAAGTTATTTCTTTACTTTCAGAAGGAGATTATGATAACTTTAGAAACGTTTTAGAAGACAAATCTTTAATTCTTCAGAAAATAGGATTACCAGAGTTTCAAAAGATTCCATTAATTAAACAACAACATAGAAACTTTCACAATAGAGATCATTTTCATCACCAAAAAGGATTTCATAAAAGAAGTTTCAGAAGACACTAATTTTTTTCTTTTGAATATGCTATACTTTTATTTAAGGCGTCTGTAGTTTCTTTTAAGTCCCCACCAAATAAAAATAAATCAGGTAAATTGTTATTGTGAATATACCACCAGTTTAAATTTTCTTTCTCAGCTTTTAACAATTTTTTTAATTTTAGTTTCTTAAATTCACTTTTATACCTTACTAGAACATTATTTGCCATCTTATAATGAAAATCTATAAATTTTTTATTTAGGATAGGAAATGGATATAACATTAATCTATCTTCTAAATCTTTATTTAAAAACCTAGAAATTAAAGTAGCAACACTACCAAATGTAAATCTATGCTCATCTATCTTAAACTTTTTAGATGTAGATTCAAATAATGCGGCTTTAGTTTCATCATAAGGTATTAAATTTATCCATGCCTCATAAATATGATCTCCTTTAGAGTTTAAAGGTAAATAAATTAATTTAAATGTATTTTCAGGTTTTTCAGAATCAAAAGATGGAATTTCTCCTACACAACGATCACTGTAATCATATATTTTTACATTTCCACTACAATAAACTCTTAATCCTCTATAATCTTCTAATATTGGTAAAACCTTTGGTAATGTATCCAAAGAACCAATACCTCTCCACATTATTCCTCTACACGATGCATTTACTGATCCATTTTTACTTTCTTTATTTCTTCTATATTTCCAATAAGCTAAAGATCTATGTATAACTTTTTGTGGGTTTATTTTCTTGTCTATACATTCCCTTTGGCTTTCTGGTAAATCAATAAGTCTACACTCGTTATAAGTTTTCCAAAATTCATTAGAACTCATTTCTGTTAAGGGGTTTTCTTTATATGTAGGTAATATGTAGTTATTTTCAGATATAATAAAATATTCATCATCTCTCAAATTTTCTATAATCCCAACTAATTCACTGTTACCTTTAAAATCAGTTTCAACTAATTTTTTCTTTTTAATTTCAGTTAAAGGTAAACCATCCACATATTGTTCTAAATTACTTATTGTCATGATTATTATTAAGATAAAAAAATATTTAAGTGTATCTTTCTTATTATCTAGAAAGAAAATGAGAGAAGAAGCTATAGAACTGATTAAAAAAGGATATTCTTTAAATAAAATAAAAAGTATAACGGGAATAAATAAATCCTCACTGTACTATCATTATAAAAAAATAAATGGCAGAAAATATAATTTAATAAAAATAAATGATTGTAATAAACAAAAAATTGGAGAGTTTATTGGAATCTTTACGGGAGATGGTAATTTTTTCTTCGATAAAAACAAACATCATTATAGAATAACAATTTATACAGGATTATATGAAGAAGATTATAGGAAGCATCTAAAAAGATTATTTAAAGATCTATTTTCAAAAACCCCTAGAATTTATAAAAATTACAAAACTAATGTTCAACTTACACAGTATTATTCTAAAGATATTTACTTATTAATTAAAAGATATCTTACTTGGAATAAAAATAAAACTAAATCAGTTAGACTCAAGAAAATAATGTTTAATGAGCAGAATTTCCTCATCGGATTTTTAAGAGGGCTATTTGATACTGATGGCGGGATTTATAAAAAGAAAAATAAAGTAGCATTCGGAACAGCTTCAAAATATTTAGCATATCAAATAAGAAACATACTTAAATCATTTAATTTGCCTCCAGGATTTTATAAGTATAGTAATAAAGATTTCTATTATATTGACTTATATGGTGATAGAACAAGAAGATTTATGAAACTAATAAAACCTAATAACACTAATAAGATTTTATAGCAGTAGTAGTTCAGTGGTAGAATTTCGGCTTCCCATTATTAAGGAAATAGCTGATGACCCGAGTTCAAATCTCGGCTACTGCACTTTTTAAGTCAAATGAAATACTGAAAAAGTTTAAATACAACTACTTATTACCAAATAACTATGAAAAAAAGGCATTACATATTAATCGTGCTTATTTCTTCTATAATATTTATTAGTGGATGTGCACAACTAAATTATGTATGTTATGATGGTACTGTAGTTTCTACTCATTCACTATGCCCTAAAGAGACTGAGATAAATTTTGAATTAGCTAATCAAAAATTTGGTCATTACAACAATGAAAGTAGGGATTATTGGGCAGCGGATGTAACTTGTGATACGGAGTTTTAAAAAATCACAAATCTGATATAGAAAATGGATATATCAAAAATGTTATGTGTTATATGAGGGCTGTAGAACCTGAACCACCTAAAGAATATGAGTGTGCAACTGGGTTCTTTACTCAAGATAGAATAAATAACGGTAAATTTACTGGATGTCATACATCTGTACATATATATTGTAGATGCAAATATCAAATAAGTTCGCCAACCCAATAATTTTATTTAATGAATTGCAAAAACATTTAGCTACCACTTTTATATCATCTTCTTCTCTTAGTAACCCATTTGCCACTCTTAATTAGAACCTTATAAGTCGGACTTGATAATTTAAGCTTATAATCAGAAATTTTATTAATCTTTTCATATTCGTTTACTATTTTATGATCAATATTCTCTTTCTCTTCAGAAGTTTTTGCTTGTTCTCGTTGTTTTTTAAATAGGTTAATCTTATCAAAATGAATCTTTTCCCTAATATATAATTTATCTATTGATTTTTTAGTCATTTTTCATTTAAAATCATTAAAATATATTACTTATTTATCTATAATAACAATTATAATAATCCACAAACTATTTAAGTTTTTCTATATTATCTATTATAAAGTAATTAAAATTAAGGGGGGAATATGAATGAATAAAATCATAAAAGGATTAACATTAACAACAATAGTTTTAGGTTTATCAATTTCTTGTGGGAAAAAAGAACAAAAAGTTACTGAACCTGCTCCAAAACCAAAAACAGTACAAGAATTACTAAATGAAAAACTTAGCCCTAATTATACAAATGTAAAAGATGGATTTATTAATTATCAGGTTACATCTACTAACCATTTATGGGAAATAGTAAGGACATATTCTAATCATTATTACCAAGTTGTTCATAAAAGAAATGCAACACCTGGAGAAGTTGACAGTAAAGTAGTAGAAACAATAAGACTTAATCAAGATTTAGCTAAAAAATATGAAAATTTAAATGAAACAAACTTTTTTGGGGGTTTTGAAGATGAAAATTTACTAATCATTCCTAATCATATAGAGACTGGTGATGTAGTAAAAATAAAACCTTACTTAATCTCATCTAATGGAGGAGGAATAATAATAGATTTATAAATTTTTTATTACCTCTTTCCATTCTTCATAGTTTAATTGATAAACTAATTTATTATTAAAACTAAAATTAGGGATTTTTTTAGTAGCATCAAACTTATTTAATTCAAAAATTTTCTTAAAAGAATCTCTAGTTGCGTTTTTTAATTTCTTATCATTTTGCAAATAAATCTCTTTTATTAATAATTCTTTTTTTGATAATTTCTTTGGAATTATCTTAATAACATTAGAACTAACTCTTGGCATAGGTTCAAAAGCCTCTTTATTTACTTCTTCTAAGATAGCAATAATAAAAAAGATAGGCATTAAAATAGAAAGCAAACTTTTTTCTTTTGTTAATCTTGAAGCAAATTTATATGGAACTGTAAAAATAGCTAATTCAAAATTTATATTTAATAACTTATTCAATAACGGTTCACAAATATTATATGGTAAATTACTTACGATTTTATTAAATTTCAATTTATTTATTAATTTTAAAATATTTCCCTCTATTACCTCAACATTCTTTAATTTTTTATCTTTTAATGTTTTTACTAACACAGAATCAATTTCCACAGCGATAACTTTACATTTCTTACATAGTTCTTGAGTTAAATTTCCTGTACCAGAGCCTATTTCAAGGACAATATCATTTTTATTTAAACTAGCATAACTAACTATTCTTTTAATTAGTTCCTTATCTATTATAAAATGTTGGTCTAACATAAATTTCTTAAAGAAATAACATTTAAAATACTAACTTTTTTGTGTTTATCCTCTATTAAGATTATTTCTTAACTCGTCTGCATATCTGTGAGCTAGATGTAATGGTTCTGGTAATTTGTGAGGTAATCTTACACTTTTTTTAACAATATCAACAGCTGTATTTAAACTAATTTTGTTTCCGGGACTAACAAATAAAGGTTTACTACCTTCTTTTAATTTAATTTTCATTCCTCTTAATTCATTTTCAACATATATTTCATCTCCCTTAGTTACACCTAATAAAAAACTTTTAGATACTCCTATAGTACATTGATCTAATAAAATCCCGATATGAGAAGCTAAACCAATTCTAGAAGGATGTAAAATACCATTGCCATCAACCATCAAAACATCTGGTTTATTTTCTATTTTAGAAAAAGCTTCTATAATAACAGGTCCTTCCCTATAAGCTAGAAATCCCGGAACATAAGGAAATTTTACTTTAGTTATAGCATATTTTTTCTCTACAATTTTCATATCCTTATCACAAACTACTATGGCAGAAATTATATTTTTTCCACTAAAATTTTGATCTACTCCAGCTATTAGTTCAAGTTTATCAAAATCATCTTTTATTATAACTTTTTTAGCTAATTTTTCTTGCTCCTCTTTTAATTTATTTAGGTTTATCATCTTTTTTTTCTGTAATATCATGAAGCATATGATGATGGAAACCATGAGCAATATTATTTAATTTTAATCCTATAATACTATATAAAGGCTTTTCATCTACTTTTCTTTCTTCTTTAATTAAAGGCAACATTGAAGCAGATACACCAAATCTTAAGATTGCAGATACAAGAAATATGAATAAAAATATGTTCATAAATCCTATATCTAAATTAGTAGCTAAATATCCTCCTATACTTGCACCTATAAAAATACCTACACCTGATAAAATATTTAAATAAGAAACACAAACTGCTCTTTTTTCTCTACCTACAGCATCAAAAACAAAATTACCTGAACTTAGACCAAATCCTGCCCATACAAATCCTGAATATGTTTGTATAACCATTAAGTAATATTGATTTGGAGAAAATATAAATAATATTGGAACTAAAGGTATTAATAATCCAGTTAATCTCATAACTTTAACATTACCAAACCTATCTGCAATTTTCCCCCATAAAGGCATACTAAATAAAGAAGCTAAAGCAGAAAATACATTAATTATAGTATAGATAGTATAACTAAATTTTAATTCTCTAAGCAAATAAACAGTAAAAAATGGAGAAGCAATCATCACAACTAAATAAATTAGCATCATATATATTGTATAACGACCAAAATTAGTTGTCCACATTTTCTTTATAAAATCAATAAAGCCAAATTCAAATTCTTTTTTTATTATTAATTTAGGCTCATAAATTCTAGCAAATAAAACACCGGAAAATAATCTAGCTATTATGGCAATAATAAACAAAATCGCGAAACCTATAAAAACTTCATTCTTAGGAAATAAATCAAGAAAAAATCCTGCCAATAACATAGAAATTAAACCAACTAAACCAATTATTTCACTTCTTTTACCAAAATACCTTCCTCTTTGATCTTCAGGAACGATGTCACCCATCCAAGACATCCATACAGGGTTGATAAAAGAACTAACAATTACTGCTAAAGAAAATAAGATTATTAAAATTAAGGGACCATTTTTTAGAAATAAAAATGGTATTAACAATATTGGTAACCACAAAAATGAATGCATAAAAATGTTTGCTAATATTATTTTTTTTCTGCTACCTACTTTTTCTAAAATAGAAGCTGTTTTTAACTGAAAAAATGGTGCAACTAAACTTGGAATAGAAGTTAATGCAGCAATCTGAGCATTACTTGCATTCATGGCAATAGCAAATGGACTTATATATGCATTACCAACACCATCCATAACAGCATAAGAACTTCCTTCTGCTATAGACAATTTTAAACTTTTATCTATTTTTTCTTTTTCCTCTTTTTCCTCTTTTTTTTCAACCATATACTATTTTTTTATTTAATTTATTTAAATACTTTACTAGATGGGCCTACCAGGAATTGAACCTGGATTTAGATCCTGTGAAGATCTCGTCATAACCACTAGACCATAAGCCCTTAAGAAAATTCTTTACTTAAGACAACATTGTCATTTTGAATGCTCCTGGCGAGACTTTCACTAAGGATGCAGGTTGATAAGGACGCAATCCTTATTTTGAACTCGCGTCTCGGCCTTTCTATAATTATAAATTTCGAGAGGGCCGAATCCTTAACCGGGCTAGACTACAGGAGCTTGAAAATAAAAGAAAAAAAGAAAGTATATAAATTTTTACTTAATTTTATATACTGCTGTTATTGATGCAGATATCTCTAATTTTTGTGGATTGATTTCTATAGATTCTGCATTCCCGACTCTTGCTATATCTGCTTTTAATGCAGCCTCAGCATAAATATAAGGTGGGTAATAAAAATTAGATTCACTTACACTTACTAAATCCCCCAATCTTGCTCCAAGACCAGTAGCAATAGATTCTGCTTTACTCTTTGCTTCAGACGCAGCTTTAGTTAATACTTCTTTTTTAATTTGCTCTTCTTTTTCTTTAGTTAAAACAAAAGATACTTGATCTATACCATTTGCACCATTATCTATTGATTTGTCTATTATTCTTCCCACTCTTTCTAGTTCAGTAGTAGAAACTTTTAATTGATTATATAAAGTATAACCATCAATTTTACTTTCTCCATCATCATAGATATATTTAGGGGATAAATAATATTGAGTAGTTTCTATATCTTTACTTAGAATTCCCATATCTTTTAAAGCATTTACTACATTATCATTAATTTTTGAATTTTCATTTTTTACTTCTTCTGCACTTTTACCTTCAGTTAATATC
>ERZ1292623.2126-Hain-H51-01um-R1-2126-length-18166-cov-6_pt1 | contig 18166 bp, 29 predicted proteins | sample MGYA00564398_ERZ1292623 | MGnify/ENA primary metagenome ERZ1292623 (study PRJEB36523, sample SAMEA6512633) | groundwater metagenome | collected 2019-01-07 | study: AquaDiva: Metagenomics assemblies of 32 groundwater samples | reverse complement strand
GCATCCCTGGTCGCATCCCTGGTCGCATCCCTGGTCGCATCCATGGTCGCATCCATGGTCGCAGCATAGGTCGCATCCATGGTCGCAGCCGCGGTTGCAGCCCTGGTCGCATCCGAGGTCGCATCATAGGTTGCACCCATGGTCGCATCCCTGGTCGCATCCATGGTCGCAGCCGCGGTCGCAGCCGCGGTCGCAGCCATGGTCGCATCCGCGGTCGCATCCGAGGTCGCATCCGAGGTCGCATCCGCGATCGCATCCCTGGTCGCAGCCCTAGCCGCAGCCCTGGCCAATGTCGCATTTTTGCTTCGATACCAGATCCAAGAGGCAAATCCGGCTGCAAAGGCAGCAATAAACGGAGATGAAACAAATATAATTCTATTTGGTGGTGGTGGTTCTAATCCCGCCGCTTGATAAAGACCTACAATTGCATCTCGTGTAATTTTCTGGTCCATGTCATCCATCTTTCTTGTCGACATGGCGTTCGCAATCCAGTGATCGCGCCACTCTGGCAACCTGGCCTCGTGTTCTTTCGTCAATGAGTAAAGTTTTTTGGGCTTCATATTCATTCCTAATCGGTCACGTTACGCAATGCCGATGGACTGTATTCTTTTTGAATACTTACTCGATATGTCCCTTTTGGCAGAATAATTATTTCATGCTCCTCGTGTAGCAATTCCACGGTCTCATCGCACTTGAGCAACCGATCAGGAATTAGGCCGCCACCAAGTTGGGCAATCATGTTAGCCGCGTCGGTTTCACTGATAGGCCGACGCTCGTCCATATAGAGAGAACATTGAATAGATGAAATTGCGTGTGCGTGTCCCGTTGCCTCACCCAATGCAAGGACGACACGGCCATCATTCCCGCGTGGTAATTCTTTACCCAGTGGCGTGTTGTCATCGACGCGCATGATCAAAACATCACCCTGTCTTCCCATGAATGAATCGACCTTGATTTTTTTTCTCATTTTTCCGTTCCTTGTGATTGGTTAAAATGCCAAATTGTCATCATCGTTCGGCGAATCCTGACTGTTTGAATTTTTAATTTTGGAACATTTGAATGCTTCGAATTGCGTAAACCATCGACCAGAAAATTGTCCCTTACCTTCTCGGCTTTCGGCACCACCAACAATTTTCACTTGATCGCCAACATCCACGCCAATAATTTGTTGGTTGCGATTGTCTCCGTAAAAACGACACGAAACCATGCGTATATAGTTATTCGGAGTGATGTGTTCGACGATGACGAACCTAGCATAACTGTCGCTGGTTATCGCAATTACACGCCCTGTAATTTCTTCGCTCATGATTTCTCCTCGTCTCAGTTCCCGACGTCCGTTAACAACACAAACGGCTGCCCGTAATATGGGCATGTCCCTTTCCTGCATTCGTTTTCTCTGTGTGGTTGCCGGTGATACAGGTGGGCTGCGCAGGTGTCGTAGCCAGAGACTGGGATGTGGTAAGGAGCCGCATAGCCGCCGGTTGTTGATGGTCTGGCGAATTCTCGTATCTCTGACGGAGATGACATAAACTTACAGCGCCGCAGGCACTCCCTCGCGGCCTGTTCGACAGCCGTGATCGATAGGTCTTCGAGGGCAAACCAGTAGCCCTCGAACAGCGCGGTTGTCACCTCTGCGCGAAACACCGCTGCAAGTGCTCGCACAATCCTTACGAAACGCTCTCTGTCAGCGTCTTGCATGACCCCCACCGTGAAGCCCGATCCACTGCCTTTCCGCCGCCGCTGCGGTAGCCTCACGTCCCGACATGACCAGCACTTCGACACCGTACTTGTTGAAACCACCCTGAGTGCAGAAGTGGACAAGGCTGTGCCGCATTTTCTGGGCAACGAATTGATCTTCGTCGAGTAGGTAGCGCTTCCAGCGCGCGGGCAGTTCCTTGGCCTGTTCTGGGTCGAGGTCTTTCAAGAGCCGACCGAATTGGGCCTTGTCAGCAGGGGTGGATTTGTACCGCTGACCGTAGCGCGCTTGCCAGAGTGCGCAGAAGGCTCCAAGCATCTGCTCGAAGAGGTTCTGCGGCTCTTGGGAGGATGCGACTAGGGCAGTGGTAGGCATGGTCGCGAGAGCGACCATGTTCTCCTTCCCTTCCTGTTCCTTTCCCTTCCTGTTCCCTTCCCTTCCCTTCCCTTCCTGAGCATGCTGCACCTCGGTGCAGCAATTATTAGGTACTCCGCTCGGCGCGTTATGCTCAATTGGTGCCGGTAGAGCTGATCCTATTTCACTTGGATGAGGGCGTTGGTGCTCGGCAAATTTTGGTATGGCGATACACACAAGTCCCTGAGCCGTGTAGCGTGTGATGAATTTCGTGTCCGCAAGCTCGTCCAGCATGGCGGGCACGTCGCAATCGTCGTAGGGGAGGATCTCGGCCTTGATACGCCTTGGCCTCTCTTCGAGGCGCCCCTCGCGATCGGCAAGTGTCCACAGGCCAATGAACAGAAGGCGGGTGAGTGGGGGTAGGACTGCCAAATCTTCGTTCAAGAAGAAGCCAGGTTTTATGGCGCGAATGCGGCTCACAGCCCCACCCCTCCCACGTACCACTGACCGTCGGGCAGCTCGATGACGAGGCGTCTCGTCTCTTGTGGTTTGCGAAAAGTGCCGTCGGCTGGTCCTGCCCCAGCTACGCGCCCCAGGATACGCCTTGGCTCTGCGTCGGCTAGGCCGATATTTGAGTGCCGGTCATCTTGCCCGGCTGCGACGGCAGAATTCTGTGTGCCACTTAATTCCGCAGCACGAATTATTCCGTTTTTATTCCCAGCCGCTGCGGCAACGGTCCACCCATGTGGCGCAAACGCACGTCGAAACTCTTCTGATCGCTGTCCCCAGTAGACAATTGCGCTTGGGAATGGCGCCGACGCAGGTGCGCCAACAAATTTAATTCGGCCACGCCAAAAGCAAATCTGTTGGGCAGCAATAACGTGTCGATGCCACAGACGAGTATCGGTGCGTGCCGGTAGAAGCGCGATTATCTCAACACCATTTGCCGCTTCAACGGCGCACTTCCCGATCCAGGCTGGCAGGGCCCGCCCATAAGGCGGGTTTACGTAAGCATTTTTGTATCCTGACCACGGCTGTGCCAGCCCGTCGACCCGCGGTGTGAAAAAGAACGATGCTCGAACTGGATTGTCGTCTGTAGTGCATGGATCTAGGACGACGGGGCCGCCAAATACCTCGCGAACCAGCGCCAGTACGTTCTCGGGCGTGCGCCACTCCGTGGAGACCGATGACATAAGGGAGCTAAGATTGCCCATTATAGCGCCAGCCCCAATCTGATCTGATGCGCCTTCACCCATTCCTTTTCACATCGCCTACATTTCCCCCGCCCATCCCATGGTTTCACAACCTTCTCTGCCGCTGTCGGTATGCCAGGAATGCTCCGATATACGCCGCCACACCACAAAAATACGTTGCCAGCATCGTCGATACGCCTGGCCGAGTGGGCCGGGATGATGTGGAGGCCAAACGGCGGGGAAAACCACAGTTGCCCAGTGTTTACGGGCTCACGAAATGCGCCGTCAGCGAGACTCATTATCGAACCTCATTGGACCCGGGATGCGACAAAGCAGAATCGAAGTCTTCATAAAGTTTAAACCGACGCCGGATATCTGAGCATGGCCAATTCATCCGACGGGCATCATTACTACGCAACTGCGCCATTGGGGATTCGGTACAAATAATTTCCTCAACCTCCCACCAGGTAGCCGAGTCATCTGGACAAACAAATTTCATTCCAACCTGCACAAAGGATATAGGCGAGGTAAGATTACTCATGCACATTTTCTCTTAAGCGCTGCGCAGTTACGCTTTGAGTGGCCTTCCTCGTCGCAATATTCACAACGCGGTAATGCTTGCACGTCGCCGCGCCAAAACATCATGACTCGTTCGTTGCCAGTTTTCTTCAAATGAATTGCGCCCCGTCCATAGCCGGTGCCGATTTGCACAACCTCGAAAACATCATCACGCGATATCCGGCCGTAAAAATCGGCGCATTTTATTAACGCTTTTTCTCGAATACGCGCATGTGCGCCTACTTTTGGCTTAGACATTAAGCAGTCTCCTTGACCCTAATTGCTGTAAGTTCGTGGCTGTGCCCCTGCGCCGGCAATACATCAAGCCACTTAACAACATGAAAATGCACGTGGTCGCCATCATTTGTTGTGTAGCCGTTGCCGTGTTCGTCGAAAATTGCGACGTGCCTGTGCCCGTTTTTTGTCGTCGTCCATAGCCGGACGTACTCGGGCTCGCGAAAATTGCTACTCGAAGTATGAGTCACGACGGCCCGCCTTTATACAAATAGATAAATATGCGTCGACCATTTGTAGTACATCCAACGTATTGGGTGGTTATTTTATAGCCACGAGCTCGCAGCTCACTCACGTCTGTCGACGGCGCAACACTGTGGGTAACTCGAGCAAGGACCATGGACGAGACGCCACGTGGAAATCTCTTGAGTGTGCCGAGCGTTCGGCGTAAGCGATCACTGCGATCGGGATTGGCCGCGTGCATGCTCATGTTTTATTTTGTCCTATTAGCGGGCATGGGTTCCTCCGTGGTGGGGAACGTAGACGCAAGCCACTCTACATAGCAGTGGCGGCATAGCGGATACCGCTGCATCTCTGGGACTTCCGTTAGGCCAACGGTAAACGGTGCTTCTATTTCGTCGATGTGACCCTTGGGACACACAAATCGGCGTTTCGGCAACAACATTATTGACGGGCCGTTGAGTATGAGAGTGTCATCGGACATTGGGCTCCTTGCGGAACTTCGGAGCGCCGGGGGTCATAACCGCGCCGCCTCGTTCGCAAGCTCGCGCCCTGACACGCAAACTATTTCAAAAAGCACTTCGCGAACCCCCAAAACACCGGCCCTATAGGCTTGCCGTATCTCACCTACATCCGCGTATGGAGAATGAGGCGGTTTTCGGGACAATTGTTTTTTTGATTCGAGATCTGATTCATCGGTAAAGAGTGAGCCGGACCGGCGGCCACTACTCGATGCCCATTGATTCAGACCTCGAATCTGTCCTTGCGATTCGAGTTTTGACTTCATGTTTTTTTTTCAAAAGAGCCCGCACGCTCTACGCACGATGTGAAAAGCGCCGGCAATGCACACAATGACCGCGGAGCGCGCAGGCAGAATCGATGTCATTGCGTGGTGCATACCGGCACCAGTACATAAACCACAGCGCAAAAACGTTGTCCAGAAAAAATCGCTTGCGCCAATGTTCAGGGCGTTTTTCGCGTACTTAGCAATGCCTCTATTGAATCGAGGCGAGAAGAGATCATCGATAGGTATCGCGACGTTTGTGCAGTTTCCTGGCGAAGTTCCCAAAGAAGCGCGTCGTAGCGCCGAAGAAGACGACTGTCTTCAAGTACAACGTCCTCCGCGTCCATTGTTCGTTTTTCAAGGGCATCAATACGCTTGGTGAGGGTTGCCAATTGCCCGGGTATTCCCCTTATCATGAGCTTGCGCCCAGCAGACACGGCTAGCCCTCTTCCCCTGGCTCTCGAATATCGATGCCCATTTCGTGAAGCTGTGCCGCCATTTGCGGCGCTTCCTGCCTTAGTTTTTCTTCGCGAACTGCGAGCTTTTCCTGCATAGAATCGATGATTTCTGAGATTTGCCGCTTGCTCAGAAGCTTTGAAGAATCGACACCATAACGATGCTTGAGCCTTTGGCGCCAGGTCACGTCGGGAACATGCAGGTCATTTTTGAGGACGTGGGCTAATTTGATTTGCGCGCCGGTGGCCCCTTCTTCCGTGCCGGTCTGTTCCCACTGTTTGGTTTCCGGATTCTTGCTGTAAGTAGGTACCGTTTCAGTCAATTCATTGTCAGAAAGGGCAAATGCTGGCGCTGTGTCCTTGGCCTCCGCAAAATCCGCATGGGTCGACATCTCGGTGGAACTTGCAAGCGCGGGGACCGAATGAGCCACAAGCTGCGCATTCGGCGTTTGTGCTTTTGGGGAAAGATTCCAGCTTGCCTTGATGGCCCCAGCAGAGCCAGGGGCAGGTGGCTCATTATCCGCTTGTCCCATTTCGTCGCTGCTATAAAGACCAGATAGCTCTTGTGGGAATGCTTTCCGAAGGGCTAGCGCTTCCGCGACTTTCGCTAGCATTACCTCTGGCATGTTTGCCCAGAATCTAGTGGGTCCACCCTCTTTTTTTCGTTGGACATAGGAGGCATATCGAGCTACGCCCCACAGGGGTTCTTGGAACCCGGACCGAATGACGCCGACCTTCGAAGCTGCGGGCGGTCGCTCGGACAGCCACACGTCGACCCATTTCCCGTCCTCGCCGCACCAGAGCGGACCAAGCTGGCCGGCGTATTTACCGGTGCGCTCAGCAATCAGACGAAATCCATCTATCCCCACTTGGATGGCCATGGTTTCTCGCCGCATCTCGCTGTCCCAGCGCTTGACCGCATAGACCTGCTTCGCGAATGGGTCCAATCCGGTGCGATGACATTGTTGGATGAAAAGTTGTAATTCATCATCGTTGGCATTGCGGCAAATGGTGCGCTTGATTAGCTCTATTTGTTCTTGGTCGAAGGCTGTGCGAATAGCGATGTTCGCGCTCATTTGTTTAAATTCTCCAATCTTTTAGATTCCCTGCGTTTCCGTAATTCTATTTTTGCCGCCTCTGCGGCCTTGGTGATTGCATCGTATTCATCGCCCGCGGTACCGTCGGTAATGTCACAATCACCCATGCGGGCATGCCAAACGAACCCCTCGGTGTCGGGCCAGATTGTGATTTGGACAAGGGAAGCCATTACGAGGCCCTCTCTTTCGGTTTTAGTGTGCCGGCAAGGTCTCGAAGACGTCGGATGCGATCTATTAGCCGGTTATAAGCAACGGCCCGCGCTTCCAATTCTGCCTCAGTTATGGCGCGCCGCCATTCGAGCCGCCCAAGTTCGGCCTCAAGCGCAGACCGCGTACCCTGCGCCCAGACCAAGAGCTCACCGTCATCAGCAAATGTCATCTAAGCCGCCTCCCCGGCATCGCCAGCGTCAACGACACTCTCAGCCGCACAATTGGCGCACCAAAAGACACCGCCCGCCTCGACAGAGGCCAGCCGTGTGCAATGCCGACGAGACAAGCTGGCTCTAACGTCGAATACCAGGCCCGTAATCACAGAATCACAGCGGGCCTTGCCCGTGCCTCCACATGTGTCACATGGGGACGGGCCCTCGAAATCGTCAACATCAAGCTGGCGCCCCTGCAAGACGACGCCGTTTTCACAGTCAGGGCATGAGATCGTGTTCATGAGATAATATTTACTAAATCTTCATTTCAAAGGCAAAAAAAAAAGTCCTGGACGAAGGGGAATCAATCGACCGTCCCGCCTGGCCAAAATTCATCGCCGAACCCCAAATCGCGTTTGATAGCTCGCGCAATCACCTTGGGCACTGGGCGGCCGATACGGTATGCCACGAGCGAACCGGCTGTAATTCCTAGTTTTTTTGCATATTCGCCCTGTGTCCACCCCTTTTCCGCGAGCCTGGCCAGGAACGGATTACCCTTACCCCTGCCTATAGCGATCGCTCGCCCTCTGCGTTTTAGCTGCGCCTTAGTCATGGAATGAACATTAGATAAAGATTTTTTGTCTTGTAAGTCCAATGTTGCAAGCCCTGCCCTAGCTAAGACATTGGCTCGTCGGTACAGCTCAAGGGCGCCGTCTTTATCTCCTATGTTCTTGAGCCTTTCTGCCTCGGTCGCCAGGTCAAGGACCTCGCGTAGCAACTGATCGGTGCTGGCTGGCACGCCCAGACCTATAGTCACTGGGAGCAGGGGCGGTCAAGCTGAGAATTACTTTCTTAGAGACCCATTTGGTCGATCACCACCAAAACGCCGGGCTTGTCAGCGATTTCCCATCGGTCCTCCCAGCCTGCGACTTCATCCCAGCCATCGTTTTTGATGATCTTGGCCCTTACCAAGCCGTCGAGGAGGTACTTTTTAGCGCTGGCAACGTTGTCCGGGTTCCGGCGCTTCGTTCTCTCGCGCCACACAAACTGGAACCGAGCCCGGCCTACCGGCTTGATTCTGGCGGCCCTGGCATAGAGAGCAACGGCATTGGTCCACCGCTGTTTCAGCTTGGCATATCCAAAGCCCCGCCCCCCGTAGCCTTTGGCGACGTCGATGGCCTCATTCAAGGAAGGCAGAGGCCCAGGAACAAAGAATGCTTGGGTCATCGGTCTGGCTGGAGCTTGCGACGAATGCGACGCTTGTGATGAGCCATTACACGTTCTGTTCCGAACCCACCCCGCGACCTTCCCAGCGTGCAATCATTCCATTCGGTTTACGCATGCGGACGTCGACATGGAGCCAGCCGCGATAGACACCATAGCCACCGAGCGCAGCCAGGCGTCCATCCTTGATCATGCGTTCAACCGTCGAGCGAAAAAATTGTAATTGTTCGAGCGACACGGGCCGAATATCGGCCGCCTCTCCGGTTACATGCCGAGATTGTCCGGCGCCACCAATGCGCTTGTTGTATTCCTCGGAGCGCCAACCACTAACAATGATTATCGGCGATGACCATTCCTTGCGAATTAGTTCAAGCACCTCGACACAAAGACGACGAATGCTTGGCTTGACTGCGTCTGGCATCTCTTCGCCAGAATGACAGTCAAACTCTTGCCATGAAAAATGATCGCTGACGTGAGTTAGACTCACCTGGGCTGGCCCAGGGTTGGGCCTTTTGGGATGAACGTGTTCGTCGCCTTGTTGAGCAGTACTCCGCCAACCGCTCCTACACAGCCGCCGATGGTCTCACCGTACCTGGCACAAAGAACTCCAGCGCCCGCCGTGAGCCCATAACCGAACAGCCTAAGTATCCATTGAAACAATAGCGATTTCATTTGATTCCCCTTTCAATTCGGATCACGCCCTCCATGAGCAGAGCGTCCCTGACAGCGTTTTTGATCACCCAGCTCGCGCTTCCAACCGTGCTGGTCAGCAGCGCAACAAACAGCACGGATATCAAATAGACCTGCGTGCGAAGCTTCAGGAGCCGCCCCATCTTGCTTTTCATGTCTTCCTGGAAATCGTCGTCGGCTTTGAAATGTTCAAACGTGCGCTCGCGGATTGCGTCGAGCATCGTCCGCAATTCGGCGCGGTCACGTACACTCTCAATGGCGTGATCGTCATCGCTCACGCGATTCCCTTTGTCTCCGGCTCAGGTGGATTTTCCTTGGGCCAAGGGTCTACGGGAGATGGCAATAATTTCGCTATAGCAGCATCTTTTTCAACTATCAGCTCTACGAGCTGCAATATCATGCCGCTCGTTACATAATCACCCGCCTTGGCCAAGGCATGCGCGTGTACGATATGCTGACCTAGATTGATCGTCACCCAACCACCCCTGGCGCGATAACGATCCCATCGGCAGCGATCTGACTGGTCAGAGCGGTCCGTGCATCCACCTTGAACAGCGCCGAAAGGGCGCGCGTCAGAGCGTCGGAAACCCTGATACGCACTGGCGCTCCAGTCGCAAAATTAAATCCAATGCATTCACCGTTTTTTATGACGGCACTCAGAATGCGTCCCGTGTCGTCCTTGTATTCGACGACAAGCATGTTGTCATCTGCATTGAAATGCAGGGAACTAAATTTCAGCGTGCCGACCTGCCTTGGCGTAGTTAATGAAATATCTCCGGCTGCCATCTCTTTTTCTCCTGTTACGTGGCAATGATTCCAATTGTTCGCAGTTTGGCCAGTAGGCCATTGGTTGCCGCTCTACATTCGACGTCTATTACTGCGCCGCCCGATGCATCGGCCTGGGCCGCCGGCTGCGCAGACACCGCCGCGTTCCAAAATCCTAGAAGCTGAGTACTTGCGGTACCGAATTTTGTGCCGGATGCGCCACTGCCGATGTTGTAGCCGTTTAGATCGAAGACGCTTGCACCAAAAGTACACCGAAGCGCTCCGCCACTGATCATTTGTACGTTGCCACTCGACGTGCAGCCGAGTCCATCGGAAGTGCTGCCAAGGGCAACCAATGGCGTATTGCCATTGGCTGAATATACGTTGACCAGGTAGTTTGTCGGCGACCATTGATGCTGTTCGCTGCCGGCGGCGGGAACAGTGCCGGCCGGTGTCCCAACTATTGATAGCCGTACGGCGCCAACCTCCGACCCGGCCGTGACCGTCGTAAGCGTGTGGCGCAAGGTAGAAACAGTCTGATCAGCGCCGCCGCCATCTTCTGTGGCAACTGTGATGTTTGCTCCAATGCCGGCGGCCGGGGTGCCCGATGAACGTGATCTAATGGTAATTACATCGGTTGCCGTTGTCGTCGCAGAGTTTTCGGCAATAACCGTTATTCCACCGGCTGCGGTGACTTGTAGCTGCTCGTTTCCTTCGGTGGGGGAAGTTCCGCCACTAACGAGTCCGACGCGAAAGGCACCTACTTCGCTACCGGCCGTAGCGGTGGTAAGCACCGCGCGAACATTGGCCACGGTCTGATCTGCCCCGCCGGCGTCTTCGGTCGCCAGTATGAGACCCGCGCCAATCCCTGCGGCTGGGGTACCAGACGTGCGATGTCTAAAGGTAAAAACATCCTGCGTGGTAGCCGTTAACGCGGAATCGGCAATTGTAGTTATGTTTGTGGGTGCGATTTGGAGTTGTTCACTTGCCTCCGCGGGCACCGTTCCGGCGTTGACCACGGAAACACGAAAGGCACCGATTTCCGACCCTGCCGTGGCTGTAGTAAGAACAGCGCGCACGATGGCGGTGTTTTGCGCAGTTCCACCGGCATCTTCCGATGCCATGACAAGACCAGCGCCGATGCCAGCCGCAGCGGTGCCGGTCGTTGTATGAGTCAGCGTCAGGATATTGGTAGTAGCGGTGTTAGTTGCGTCATCTACCGTAATGGTTCCGGCAACGGTAGAGGCAAGGGCGGTGGATAAGAGAGGCGCCGTGCGCCAGTTCGTGCCATCGCTATAGAAAGTCGCGGTGCCGAAATTTGTACTTATGGTCGCTGTCGTGGCGTCATCGATGCCACCATCCAGGGAGTAAACCAGCCCATTGTTGACGGTGCCCGCGGTTGCATTTGCTGTATAGCCAGGCAGAACCTCGGCTATCTGATCGAACGTAGTCCGGCGCGTAAGAATAAACGGCGTACCGCCGCTCCCCGCGTCCGTGACGGTATAGATGCCATTGTCGACAGTGTTTGCCTGGTTTTTGATCAGAACGATATTTGTGGCAGCCACCGCTACGCCGTCTATCGTCAGCGCGCCGTTGGCGTCCGCTGTCAGCGTCTTACCAACTCCAGTGCCAGACGCAGTGACTGCCGCCAGTGCAGCGTCAGACATAGCAGCCACAGCTTGCGTGGCCGTCGTACGTCCGGACAAATGCCAGGTAAGCGTGTCGACGTCCGGGGTCAGGCCGGTCGTCGTGATGGTAATATTGTTGGTGCCAGCGAGGCCGTAGGTATCCTTGACGATCAGCTGGCGATCACGTGGCTCAGTGATAGCGGCAGGTAGCGTAATTGTCCTGGCCGCGCTGGTGTCGTCCACCTCGAGCACGGACACGGTAGATAGCGCCGTTGCCGACACAGACGTGTCTTGCTGGCCATCTCGTGGAGGATAGAAAATCGTTGCCTGGACAGCCACGGCTATGCCCCCGCGCTCCGGTCATCCTTGACCAAATAAGCCTCAGCAACGAGCGTGCTTGGCCCTGTTGCCCCATTGACGATGATTACGCGGTAATCAGGGTGTCTCGGCAAAAAGTCGAAGGTCTGCGTGTTTGTCGCCGCCACCGTCGTGTCCTGAATCGTGACCCATGCCCCGTTTTCGAGGCCGCTGAGTCGCAGCGTGACCGCCTGATTGCCCGTAGTCACCGAGCCGACCACGCGATAACCGGCATACCGGCTGCGCCAATCGCCAACGCCGGTAGCAGTGGTTGCAGTGGTCAACCCGTAGGTACTATTAAAAATCGTCGACGTAGCGCTATTGGCTACCGACGTAGTGACGACAACCTTTGTGGTGTTCATGACGCTCCCTCCGGGTCATCTGGTGACCGCGGCGTTTCGATCGTATCAGGCGTGCGTCATGCGTAGAAAGCGAGAATCATTAGGATTTGTGACATGAGAAGAATCCCCGGTGGCGCGCGCCATTGACAGGTGACGCAGACGGCTGCACGATTGGGGCATGCGAAGGATTGTGATGCTGGTGAGCCTGATTGCTGGATGTGCTAGCGGTAGTAGCGGAAACGCCAAGATGGTTTCGCATCCTGGGCAAGTGCCATATGGGCCGACTGGTCAAAATAATGGTGGGATCATCGAGTACGTAACCGGCGATGGCGACGAGGCGAACCGCAAGGAGGCCTATAAGCAGATGTCAATCGCATGCGGCGGGCATTACCAGATTGATGGCGAAAATTTACGTGATTCTGGATACCAATATCGCAGCTATAATTATAGGCCTTCCTTGGTAAGTGGTAGAAGAGATCGCTTTGACGCTTCCCTTGATCAGCTTGCCGCTTCCCTCGGCAGCGCCAGTGCCACGGTCATAACAATCAGAGAGATCCGTTTTTCATGCATTCAAGGCGGCGTCGCATCCATGTCTCAGTCGGCAAGACCGCAGTCGTTGGGCTTGCCGACCAAAGCAGGCACTGAGCTTGAAACCGAACGTGCTAGAGAATATGCCAGAAAATACAGGGAAGAACGTGCGAAGGACGTCGTGGTCTTACCGTCCCCTTAGCGTTCGCGCGGCTTCTTCGTCGCGGCGACGGCGTTCTTCCGCGATTTGCAAAAGCAAATTTCCTGGGGCAGCCGAGACTCTCCTGGACAATGGATAGAGCAGGCGTCCAGCGATTGGCGTCGCATTCTGTGCTGCCATAATTCCGGTAGCACCTAGAACTCCAGGGGTTCCGCCTTGCGCAGCGGCTAACAGTGCAGTGGCTGGGCCCAGGTGCGCGCCAACGGTTCGTTCGATGAGCCCGCCATGTTTTGGGGTAAGCCGCGGAGTGAGCTCTGCCCGTGCGCGGGCCGCTTCTGGCAAGGCAATATCTTCGGCAAACTCGGGATTTTCACGAAGAAACTCATCGAGCTTCGTGTCACCGCCCGCTGTCTTGGTATTCTGCCCGTAGCGTTCTAGCCCGAGTTTGATTTTCTTTATTTCAACTTCGCGATCCTTGCTCGGTCGCTTTTTAAGGCCAAGCTGTTTACGCCTCGTGATGACGGCCTCCGATCCCTCGGCGTAGTTGCGATTTAACTCGGCGTACGGACCTTGATCGACCATTTCCTTGGCCATGAAAGCCGCCCGTCGCAATGGTGCCTCCCTAGGGCCAGGTGCGTCCGTTGTGCCAACTCCACCAAGTTCCATGAGGGTCCTTCGCAAACCATTCAACTGACGCTCTGGGATCATGACTGGACCGTCTTGACCTTGCCGGTATCGTTCGACAAGGCCGATTTCTTCGGTTAAGGCCGCTCGTGCCATCCGGGGCGTCTCCAGGTCATAGGCCGCGTTTTTCATGTCCTGGACGATGTGTGATATATCACGCGGAGTGCTGGCCTCTACGCTGGCATCGACTTGAGCCTTGGCCTCGGCGTACGGCTGTTTTCTGGTAGCTCGGTCGATCCGACGAATGCCAGATTCAATATTCTCAGCAGCCTCACGTGAGGCTACGCCAATCAGCCGATCATCTGCCGGCATTTTGCTAACCCTCTTTGCTGCTTCCGGGTGCTCTTCGAGAAATTGAGCTGCTTTTGCCCCCCGTGTCTTGGCCACCTGCTTCTGGAATCCCCCGGCCGCCGCGCCGATGCCGGTGGCCAGAAGAACGTTCGCCGGATCTATTGCGGCGTCAAGGGCTGCGCCAATGCGATCTCCTTCGGAACTAGCATGAAGCGCTGTTATGGCTGGAGCAGATGCCTCATAGCCAAGAACTGCCCGCCCCGCTGATGGGAGTGCACCAACGCCCTTAACCGCTGCTTGTGCGACCTTTCCGCCTGTCTGAGCAATCGTTTTTCCTGCCCCTGGGAATGCAATGCCTAGGATATTTCCACCGGCACGATATCCCGGAGCTGCAGCCACATCGGCGGCCTCGGTTTCAGCAAATGTGGGCTCCTTAAGACCGGCCTTTCGTACAATCAGGTCGGCGAGCTTCTGGCCATACCCAAGTGCAACAAGGTCGTCGATCCCGCGCTCAATCTCGCGACGCTTAGATGGGTCGGAAAGCGTGTCGACAGGGTGAATCGCAGAACGTCCCAGAACCATCGCGCCACGCCCCATGTGCGCAAGGCGGTCGCCCATCTCTGAGCCAATAGCTTTCGTGATTTCCCATGCGCTGGTCGGATCGGGCTCCGCTTTGATGCGTTCGATATCCGCCATTGTGGCCGCATGCCTGGTTTCCAGGGCCTTGCGCTTTCGCTTTTGTTCCAGGTCAGCGGCAAGTGGATCTTGCGCCGCCTTAAATTGTCTGGCGGCGCGCTTGCGAATTAGGTCCTCTTCTAATGGGTCTAATTCGTTCATCGAAGACCGTGTTCCTTAAGCCATTCCAGCGCACTGGTATCATTCGGATTTGCCGCAAGACGCTTTAGCGCCATATCGGCAAGTTTCTTATCAGCCGGCGAAAACTTCGAAACAGCGGCAGCATCGGTAAGTTGATTGGATTTCACCGTGCCGGATTTTCCGGCATCAATTATCTTCTGTCGCTCTTCGGGGAAATATGTCCCGATCATGCGATCGGTCGCTTCTGGAACTTCACTGTTTTGGAGATTGAAACGAAGTGCTTCTTTGATGCCACTGAGGTTTGTCTGCGCTTGGCCAGCCAGCCATTGCACGGCTTCTGACACCTTCTGACGTTTCGGATCTACGATTGTGCCGCTGAGCACGTTTTCGACCCACTGAGCACTTCGGTCTTTGACTCCGCCAATTCTGTTCCAGAATTGCTCCATGTCGTTATCGCTGATAACTCCAGTTCCACCTTGAGCCATCTTCACGAAACTTCCAGCTGCGACCGAGTCCGCTGCGGGATTCTTTTGAGATAGCATACTGGCCATGTCATTGAACTTGCGATGTTTGGCCTGCTCTTCTTTAAATCCGGTGTTTGCAAATGTGTCTTTGACGATTTGCCGTGCGGCTGCACCCTTGCTCAATTCTAAGCGCCCAGCACTCTGCTCTACCTGTTGGCCACGAGCAGATGCGGCTCGGATTGAGCGTTGCTCTCGGCCTGGCTCGGTGATGCCAAATCTTCTATCCCACTCAAGATTCCGTACTTCTTCGCGCTTGTCTGCTGCGATAAGCCTTGCCTCTTCGCGTTTTGCCCTCTCTTCTTCTGCCGCTTTACTCTGTAAAAATTTGAACAAGTCGGTGGGGTCTACGTCCTGATTAGACGCTGCCAACACGGGACGAATTTGGCCATAGTATTTCGCAATTGTTGGATCTTGGCTACCCTTGAATGTTTCATCGAATTGCGTCAGTCGCGTGTCCCGTTCGGCTTCTGGGTCGATATCGAATGTCCCGCCCTCTGGCATCGTTATACGCAAACGATTCCGCAAACGCTGCGCTTGTTTCGCCTTGCCAAATTCGTTTGCGACGATACGCGGGTCTTCCTGTGCACCTTGACGTCTCTCGGCCAGCGCGGTTTGCATGAGATTCTCAAGGTCTTGGCCCCTGGGTGGGGTAGGGTCTACTGTCATCGCGGCGGCTTCAGGGTCGCGAGTTTGAAGCTCCTGCGTAGGCATGCTGCGACCACGATCGAGCTGGTCAGGAATAGCCGAACCACCCGTGGCAGGACGTTGGATAGCCGGTATGTCTGCCGTGGAGACGCCAGGGATGTCCATCATCTCGGCAACATCTTGGGCGCCGATGCCGGCTTGCCTCAGGAGTGCAACGGCTTCAGAGCCACGGCCGACACCGTAGAGCCCATGCGCTTTGTTGATGAGGCTTTCCCTGTCCTGGCGACGCATGCGCTCGTCCATCTCGGCCTGGCGACGCATTTCGCGCTCTTCGAGACTGCGTTGGCGCTCATTCGCATAGCCGCTTTGCAAACTGTGCCCCAGAAACTCGATGGCCCTATCAAATCGGTCCATTTATTGTCCCCCGCCATATGCTTGCAGAATCATGCGGGCTTCTTCTATCGAAACTCCCAAAATACGTGAGATATCAGCGGCAATTCTTCCTCGTTTTTCTTGATCGGCGCCACGGGCGAGGTTAACCAGTTGGTCAACCGCATCCATAGTTGCCCTATCGGCGCCAGTGGATGCCTGTATGAGAGCACTGAGGTCTTGATATGCCTTGGTATCTACTGCCTCGCCGCCGGACAACATGGAATTGAGTTGCTTGATAGTAAGGTCATCCAGGCCCCCGGCAATGTCGGCCCTGGTTTTAATGCGATTGATTTCACGGTCATCGGCAGCGCCAGCACCAGCAATGCGATCTCTTTCCCTTTGTAGCATAAGGTCTTGCGCCTTTTGTATGGCATCCCTTTCTCCGGTCAGATAATCGAGCTTAGACCGCGTGGTATCTCCTGCGAGCTTTGCCATCCGATCAGCATCCGCGCCTCTGCCGGCGTCTGCCATTTCGGCCAATTGGGCGCGCATCTCGATATCGCGCATCATGCGGTTTGCTTCTGCCTGCTCATATCGATCAAGGGCACCGGCCCGCCCCATGTATTCAGACTCTCGCCCCGTGGCCAGCCCTTGCATAGCCCCGCCCTGTCGGAATCTTTCACCACTTGCACCTTCGGCAAGTCCCTGTCCCTGGGCGAGACGTTGGAGTCCCATGCCCTGAGCACCTTGCAGAACATCGCTTAGATATTTAAATGCTTCTGCATCGGCGGCCGCGTTGTAATTTCCAAGGGCCTCCAATGCGCCGCCGGATGTGAAGTGACCGCGCTTGGCCATCTGTTGATTGATGGTCTCTAGCCCCTTCTCGCGCTGTCTTTCAAGAAATGGGTTACCGCCAGTGAGGGCCGTCTGGGCGAAATCTTCAAACATCCCTTCGCGCTCGAGCTGGCCAAGATTTCGACCCGCAAAGCCTTGAACGTCATTGACTCCCTGATAGAGAGACCTGATGTAGTCGCCTTCTCGGTTGAGTTGCCCGGGACCGCCGTAACGCTGCCCTGCGCCTCTGAGACGCTCGCCTGATTCCCCCCGCATGCGGTCGAGCAACATGCCGACTTCCGCCTGGGCGCGCTCCTGGGCGCTCGTCGGGGCGCCTTGCCACGATTTGTGGAGTTTTTGCAGCGGAGTTTCTTCTTGGAATCGTCCCGCGTTCTCCTCGGTCCATTGTTCGTATGTCCCCGGTTGTCCAAGGGCGGCTTTTTGTTTCTGCCACTCTTCAAACGATTGCGAAGACGAAGTCAGGCCGGGCTCGGTTTCGAGCACCTTCTTCGTTTCCGAAGGGCGACCATAAGCCCCTTTCATTTCGCCAAAGACTTCGCCGGTAGCGGATGGCTTCCCCCAATTTTCCATGGCCTTCTGCCATGCTTCAGTGGAATGTGGGGGGGTGATAAATGGGTTGACTTTGGCGCCAAGGCCACTGCTCCACAGGGATTCGGTAGAGCCCGAAATACCGAGATCATTGTTAGGGTCATAGAGGGGCTGTGGTGGCTTCGGAGTCGTCGCCGGCGGCGGCGCCGCCGCAGTAGGAGGCGTCGTAGTAATTACGGGTACTCCGTTTATATAGGACGTAGTCGTGACAGAGCCGTCAGGGTTAACCTTCTTTTTAGGAGGCGGGTAATTGCCACCAGTATTCATATTAAGGGCGGCCATTTTATCTCCCCATGTTCATCATCGATGCTAAATATTGGGCATCGCTCATGCCAGGTTGAGCGCCGACAATGCGACTCACATTCCCCGCTGGCCGATTGGCGCCACCATATCGAGCTTCAATTTCGGCGCGTGGCCCTTCCAGCTTAGCCAGTGCCAAGCGAAGGCCTTCCATTTGACGGCGCCATCGGCGCTCATCGTCTTCGAGCGAATATTGCCTGAGCTTACCAAGTTTCTCCCTCTCCCAGTCAATACCCTCATCGCCACTTTCACCGAGAAGGCTTTCCAGGACACCCCAACCGGCACCAATCCCGGCCCCAACGAGAGCCCCGGGCCCAGCTCCTATTCCTCCCGCCGGCGTCCCGGCCACGGCGCCAAGCCCAGCCCCTTGTGCTGCCCTTGTTCCAATGCCTCTTAACCTCATGGCAAAAATCCTCCAAATCCCC
>ERZ1292623.2125-Hain-H51-01um-R1-2125-length-18170-cov-8_pt1 | contig 18170 bp, 7 predicted proteins | sample MGYA00564398_ERZ1292623 | MGnify/ENA primary metagenome ERZ1292623 (study PRJEB36523, sample SAMEA6512633) | groundwater metagenome | collected 2019-01-07 | study: AquaDiva: Metagenomics assemblies of 32 groundwater samples | reverse complement strand
CCAGGCCGGCGCCGACCACCGCGCCGTTGCGCTCGTTGACCTGGATCGAGATCACACCCTGCCCGCCGCGGTGATGCTTCGGATAATCGGCGAGCGGCGTGCGCTTGCCGTAGCCGTTGACCGTGGCGGTGAGTACCGCGGTGCTCTCGTCCGCGCTGCCGGCGATAATCAGCGACACAATCGACTGGCCTTTCGCCAGGCTGATACCGCGCACGCCGCGCGCCGCGCGCCCCATCGGCCGCACCTCGTCCTCCGGGAAACGCACCACCTTGCCGGCCGAGCTGAACAAAAGAATATCGCTGGTGCCATCGGTGATGTCGATGCCGACCAGGCGATTGCCCTCGGTCAGCTCAATGGCAATGATGCCGCTCGGGCGCGGACGCGCGAACTCGGTGAGCGCGGTCTTCTTCACCGTGCCCTCCGAGGTCGCCATGAACACGGTCTTGCCGGCCTCGTAGTCGCGCACCGGCAGAATGGCGGTGATCTTCTCGCCCTCGGCAAGCGGCAACAGATTGGCGATGTGCTTGCCGCGTGCGCCGCGCCCGGCCTGCGGGATCTCGTACACCTTGAGCCAGTACACCCGGCCGCGGCTCGAGAAGCACATGACCGTGTCGTGGGTGCTGGCGATCAGCAGTTTTTCGACAAAATCTTCTTCTTTCACCGTGGTCGCGGTCTTGCCGCGCCCGCCGCGGCGCTGGGCGCGATAGCTGGTGAGCGGCTGCGACTTGATGTAGCCGGCGTGCGACAGCGTCACCACCACGTCTTCATCCGCGATCAGGTCCTCGATGCTCAGGTCCACGGCATGCGCACGGATTTCGGTGCGACGTGCGTCGCCGTACTGCTCGCGGACATGCATTAGCTCCTCGCGGATCACGCGCATCAGACGCTCGTGCGAGCGCAGGATGTCGAGCAGATCGGCGATACGCGCCAGAATTTCCTGGTACTCGGCGCGGATCTTTTCCTGTTCCAGGCCGGTGAGCTTCTGCAGGCGCATGTCGAGAATCGCCTGCGCCTGCGCCTCGGAAAGCCGGTAACCGGCCGGGCTGAGTCCGTAGATTGCCTTAAGCCCTTCCGGGCGAGTGGCATCGTTTTCAACACGCGCCAGCATCTCGGTCACGATCTTCGCCGGCCAGTTGCGTCCCATGAGGCCAAGCCTGGCCTCATCGGCGTCTTTCGACGCCTTGATGAGCGTAATCATCGGATCGATGTTCTCGAGCGCGATCGCGAGCCCCTCGAGGATGTGGGCGCGCTCGCGCGACTTGCGCAGATCGTGGAGCGTGCGCCGCGTCACTACCTCGCGACGGTGGCGGATGAAGGCCTCGATGATCTGCTTGAGGTTGAGGGTGCGCGGCTGGCCGTTTTCCAGCGCCACCATGTTGAAGCTGAACACGCTTTGCAGCGCGGTGTGCTGGTAGAGGTTGTTGAGAATGACGTCCGCCACCTCGGCGCGCTTGAGTTCGATCACCATGCGCATGCCGGACTTGTCCGACTCGTCGCGCAGTTCGCTGATGCCCTCGATCTTGCCGTCCTTCACCAGCTCGGCGATCTTCTCGAGCAGGCGCGCCTTGTTCACCTGGTACGGCAGTTCGCTGACGACGATCGATTGCCGCCCGCCGCGTTTCTCGTCGACCTCGATCTCAAGGCGCGCGCGCACCATGACCCGGCCGCGGCCGGTGCGATAGGCCTCGCGGATGCCGCTGGATCCAAAAATAATGGCCGCGGTCGGAAAATCCGGGCCCGGCACGTGCTCCATGAGCGCATCAATGGTAATCGACTCGTCGTCGATGCAGGCAAGGCAGGCGTTGACGATTTCGGTAAGGTTGTGCGGCGGGATGTTGGTCGCCATCCCGACCGCGATGCCGGAAGAACCGTTGATCAGCAGGTTCGGCAGTTTGGCCGGCATCACCAGCGGTTCGTGTTCGCTGCCGTCGTAGTTCGGTCCGAAGTCGACCGTGCCCTTGTCGAGATCGGCGAGCATCTCGTGGGCGATGCGCGCCATGCGGATTTCGGTGTAGCGCATGGCCGCCGGCGCGTCGCCGTCCACCGAGCCGAAGTTGCCCTGGCCGTCGATCAGCATGTAGCGCAGCGAGAAATCCTGCGCCAGGCGCACAATGGTGTCGTACACCGCCACGTCGCCGTGCGGGTGGTACTTACCGATCACGTCGCCGACCACGCGCGCCGACTTCTTGTATGGCTTGTTCCAGTCGTTGCCGAGTTCGTGCATGGCGTACAGCACGCGCCGGTGCACGGGCTTCAAACCATCGCGCACGTCCGGAAGCGCCCGGCCCACGATCACGCTCATGGCGTAATCGAGGTACGACTGGCGCATCTCCTGTTCGAGATTGACGGGGATGGTTTCTTTGGCGAATTGTTCCATGGGCGGGTGGCAGGCGTAGCGCGGAAGTTATCCAGAATGGCTATTTTTGTGCAGGCGTGCCTTCGATTCTTAACGGTCGCATCAGCGAACCAACTCCCCCTCTCCCTCCGGGAGAGGGATGGGGTGAGGGCCGCCTGAGCTTCCCCAGTTGTATCGGATGATCGTTAGCTTATTGTTCTGTAAACGTTATTTCAGCAGCACGCGGGCCAGTCGGAATGCCGGCTTACGATCCTGAAAGAGGCGGCATTTTAGCACGGACCGGCCCCGGCCTGCACTTTCAGAAACTGACCGCGCCAGGCACTCAGGCGCGCGTCAAAAGCGCCATTTTTTCGCGCGTCGGGGCCAGCACCACACCCCGTTCGGTAACGATGGCGTCGATCAACCCGGCGGGGGTGACATCGAAGGCCGGATTCCAGGCGCGCGCACCTTCCGGAGCAGTCTGCCGGCCGGCGAAATTCAGCACCTCGGACTCGGCGCGGTTCTCGATGGGTATGTGCGCACCGTCCGGCGTCGCCATGTCCACGGTGCTGGTCGGCGCCACCACCATGAACCGCACGCCATGATGGCGCGCCGCGATCGCGGCGCCGTAGGTACCGATCTTGTTGGCGGTGTCGCCGTTGGCGGCGATGCGGTCGGCGCCCACGATCACCCAGCGCACCCGGCCCGCGCGCATGAGTTGCGCGCCGGCGCTGTCGGCGATGACCGTGACCGGGATGCCTTCCTGCACCAGTTCCCAGGCCGTAAGGCGCGCGCCTTGCAACCAGGGGCGGGTCTCAGCGGCATACACCGCGTTCAGGCGCTGCGCCGCATAGGCCGCGCGCACCACGCCGAGGGCGGTACCATAGCCGCCGGTGGCAAGCGCGCCGGTGTTGCAGTGGGTGAGCACGCCACTGCCGGGCTCGATAAGTGCTGCGCCCAGTTCACCCATGCGGTGGTTGGCGGCGATGTCTTCGGCGTGGAGGCGCTGCGCCTCGGCCAGCAACGCAGGCTCCGGGTCGCCGCTGAGCTTCCCAACCAAGGCACGCATGCGCTCCACCGCCCAGCGCAGGTTCACCGCCGTCGGCCGCGCCGCGGCGAGCTGGTGCAGATCCGGTTCGAGCGCTGCCTGCCAATTCGCCGGGTTCTCGGCAAAACGGGCGCGCGCCGCCAGCACCACCGCGTAGGCCGCGGTAATACCGATGGCCGGCGCACCGCGCACCGCCATGTCACGGATCGCGCGTACCGCCTCCGCCAAGGTCTGGAGTACGATGTGTGTGTACTGCCCCGGCAGCAGGCGCTGGTCGATAAGACGAATACGGCCGTCCAGCCACTCGACGGCGCGGATACGATCATGGGCGATGGGCGTTTCGAGCGGCTGCATGACAGGCATGGAGGACGCGGAAGGCGTGGAGAAGAATCAAAAATAACACAGTCATCGGGATAGCGGTCAACCCTGCGTCGCCTTCCCGCGCCGCTCACGCCACTGATCCACACCTACGCGTGTCTTTCCAGCGTTAAAGGCGCAACAAGTAGCCTGCATGCAACGCGGTGAAAGCGGGGAAACTGTTCCCATGGCGCCGATTCCCGGATTGCGCTGCGCTTCATCCGGGCTACACATTTTTTGACGGCCGGATCAGTAAAAAATTTTTAATTGTACGCCCGCCCCGCCACCTCTCGTATCCACACACCGATCTTCCAGCGCAGGGTGTTGAGGGCATTTCCGGTTGCACCTTCGAGGACATCGGTAGCCTTCAAGGCTTCGTCGATGGCCATGTCGATTTTTGAGGCGCGCAGGGCGTCATCCAGTCTGTCAAGAATTTGGCTAAGCCGGGTGCGATCCGCGGGTGAGGTCATATAGAGATCGCGGGCTTCTTTCTTGTGTTGGTCTAGTGTCGGCACGTCTATGACTTTACGCGTCATCGACGACTCGGCGTAGGTCTTGGTGACACCAACGCGCGTGACTTCGACCTTGGCGTTCAGCGTCACTGGGCCCGGTGTCTCCGGCAAGCGCAGCCACAGCGGGAGCGTCACAGTCTGCTGGAGCCCGAGATTCAGGGTCCACGTGACTGTGCCGGGTTGAACGCCATTCGCCTCGGTCACGCTGCCCGTGCCCGGATCGAGCACCGTGACACCGGCTGGCAAGGTCAGCGTCACTTGCGCCGGGGTCGCCATGCCGCGATTCGTAACCGCGAGGTCGATCGGCGCCCCGGTACCCGGCAGGAGGTTCAAGGTCTTGGGGTTCACGCCGCCGAGCAGCGCCTTCAACAGCTTCGCGGTCAAAGCCGTCTCGCCATCGCGGGTGACGGTGGCCAGAAGATCGAAACCCGTATAAGCCGCAAGGCCCGAGCCGTAGCGGTTGAACGTCACGGCATCGAGATATTTCTCGGGGTGACCCTCGCATTCGTCGTTTTCCGATTCGCTACTCTTCGATGACATCGCATCGGTGTCGCGGCAATCCTGGTCGCCGGAGATCGGCCCGGCCGGGACGCCGGTGAGCACATAGGTCGCCAGGCTCTGCGCGGTGGTGCGCTTCACGCGCAGCGCTGGGTCGCCGGAGAGCAGGTTGAACGATCCCGCAGGCGCGAGCGTCCCGGGCAGAACGGCGACACCGGCGGCGGCACTCACGTGCCCGATATGCCGCAGCCCGAGCGCCGGGCCGAGCTTGTTCAGGCGATTGTCGTGGACACCTGCGACCAAAAGGCCTTCGCCCCGGAACACCGCCTCGCGCAGTTCCTTCTGGACGGTTTCGGCGAGCTTCTCGCGCTCGGCGAGGAGCGCGTAGAGCGAATACCCGCCCGAATGGAATGCACGGGTAAAGTCCTCGGCGGTCTCGGTGATGGTGTAAGACCAGCCTTCGGCCTTGAGTAGCTTCTCAAGGAATACGCGCTGTGCGGAGAGCTTCGGCGAAGCCCCCGGACCATAGGGATCGTTGTCGGTGATCTTGCACGGTCCGGGGCTGCTGCTGGTGGCATTCTTCTTGTCGTCACCCGCGTGCTCCTCGTCGTTGCCACAGGCCTTAGGGTTGTCGAGCAACACTAGTAGGCGGCCCTTTGCACCCAGTTTCAATTCAGCGTCGATCTTGATGGGCGGTTCCACCACCCGGAATCCGGCAAAGGCGAGCGTAGCCGTGGCGCCGTAGACCTCGGCCCTGATAACGCAAGTGTATCCGCCCAACGCGAGATTACGCGTGTCGATGTTCTGCTCATGGGCGCGCGTTCCTCCGGCAGTCAGATTGACAGTCTCCGCGTATTGGCTGACGACCACGGCCCGGTCCATGTCGACGAGCTGATGCGTGAGCGTCACCCCCGCCAAATCGCTCGCCGAAATATTCTTGGCAGTGTCCGTGCAGCGGATCGGATCGCCCGGATACACCTGCGGCACGGACACGGTGACCGTGCCAGTGAGGCCCTGCAAGGCCTGTCGTTGCGCCTGGAACGAGGTCGAGGCGGCGGTGAGCGGCGTGCGGGTGAACTCGTCCTTCAGTACCAGACTGACGGGATAGCCGCCGGTCGCCGCGTCGGACAGCGGCAGATTGAGCGTGAGCACCTGGATACCGCCCGGGACGATTTCACCGAGCGCGCGAGTCGCGGTGTAAAGCGTAGTTCCGGCCGGCGTCTTGACCGTGATTTCCGCGCGCGTCGGCGCGAGGATCGCGTTCGGCGCAGTGTTCTGCACCAGAGCCAGAATCTCGACCGTGTCCCAGGCGTTGTAGACCGGCTTGTCGGTGGAGAGACGGACCGCGGCGGCGGCGCCGGGGGTTACCACCGAAAAGGGAGCGCTGGCCGTGGCGGTAATCATACCGTTGCTCTCCACGAGCTCGGCATATACAAAATAGTTACCGATCAAGATAGTGCCGGTATTGAAATTCAAGCCTGCAAATACCTTCGTTTCACCCGCGAGCACCGCTTGAGCGGGCAATTGCCCTAGTGGAGCGACCAATACCCCATTGGCATCTTTAATAGAGAGTCGCACCGCGGCGCTACCGGGGAAGGCACTCAAATTCTTCACCGTGCTGGTAATCAACACAGGCTCATTCGCGGCATAGCTAAATTTATCCGTGACTGTGCCGATAGGGTAAGACGAAGGCAGAACATTGACGTACTGAGACCCGAGCTCGGTGCGCACCGGCTTGCCGTTCACATCGGTGTAGAGCAACTCCAGCTTATGGCTGACCAGACGGTTCTCGCCGGGAACAGGGTTTTTCAGAATGACGTCGAAACCTAAATCTTCAGTTAGATTCGTGGGGAAACTGTCGAAGCGCCACTCAATCAGCGTTTGGTCACCGACAGCGGTGATACTGTAGGGTGCTTTGCTAAATGAAGCCGGATCGATGTCGATATTATTCGTGGAGAGCGTATCGATCACCCGGACATTCTTTAATATCGGCACACCAAAGGAAATCGGCAATTCTATTTTATTTCCGACACCGTCTTCGATGCGCAACACGCCCGTGCCCAGGACACCGGGGGTGACGAGGCTGATAGTGAAGTTGACGGATAACGCGCCGGGAACAAACGCCAGCACATCCAGCTTGAGATTCACCGCGCCCGGCGCCAGTTCTACCTTGAAGATGCCGGTATCGCGGTCAAGAATAGTGTTGGCGTTAAGGTCTTCGCCGGGATCCAGAATTCCATTGTCATTTACATCCTCGCTGCGGCGGTCTATTTTCCCATTGCCATTGAGGTCTTCGCCCGTGTCCAGCATGCCATTGGCGTTGTTGTCCTCGCTGTCGGTCGCGGTACCCTGAAGGGTGTCCCCGATTTGGATAAGCCGCAGATTCGGCGGATACGGATCGCCGATGGGGTTAATGAACTGGAAGGCCATGCCGCCGGGATAACCGTAGGAATCATAACTTCCAAAGCCGTATATATAAATTCCAAACGGGACGTTGCCGGTAATGGTATGCGCGCCTAACGCGACCGGCACCTGCGCGCCACTGAAGCCACTGGCGCCGATCGGCGTAAACAACAGCGGATCAACGCCGGCGCCATCCAGCGCGAGCGTGGAGACGGCGCCGCTGGGTATTACGACATTGACGAAGTTTTTCGTAAATCCCGTGGCCGGTGCACTAAACGTATACTGACTTAAAAACTGCTCGGTGGGCGGAACGAGCATCATGAACGGGTCTGAAATCACACCATCGAAACCCTGGCCCGGCGAGTATTGCGCCACCAGTGCCGGCGCGCTGGTTTTGATCTCAGAGCGAGTCTTCAGCACCACCTCATGGAACTTGCCGCGGTTAAGCGTGGCCACCAGGCTGCCATTGATAGTGACCGTGGTGCCATCCTGCGACGCGAGGATGCGGAATACATCGCCGTTAAGCCGGGTCGCCAATGGCACGGTGAGGAAGGATTTGCCCCAGGTGGTTACGGGCGGCATCATTTCTACAAGATGGTCGCAAAAACCTACACCCACCGGCACATTCGCGCACTCCACGCCGCTCATTACCGCAACCGGGGAAGTCGCGGTAACGGTAGTGCCTGTCAAATCCGCAGATGTCGCAACGAACGAGGTGCCTTTAATTTGGAATGTCTCATTGCGATTCAAGCTAATAGTGAAAGGCACACCGGCGGGCCGGTCTGGCGTTGCAGCTGCAGGAGTAATAGTCACCTGAGTATTATCGAATACTCCGACCACGGCCACTTGAGAACCGTAGCTTCCTAATCCAACGTAGCTCATCGCTACATATTCGAGACCGAGCGTATCCACGGGCAGCGCCAGAAAGGCGTCCGTGGAGAACAACTTTTGATTCAAACCGTACACCGTGACTTCGTTCTGCGCGGTCACATGCACCGCCAGCTTGGATACCTTGTTGTGGGGTAGCTGTTTAGCGTCATTGGGCAATACGCTGGGTAATACCACGGTGGTTACTTTATTCGCCAGTACGGTAAAGGCCGCACTGAAGTTCAATCCGGGAATTTCCACCACCCCCTGGGTATTTTGCTGGCCGGTGATGAATAGCGAAAGATCGCCAATTACTGCAACGTTGTTCTGCTGAAACGCAAAATAGAACTCCGTTCCAGCGCTGTCCGAAGCCGCTTTCACGCCAGTGGACAAACCCATCAAGGCCATCAACACCAAGGCCCATAATAAAAATTTGCGCATCGCCGTGGTGCTCATTTCTGCTCCACTCCCTTAAGGCGGATGTCTATGCGTATGCGTTTATCGCCGTCCGGCGTAACGGTGGCGGGCGCGATGCTCTGGCTGGGATCGATGCGCGTTCCCGGCGCCACGGCAATCGCGGCGGCGTCGATAACGGCCGGCACTGGCCCACTGACCGCCTGGACCTGGGCCGGATGGTCGCCGCTCTCGGTAAAGGTATGCTGCAGCCCGTTCAACACCACGGACTTCGTGCTCTCTCCGGGCACTAAGGGAATCGTGGCCGTGCCGCTGTAGAGCACGGCGCCGGTCGGGTTTAAGAATTGATAGGCGATACCCAATTCGGTGTTGACGTTCGAGCGATTGACCACGTCCGCGCGGAAGCCGACCTGCTCCACGGCACCCAGGCTGGTAAAGCGCGGTAAAGGCGTTAGCGTCAAGCGGCCGATGGCCTGGGTGGGATCGATGCCCAATACGGCCCGCTCGGCGGCCAATACGATTAGCGCTGTCCCACCCACCGCGTTCGTATCGGCCTGCATGATCTTGGCATCAATGGCATAACCCCCCGGAGCGTGCGCGGCGCTATTCCAGGGAACGGTTATGGACAGGGTAACGCCGGGCAGGAAATCGAACCGGGACTGTTCCACGCCATTGGCGTCGGTATGCGTCGCTTGCAGGCTTTCCACCATTTGGCCTTGCGCGTCCAGCAGGGTCACGTTGACTGAGCCGGAAACTGGCGATACGCCGCTGTTCAGCGCTTCCAGTCGAATAGAGACCGGCGCATAGGCGGCATAACTGGGCTTGTCCGTGGTCAGGGAAAGCAGCTTCAGACTGGGGCCCGTCCCGGCGATCGGATGCAGACTCGGATTAAGCGTGTAGCTGCCATGTGCGGCAAGATTCATCGGCGCGGACACAGGGCTATACCCCACCGCCGAAACCGTGAGCGTGAAATCGAGCGCGCCGATGGCGCTCAACGTGTAGCTTCCGTTGGCGGCGGCAATTGCACTCTGGTTTGTGCCATTGATGGCGACGCGCGCACCCGGTATCGGCGCAAGGGTCACGGCATCGGTCACGGTGCCCGTGAGCGTGCTGGTCGCGGAACCATCGCCGGGCGGCGCGAGCGCGAGCGTCGCCTGGGCGTCGCCAAAGGCCGAGGTCTGGAAGCCGTAGGTCGCCGCTTGATACCCGGTCGCGCTCAAGGTCAGGTTGAAGGACTTGAGCGCGATGTCCGCCAGCCGCGCGCGACCGTCCGCGCCCGTGACCGCCGAGGCGCCGGTCTCCACCAGCGTGACGGAAGCGCCCGCGATCGGCGCGCGCGTGACGCCGTCGACGACCGTCACGGTGAGATTGAGCGTCGTGGGCGGCGTGCCGGTGGTGGCGGCGTAGAGCACCAGATTGCCCAAGTTGCCCAGCGCGCCCGGCGGGTAGGCAATGGAATAAGACTGCGTGACGTAACCCGCAGCGCTGAGTGTCGCGTTGTAGTTTCCGCGCGGCACATTCTGAATCGTGAACGATCCGTCCGCCCCGCTCGCGCCGGCAAGCCCGCCGCCCAGATCGAACAGCGCGCCCGCAATCGGTTGGCCCGTACTGCTCACCACGCGGCCCGTGACCGTGCCGGGGTCCGCGTCCTGGAAGCCGCCGGCCTTGACGAGACCCTGATTGATAATGAGCGTCTGGCCGCCGGCCACGGTTGCGGCGCCGCTCACGGTTTCGAACCCGCTCATTACGATCGAGAACGCATAATTCCCCGGCGCCAGCGCGCCGAAGTTGAAGGCGCCCGCGCCATCCGTTACCACCGACAGGTTCACCGCGCCCGCAATCGTCACCGCCGCCCCGGGCAGCGCCGTGAGGTTTGAGGCATCAAATACCTTGCCCTTGAGAAGACCCGTGTCGACTGTGACGCCGAGCACGATGTTGCCGGCCAGGGTAGTCTGCGCGGCGACGGCACTCGCAACGATGCTGGCGGGCAGATAACCGCCCTTGCTCGCGCTGATGGTGTAGTTGCCCACGGGCAGACCCGGGATCAGGAAGTAGCCGCTGCCGTCGGTCAGCACCACAACACCGGGACGCTCAACAACCGACACCTGCGCGCCCGCGATCGGTTCGCTGCTGCCCGAACGCACGACATAACCGCTCACCGCTCCCGTTTGTAGCGGCGAACCGCCCTTGCGGGCTTGATAGGCCTGCAAAGCCTGAAGCGCCAGCGCCGTGGTGTAGGCATCGCCCACCCAGGAACCGTCGGCGAGTTGCGATGCGCCCAGCTCGACGGCGCTTGCATCGATTAATGCAAGGTCGCTGACATAAGTACTAAGCGCCTGGAGCACCAGCGCTGTCTCAAAGGGCTCGTTCCAGGTGTTCGACGCCGTGCGCTGCGAAAGGAGGTAGTTCTGGGCGCCGAGCAATGCGGTGGAGACGCCAGCGAAGGTGTTGCGGTAGGGAAAGAGCGCACGGAAAACCTGGGCGGTGAGCGGCACGGACGTTCCGTTGGCGCCATCGAGCCAGCCGCCGTTTGACTGTCGGCGGGATAACAGGAAACCCACGGCCGGGGCGATGACGGTGACATCCGCCACCCGCGCCGCGGTCAGCGCTTCAAGTGCAAGCGCCGTGTCCAAAACGTCGCTCTCGTGGTCGGGACTCAGGCCCCAACCACCATCAACCATCTGTCCGGCCTTGAGGAGCACGACACCGGCGCTGGTGTCGAGACCGGCGAGCGCGTAGGTAGCTAGCCTACGGGATAAATAGTCATGGTTGACCGGATCGACGGTCGCAAGCCACTGAATGGATGCAGTATAAGCTGGAGAAGTCGGCGCCAACATCTGAAAGACGTCGGCTGCCGCCGTGGTATCGCGGATGGGAGTGCCGCCGAAAGTGTTTCCCCAGTAGCCATCGGCACTCTGGACAGCACCAAGCCACTGAATGCCGGCATCTGTCGCCGGAGAAGCATGTATCGTGCTGAACGGCAGCCACAAACATAGACTGATCAGGAACGCTGCGATATTGAAAACTCGGTGGCGCATGGCGTTTTATTGAGAGTATGTTCCTAATTTCTTCTCGTTCTGATGGGAACGCGGTTCGTCTGGAAATAACATCGACTGTTGTGGTGCTTTGCAATAAGACACACCGCTCCATTCCCACTTGTTATTAACTTGATTTGCCCAGAAAACTGCATAGGGGTAAGGCCCAACTATCTTAGACTCAAAAATCGGCTTACCCGGCGCGCCACGGTAACGGCTCGGCAGTTCTGCAAACAACTTGGACTGAATGAAGCCTCGCGCGTCTTCGAAAGAATCGCCTACCAACCCGGAAGATTCAGAAACGGGGTATTTCACTATGCCGGTTTTCAGAAATTCAATTACATCTTTAGCTGGGACGGTATATCCGTTAATGGTAAAGAGCTTCTTTCTTGTATCCGCTTGGCAAATCCCAAAGGCCAGAAAATCTTTTACAGCGTAGCCATGAAATGCTTCGAGCTTCTTGAAAAGTAGAATCTCGTGGAGCCGATCACGCAGGGCGAGATCGTCTTTGAAAACACGCGGACCGGGGCGGGGAAGTCGAGGCTCCCTCACATAATGGGGCTCATATTTTGAGCCAGCACGAGCATCGTATTGCGGGGCACTGGAATCGCAAACGCCCGTCCACACCCAGGTGTTCTCAGGTTGTAGCAAACTAAAGCCGAAACCTAGGTAGGGGTATTCACCAATCCAACCCTCGGTTTCAATAAATACATGACCACCTACTAGATTCACTTCCGTGTTAGGGGGGGGATTAAAAAGGATATTTGAGCCGTTTAACTGCTGGATGAGCAGCTTTTGCACTGTATCAATAGAAAGTTCAGTGAACCCACTGTCGCCCGGACCACATCTGCCAAACTTTACAATTGGCCCTTTGGGTAAATAAACTTTCAATAACTCGAAATTCTTCGTTTCGAAAGCGCTCCTGATACCATTCACAAGCGATATCCAATGACTATCGAGATCTTCTGCAGATGTACCATTATATGCGTCGCTATCACTCATCTCTTTACCACGTATACGAGCAATATCTTCGTCGCGAGATCCACAACTATAGGAACCAGTCCAGCGCCAACCTTTGCCCGCACTAACAAAATTAAAATAAACGTATGGGGCTTGCACACCCCATCCCTTTGTTTCAACAACCGTTACAGAAAGTTGTTGATCAGGTTTCTTGTTAACCAAAACTCTTTTGGACTGTGACATTTCTGAAATTTTCTTAATCATCACATCAAAAGAGAGATGCTCTACACGAGATTTCTGCTCACAAGTGTTCCATGTGAGGTGTGATTTATCCTGGGGCATTACCTTCAACAATGTGAAGTCTTTCTTAGAAATTGCTTGTTTCAGTTTATTTTCTATACCGTGCAATACTATAGTCTCTTGTTTACTAAGTTGCTTTGGTAAAGCAGCAGTTGTATCCACTGCAAAAACTACAGCGGTCGCCAGAAAAGAACCAGCAAGTATAAATACAAAACTAAAAATAGTTACGTTACGCATGGCCTATCTGCCAAAATAGTTAATCGGGTCCACTTGCCCCCCATCAACAATAACTTCGAAATGAGAATGCGCGCCTCTTTCATTAATGCAACGTGCTTCAGATTCTGGCAATAAAACGTTGCCTGCTGTGACAGCGCCGGTATTACCTGAGAGAGCGATAAATTGCTGTACTTCAACTTTATCTCCTACTTTCACTGCCAATTTACAGTTATGCGCATACCTCGAAACAATGCCGAGTCCATGATCAATATCAACTCTCCCGCCATACGATGCGGCATATGTCGAGCCTCTGTGAAAATCTGCATAGGTGACAGTCCCCGCAGCAATAGCATGCACTGGAGTAAGGATTGGCACCGCAAAATCAACCCCCAAATGTAACCTCTGAGAATCTTCAATAAATCCCCGTTTTATTACTGCGCCATCAACGGGCCTTTTGAACCAAATGTCCTTCCTATATTTCTTGATGATTTCTTTCGCTCTGGCTTCATTCATTTTTCCTTGTCTGATTTCATCTTTTAGCCATGCGATAGCCCCTGATAGTCCTCCCGACAACCCCCCACTAATCCGATACACCCCCGCCCCCGTCACCGGGTCGATCAGGATATACCCCACACCCGTCCAGCTATTGATCTGAACAGCGCGTTCCGAGACGGTCGCCACCATGCCTGCGTTAACGGCATTCTGGATGTCAGCTTTGATGGCGTTATCAACCTGGAGGGCGGCAAGTTTGGTTTGGAGATTGCCGGCGTTGATTGCGTGGATAGGAATCCCCTGGCTGCTGGCGACTTGCAGGGCCTTGACCGCCGAGACCGCCTCGACCGGGAGCGTGGGTTCGCTCAATACACTCTCAAAGACGGCATGCTCCAGCGCCGAACTGGTGGAGCCATCCAGCAAATAGAAGCGTTTGGTCTTGCTGTGGTCGCCATCGAGGCTCAAGGTGGTGGAGATGTTGCGATCCACATCGATTTCGACGCCGCCAACGGTCGCCGCGCGCGGCACACCGAAGCTGTAGCGCACCACGAGATTCACGCCCACCATGACCTCGGCCTGGTGGTTGGTGTCGAGGAGTTTCATGGTATGGGCGGTGATCTTTCTGGAAGAGTCGAGTTCTTGCAGATAGGTCACGGCCAGGAGGTTCAGGAACTCGCCGATGACCGAGTCACCCTGCTCGCCGGCGGTCACGGCGGTCTGCCACTTCGTAGTGCGGTCGGTGATGACGCGGCCGTTCAGATAACCGGCATCGAGGGCGATGGCGTGGGTGGCGCCGGCGGTCAGAATGTTATTGACGGTTTGCTGGTGTTCGCCGTTGGCGGCGGTGAAAGTCATACGGAAGGCAAGGTCCGAGGCCATGGGCACTGCCCCGCCTTCGGCCAAAGTCTGGCCTTCGAGTTTTAGGATCGGCTTGACGTGAATCAAGTAGGGCGGGGTGTCGTAGAGGTTGCCATAGGTAGCGATGGTCTGGGCGTCGGCGACACTGGCCGGCTCATACGAGAGCGTGAGGCGTTTGTGCAGCAGGTCGGTCCAAGTGGCGGTGTGCTGAAGCGAAGGTGTGAACTCGATGGCGTTGGCTTGACCCACTTCGATGCTCACCCGGTGACGCAGCGTGTCGGGCACACGGGCGAAGCGACTGCCGGTAACTTTGGTTGGATAGGGCAAGGTGTTCGGCAACAGATCGAGAACTTTCTCCTGGAGAGGGCCGGAGGACAGCAGGTCGTAGAAGCGCTGGCCCGGAAGGCTGGCGGCCACGTAGTCGATGCTGTTTCGCAGGTATTCCTTAGCGGGGGTGTCGGACCTTACGGTCTGGAGATACTGCGTAAAGAAAGCATCGGCGTCGAAGTTGCGGATAGCGGCTAAGTCTATAGTGCTGGGATTGGGGTCGTGGAGTTTGAAGCTGGGGTCAAGCGGAACCCAACTCTTCTTGGCGTTCGGTTTGTTGATGCGGCCGCGATAGTTCTCGTAGGGAAGATAGGCTTCGACCCATGTGTGTTCGAGTTGGACGAATTTTGGGGCGCCACCCGAGATAAGGAGCTTGGCGGGGATGCCGTTTGAAACCAGCGCCTCACCCACAACCTTGGGGTTAGTGATACCTCCCAGCCACTTCATCGCTTTCTCTATTGGGATTTCAACGGTGCCGTAGACGTAGCGCGCCGGGATACCGGCGGCACGGTAGAGCGCGATCAATACACTGGCCTGGTCGAAGTCATTGCCGCCTTGCAACAGCAGCGTGGACTGCGAGCCCTTGACCGAACCGTAATAAGGTTCGTAGACGAAGTTGTTGCGGACAAACTCATAGATCTGGATTGGGTCGCTCTCGAAGAGCGTGACCAGCCGCTGGACCTCGGGACTGAACTGCACCTCAGGCGTCTCCGCGAGATCCTCCGGTGTCGGCGCGACCAGCAGCGCAGCGGAGAGAAATAGTCCGACGACGTTCTCGGCAGAGGCAATCTGCACGGGTGGCTCAAGTGCTGCGAACTGCTGCTTGGTGAGTCGCGGAGGGTGCCCTTTAAACTTCGGCGCTTGGCCAGGAACCGCCTTGGGATCGAAGGGCGCATGCGCCCTCTTCTTCTGCTTCACCTCCAGATGCGCCCTTGAAGCTCCCCCAATTCCACGGACACCCGGTTAAGCAACAGCCGCCATCGCTTCGAACTCGGCCGGGGAGTAATAGCCAAGGGTCGAGTGACGGCGCATCCGATTGTAGAACACTTCGATGTATTCGAAGATCTCCTGTTTCGCTTCTGCACGCGTGAGGTAACGCCGGTGATGGATCAGTTCCTTCTTGAGCGTGCCGAAGAAGCTCTCGACGCAGGCGTTGTCCCAGCAGTTGCCCTTGCGGCTCATCGAACATTCAATACCGTGGTCGGCGAGCCGCCGCTGGTAGGCGGTCGCCGCATACTGGCTGCCCCGGTCCGAGTGGTGCAGGAGGCCGGGTTTCGGTTTCCGCCGCCACAGCGCCATCGTGAGCGCATTCTCGGCCAGATCAACCGTGAGCCGGTCTCCCAGCGCCCAGCCGATCACCTGGCGGGAGAAGAGGTCGAGCACCACGGCCAGGTACAACCAGCCTTCGTTGGTCCAGACGTAGGTGATATCGCCGGCCCACACCCGGTTCGGTTGCTCGATCTTGAACTGGCGGTCGAGCGTGTTGGCCGCCACCGGGAGCCGGTGGCCCGAGTCTGTCGTGGCGCGCCATTTCTTCACGGTCTTGGCACGCAGGCCGTCGGTGCGCATGAGCCGGGCCACCCGGTTCTCGCCGACGCGCTGCCCACGCTTGTTGTGCAGTGCATCCCAGATGCTCGGGCTGCCGTAGGTCTGCCGGCTCTCGCGGTGAATCGAGCGAATGTCCATCAGCAATCCACGATTGGCCAGCGCACGCGGGCTCTCGGGGCGCACCGCCCAAGCGTAGTAGCCGGCGGGCGAGACGTTGAGCGCACGGCACATGAGCCGGATGGGGAGGCGGTCGGCGTTCTCCCGGATCGCCCGGTACTTCATTTGTGTTCCCTCGCGAAGAACGCCGCCGCTTTTTTTAAAAAGTCCCGCTCCTTCGTCACGCACTCCAGCTCGCGCCGGACCCGGGCCAACTCCTCGGCCTCCGCCCGCACGGCCTGCCGGGTGCTGCCCCGGGATTGCGCCTGCCGCTCTTCGCCCGCCCAGCGGTACAGGACGTTGTCGGAAATTCCGAGTTCCCGGGCCACCTGGGCCACAGGCCGGCCGGACTCACGTACCAACCGCACCGCTTCTGACTTGAATTCGTCGGTGTACCGACGTCGTTTTGCTTCTGCCATGATTGCCTCCGAGTTCACAATTCTCCCCCTTATCGGGGTGTCTGTGAAATCGGGGGAGCTTCAACGTACTAAACGGCAACCAGGGAGGGCCAAGCAATGTCTACTACCAAGCAGCCTGCATTCGTTCGCACCTTGCAGCATTTCGTTCTAGGCGCTTTCGTTCTCGGCACCGCCCTCTGCGGCATGTTCCCGGCGCACGCCGACGTAAAATCGGTAATGCCCGATTATTACGCGGAACCGGGTCTCAGCCCATTCCGCGATCCTTCGACCACGACCCCGAACGAGATCATCGATCCGTTCTCCGGCAGTCTGCACTTGAGCCATATCGACACCTTCATCCCCGGCAATGGCTGGTTGGATATCAAGATTCAGCGCGTCTACAACTCGAACAACGCTTATCTCTCGCGCGCGGTTTCAACCTTCAACGGACCTTACCCGACGCTCTTGGCTCCCCGGACCGCCACCGGCGTGGGCTGGACCATGCACTTCGGGCGCGTGCATCGCTCTTTAGGCCTAAACATGTCGATCTGTTCCCTCACCGACGGCACCCTGAACAACACCACGCTGGATAATCCGGTGCTCGAGTTGCCCGATGGCAGTCAACAGATATTGTTCGTGAATGCAACCGGCTTCAACGCGCCATGGATCACAAAGGAGCAATGGGTTGCCTATTGTGTTGGCAGCGGCTCGGGATTGCTGGTCATTTCGCCGGATGGCACGAAATACACCATGGACTACCGGAAATCGGGAGGAACGACTTATGGCGGCGTTAACAGCGCCTGGTACACTACCCGCATTGAGGACCGTAACGGTAATTGGCTCAACATCGCCTACAACACCACGGCACAATCAATTGGCGTCGATCCGATTTTCAGTCAGATCACCAGCAGCGATGGCCGCAACGTCAGCTTCAATTACAGTAACACGGGCAATGCGCTGCAAGTGTTGCTGTCCAGTATCAGTGCCAACGGCCAGACCTGGCAGTACAACTATACGCCGGCTACGTCCCCTTATAACGGTAGCCACTATCAACTCACGAGTGTCACTCGCCCGGACGGCCTGTCTTGGCGTTATTCGTATCATGCCTTAGCTGTTACGCAGCCCGGCGACCGCCTTTTGGATAGCGTTACTTATCCGCACGGCGCCACAACGAGCTACGACTATGGGTATATGTGCCTAAATTCCACCGCGGCTGCGGGCTACCAGTGTTCGGGCATCCTCGGCATGTTTTATTCGCTGGTCGTCGCCAGGAAGACGCATGGCGGCCGCGATGTCACGTCGGGCACATGGACTTACAATTATTCGCCTACCTCCACCGAGGATGTCACGACGGTCACCTTCCCCGGTGGCAGACACGTGTACAGGCACTTCAACACGCGACAGGTTTACGGAAGCAGTACGTTTGGCGGCAAACGACTCTGGCAG
>ERZ1292623.2124-Hain-H51-01um-R1-2124-length-18171-cov-4_pt1 | contig 18171 bp, 20 predicted proteins | sample MGYA00564398_ERZ1292623 | MGnify/ENA primary metagenome ERZ1292623 (study PRJEB36523, sample SAMEA6512633) | groundwater metagenome | collected 2019-01-07 | study: AquaDiva: Metagenomics assemblies of 32 groundwater samples | reverse complement strand
TAAAACTAGGTTTTGGACTTGGGGATCGGCTTGGGCCGGTTTCAAAGAAAGGCCAATTTTAGGATGGGGTCAGGAAAATTTTAGTACGGTTTTTGACCGCCATTTCAACATAAACCACTACATCCCAGGAACTAACTCTGAAACCTGGTTTGATCGCGGCCACAGCGTCGTTTTTGACTATCTAGCCGAAACTGGAACTCTTGGTTTTTTTAGTTATGTTGGGATGTTCGCTGTTTTTTTCTGGCAGGTTTTCAAGAAAAGAAAAAATACCTTAGACCTATCTATTGAGTCCTCGGCTCGTTCTGAAATTCCAAAGTCCAACAACACTCTCGTTTTTTCAACCGCCTTAGTTGTCGCCATACCAATTGGGTACTTAATTCAAGGACTCGCTCTCTTTGATGTCCTTCCAATTTACACAAACCTTTTCTTGTTCTTATCTTTTGCCACATTCTTATTTATAGAAAATGAACGAACCCAATAACAAAAAAATCATCGCCGTTATTGCTAGTATAGTAATAATTGTCCTTATCTACTACGGAACATTTTTGCCCCTAAGAAAATCCCAGATTTTCATTTCTACCATGAGATCCTTAGGCGAAACCAAAACCCTAGAGGAATTGACCACCAAAATCAAAGTCCCCTTAGATTATCCCTCCCCTTATGGCCAAGAAGAACTAGTTCGTCAGGTTGCTAGCCTTGTCACTAATATCGTTTCCCAGTCTAACACTACCCCCCCCGTCATCGATGAGCTCATTACCTTTCTCAATAAATATTACAATCCTATCATCGATAAAGGCTCTGGTATGAGCTTCAACCAAAATCTTTATGTTCTTGGATCTCTCAACGAAGTTGCCTTCATTCGAACTAATAAAGTTGAGTATCTTATGGCTGCCGAAAAATATTTTACCGAGTCATATGAACTTGGGCCTAAAAGACCCCAGGCTCTGTTCGGTCTTTTTGATGTCTATCGTGCGAAAGGCGATGTTCAAAAAGTTACTGAAATTTCCAATCAGATTTTAGAACAATGGCCCACCGAAGAGAGAACTCGCCAAGCGGTAAAAGAGTTTATGGATCGCGTATCAGCTGTCCAAAAAAACTAGCATTACTAAACTCCCGGTCATTCCGAGCCTCTCGAAACCTTTGTCTTTCTTGACTATAGGTTAAGAAAATGATAAAAAAGTATTATGCAAAAAGCACTGATTACAGGCATAACCGGCCAGGACGGTTCCTACTTAGCCGAGTTTTTACTCTCTAAAGGCTACGAAGTCCACGGCATCATTCGCCGGGCTTCTTCTTTCAATACCAGTCGGATTGACCATATTTATCAAGACCCCCACGAAAAAGAGCGCCGCCTCTTTCTTCACTACGGCGATCTTGCCGATGCAAACACCATTCGGCGTTTAATCTACAAAGTTCAACCCGACGAAATTTACAACCTCGGTGCCCAATCCCACGTAAGGGTCAGTTTTGATATCGCCGAATACACGGTAAATATCGCTGGCGTTGGAACCCTTCGCCTCCTGGAAGCTATCAAAGATTATGAAGAGCACACTGGTAAAAAAGTAAAATTTTATCAAGCCTCATCGTCCGAAATGTTTGGTGCCACTCCGCCTCCTCAAGGCGAAGACACTCCTTTTTATCCGCGCAGTCCTTATGCCTGCGCCAAAGTTTTTGCTTATCACACCACCCGCAACTATCGCGAAGCCCACAACATTTTTGCGGTCAACGGCATTTTATTTAACCACGAGTCTGAGCGGCGCGGTGAAACTTTCGTCACTAAAAAAGTTACTCGTGGCGTTGCGAGGATCCTAGCCGGACTCGACAAAAAACTCTATCTTGGGAACCTCGACGCTAAACGTGACTGGGGTTACGCGCCAGAATATGTTGAGGCGATGTGGAAAATGCTCCAGCAACCAGAACCAGAGGATTATGTAATTGGTACTGGCGAAAGCCACAGCGTGAAGGAATTTGTTGAGACTGCGTTTTCTCTTGCGGGTCTAAACTGGCAAGACTATGTTGAGATTGATCCTAAATACTATCGTCCCACCGAAGTTGTTAACCTGATTGCTAATACTAAAAAAGCTAAAACCAAACTCGGTTGGGAAGCTAAAACAAATTTTAAGGATTTAGTAAGGAAAATGCTCAAAAACGATTTAGAAAACCACGGTTTGAAAGAAAAAGCCGCTCAGATTTAAAAACCAGTGGCGAAGACTCTTAAAAAAATTGAAGCGAAATTATATCGCAAAATTTTAGCCGTCATGCCTGTGGCCTGCGTAGATTTAGTTATTACCAACGGTCAACGGGTCCTGATGGTAAAAAGGAAAAATAAGCCTGCCAAAGGCAAATGGTGTGTTCCGGGGGGCCGAGTTTTTAAGAAGGAAACTCTTATCCAAGCAGTCAAGCGAAAGGTTAGAGAAGAGACCGGCTTAAAAAAATTCAAAATAATAAAATTTCTTGCCGTCAAAGAGTTTTTTTCCAAAGAAAGCGAGTTCGGGCCCTCGACTCATACCATTAACTCAGTATTTGTTGTTCAGGCCTCATCGAAAGAGCAGCTTATTCCAGATGGTCAAAGTTCTGAGATTCGCTGGTTCTCCAAGATAGACAAGAATTGGATAAAATACGCAAGAGGTATTTTGAAATTGGCCGGTTTCAAGTAGAATTCAGGATATGGATCTAAAAGGAAAAAGAATTTTAGTAACCGGCGGTGCTGGATTTGTGGGAAGGCATGTAGTTAGCAACCTCCTAGGGAAAGGAATTACTCAAGCAGCCATCACTATATCTAGATCAGAAGATTCCGATCTCAGGCTTTTTGAACAATGCCGAAAGGCTGTTTCTGACCACCAAGTCGTTATTCATTTAGCCGGTACCACCGGGGGTATTGAGTTCCACAGGCAAAACCCCGCCAAGATTTTCTACGACAATTTGCTGATGGGCGTCCAGCTAATGGAGGCAGCCCGAGAAGAAGGTGTTGTAAAATTTGTAACGATCGGGAGCGCTACTGAATATCCTGAGCACGCCCCCCTCCCTTTTAAAGAAGAAGATCTTTGGCAGGGGTTCCCCGAAGCTATTCATGCCCCATACACTGTCGCAAAAAAAATGCTCCTCGTTCAGGCTCAAGCTTATCGGAAACAGTACGGTATGAATGTTATTCATCTTTTAATGACCAATATGTACGGTCCGGGCGAAAAACTCGACAGCAGCTTCGTCATTCCCAGCTTAATTCGAAGAATTTGGCAAGCCAAAAGAGAACATCGAAAGTCTATAGAAATTTGGGGAACCGGCCGGCCTACTAGGGATTTTCTCTATGTTAAAGATGCTGCTGAAGGCATTGTCAGGGCAGCCGAAGTTTATGATAAACCCGAGCCTGTTAATATTGGGTCCGGATGGGAAATTTCTATTCGAGAGTTAGTCGAAATTATTATCACTTTGATGGATTTTCATGGCGAAATTAAGTTTGATGAAACAAAACCCGATGGTCAAATGCGGCGGATGATGAATACTACTCGTGCCGAACAAGAACTTAAATTCCGAGCTGCTACCGATTTTAAAGAAGGGATAAAAAATACCATTAACTGGTATGTCCCAGAATTAGAAAAATCTATAAAACAGTAAAATGAATCTTGCCGAAAAGAAATTTTTAATCACCGGGGGGGGAGGTTTCCTTGGTTCACACGTTGTTAATCAACTAATTAAGCGCGGTGTTTCAATCGACAACATCTTTATTCCTCGCCAATCCGAGTATGATTTGCGAAAGCTAGAAGATTGCAAAAAAGTTGTTCAAGATCAACAAATCGTCATTCATCTCGCTGCGAAGGTTGGGGGTATTGGTTTCAACCAAGAAAAACCAGGGGAACTTTTCTATGACAATATGATTATGGGCGCCCAAGTAATTGAAGCCGCCTATAGAGCTGGAACAGAAAAGATAGTGGTGCTCGGCACTATTTGTGCCTATCCCAAATTCACCCCCGTCCCTTTTAAGGAGGAGGACCTTTGGAATGGTTATCCCGAAGAGACTAATGCGCCCTATGGCTTAGCCAAAAAAGCCCTTTTAGTCCAAGCCCAAAGCTACCGCTCTCAATATGGGATGAACGCCGTTTTTCTTTTGCCGGTCAATCTTTATGGTCCTGGTGATAGTTTCGATCCTAGTCGTTCGCACGTCATTCCGGCTCTCATTAAAAAAGTCGCTGACGCCATAAAAAGTAAGCAAAACTATATTGATGTCTGGGGTACCGGCCGAGCCACTCGAGAATTCTTATATGCTCCCGACGCTGCTGAGGGTATTGTTCTCGCCACCGAAAGATATAACAAATCCGACCCAGTCAATTTAGGCTCCGGCAAGGAGATCTCAATAAAAAACTTAATTGTTCTGATCTGTCAGTTGATGAATTTCGAAGGCGAGCTTCACTGGGACCCCTCTAAGCCCGACGGCCAACCGCGCCGCCTACTTGATGTTTCTCGAGCCGATAAAGAATTTGGTTTCAAAGCTAAAACTAGTTTCGAAGAAGGTCTCCGTCAAACCATTGACTGGTATCTCTCCAAGGATTGATTTTCCTAGCTATCTTCAATATACTATTACCTAACATTACCAAATGGAACAGAAAATAATTTCTATTCGAAAGTCTTGCCGTGTTTGCGGATTTAAACCCCTAACTCCCATTCTTTCTCTTGGGGATATGTATGTTTCCGACTTTCTTGACCCCCATAAAGATGAAATACCGGATAAGTTCCCCTTGGAGCTCTTACTTTGTAATGGGTCTGATGGTGGCTGCGGCCTCCTTCAACTCAAGGACACCGTCTCTCACGAATCCATGTACCGTAACTACTGGTATCGTTCGGGCATCAACAAAACCATGACCGACGAGCTTGTCAGCATCGCAAAACGTGTTGAATCTCTCGTTGATTTCAAGCCTGGCGACTTTGTCATCGATATCGGCGCAAACGACGGCACCCTGCTTCGAGGATTTTCCAAGCCCGACTTAAATCTTACCGGTTTTGAGCCAGCCAAAAACTTAGCTGAATATAATCGAGTTGGCACCACTCTTATCTTAGAAGATTTTTTTAACGCCGATTCCTGGATGAAAGTTTTTGAAGATAAAAAAGCCAAGTCTATCACGGCTATTGCCATGTTCTACGACCTAGAAGATCCTAACGCTTTTATTCATGATGTCGCGCGCTGCCTAGACAAAGAGGGTGTCTTTATTATTCAGATGAGCTACTTACCGCTGATGCTTTCCCAAAACGCTTTCGACAACATTTGCCATGAACATCTCGAATACTATTCCCTCCTTTCCCTTGAGAACCTTCTGAGTCGTCATAATTTAGAAGTCTTTGATGTTGAGTTGAACGATGTGAACGGCGGAAGTTTCCGCACTTACATCCGACACCAAGGCGAAGGCAAAACTCTTCGCGTTTCCGACTCTGCTAACGAAAGGGTGGCTAAGATGAGGGAAGACGAAAAAAATCTTGGCCTGCAAAACCGCCAGATCTACGACGACTTTGTCTCCCGAATTCAAGATCTTAAAAACAAACTCACAAGTTTCATTAAAGATGAAGTTAGCAAGGGAAAAAAAGTTTACGCCTACGGCGCTTCTACTAAAGGCAACACCTTGCTTCAGTTCTACGGCTTAGACAACAACCTCATCACGGCCGCCGCTGAGAGAAATCCTGCTAAATGGGGGAAGCGAACCGTCGGCACTGATATTCCAATTATTTCTGAAGATGAGGCACGAAAAGCCAAGCCTGACTATTTTCTTGTTCTGCCTTGGCATTTCATACGCGAGTTCAAAGAACGAGAAAAAGCGTTCTTCGAGGGTGGCGGAAAATTTATCATGCCGCTGCCGGAGTTTCAAATTATCAACGGAGGAAATTAGAATAACCAATATGGACGTAGAAAAAATCAGCGCCTGTCGGGTGTGCGGGGGACCAAACACACAGACGTTTTTTGATTTAGGTGACCAACCCCTAGCGAATTCATTGCCTGCGAGTGCAAACGAAAAGGAAAAGTTTTATCCCCTTTCTTTGAGTTTTTGCACCGACTGTAATTTGGTGCAGCTGAATCAAACCGTTGACCCTAAGATTCTTTTTTCGCATTACGTGTGGGTGACGGGAACATCAAAAACAGCGAATAACTTTTCCGAAAAATTCTACCAAGAGCTTATTGCTCGCCAAGGTAGCGGAAAAAAAGAATATGTGCTTGAGATCGCTTCAAATGACGGAACTTTTTTAATGCCATTTATGCGCGATGGCTATGATGTGCTTGGCATTGATCCGGCAAAAAATATCGCGGAAATAGCCAATCAAAACGGCGTCCCGACGGAGGTCTTATTTTTCGGTAATAATATTGCGAAAGATATTGTGAAGAAGCGCGGGCCTTCATCTATGATCTTTGCCAGAAACGTTTTAGCCCACGTTGCAAATCTCCACGATTTTACGGCAGGGATGCAGACAGTGCTTGCGGATGATGGCGTACTTGCAGTTGAGGTTCATTACGCTAAGATTATTTTAGAAGGCTTGCACTACGACTCCATCTATCATGAACATCTTTGTTATTTTACCTTGAAAAGTCTAGAGAGACTCCTCGGCGATCATGGTCTTTATGTATTTGATGTTATGCCGAGTCCTATCAGTGGTGGAGCTATTATTGTCTATGCAAAAAAAACGAAAACGGAACTATCAGAAAGAGTAAAAGAATATCGCCGTGAAGAGATGGGGAGTAAAACAAACGAACTCGCGAGTTGGCAGGAATTCGCCAAGCGCTCACTAGCTCACAAAAAGAAACTTTTGGAAACGCTCGAGGAAATAAAGAAGAAGCTTCTTGATATTTTAGGAGATACAAAAATGCGCGTTGTCGGATGGGGCTCTTCGGCTCGTAGTTCTACGATGCTTAATTTTTGCGGCATTGATTCCCGGATGCTTCCTGTGATTATCGATTTGAATCCCCTAAAACAGGGTCGCTGGACTGCTGGTACCCATATTCCGATCGCTCAACCGGATGCGGTCCTTGCCTTAAAACCTGATTATATCTTAATTCTCGCCTGGAATTTTGCTGACGAAATTATGGGAATGCTAAAAACAAAATACAATTTTCAGGGTAAGTGCATCATACCGCTGCCCGAGTTCAGGATAGTTGATATGAACAAATAACTTATGATTTTTCACAAAACGAAAATAGAAGGAGCTTGGATCATTGAGCTTGAACCACGAGTTGACGAACGAGGATCTTACGCCAGAAACTTTGCAAAGGAAGAATTTATGGAACATGGTATCGAGTTTAATATTGTCCATGTCAACCGTTCACTGAACAAAATAAAAGGTACGACCCGGGGATTTCATTACCAGCAAACACCAAAAACCGAGGATAAGATTCTGCAGGCACTCCGAGGTAAAATCTATGATGTTGTCTTAGATCTTAGGAAGAACTCCAAGACCTATAGTCAGTGGTTTTCTGTAGAACTTGATCCAGAAAAAAAGAATATGGTTCTCTGTCCCAAAGGATGTGCGAATGCCATCCAGGTCTTGGAAAATGATTCTGAACTTCAGTATTTCAGTAGCGAATGCTATTCACCCGAGCATGAAAGAGGAATACGTTTTGACGACCCCTACTTCAAGATCAATTGGCCCTTCAAAATTCCCACCGTTATTTCCGAGAAAGACTCAAACTGGCCATTAGTGCAAAAAGAAAATTTACCAGTGGTGGCGTTTTAAGTAATATCAGACCGATTTCCTAGCCTACTACGTATTTAAATAATCAAAATGCTTTTTAAGAAAATAGGGATAGAAGGAGTGTGGGAAATCGAATTTGAGCCCAAAGTGGACGAGCGGGGATTTTTCATGCGAACATACGACAAAGAAATTTTTGCCGCACATGGTCTGCCGACAGACTGGATGCAGGAGAGCCACGCATGTTCAAAAACAAAAGGCACAATCCGCGGTTTGCATTTCTTGTATCCGCCGAAGAATGAGGCGAAGCTGATCTCGATGGTCGCCGGAGAAGCATTCTGGGCGTTTCTCGATATTCGAAAAGGTTCTCCGACGCTTGGAAAATGGGAGAGTGCTGTTCTGGGGGCGGAAAAACACAATATGCTGTTTCTTCCGCGCGGGATTGCAAACGCGATTTGTACGTTAACGGACGACTGCCACGTGCTCTACCACATGGACAATGCCTATGACGACAGTGCGAAAAGCGAGATCAAGTGGGACGACCCGGAACTTGGGATCCCGTGGCCGATTAAAACCCCGGCAAATATTTCCGAGCGCGACAAAAATGCACAGACATTTAAAGAATTTTTGGAAAAGTCCGGTGGCGGCCTTGTAGTATGAAGAAAAAATCTTTGAATTTTGAATCGTCATCGTATGCCGAACTAGACGAACTCGTTACTCGAGTGCTTTGCGACACTGCATCGCCTGAGCACGTTGCGGATGCCGCCTATCTTTTTGGGGAAACAAAAGATAATGAAGATTCTGTATTGGCAGCTGCGCTTCTTGCTTGGAAATTGAAGCGGGTGCGCCGGATCGCTTTATGCAGCGCAGGGGAGGTAGCCGGCTACCCCGGGCTTAAAAACTGGAAGGCAAAGCTCATAAAACTTGGCATTCCAGCAAAAAGCATTGTCGGAATACCGCTCGTTTCAGATTTTCCACCAAGTACGCACGCCGAATCATGGGGACTTGCCCGCTGTGCAAAGAAAAACAAGTGGAAAAATATATATGTCATCGCCCCGCCTCTCCACCAGCTCCGCGCCTTTGTCACTACCGTCACGGCCTTTAAAAAAGAAAAAACCCTGACTAAAATTTTTAACTTTGTCGGCCTTCCTCAGCAATGGGAGGAGCATATCATTCACTCTCAAGGCGTTCAAAGAGGCACTCGAAGTGAACTCCTAGGGAAAGAACTCAAAAAAATTGAGAATTATTATAAAAGCGGCGACTTAATTTCCGGCGACGAAGTCTTGAAATATTTAGATCAAAGAGACAAATAGCTAATCAAAAATAAATCCGCTCCAACTAGAAGTCGGAGCGGACACGTTTCGTTTTAGTGTGAATTAATTTTCAAAATCGACAACCGCCAACCCAGCATCATCCGACTTGCATCGTTTCCTCTGCTCACTCATACGAATCAACCGGATCATCTCTTGGGCTGCTGCCTGAGGGTTCATTTTACGTGTGGCCACAAGAGCATCTCTGTAGTCTTCCGCTCTCCTTTCTTTAGCGTTGCCAGCCCCGATAGCTTCAAATGCATCAGTAGTAATCACAATCCGGGTACCCGGCGGCGTAAGAATGGTTTGTACTGACACAAAACTCATTGCCGCCTCTTCTCCAGTCAAAGCGCCCCATCCTCGGAATAATTCTCCGCACCAGCATTTTGCGCTGATGCGATTGCGAACGTGAACATCTTGGTGAGCTCGAAACGTTGCGTTCCCCGCCGGGTCCTGTGCTCTCATCTCTTCTTTATGCGCTTCCCAAAAATGTCCCTCCGAAGGTATGTGCTGATCTTCCGTGATGAGCTCGATTGTGCCGTCTGGGGCCATTAAAAAAGCCAGTGGATCATCAATATATCCAAAAAAATTCCTCTCACTTTCTTCATTAGCCCAAAGCGCGGCTCCGACTGTTGCTAGCCATTGCGGTGGCTCCTTCTTATAAGTATTCAAACGTTCATTCCTGTCCTTAATCTGCTCATTTGCCCAGTTAAAGGCCCACCTGAGAGCATCCGCATTAGGCAAGCCCTGTCGCTCAAGAAATTCAACAATTTCCTCTGCGGCGATCTGGGCCGCTAAAGCGCCATTTTCTCTCTGTGGATAGGCGCCACTTTGGTCGCGTAGAACTGGTATTCCGTCCATCACTGCGACTATCACTTCACTTGCGCTTATTGCGCTAATCACCCGATCTTCATTCGGCTTCCTTTCCGGCGGTTCCGGTTGCTTGTTTTGTTCTGTTGCTGTCCCTACTCGTATTTTCATTTTACCTCCCTGTCTGCTGGTTGTGTTTTGTCAAAAACCTCCTGAGTCTAAAGGTATTATTAAAATCTTACCGTGTCAATTTTTGAAAATAAAAACCCGCGGCTTTGGTATCAGTATTTCTGATTCAAAAACCGCGGGCATGTTATTGTCCGTGAGTCTCATCCTTCCCAATGTTTAAGCAGGAGTATAAGAGTCACGGTTCTTCAGGTACTTGAGAATCTCGCCCGCCGTGAGGTGATCTCCCTTTGCGCAATAGGCGAAGATTTTCTCCATCTCCCCAGTGACCTGTTCGATTCGCGGAGCGGAGGGCATACTCCCCGAATGAAATACGTTTCTATCCCATGGTAGGGCATATGACGGCATGCTCCAAATCTTGACGTCATCAAGTCCGCTCTTCTTGCACGCCGAAACAAGCGAAACGAATGCTCGTATTGCATGAAGCGGCGGAACGACAACGACAAGGCATTTCCAGGAGTTTTTCTTGATAAGTTCGACCATACCCCACGCTTCCGCATCCGTCGAGGGTGGGAATCTGTCGGACATGGAATAAACCATGATACTGTGATCGGAAACTTTAAGTCTCTTGAGTTCTTTAACCCAAGCATCCGACCCACGGACGACAAGTCCATTGGGTCTCTCGATCCAATCGCACTGGCCAATCAAGATCGGCCCAAATGGATAGTCGCTTGGGCCAATCTTCCGATTCATAAGTTCGGCCGCTGAGCAGAGAGGAGGCATGTCATTTTCCTCTGTCTGTCCGAAAAAGCAGATTGGCCCATCAGCAGGTAGTTGTGGTTGAGACAGGATGACATGAGCAAGTTGGTATAACTCGAGCAAATCCGTTGTAAAGATCGGCATTCCATCCCTCCTGGTTTATGATTTGGGTTCTAAACGAAAAGATCGTTCACGTTGAGTACTTACCGGAAACGGAAACTTCCCGTCCGAGTCTCTCCATTTGATGTATTTAAGGATCGTTTCTGCCGGCGCGATATCAAGATCATTGTTGTAGATCTTTTTGAGCCGCGCTAGCTCTCCATCTGTTCCATCTCCCAGAATTATTCCTGTCGACAGTCCCTGGTTGAGGTTGGTTTCTAAACGCCAGCCTGATTCCGGCGGGCCCGTGTGTGCAAACACCCGAATGGGCAGTTGCTCTTTTACGATAGCTGTTACCACGCAGGCAAAAGATCGCAAGATGTGGATCGGATGGGAAACTATGTAAAATTCTTCCCACTTCTCCCTCTTGGCCATATTCACAATCTCTCTGGCTTCCGAAGCCGTGTGTACGAGAGGTGGTTTGGATCCCGAGGGATTGGCGGGCGGATTTATTAACGGATAAACATCTTCTTCTCTGACTCCGCGCTCCTTCAGCATCCGACGCCACATTTTGAACCCCTTCCACGTCGTCGGGTAGTGATCCGTGTACCCATCTGGGGTTGTATCAATCACCAGAAGACCAGCCTGGCTACTTAAGTAAAGCTCCGAACCCGCGCGAATGATTGTTCCGTCAATTCCCGCCTCGCTCGCAAAAAGGTAAGCCGGAATACCGATAGATCTGCATTTTGTGTCGTTTGCGCTCGCTACTACGAGCGCGAAAAGCAACTCTGGAGAATTCCATGATCCGGATCCTTCAGCCATACAGCCTCCTTATAGGTTAACGGTAGTATTTCGTTGTCAAACAACTCGGCCACATATTAAAACAAATAACCGAGATAGTCAAACAAAAACCACCCTCGGTTAGTGGGTGGTTTTTAAAATCTTACCCAATTACTTTTACCCCAACAATCTCTTAATCGCTTCATTATAATCAACCACCAGTTCATCTTGATTAGGGAAGAGCCATTCGTTGCCTTTCACCTCACGCTTCAAAGTTATGACTTTGTTCATCTTGCATTTTTCATACGCGGCCACCAGAAAATTATCACAAGATTGATTCTCGCTTTTACTGTCGTCAATTACCACTAGATTCTTGGTCTTTTCTACGTCCGCAATAATCTCGCTCCAGTCAATCGGTGTTACCGAATTTACTCCAAAGAGCGAAGCCTCAACACTTTTTTCCTGTAATTTATTATGAAGCTCTAAACTTTGGGGGAATGAAAGATTAAAAGAAACGATCGTTGCTTTATCTCCTTTTTTGTACTGAAAAAGCGTTTTATCTCCATTTATGAAAGTTGTCTCAGTTTCCAATATTTCTTTCCCAAATAATCTTTGGGGTACGCCGATAATTCTAAATCCCGGTGACACCAAATGAGCGTTTATTATTTCGTCCGCATCAGCCTTGTTAGTAATGGTAAATCCAGGAATTCTCGCGATCGAACAAATATCTCCAAAATTATTAAAACTTGATTGAAGTCCATGCCATCCTAAATCAGAAATCACCGCGGCGATCGTATATGAAGCTTTTGGTTTCTGGCGCCTTATAAAATTATAAGAATGAGTAAGTTGGTCAATGCCCAGCAAGAGAAAGTCTAACTGTTTCATAAAAAATATTGATGAAGTCCCATTGAGCATCATCCCAAAACCTAATCCCGCCAGCGTGCTCTCTGAATTTGTGGCATTGATAATCAATCCACCCCCTCCCCCGTTCGGGTTCTTCGTAAATCCTGAGATATGAGAACCTGCCGCAATGTTCTGGCCGTAGAGCACTAATTTCTCCGTCTCACCGGTCTTCTTCATAATCAGTTCGTTTATATATTGGACGTACTTCATAGTTTTCTCTTTTGGTTACTCCCCAATTTCCGATTTCAAGTCTCTGAGGATTTCCTCGGCCATTTTCTTTAACTCTTCCGCTAAGAAGTTTTCTTTTAAAACAAACACCGGGTCAGTCGGTCCATGTTCCACCTCTGGCCACTCCGCTAATTCCGTTTTAGAAAGCGGTCCAGCGTGGGGATGGATAAACCTCTGCCCACCTTTCCCATCGTCCACGTACCAACCGCCCAAAGTCACTAAATCCACCTCCAAAACTGCTGGATTTCTGCTTTCAATAATCTGCTTCTTTAAAATCTTGAGTTCGTCGATGTAGCTGTAAACGTTGTTTCCGCTTATCCTTTTGTAATCCACGCCTAGGGATTCAGCGAATTTAGATACATTGATCTCTGATCTTCGTTCCGGTATCTTTGTGTGCATTGACCATTCGTTATTTTCAACAATCACCAGCATTTGAAGCGCATTGCTCTTTGCAAAAAGCAGACTCTCATAAAAAGCCCCTTCTTCCATAGCGCCATCTCCGGTCTGGACGATCACCAAGTTATTTGTCCCGTGAACCTTCTCTCCTAAAGCCAAGCCTGTCGCCACGGGCAAATTATTTCCTAAAATACTTGAGGTATAGACAATATTTTTTTCTTCATTAGCTAGGTTCATCGAACCCAATTCTGCTCCTGCCAAACCCTCTTTTTTGAGAAAATATTCGTCCAAAATCGGTTTGAGCGACTTTGCTTGAGCCAGGTTGTAGTGCATATTCCGATGAGTACAGACCAATCGATCGTCCTTTTCTAAAACTGCACTCACTGCCACCGCAATCGCCTCGTGTCCCATCGCGATATGAATCGGGATCTTGAAGAGGTTTGCTTTGTACTTTTCGTTGATGATCATCTGCGAGAGGCGCAACCTTAAAATCTCCCTAGCTGTTTCTATTGTATTCTCATTATTTGTCATGATTCGCATTATTCGTGATTACTTTTAAATACTGCAAAAGAAGAATACCCTGTATCCCGCTCGGAAACAAATGGAATTGCGTCGCCAAGGTTCCAGTCGATATTCAAGTCCGGGTCGTTCCATATAATCCCAGTTCCATGCGTTTCCGAAAAATTATTGTCTGACTTAAAAACAAGATCTACGCTGTCGGTCAGTGATAAACAGCCATGGGCGAAACCGGGGGTAGCAAGGAGTAAGTTCCTGCGCGTTTCAGATAAAACCACAGAATCCCACGCCCCGAAAGTCTTCGAATCTTTCCGTACGTCTACTGCCACCCAAAGCATTTCCCCCTTGGTTACCCGTAAAAGCTTGCTCTCGGAAAACGGGGGAAGAGAAACATGCAGCCCCCGGAGCGTATATTTCCTTCGGGTATGATGGTGTCCTTCTTCTACCCACCGGGTAGGGAACCCAAGCTCTCTAAAAACCTTCTCATTATAGAGCGGGGCTAAAAATCCCCGCTCGTCTTCGTATGTTTCGGGAACAAGCTCAACAAACCCGTCAATCTTTTTTTTGTATATCTCCATCTTCATTGCGTAAGAGAACTAAACTATTTCTTGGCAGCCAAGGCCATTAGTGCAAAGTGATCCCGTTTAGTCTTAAGGCGCTTAAGCGCAAAAAGCTCGAATCCGCATTGTTCTAAGAGCCAATGCAGCGTTTTGGGGCCAAACATCCACAAATGTTCGGAATGGAATATGTCGCGTGCGACGTCGTTTATTGGTTTTCTGAATTTAAAGTTATTCTCGTCGGGGACTTCTATAAATAGGAACGAGTTATTTTTCATATCCCTGCGAACTTGCCTCAAAAAAGAAATCGGATCGAGCACGTGTTCCAATATATAGATCATTGAAACCAGATCGAACTTGGTTTTAAACTTGTTCGGTGAATAGAACTCGCGCATGAGGGGAATCTTCAGTTTTTTTGTGATAAACTCATTTCCCTCGCTTGGGTCAATAATGTGCCCCTTCCATTCTTTGTCCTGGAATTCATACGCGAATATGCCTGTTCCTCCTCCGATGTCGAGTATCTTGTAGGGCGGTTTTTTCCTTTCCACTAATCCGCCGTCCCATAATGTGCTGATGTTTTCTTTAACCCATTTAATGCGGAGCTTCGTAACTGATTCCTCTTTCGGAAGGGCGATTACTTTCTTAAAAACTTCCTCCGCCGACCCTTCTTTTCTCCATGATTTCGAGCTATCCCGATATGCGGAGACGTATACCTTATTCATAACGTTTTTTCCGCGCGAGTACACCGAGTAGTACAACCCACATTTTGTGCACCGCACCCATTTTCTGAAGTACCCTTTTTCTGTTACCCCGACCGCCGCTTCGATGCCATCTGGCGTATCATATGAAAAAATTGCTTTATATTTCTCCGATCCGCAGAGCAGGCATTTTTTTGGGAATCCCTTGTTCATATTATGCGGTTGAAGATGAAAGTGTATTGAGCCAGGCTTCTACGGGCGCCTCTGGTTCCCAGTTAAGCATCTTCTTGGCCTTTGCGTTTGAAATATTCCGTACGCTTATCTGTGTCGGGGCAGTTTCGATTACTTTTGGATTTTTGCCTAAAATCTTTTTTGAAGCTTCAATAATGTCCTGAAGCGTGATCACCTTATCTCCCGCGAGGTTTAAAATGTTGAAGCCATTCAAGCCGACGGCCTTAATGATCCCCGATGTGATGTCTGAAACATGTATAAAGCACCTGCCGCTTTTGAGCGAGCCAACCGAAACTTCCCCTTTTTCTTTAACCGAAAGAAATAAGGATTCCACTGCTGATTTTTTCTCGCCGGTTGTTCCGTAGATAATGCCAAACCGCAAAATGGTTATAGGACAAAATCCATGCTGATACTTTTGCCGCAGATTTGCTTCACTCACGAGCTTCGAGAGGGCATACTCGGACGTATGGTTCGCGATATTAATGAATGTATCCTCGGTTTTTACGTCATCCGGAGTGCAATTGTCATACACCCATTCCGAGGAAGCGAAAATAAATTGCTTTGCACCCCGCGCCGCGGCCGCATCCATAAGGTTAAGTGTTCCAAGCACATTGATGTCGAAACAGTGGTAGCCATTGTTCTTACAGACAGTGTCGTTCGAAAGACCGGCCAAGTGTATAACGGCATCCACGCCTTCTGGAATATATGCGGCGATGTCCTTTGATCGAATGTCGAAACCGCTCCGAATATCAGCCCCAGTGACTTCAATTCCTTGGCTTTTGCATTGTGCGGTGAGTGCGCTTCCGATAAACCCGTCTGAACCGGTAATAAATAATTTCATAGTAATTGCAAATAATACGAATTAAATTTAAATAACGCGAATATTAGACCGAGGAGTTTATGATGCGACGATACTTAACTCCTTCGCGAGTAAGGTATAACAGAATTCCTAGTTTCATACCTGAACTCTAAAAAAAGATTTCATTATTAGCATCTGTCATTCGTGTTATTAGCGATCACTCTTTTAATCCCCACCGGCTACCGTAAATGTCTCGCCGGTAATAAAATTCCCTGCCTCGGAAGTAAGAAAGAGTGCCATCCTTGCTATGTCCAGTGGTGTGCCCGCCCGTTTCAGTGGGATCATCGAAATCCGTTTCAAAAAATCTTTTTTAGTATACCCACCAACCTTGATGTTCATTCCGGTATCTATAACCCCGCACCGGATGGCATTTACCAATACATTGTGGACCGCGCCGACATTCGCAAATCCGCGTGTTATAGATTCAAGCGCCGTTTTTGAGGCGACGTAATGCATGCTCTTCGCACTTCCACCGTATGCTGCGTTTGCCGAGCTGATATTGATGATTTTCCCGCCGCCATGATTTTTCATGGAGTCGAAAACTTCCCCCGAAAGATAAAACGGGGCTTTTGTATTCAAATCAAACGTTCGCTCCCACGATGTTTCGGAAAGTGTTTTAAAATTCTCGTAGTCATACACGGCTCCAGCATTATTGATTAAAATATCTATTCCACCACATTTTTTGATAAACGACTTCACCAAATTTTTACTTGCCTGCGTGCGCAAAAGATCTGCCTGAAAAATTTCCGCTTCAGCGCCTATTTCCCACAATTTTTTTTGCAGCCGCTGAGCTCCAGTGCGATTTTTTTGATAGTGCAAACCAATTCGAGCACCGTACTCGGCAAAAAGCATGGCAATGGCAATCCCCATCCCGCCTGTTGATCCGGTGATGAGTACTCTCTTATTTTTTATATCCTCAAACATTTTTAGCTGATCCTTTTCAAATACCCATTCTGGCAGTGGGAAGAGTAGAGTTTATTGAAGTGCGTGTCAATTTCAAAATTGTGATTTTTCTTAAGGAATTCCGCCACTGATTCTGCAGGGCCGTTGTCGATATAGAATTCCTTTTCGATTCCGGCTTTCGCCAAGTCAGAGGCAATGGTATCGAAGACTACGATATATGAACCGAGACCAACGAATTGTTCATAGAGTTCCAGTTCTTGAAGTACGTGGGGCTTAGTATGGTTTGAATCGAGACACACTAAAACTTTCACGCCTTTCGGAATTCTTTTCCTGATTTCATCAATAATCTCTGGCGCGACGGAACTGCCCTGTATCATTTCTATCCGTTTCGAAAGGGGATGGGCTTCGATGACTTTTCGGTTATGGTCTCGGATATCAACGTCTATGCCTATCACTTTGCCATTGCCCAAAAGTTCCAAAAGTGAGGCTTCAAAGATCATGCCACCGCCGTGCGCAATACCCACTTCGAGGACGATGTCCGGCTGAACCTTAAAAATCACTTCCTGTAAAAGTATGAGATCTTCCGAAGTTTGAATGACGGGAACCCCAAGCCAGTCGATTTCGTAGGAGAGTTTGTTTTCCGAGCAAACCTTTACCCATTCCATCCCTACTTTTTCGAGTTGTGCGACGTTCTTATCTTTTTTGGTAAGTACGCGACTTCTTAATGGTTCAATATTTTTGTAATCAGCCATGGATGACATTCTAATTTATTGACCAGCATTTTGCAATTCTCCTTTTTGAAATGAGGGCTTGCCTCGGGAGAGATCGCGGAAGCCTGCAGCATTTACGGGGTTTACAGTCCTCGAAACTGCTGTTAAGATGTAAAAATCATGCAGAAGGTGCTTATCACTGGTGTTACTGGTTTCGTCGGTTCGCATATGGCCGATTTTTTGATTGGGCGGGAAGATGTTGAGCTCTATGGCACCAAGCGCTGGAATTTGTCCCGCCTGCGGAATATTCGCCATCTCCTCGACGACCCGCAGCTTACAATGTTCGACTGCGACATCACTGACCCGGTAAGCGTAAACAATCTCATTAAGACAGTGATGCCGGACAACATTTTTCACTTCGCCGCAGAAAGCTTTGTGAGTCCCTCCTGGCTCCATCCCTCGCACTACATGGATGTGAATTACAAAGGCACAGTAAACATCATGGAGGCGTGCCGCGCGGCGGGAATCAACCCGCGAATGCTCATTGCCGGTTCGCCCGAAGAGAACGGCGACATCAAACCCGAAGAATTGCCGATCACCGAATCGACGGTACTGCGTCCCGTAAAT